>Ga0118677_10003892_pt1 | contig 27667 bp, 24 predicted proteins | sample AliMusrvi5mmetaG_FD_86154 | JGI IMG/M metagenome (GOLD analysis project Ga0118677, IMG submission 86154) | reverse complement strand
GGTCGGTTCCGGTCGCCGCCTCGAGCAGGTGGCCGTTCAGCGCAATGAGCGCCCGGACCAGGCGCACCTGGATGAGGGCGGCGTCGGCCTCCCCGGGATTGTCCCGGCTGAGCAAGGCCAACCGCGTTTGCTGGAGGCGTCGGGCCTGGTCCGTCAGGCCGGCGGGGATGCGGATGATGGAAGCGGCGGTCTCGCGATTGGTCGGGCTCAACACCCACATCTGCTGGGCGTTGAGTTCATCGAGCAGGATGCGCCCGAGGAAATTGGTGTCGGCGTTTTCGATGAGCACCGGCGGGGTGCGATTGTAAGGGTTGCCGGCGCCGCGATTGGCGAAGCCCATGAAATAAACAAACGCCAGGGGGACGCCGAACAGCCAGATGTAGGCGCTCTTGTGCTTGAAGAAGAGCCGCAGATCGGTGTGGCCGATGTGGATGATGTGTCTCATGCGCGCACCCCCGACGCGAATCTGCGACGAAACAGCACCGCCGCGAGCGCGATCAGAACCAGGCTGGCCGCCGCCAGCTTGACCGTGGCGATCCCCCACGCGGCGTGGTCGCCGTCGAACTGCATCGCGCGGGCGGCCTCCACAAACCAGGCGGTCGGCAGCAGCGGGGTAATGTGCTCGCGCAAAAAGGCCGGGAGCTGCGCCGGCGGGAAGGCACAACCACCCGCCAGGCCCAGGCCCATGCCCGCGATCGTGTTGAGGGCGTTGGCCCGGCGCTCGTCGGGGACCAGGGCAACCAGCACGGCGAAGCCGGCGGCGGACGCAGCAAGATCCTCAGCGCCGACGAGACCGCCGCGCGCATGATCGAGCCGCTCGTCCAGGCGACCGGCGTGAAGGCGGGCGACACGGCTCTGCTGATCATCAACGGCGTGGGTGCGACCACGCTGATGGAGATGTTCATCGTCTACCGCAAGGCCGCTCAGCTCTTGGCTGCGAAGGGCGTCCATGTGACCCCCGGCGCCTGCGGCGAATATCTGACGGTCCAGGAGATGGCCGGCTTCCAGATGATCCTCTGCAAGCTGGATCCGGACCATGTGGCGTTCCTGAAGGCTGGAGCCCACACGCCGTATTGGACCGCGTAAGGAACATGGATGTCGAGGGATTCGACTGAATCGATCGATTCGATTGGGTCGAGTCTCTCGATTTTGTCGATTCCCTCTACTAGGGAGATGTACAGGCATGCTTTCGATTGAGACATTCAAAACGATGGTCGCGGCGGCCGGTGTCGACATCCGCGCGGAGGAGAAGGCCTTCTCCGAGCTGGACGCGGCGGCGGGCGGCGACGGCGACCATGGCACTGCGATCGTGACGGCCTTCAACGCGATGCAGAAGGCGGGCGGCGCGGACTTCAAAGGCTATATCAAGGCGCTGACCGACGCGCTCCAGAACGAGGCGTGCGGCTCGACCAGCACGCTGTTCGGCGCATGGCTGCAGGGCATGAGCGATGCGGCGCCTGAAGGCGCGAGCGAGCTCGATGCGGCGGCGCTGGCTGCGGTCTTCAAGGGCGGCCTCGAGGAGATCGGGTTCACAACGAAGGCCCGCGTGGGCGACAAGACGCTGATGGACGCGCTGATTCCGGCGACTGAATCGCTGGTGGCCGCGCAGGGCGAGGGCATTGCCGCGATGCTCCAGAAGGCTGCCGCTGCGGCGGCGAAGGGCTCTGAGGCGACTTGCGCGATGCGCGCCAGGTTCGGACGCGCCAAGAACCTCGGCGACCGCTCGATCGGACCTCGCGACGCGGGATCGGCGTCGATGGCCTGCATTTTCAGCGCGTTTGCAAAAACGGTGAAGGGATAGCGAAGGAGTCGAGGAAATCGAATGAAGCGATTCTGTCGAGTCGTTCGGTTCTCTCGGAAAAGGAAAATAATCATGGCTGACTTAGACGATATTCGCGACGGCAAGAATTATGGCGTCGGTTTAGAGCAGAAGAACGAGGGATTCTTCCTCAAAGGATCAAGCAATCTCGATTGGGGCATGAAGGACCGGCTCAGCCGCATTTTCAATCCTGCGACCGGCAAGACCGTGATGCTGGCGTTCGATCATGGCTTCATTATGGGGCCGACCTCTGGCGTCGAACGCATCGACCTCACCATCACCCCGCTGATCGAGTATGCGGACTGCCTGATGTGCGCACGCGGTGTGTTGCGTTCGCTGGTCCCTCCGGCCAGCCGCAAGCCGGTCTGTCTGCGCTCTGACGCGGGCACGACGATTCTGACCGAGCTGAACCACAACGTCGTCATCGACATCCAGGACGCGGTCAAGCTGAACGCGTCGGCGATCGCGGTGATGGTGTCCATCGGCGACGCGAGCACGGAGGCGCAGACCGTGGCGAACCTCTACGGTGCGGTAGATGCGGGGCTGGCGTTCGGCATTCCGGTGATGGGCGTCACGGCAGTGGGTAAGGACATGGTGCGCGATGCGCGCTATTTCGGCTTGGCCGCGCGTGTCTGTGCGGAGAATGGCGCGAACATCGTCAAGACCTACTACACCGAAGGTTTTGAGAAGGTCGTGGCGTGCTGTCCGGTGCCGATCGTGATCGCGGGCGGCAAGAAACTGCCCGAGTTGGAGGCGCTGGAGCTGGCCTACATGGCGATCCAGAGCGGCGCGGCAGGTGTGGACATGGGACGCAACGTCTTCCAGTCCGACAAGCCCACGGCGATGATCCAGGCGGTCTCGGCGGTCGTCCACAAGGGAATGAAACCGAAAGACGCCTTCCAGATGTTCAACGATCTGTAGGGGCGAATGGCGATTCGCCCGTATTAGGGATAGCTGTAAAAGAGGCCTCGCGGAAACGCGGGGTCTCTTTTTGTTTATACACCTCTCGCCCGGCGGATCTCGTCGGCCTGGGCGATGAGGAAGTCGCCGAGGGCTGCGGAGATGTCCGCGTGTTCGAGGCCGTAGAGGATGTTGGTCTTGATGAAGTCCAGCGTGTTGCCCGCATCGTGGCGGCGGGCCTGGACGCGGCAGCCGTGCATAGGCTGGCCCGAGGCCACCCGCGCGCGCAGGGCGTCGGTGATCTGGATCTCGCCGCCCTTGCCCGGTTTGGCTGCGTCGATGTAGCCGAAGATGTCTGGCGTGAGGATGTAGCGGCTGGCCACCACAAGGTTGGAGGGCGCCTCCTCGGGGGAGGGCTTTTCGACCATGTCTTTCACGCGGTAGACGCGGTCATCGATCTGCTGGCCGCTGATCACGCCATAGCGGCTGACGCGCTCGCGGGGCACCTCCTCGAGAGCGACGACGCAGCCGCCGAAGCGGTCGTACACGTCGAGGAGCTGCCGTGTGGCGGGAACGCCGTTCTGGCTCTGCATCAGCGTGTCGCCGAGCAGCACCGCGAAGGGCTCGTTGCCGACGTGGTGGCGCGCGCAGCGGATGGCGTCGCCGAGGCCCAGCATTTTGCGCTGCCACACGAAATGGATGTTCGCCAGATTGGAAATGGCGCGAATGCTTTCGAGTTCCTTCAGTTTGCCCTTGGCTTCGAGTTCGAGTTCAAGTTCGAAACTGCGGTCGAAGTGCTCCTCCAGTGAGCGCTTGCCTTTGCCGATAACCATGAGGATGTCGGTGATGCCCGAGGCGACAGCCTCTTCAACCACGTACTGAATGACGGGAGTGTCCACGATGGGCAGCATCTCCTTGGGAGAGGCCTTGGTGGCAGGAAGGAATCGCGTGCCGAAACCGGCGGCGGGAATAACGGCTTTGGTGATCATAAGAGAAAGTGAGTGTTAGCTGTTTAGGCTGAAGGCTGTTAGAAGGTTAAGAAAAGAACCAGTGGAAAGTCGGGCACGGTGTGTAAACACAAAGACACGCGGTCACAAAGGGGACGAGGCCTTTTTTTGTCGCTGGGCCTTCGTGTTGAACGTGTTCATTGGAGGCAGGTACTAGACAAGAGCAGGTTTGAAAACGCGAACAGTCTGTGCGGAAAAAGCCTCGGTGAGTTTTGCGAACATGGCATCGTCCGTGTAGGTACCAATGATCGCGCCGCCGGAGCCGGTGAATTTTGCGGAGGCCCCGACCGACCGGGCGGTATCCACCATGCGCAGGTTACCCTCGCTGAGTTGGAAGATCTCTTTGCGTTTGTCGAAATTGGCGTTCATGAGTTCGGCGAGTTTCGGCCAGTCGCCCCGTTCAAGCGCGCTGCGGGCTTGTATCGTGAGGTCGGCCCAGAACGCCATGGCGTTGACGACCCCTGGTTCGCCTCGGTCAAAGCGCTCGCGAATGTTGTTGTGGAAGACTTCGGACCCTTCCGAAAGGTCGGTGCGGTAGGCGATGTAAAGCGGCGGCAATTTGGCGGGTTGGAGCGGCTCATAATGGCCGAAGCCCTGTTTGTCGAGGAGCGCCTTGTCGAAGTTCATGAAGACCAGGCCCTGATAGACCTGGGCGACGCGGTCTTGAAGTCCGGCGGAGATGCCGAGCTCGCGGTTTTCGACGGCCCGAATCAGGTTGGCGAGCTGGGGCTTTGGAATGGTCACGCCATAGAAGGCGAGCAGCGCCCGCATCGTGGCGGTGATGATGGCACTGGAACCTGCGAGGCCGACGAGGTTCGGGATGTCGGAATCGTAGCGGACGGTGAAGTTCTGGTCGTGCAGTTCGATTTCGTTTTCAAGGCAGTAACCGTAAAACGACTTGATGGCGGATTTGAGGAGGCGTATGCCGCCATAGTAGCCGAAAAGGCGCACATCGTCATAGAGCGCGGCGATATTATTGAAGGTGGAGCCATCGCGGCGGCTGGGAACGATTTCCAGCTCAGGCGATTCGTAAAGCGTCACCCGAGCTGAAAAGTTTGAAAACGTGAAAGCGATGGTTTTCCCGAAATAGCCGTCGGACGGGTTGCCGATGAGCGCCGCGCGGGGGTAGGCTGTCGTGCGAATAATCATGATGTTTCCCTGTTACTGAATGGAACTATCTTACCTAACCTGATCCGGTGTCCGCAATAAAAAGGGTGCGTTGCCGGCGGCCTCCGTTTTCTTATTCGGCCAAGACCATCACGACCGAATCTTGAGTTGAGCTGACAACGTCAGACAATTCTAGGTTCGGCTTGTTTTCGCTTGTCTCTTTGGGCAGCGTTTTCGCAGATCGCAAAAGGTCGAAGAGAAGTTGGGCTTTCACGGCGAAATTGACATTCTGAGGGAGATCGCCCGCATTTTCGATGGACGCGACGGAAGAGAGTGTGTAGGTAATGATTCCAACGACTTCCCCCTTTTTGGTCAATAAAGGGCCTCCGCTGTTTCCCGGTTGGATCGACACGGTTGTCTGAAGGATGTTGGGGTCGTCATGCGGGCCCGCTAGCGCGCTGACGATGCCGTTTGTCACCTTGATTGTTTTTCCGAACTGCGCGCCGTAGGGATAGCCGATCGTATAAACATCCTGCCCCAGCCCTGGCAAACGAGACGTGATCGGAAGGCCTTTTGGCATGGCTGATTTATCGGCAGGGGCCAAAAGAACGATGTCGTTCTTTTTGTCACAGGCAACGAGGGTCAGTTTCTGTTTGCCAAACGATTTGCCATAGGCAGAGAAAGATGTTTTATTTTCGACGACGTGCCAGCAAGAGACAATCAGTCCGTTTTCCGTAACCCATCCTGTCCCAGAAGAGGGCCCCTCGGAAATCTTGTCGGGTGCCAGTTCTTTTTCATGAGACAGAACCGCCTTTGCCCGTTCGGCGGTGAGCGCGAATCTCGGCACGGTTCGTTCCTTGTCGCGCCCGGTAAGAAACGTGTAACGTCCGGCCGGATAAACGGTGTTGGACAGAACACTGCGGTCAGCGGCGTTTGTCGCAAAAAGGCCCACGACACAGATCTGACAGTATGCGCCGTTCAGATAGGTGTAGCCAATGGCAAGCTCATCTGTGACGAACTGAGCAACCTGCCAAGTCATCTTGATGGCCGAGGCCTCTATCGCCTGCAAGTCGCGCTTGTCTTGCCGATACAGCTGCGCCTGTTGCGGGTCAAAGCCAAACTGCTTCTGAAGATCGGCGGTGAGGTCGCGGAAGTAAAGGGTGGCACCGCCATGGGGATAGGCAATCGTGATGCGGTCAGGCTCTTGGCGCAGTATTTTCGCATCTTTGAACTCGCGCCCGTCGAGGGTCTTGATGTCAACGGCCCTCAGGTTGATGGCCATAAACAACAGGCCAGTCGCTAGGACACCACGGAGGGATAGGGACAATCTCATCGCCGGTTCTCCTTTGGATGCACACCACTGTATTACAGGCGCACGGCTCCGGCAAATACTATTACCAGAAGACTTTGAGACGAGAGGCGGTACGCGTTCGCCGAACGCGCACCGCAGAAGGAGTCCTTCCGTTCAAGTAGACTCAAAACAGAAAACCTCCCGGCGAAAGACGCCGGGAGGTTTTCTGTTTGTTGAGCAGGGGGCTAACGCATGGCGGCTGCGAGCGCGCGGCCGAAGGCGCTGCAAGAGATCTCGGTGGCGCCTTCCATCAGGCGCGCGAAATCGTAGGTCACAGTTTTGGCCGCAATCACGGTGTCCATGGCTTGGATGATTTTGTCCGCCGCCTCAGTCCAGCCCATGTAGCGCAGCATCATCTCGCCGGAGAGGATGAGCGAGCCTGGGTTGACTTTGTCGAGGTTCGCGTATTTGGGTGCGGTGCCATGGGTGGCTTCGAAACAGGCCACGCCGGTGGTGTAGTTGATGTTGCCGCCGGGCGCGATCCCGATGCCGCCGACGCAGGCCGCCAGCGCGTCGGAGATATAGTCGCCATTGAGATTGAGCGTGGCAATCACATCGTAGTCCGCCGGGCGGGTGAGGATCTGCTGTAGGAATGCGTCGGCGATGCAGTCCTTGACCACGATCTCGCGTCCGGTTTTGGGGTTCTTGAAGGTGCACCACGGCCCGCCGTCGATGGGCTGCGCGCCATAGGCTTCGCGGGCCAGTTCGTAACCCCAGTCGCGGAAACCGCCCTCGGTGAACTTCATGATGTTGCCCTTGTGCACGAGGGTCATGCTCTTGCGGTCGTTGGCAATGGTGTAGTCGATGGCCGCCTTGACAAGACGGTGGGTGCCCTCGATCGAGACTGGCTTGATGCCGATGGAGGAGGACTCTGGGAAGCGGATCTTTTTGACGCCCATCTCGTTCTGGAGGAACGTGATGATTTTTTTGGCCGCATCGGTCTTGGCCAGCCATTCGATGCCGGCGTAGATGTCTTCGGTGTTTTCGCGGAAAATCACCATGTCCGTAAGGTCCGGACGCTTGACAGGCGAAGGCACGCCCTGGAACCAGCGCACGGGACGCAGGCAGACGTAGAGGTCGAGTTCCTGACGCAGGGCGACGTTGAGAGAACGGATGCCTCCGCCGACCGGGGTGGTGAGCGGGCCTTTGATGGAGACGAGGTAGTCGCGGCAGGCGGTGAGCGTTTCGGCGGGCAGCCAGGTGTTGGGCCCGTACACCGCGTTAGCCTTCTCGCCGGCGTAGACTTCCATCCAGGCGATTTTACGGCTGCTGCCGTACGCGGCGGCGACGGCTGCATCCCAGACGGTCATGGCGGCGCGGGTGATGTCTGCCCCAGTGCCATCGCCTTCGATGAAAGGGATGACCGGCTGGCTGGGGACGCTGAGGGTGCCGTCTGCACGCAGGGTGATCTTTTCGCCAAAAGTGGGAGTCTTGATTTTCTCGTACGCCATTGAGGTGTCTCGCAGGTTAAGGGTTGGTCTTTGGGGAACGGCCTGTTGGCCTGAACCGTCGGAATGACGCAAAATTATAGGTGAGCGGGGGGCTGTTTGGCAATTAAAACAACAGCCAGAAGGCGGGGCAGGTTGGAGTAGGGTAAAGTCGTGGCGGTGGCAGAAGCGCTGGGCGTCGGCAGGGGTCAGATCCTTAGAAAGCGTGACGCGGGTTGCACCTCCGCCGCGGGAACCAAACGATGTGTGCCGACTATTTGCACACGGTGGGACTGTCCGTGAAAGAGGCTTCTGAAAAGATCACGGCCGTGTCCGTGAGACTGATGGGCTCGGCGCAGTATCTGTCCTGCTGCGGCGTGTCACCGCCCTGCGTTTGGAAAACTGGCGGGGATCGATTTTCAGATTCTTGAGCTTGTACCGAACCATGCGCGACGTGATTCCGATCTCGCGTGCGACAGCGCAGACGTTGCCGTTCTTCGCTTTCAGGGCGTCGAGCAGAACGGCCGCCTCCATTTGGTGGATGCGGGTTTTAAGCGTCGTGTCATCTGCCGTCGTGAGCGGAACGAACGTCGTCGAGCGGAGCGCTTGCGGCAGATGTTCCGGAAGGAGAAGTTGCCCAGAGCAGAGCAGAACGGCGTACTCGATGCAGTTTTCCAGTTCACGGACATTGCCTGGCCACGTGTGTCGCATCAGAAGCCGCAGCGTCTCTTCGGCCAGTTGCGGTTGGGGCTTGGTCATGAGGTTGGCGTATTTCTGTATGAAATGGTTGGTCAGAACCGAAATGTCGCTGGCTCGCTCGCGCAGCGGCGGCAGGCGAATGGGGAAGACGTTGATGCGATAATAGAGATCCGCTCGGAAGGTGCAGGCCCGCATGGATTCTTCGAGGTCGCGGTTGGTGGCTGCAATGACGCGCACATCGGCGGTGAGGGTTTCGTTGCCGCCCACGCGCTCGAACTCGCGCTCCTGCAGGACGCGTAGCAGTTTCGCCTGCATGGCGAGGGAAATCTCGCCGATCTCGTCGAGAAACAAGGTGCCGCCTTGAGCCTCCTCCATCCGCCCGATGCGGCGTGCGGCAGCTCCAGTGAAGGCGCCTCTCTCGTGGCCAAAGAGCTCGCTCTCGAAGAGGTTCTCGTTGAGGGCCGCGCAGTTGACGCGCACGAACGGTTTGCAGGCCCGCGGGCTGTTGTAGTGGATTGCCGAGGCGACCAGCTCTTTGCCGGTTCCCGACTCGCCCCGCAACAAGACGGTGGTCGCCGTTGCGGCCACTTGCTGAATGCGGATTTGCACCTGCCGGATCGCGTCTGAGGACCCCGCCATTTTCCGCTGCTGTGTCTGAGTGTGCACCATCGAGCGCAACCGCTCGTTCTCTCGCTCGAGTGACTCCCGGGCCTGTTTGAGCTGTCGGCGGTACTGCACATCGTGAGCGATGAGACGCGCCACGATGCCGAGGAAGTCCTTGAGCTCGGTCAGATGGCTGGGCTCGCGCAGACCGGGATCGTCTACGGAGAGCACGCCGATGGTCTCGGAGGTGAGGCGGATGGGCACGCAGACGAACGCCAGTGTCTTGCGCCACTCCGGTGAGCGCGTAAAGATGCGCGATTGGAACTCAGGCGCATTGGCGATTCGCTCGACCACCACGGGTTCGCCCGTCGTCAGCACCTTGCCAACAATGCCTTCTCCGCGGTGGTAAACCGCCGAGAGTTTGGCCGGCTCATCCACGCCGTGCGCCGCGCCCACAATGAGATGCTCCTGATCGCTGTCGACCAGCAGGATTGTGCTGCGAACCAGGCCGAGATTGGCTTCAAGCACGCGAAGGATCTTCTGGAGCAATTCATCTTGTCCAGTGAAGTGTACCATCGTTTCGCATATCTTGCGCAGGACCATCAGCTCGATGGTCCTGTCACAGTCGCCAGTCATGTGGTCACAATGCATAATTTTAACCTGAATTCTAAAAAGCATGTCTTATGCCATGGAGTCCGAAGCGCTTGAATGAGACGGTCTGAGCAATAAAACAGCCGTTTTTTCGCTCTCCGCCGCGAGTGGACGACCCGGCGGCGACAAATCTGTCGGATCGGAGGCGCTGTGTGAATCTGACAAATAATTCCGCAGTCACGCCGATGTGACAACTGTGTCGGGCATCGCCTTAACCGGAGTTCTGTCAATGGGTTGCTATTGGCAGGTGCCGGCATCGACACGCGGATGTGACAATTATTTCCTACGTGCAGAAATCCGGCCCAGAGGCCGATGTGGGTCTGTGGTTGGCGAATGAATAAAAAGGTAACTCCATTCCTTTCAGCAGGTTAAGCGGAGCCCGGGTGTCTTCCGCTCGGAGCTGCGGCAAGTCTTGGCACGTTTCGTGTTAAGGGAACAGGCACTTGTTGCTAAACCAGGCGACAAGCTGGAACGAACAGAAAGAAGGGACAGATGAGAAAGATCGCTATTTACGGAAAAGGCGGTATCGGCAAGTCCACGACGACGCAGAATACCGTGGCGGGCTTGGCCGAGATGGGCAAGAAGGTCATGGTGGTCGGATGCGACCCCAAGGCCGACTCGACGCGGCTGTTGCTGGGCGGTCTCGCGCAGAAGACCGTGCTGGATACGTTGCGCGAAGAGGGCGAGGACGTGGACCTCGACACGATCCTGAAGGCCGGTTATGGCGGCACCAAATGTGTGGAGTCCGGCGGGCCGGAGCCGGGGGTCGGATGCGCAGGCCGCGGGATCATCACTTCTATCACGCTGCTCGAACAGCTCGGAGCGTACGACGCATCGCATAAGCTCGATTACGCTTTCTACGATGTGCTGGGCGACGTGGTGTGCGGCGGCTTCGCGATGCCCATCCGCGACGGCAAGGCGCAGGAGATCTACATCGTTTGCTCGGGAGAGATGATGGCCATGTATGCGGCGAACAACATCTGCAAGGGTATCGTGAAATACGCGGATACGGGAGGGGTGCGTTTGGGCGGCCTGATCTGCAACAGCCGCAAGGTGGACAACGAGCGAGAGATGATCGAGGAACTGGCGAAGGCGCTCGGGACGCAGATGATCCACTTCGTGCCGCGTGAGAACATGGTGCAGCGTGCGGAGATCAACCGCAAGACAGTGATCGAGTTCGAGCCCACTCATCCGCAGGCTGATGAGTATCGGACTCTGGCGCGGAAGATCGACCAGAACAAGATGTTCGTGATCCCGAAGCCTCTGACGATCGAGGAGCTCGAGAAACTGCTCATCACGTTCGGTATCGCGAACTGAGAGCGCTCACAGGAATCCGATAGGTAGTGCGGGCTCCCCGAGCACGCGGGCCGCGGTGGGGACTCGCGGGCTACCAGAGATAAACACCACTGAAAAAGGAACGAAACCATGATTATGATCAAAGCGGTCATTCGCCCGGAAAAGGCGGATGCGGTGCTGGAGGCGCTGTTGGAGGCCGGCTACTCGGCCGTGACAAAAATTCCGGTATTCGGGCGCGGCAAACAGCGGGGCTTGAAGGTTGGCGAAGTGCATTACGACGAACTTCCGAAAGAGATGTTGCTCTTCGTGGTGCCGGACGCAGACAAGGAGTTTGTGCTGAAGACGGTTCTTGAGTCGGCGCGCACGGGCCCGGGTCACTTCGGTGACGGCAAGGTCTTCGTGATCCCGGTGGAGGAAGTCTACACCATCAGCTCAGGCGTCAAAGAGGTCTGAGGGGAGGCTGTCCATGAAGCAGATTATGGCAATCATCCGCATCAACAAAATCAACGCTACCAAAAAAGCGTTAAATGACGCTGGGATCACCTCGTTCACCGCGACCGGGCGGGTGCTCGGCCGCGGCAAGGGCTTGGTGGACTACCGGCTGCTGGACGGTGCAAAGGCGGGGCATTCCGAGGCGATCGCCCAGCTTGGACAGGGGCCTCGTCTGGTGCCCAAGCGCCTGCTTACCGTGGTTGTCTCGGACGACTGGGCCGAGCGAACGGTGAAGGCGATCATCAGTGCCAACCAGGCGGGGAATCCCGGCGACGGGAAGATCTTTGTGATGCCGGTGAGCGAGGCGATCCGTGTCCGCACGGGAGAAAAGGCCGAAGGCGCTTCCGGCGGAACGGTTCTCGATTCTTCAGGAGGTTTACCATGAACATGACCACGAGAATTCCAGACGCTGAAGCGGTCAAGGCGGAGATCCTTGAAAAGTATCCGGCAAAAGTCGCGAAGAAGCGCAGCAAGTCCATGGTCGTGAACGACCCCGAAACTGTGCCAGCCGTCCAGGCCAACGTGCGCACAATCCCGGGCATCATCTCGCAGCGCGGCTGTTGCTACGCAGGCTGCAAGGGCGTGGTGCTCGGCCCCACACGCGACATCATCAACATCACCCACGGCCCCATTGGGTGCGGCTTCTACTCTTGGCTCACGCGCCGCAACCAGACCGACCCCGGCGAGGTCGGTCCGAACGGTGAGAACTTCATGATGTACTGTTTCTCCACCGACATGCAGGACGAGAACATCGTCTTCGGCGGAGAAAAGAAGCTGCGCGCTGCCATTCAGGAGGCGTACGACATCTTTCATCCAAAGGCGATCGCGATCTTCGCGACTTGCCCGGTTGGCCTGATCGGCGACGACATCCACGCGATCGCCCGGGAAATGAAGGAAAAGTTCGGCGACTGCAACGTCTTCGGTTTTTCTTGCGAAGGCTACAAGGGCGTCAGCCAGTCGGCGGGCCATCACATCGCGAACAACCAGATCTTTAAACACGTGATCGGTCGCGGCAACACGCGCCCAGACGGAAAATACGTGATGAACATGCTGGGCGAGTACAATATCGGCGGAGACGCCTTCGAACTGGAGCGCTTGCTGGAGAGCTGCGGCATCACCCTGAATGCTAGCTTCAGCGGCAACTCCACGATCGGCGCCTTCGAGAACGCCCACATGGCCGACCTCAACGTGGTGATGTGTCACCGATCGATCAACTATGTTGCGGATATGATCGAAAAGAAGTACGGAATCCCCTGGTTCAAGGTGAACTTCATCGGGGCCGAGTCCACCGCGAAGTCGCTGCGCAAAATCGCACAGTACTTCGAGGATCCGGCTCTGGCCGAACGCGTCGAGACGGTCATCGCCGAGGAGATGGCCGCGGTGAAGGCCGTGGCCGATGAAATCCGTCCGCGCACAGAGGGTAAGCTGGCGATGCTTTTCGTCGGCGGTTCACGCGCTCATCACTACCAGGACCTCTTCCGTGAGCTCGGCATGAAGAGCATCGCGGCAGGCTACGAGTTCGCCCACCGCGACGATTACGAGGGCCGGCGCGTGCTGCCCACCATTCAGGTGGATGCGGACAGCCGCAACATCGAAGAGTTGCACGTCGAAAAGGATCCTGCCCTGTATGATCCGCGCAAGTCGACGGACGAGATGCAGACGCTCGCCCAGCAGGGGTACGAGTTCAACGACTACAACGGCATGATGACTGAGATGGAAAAAGGCGCGCTTGTGATCGACGACATTTCGCACTACGAGATGGAGCGGCTCATCGAGGCTTATCATCCGGCCGTATTCTGTGCGGGCATCAAGGAGAAGTACTGCGTGCAGAAAATGGGCGTACCCATGAAACAGCTCCACAGCTATGACTACGGCGGCCCGTACGCCGGGTTCAGGGGCGCGATCAACTTCTACCGCGACATCGACCGCATGGTCAATGCCAAGGTCTGGAAGCTCATCCGTCCGCCATGGTTGGACACACCCCAGATTGTGGCCGAATTTGCGTCCGCGTAGGATGCGCGACACCTACCTGATTCTATAAGGAGTACACATCATGCTTCTCAGACACACACCGACAGAAATGAAAGAGCGCGAGGCGCTGACCGTCAACCCGGCCAAGACCTGCCAGCCGATCGGCGCGATGTACGCGGCCCTGGGTATCCACGGTTGCATGCCACACAGCCACGGCTCACAGGGCTGCTGTTCGTATCACCGCAGCGCGCTCACCCGCCATTACAAAGAGCCGGTCATGGCCGGCACCAGCTCCTTCACCGAAGGCGCGTCGGTGTTCGGCGGCCAAGCGAACCTGCTCGCGGCCATCGATACGCTTTTCACGGTGTACAGCCCCGATCTGATCGCGGTGCACACCACCTGCCTCTCCGAGACCATCGGCGACGATCTCAACCAGATCATCGGCAAGGCGCAGGAAGAGGGCAGGATCCCGGCGGGCCGCCGCGTGATCTACGCCAATACGCCGAGCTATGTCGGCTCGCATGTCACCGGGTTCTCCAACATGGTCAAGGGCATCGTGCGCGGCCTGCCGGAGAAATCTGCGGCCAAGAGCGACACAATCAACATCATTCCCGGTTGGGTTGAGCCCTCCGACATGCGCGAGATCAAGCGCCTCGCCAAGGAGATGGGAGTGCCGGTCACGGTCTTCCCTGACACCTCGGGTGTGCTCGACAGCGCCATGACTGGCCATCATGAGATGTACCCGAAAGGCGGAACGCCCGTGGCCGACATCGTGGCGGCGGGCGGCAACAAGCATACGCTCGCGCTGGGCCCGTTCGCCTCCGAAGAGGGCGCTCGGGCGCTGGAGGTGAAGTGTGGCGTGCCGTTCACCACGCTGGATCTGCCGATCGGTATTGCGGCTACAGACCGCTTTGTCCAGAAGCTGAGCGACATATCGGGCCGGCCGGTTCCGGAGAGCATCTCTGATGAGCGCGGCAGGTTGGTCGACCTCATCACCGACATGCAGCAGTACTTCTGGGGAAAACGCGTGGCGCTCTGGGGCGACCCGGATCAGCTCGTGGCGCTTTCGGAGTTTCTGAGCGATGTCGATATGCGGCCGGTCTACGTTGTCAGCGGTACGCCGGGCAAGGCCTTCGCTGAACGCGTCGGAAAAGTTCTTGCGGATATTCCCGAGGCGAAGGTCAAGAACGGCGCGAACGCGGACATGTTCCTGATGCACCAGTGGATCAAGAACGGCAAGGTGGATTTGCTGATGGGAAACACCTACGGCAAGTACATCGCCCGCGACGAAGTAACGCCGTTTGTGCGCGTGGGGTTCCCGATTCTGGACCGTGTGGGTCACAGCTACTTCCCGCTGGTGGGATACGCAGGCGCCATCCGGTTGCTGGAGCGGATCCTCAACGCGCTGCTGGATTACAAGGACGCGACATGTCCTGAGACCCAGGTCGAACTGACGATGTGACCCAAACCGACAGGTGACCACCAAGACACCGAGGACACAGAGAGCACGCAGTTTCTGAGAAGTGAAACACCCGCTGACTATACGCGAATAAACGTGGCGTTGTCAGGGTCTTGGTGGTTACGTAAACGAGTTATCGAATGAGCACTGCAGTTTTAGAAAAACGCCGCGCGCAAGTCGCTACCGTTCAGGACGGTAAGGCTTCCATCGCCTGCGCCAAGCCGAGCCTCTCCGGGTCGGTGAGCCAGCGCGCGTGCGTGTTCTGCGGTTCTCGTGTGGTTCTCTATCCCATTGTCGACGCCGTACACCTCGTCCATGGCCCTGCAGGCTGTGCCGCCTACACCTGGGATATCCGGGGCACGGTCTCCTCCGGACCCGAGCTGCACCGGCTCAGCTTCACAACCGACCTGCGCGAGCGGGACGTGATCTTCGGCGGCGCGGAGAAACTCGAACGCGGCCTGCGTTCGCTGATCGCCCGTTTCAATCCCAAGGCCGCCTTTGTCTACGCCACCTGCATCGTGGGCGTTATCGGCGACGACGTCGACAGCGTGTGCAACAAGGTCGCGGCCGAGACGGGTATCCCTGTTCTGCCCGTGCGCTCAGAGGGCTTCCGCGGCTCCAAGAAAGACGGGTATGCCGCAGCGTGCGACGCCCTGGCTCGGCTCATCGGCACGCTCGAGCCCGCAGGGCCCGTGCCGCCCTTTAGCATCAATATTCTCGGCGATTTCAACCTCGCGGGCGAGCTCTGGATACTGGAGGAATACTACCGCCGCATGGGCGTGAACATCCTCACCCGTATCACCGGCGACGGCCGCGTGGACGACATCCGCCGCGCCCACCACGCCAAGCTTAACGTGGTGCAATGCTCCGGCTCCATGACCACGCTGGCGCACCACATGAAGGAGACCTACGGCGTGCCCTTCAAGCAGGTTTCCTACTTCGGCCTTGAGGATATGTCCGCTGCGCTCTACGACGTGGCCGCTTTTTTCGGCGACCCTGTCTTACACGAAAAGGCCGCCCAACTGGTGCGCGATGAGGTCACCCGCCTGCTCCCGCTGATCGAGTCCTACCGCGCGCGGCTGGCTGGCCGCAAGGCCGTGATCTATGTGGGCGGCGCCTTCAAGACCATCTCACTGATCAAGGCGCTGCGCCTGATCGGCATCGAGACCGTGGTGGCGGGCTCCCAGACCGGACGTCCGGAAGACTACGACACCATCGCCAGCCTCTGCAACCCCGGCACGATCATCGTTGACGACTCCAACCCCGTCGAACTCAGCACGTTCGCCCGTGAGCGCGGCGCGGACCTCTTTATCGGCGGCGTCAAGGAACGCCCGATCGCCTTTAAGATGGGTATGGCCTTCTGCGATCACAACCATGAGCGCAAGCTGCCGCTGGCCGGCTACGAGGGTATGCTGAATTTCGCCGAGGAGGTCTACGCCAGCCTCATGACGCCCGTCTGGAGATTTGTTAGGAACACGAGGAAAAGGGGGGGGACATGAGCGACGCGGTCACCGTCAACCCCTGCAAAGTCTGCGCGCCGCTCGGTGCCTGTGTGGCCTTCCGCGGCGTGGCGGGGTGCATCCCGCTGATCCACGGTTCGCAAGGCTGCGCCACCTACATCCGGCGCTACACCATCAGCCACTTTCGCGAGCCCATGGACATCGCCTCCAGCAGTTTCGTCGAGTCCTCCACGGTCTTCGGCGGCAGCGCGCTCTTCAGCACAGGCCTTGACAATCTCATCCGGCAGTACAAGCCGGCTGCCATCGGCGTCTGCACCTCCTGCCTGAGCGAGACCATCGGCGATGACGTGGGGCTTTTCCTGCGCGAATACGAAGCCTCCCATAAAGAGGCGCCGCTGCCCGCGCTGATCCGAGCTTCCACACCGAGTTACAAGGGTACGCACATGGAGGGCTTCCACGCTGCTGTGCGCGGCATCCTCGCCGGCATCGTCAAGGAACCGGACGCGACCATCGCGAACCAAGTGAACCTCCTGCCGGGATTCGTCTCGCCCGCCGACCTGCGCTACTTCAAGGACCTGCTGGCCGATTTCAGGTTGGACGGCATTCTTGTCCCTGACTACTCAGAGACGCTGGATGGACCGTCTTGGGATGAGTACCACCGCCTGCCCGAGGGCGGCACGCCCGTCGAACGCATCGCCTCTTGCGCCAATTCCGTCGCCACGGTGCAGCTTGGACGCTCTGTGCGCGATGGCGGAGGCGACTGGCTGGAAGAGACCTTCGGCACCCCGTGCCATCGTTTGGGCCTGCCGGTCGGCCTGCGCGAAAGCGATGCCTTGTGCGATGCGCTGAGCGTGCTCAGCGGCCGCCCTCTGCCCGAACGGCACGCGCTTGAGCGCGGCCGCTTGCTGGACAGCTATGTGGACGGGCACAAGTACCTCTTCGGCAAACGCGCGGTGGTCTATGGCGAGGAGGATCTGGTGGTCGGCATCGCCTCCCTGCTGAACGAAATCGGCATCAACCCCGTCCTGTGCGCTTCGGGTGGCATGAGCGAGGCTTTCAAGGAACAGGTGCTGGATGTGACCCGCGATGCGCAACGGCTCTTTCCGGGAGAGATGGAAGTGCTGGCCGGCACAGACTACGACACGATTTTCGCCCGCGCCGAGGAGCTCAAGCCCGACATCATCATCGGCAACAGCAAAGGCTACAAGATGGCCCGTAAGCTGGATGTGCCGCTGGTGCGGGTCGGGTTCCCGATCCACGACCGCATCGGCGGGCAGCGCCAGCTGCACGTCGGCTACCGCGGCACGCAGAACCTGTTCGACCTGATCTGCAACGCGCTGATGCAGGCCAAGCAGGACAACTCGCCAATCGGTTTCATGTATGTGTAGGAGAGAGAAGCGAAAGGTGTTTAGGCTGTAGGCTATTAGACTGTTAGGTCGTTCAAACGCGGCACGTAAATGATCGCTGGCATTGATTCTGCCTATCTGCCTAACAGGCTTTAGTCCAACAGCCTTTCCAAAGGAGGAAGCGCCATGAGCAAAAACGCAGATCGCCATCCGTGTTTCAACCACGGTTCAGCCGGAAAATATGCGCGCATCCACTTGCCGGTCGCGCCAGAGTGCAACATCCAGTGCAACTACTGCAACCGCAAGTGCGACTGCGTCAACGAGAGCCGTCCTGGTGTGACGAGCGCGGTGCTCTCGCCCGAGGAGGCGCTGCGCTATCTCGGCCGCGTCAAGGAGAAGGCCCCGCATTTGGCTGTCGCGGGCATCGCCGGCCCCGGCGACCCGTTCGCCGACCCCAAGCGCACGTTGGAGACTCTGGAACTGATCCATGCGGCCCACCCTGATCTGATTTTCTGCCTTTCCACAAACGGACTGGATCTCTGCGACCACATCGACCGCTTGGCTGAGCTTGGCGTGAGCCACGTCACGATCACGGTCAACGCAGTCGATGCGATGATCGGCGCGAAGATATACGCTTGGGTTCGCCAACACAAGCGCGTCTTGCGCGGGGTTGAGGCTGCGCAGGCGCTGCTCGACGAGCAACTGCGCTGCATTCCCAAGCTGAAGGCAGCGGGCATGCTGGTCAAAATCAACAGCATCCTTTTGTCCGGCATCAACGAGACACACCTCCCTGAGGTCGCGAAGAGGGTCAGGGAGCTGGGTGCCGACATCATGAATGTCAGCCCTGTGCTGATCACGGAGGACACGGCTTTCGAGCGCATGCTTCCGCCCAGCTCGAGCCTCACGGAAAAGGTTCGCGCAGAAGTGGCAAAGGACATCACGCTCATGTCGCACTGCCGCCGCTGCCGCGCGGATGCGGTCGGCCTGTTGGGCAAAGACGATCCGTCTCTTCACGCCGAACTGGACCGCGTGGTGGGCGAGCGCACGTGGATCGTGCCGGGGCGTCCGTATGTGGCGGTGGCCACCCATGAGCGACTTCTGGTCAACGGCCACTTGGGCGACGCTCGCGAACTGCACATCTTCGAGAAACGGTCTGCGGGACGGTTCGGCTGCGTGGGGGCGCGGGAGATGCCGCCGGCCGGCAGCGGCGATAACCGCTGGCACGCGATGGCAGCGGTACTGCGCGACTGTAGCGCGGTCCTCGTATCGGACGCGGGCTCAAAGCCCGAGGAGGTTTTGGCCGAAGAGGGGCTTCTGCTGGTGCGCGGGTCGGGCCTGATCGACGCCTGCCTCAACTCCATCTACACCGGCGCAGATCTCAAGAAACTCGAGCCCGCCCACGCGCGTCAGTGCGGGGGCGGCGGCAACAAATGCGGCGGCAACGGCATGGGCTGTTGCGCGTGAGAGAATGGCGACGCTCGACGCTCGACTCACGGAACCCGACTAAACACTAACACCTGGAGAGATCATGAATAAGCCGACTTATCACATTCTCGTTTGTAACTCCTTCCGCATGGCTGGGGCGCCGCAGGGCGTCTGCCGCACCAAGGGGAGCGGCGGTCTCATGCAGACACTGGAAGAGGAAATACTCGACCGAGGCCTGGATGCGATCGTGACCTCAACCGGCTGTCTCAAAGTCTGTGACCGCGGACCGGCCATGGTCATCTATCCGCAGAACCTCTGGTACGGCCATGTGACCGAGGACGCGCTCGCGGAGATCCTCGATGCGCTCGAGGCCGGAGAGCCCTGCGCGAAATACCTGATCGCGTGAGCGAAGGTGGCGAGCGGTGAGCGAAACAGAAAGGAAAAACGTCATGGTAATCAGTGCACGGAACCAACTCAAAGGCATCGTCAAAGCGATCAAGAAGGGCGCTGTCAACAACGCGGTGATCCTAGAGCTGTCCGGCGGGACTCTGATCACGTCCGTCATCACCCAGGAAGCGTGCAAGGCGTTAAAGCTGAAGAAAGGCAAGACGGCCTATGCGATCATCAAAGCGTCGAGTGTGATTGTCGGCGTCGACGAAGCGTAGCCGGAATTCAGAAGACTGAGCTCAGGAATCAGTGGGCATTCTGAACGCGGGTTCTTGAGTTTTTATCAACCGCAAAAAGGAACTCCGATATGAGCGTATTTCAGCCGAGCGACCACCAGCTGTACTTTGTCTACGGTTCGAACATGAATCCGGCACAGATTGCTGCCAGGTGCTGCAAGCCAGCGATCGTGGCCATCGCGCGGTTGGCCGACTATCGGCTGGCCTTTTTCGGCCATTCGAGAGTCTGGGACAGCGGCGAGGCGGCGGTGATCCGTCATCCGGGTGACGAGGTGTGGGGCGTGGTCTACAGGCTCTCCTTATCTGATGCCGACGCTCTGGACGCGTGGCAGGACGTCCGTCTGGACGGCAGCGGAACCTATTTCCTTTGTCCGGTAGACGTTGTGGCTGCTGACGGTGTCCGGTATCGGGCTCTCATCTACAAACGGGATCTCTGCGGCGAGCCCCAGCGGCCTAGCGATGCGTTTATCGACCACATCGTGGCGGGGGCTGTCGCACACGAAGTTCCGGCCGACTATCTTGCGCGTCTCAAACGGATCGAGACCCGGAAGGCCAGTTATCCCGTGCCGCGCAAGGATCTGGGTGATCGAACCTTTCTGTTCAATCGCGCGTGTACGGGCTGCGGGTGAGGCATAAACAAGAGCGCGGTGGCCAGAGCAGCCGACTCTGATTCAAACGGTGAATGGAGGAGACTTTCTTCACGGTGCGCAAAATGAAAAGGGACCTGCTTGCATAAACAAAAGCAACATGGTAGACTTTAATAAAAGCAAAGAAGTGGAGAATAAGCAGGCTGTCGCGGCAGCGCGAGCCAAAGGAGGTTCACATGACACATTCAATCGGCAAACAGAAGTTCATCGCGGGTCTGATACTGTCGCTGGGCGTGCTCGTCGCAGGCGCTGAAGATCCAGCCGTCACGAGGGCACGCGAGCAGGCTCACCTACAGTACGAGACTGAAAAAGCGGTCCGTCAGGCCGAGGAGGCGAAGCGGAAACTCGCCGAACAGCTTGCTCTGCAGAGAGCCATTGCGCTGACCCGTCAGGGCGTCGTGTCGATTTACAATCCGTCCACCGTGCCCATCAACTACATGTTCCGCTGGCTGCTGTGGGACGGCTGCTACACGCAATGGTCGAAGGAGCGGATCGCCGCAAACAAAGCGCTCCTTTACACCAAGGCTGGCGGCCTCAAGCTTCAAGTCATATTTACCCGGCCCTGCGGCGGGGAGAGAAATTATGCCTTGGAGGCGGCGCAGGTTCCCAGCGATATCCGCACCTGCTTTGACGATGCGAAGCCGGGCACGTTCAGCTGGGACAAAAACAACGACCTCGACCTTTACACGTTCAAGCCCAAGAACTGGTGAGAGGTGAGTCGTAGTTGCGATGACATGGCGCGGCAACGAACTGTTGCGCGCCTGTCCGACTCATTCGGCAATTGCTGAAAAGGTGCGCTCCGTTCAAGCGCGGGCTGTCGGCTCAGATTGAACGACAATAGCCGATCGGATGTCACGCCCAAGACGCCACACTTTTGTCGGGTTTCGGAGAAAACGGAAAAATATTTCCCAAAGCGACTCTCTGCGGGGGCCGGTCGTTGGGCTGCATGAAAATGTTATATTGGCGCTCATTGGCAACACCTTAGAGGGATCTCCGAAGGGGATTATGTGATGTGGCCTGATACCTGCGAAGGCACTGGCTGACTTTGGCGCTCGTGAATGTACACGATTGAGCGGAGTCAGATCAAGGGGTGCAGCATGAAGACAGCGCGGGTAATGATGCTGGCTAGTCTGATGACGGTCTCCGTATGGGCGGAAGACCTCTTCGTTGCGGCGGCAGCAAGTCTCACGGATGTGATGAAAGCTGTCGAACCGCTCTATTCGCGGGAGCATTCTCGAATCAAGCTCACCTTCGTCTATGGGTCGACCGGCATGCTGCGCACGCAGATTCTCAAGGGCGCACCCTGCGACGTGTTCATCGGCGCGGACCTTTGTTTCGGCGGTTCGGAGACGAACCTGGACGAGGTCGTGAAGGCCGGGAGTGTACGTGTCGTTGCGGCGAACACACTGGTCGCTGTGGCGGGCAAGGGCTATACGCCGAACGGCGAAGGCCTGTCCGCCTGGCTGGCTGATGCCAGGAAGATCGGCATCGGCAATCCCGCGTCGGTGCCGGTCGGACGCTACACCAAGAAGCTGCTTGAAAGCGAAAAGCTGTGGAAGTCCTCCAGCGCAAAATTCGTGCAGGGAACGAATGTTCGCGAGGTGCTGCTGTGGCTGCGGCAGGGCGCGGTGGATGTCGGCTTCGTCTACGGCTCGGACCTCGTTGCGGCGAAGGACGCGGGCCTGACGGCGCTGGCGGAGTATGCGACGCCAGGCGGCACGGTGATCGAGCTGGCCGGAGGCGTCACGAAAGGTTCCAAGAATTCAGCCGAGGCGCTCATGTTCTTGGATTATCTGAAGTCGCCGGAAGCGGTGAGCGTGCTCAAGGTGTATGGGTTCGTGGTGCAGTGAGCGATGGAATGGGGTTCGTCGGACTCTTGTTCTCAGCGGCATGGGTGACTCGCCCATGAAAGGAGGGCGAGCGTCCTCATGAGCCGGGAAAGGAAGCGGCCATGCTTGATCCGACAGGCAAGTTGAAGTTCAGCGACACGACCCTGCGCGATGGCGAGCAGGCCCCTGGCGTCGTGTTCTCCCTTGCCGATAAGTTGCGCATTGCAGCGGCGCTGGAGGGGCTCGGCATCGATGAGGCAGAGGTCGGCGCGCCTGCAATGGGCGCGGAGGAGTTGGGCGGCATGCGCGTGTTGGCAGCCCAAGGTTTCAAGATGCGTCTCTCGTGCTGGTGCCGCTCGTTGGAGGAGGACATCTACTATGCGGCCAAGGCTGGCATCGGAGTTGTGAATATCTCGTTTCCAGTTTCTGACATCCTTCTCGTTTCGATGGATCGCTGTCGCGACTGGGTGCTTCACCATCTCGACAGCGTGCTGCCCTTTGCTGCGCACACCGGTTGCGCGTTCTCTGCCGGCTTGCAGGATGTTGGACGCGCCGACCCCGAGTTTCTCGAAAGGGTGATCCGCGTGATCGCGGAGTCGGGGGCATTCCGTGTGCGTATCTCGGATACGGTGGGTATTCTCAACCCTTTCACTACGGCGGCGCTGATCTCGCGCGTCAAGTCCGCCGCGCCTAAGCTGGAGGTGTCGTTCCATGCACACAACGATCTGGGCATGGCGGTGGCGAACGCGCTGGCGGCTGTGCAGGCCGGGGCGGACACGTTGGACTGCACGGTCAACGGGCTTGGCGAGCGTGCGGGTAACTGCGCACTGGAAGAGGTCCTGTTTGCGCTCAAGTATTCGGCGGGACTGCCGCTCGAGTGGCTTCCCTCGAAACTCTCCGAAGTTTGCGCGGTGACGGCACACGCATCCGGTCGATCCGTGCCGCTCGCGAAGCCTATCACCGGCTCGATGGCGCTGCGCCACGAGTCAGGCATCCATGTGCGCAGTCTGCTGAAAGATCCGCTCGCGTACGCGGCCTATCCGCCGTCGGCGGTCGGGCTCAGCGCACACGCGTTTGCGTTGGGCAAGCATTCAGGCGCGGCGGGGGTCAAAGCGTTTTTTGCGGAGCACGGCATCCAGTTGCCGTTCAACGGGGTCCGGCACCTCACCGAGGCTGTGCGCCAAGAGGCGCGCCGCCTGAAGCGCGACCTCGACGAGCACGAGGTTCTGGAATTGTATCGGCCCCCGTTAGAAGAGCCGCCCCGCATGAGTGACCCGTCTCCGATGCGTTTCTGTTCGTAAAATGAATCGGTTATTCAAAGCGTTGTGTGTCATCGTCACGGTGTTGCTGTCACTCTTTGTGGCCGTCGCGCTGTGCAACGTCTTTATGGGGTCGCCGACTGGGCTTTTCCACGCGATGAGAGATCGCGCGCTGCGTCCGGTGATGGAGGTGAGCCTTGTGACGTCGCTGCTTGCTGCGGGGCTGGCGATGCTGCTGGGTACGCCCGTGGCCTATGTGTTGGCGCGTCGTCCGTTTTTCGGCAAAGCGGCGGTGGAGACACTGCTTGATCTGCCGGTGGCCTTGCCGCCGATGGTGGCGGGGCTGGCGCTGCTGGTGCTGGTGTCTCCGACAAGCCCGTTCGGCCACGTGCTGAACGGCTTTGGCATCCATCTGATTTTCACCAAAGCGGGCATCGTTTTGGCGCAGCTTTTCGTGGCGTTGCCCTTCTACATTCGTGCCGTCCGTTCAGCCATCACGTCCATCCCGCCGTCGATCCCGGCTGCGGCTGCGCTGTTGCGAGCGACAGAGGCGTACACGTTTTTTCATGTGATCCTGCCGCTGAGCCGCGAGGGGATCATCAGCGGATTTGTGATGTGTTGGGCGCGCGCGCTCGGCGAGTTCGGTGCCACGGCGATGGTTGCAGGGTGTATTCCGGGCGTGACGGAAACCTTGCCTATCGCCATTTACACGCGGGCCACGTCGGGTGATCTGGCGTTCGCTGGTGCGGCTGCGTTCTGCCTTGCGCTGGTGTCGTTTGTGACGCTGATCGGTTTAAGGCTGTCGTTCAGGGACGGGGACGAGAGGAGAAAGGCATGATCCGCTTGGAGCATCTCGATAAACGGTTCGGCGACCGGGTCGTGTTGCGTGATTTGTCGCTGGACGTCTCCGGGGGCGAGTTCGCCATCCTTTTCGGTCCCAGCGGGGCGGGCAAGACGTTGCTGCTTTCGATTCTCGCGGGACTGGAGCTGCCGACGGCGGGACGCGTGATTCTGAAGGGTTGCGATATGGCGCGGGTTCCCCCCGAGAGACGGTCCGTGACGATGGTGTTTCAACGCCACGCACTTTTCCCGCACCTGACGGTGTTCGAGAACGTGGCCTTCAGTCTGCGGGCTAGGGGCCTGCATGGCCTGGTCGTGAAGCGGCGCGTGGGCGAGTTGCTTACGCTGACGGGGCTGGAGGCTTGTGCGGGCCTTAAGCCGGATGTGCTGAGCGGTGGACAGTGTCAGCGCGTGGCCTTTGCGAGGGCGCTGGCATCCGATGCGGAATTGATCCTGTTCGACGAGCCGCTGAACAGCCTTGATCGAACGTTGAAGGCCGGACTGATGGCGGAGTTGAAGCGGCTGCACCGTGTGAAGAGGTTCACCGCGCTCTATGTGACGCACAGTTGCGAGGAGGCGCTCGCGTTGGGCGACAAAGTCTATCAATTGGAAAACGGCTGTGTGAAACGTGTCTGCCTGCCGCATGAGCTGTTCGATCGAGACGATGGGCGGGGCCCTGCCAAGTAGGGTCATTGGGCCTCCGCGCAAAGCAGGGTATGTGCCGTTCCGACGAGTCCCGAAAGCCGTATGGATATTTCGCCGTCGAGTTGATATACTTCAATTTTCACACACGGGACTCTGTTATGGACACACGCGAGTACGATTTCACTTCGATTGAAAAAAAATGGCAGGCGTATTGGGAGGCGAACAAGACGTTCAAAGTGAACGACTTCGAGTCCGGTAAACCCAAATTCTACTGCCTCGACATGTTCCCTTATCCGAGCGGCGCGGGCCTCCACGTCGGCCACCCGGAAGGGTATACCGCGACGGATATTCTCTGCCGCTACAAGCGCATGCGCGGGTTCAACGTGTTGCACCCCATGGGCTGGGACGCGTTCGGCCTGCCCGCCGAGCAGTACGCGGTCGAGACCGGCACCCATCCGTCCATCACGACGGAGCGCAACATCAACCGCTTCCGTGAGCAGATCAAGGCGCTGGGCTTCAGCTACGACTGGGACCGCGAGGTCAACACCACCGACCCGAAGTACTACCGTTGGACGCAGTGGATTTTCGAGCAGCTCTACAACAAGGGCTTGGCCTACGTCGCCGAGGTTGCTGTGAACTGGTGCCCCGCGCTGGGCACGGTGCTGGCGAACGAAGAAGTGATCGACGGCCGCAGCGAGCGCGGCAATCATCCGGTCGTCCGCAAGCCGATGCGGCAGTGGATGCTGAGGATCACCGAATACGCGGAGCGGCTGCTGGCGGACCTGGACGGGCTCGACTGGTCCGATGGCATCAAAGAGATGCAGCGCAACTGGATCGGCAAGTCCGAGGGCGCGGAGGTGACCTTTGCGATCGCGGGCTCGGAGAAGACGGTCACCGTTTACACGACCCGGCCCGATACGCTGTTCGGCGCGACCTATATGGTGCTGTCGCCCGAGCATCCCCTGATCGGCGAAATCACCACAGAGGCGCAGCGCGCGGCGGTGAACCAATATCGCGACGAGGCGGCGCGCAAGAGCGACATGGACCGCACGGAACTCAACACCGAGAAGACCGGCGTCTTCACCGGCGCGTACGCGGTCAACCCGGTCACCGGCGGGCAGATCCCGGTCTGGATCGCGGACTACGTGCTGATCAGCTACGGCACGGGCGCGATCATGGCCGTGCCCGCGCACGACACGCGCGACTTTGAGTTCGCACAGAAATTTGGTTTGCCGGTCATTCAGGTTGTGCAGCCGAGCGATGCGAAAATAGAGTGGCAAGGTTTTACGGATGACGGCACGGCGGTGAACTCTGGTTTCCTAAATGGTTTGCCCACGCCCGAAGCCAAAAAGAAAATCACCGCTTGGCTCGAAGAAAAAAATCTCGGCAAAAAGACCATCAATTACAAACTGCGCGACTGGTTGTTTTCGCGTCAGCGTTATTGGGGCGAGCCGTTTCCGATTGTTTGGAAAAAAGACGCCGCCGGAAATCTCTACCACGAGGCGCTGCCGGAAAGTTCGTTGCCGCTGTTGCCGCCGACGCTGGAAGATTACAAGCCAACCGCCGACGGCCAGCCGCCGCTCGCCCGCGCGAAGGATTGGCTGAATCTGCCGGACGGTTCCATGCGCGAGACGAACACCATGCCGCAATGGGCCGGCTCCTGCTGGTATTACCTCCGTTTCACCGACCCGAAAAACCCGACCGCCCTCGCCTCGCCCGAGGCGCTGAAATATTGGGGCGTGCCCGACCTCTACATCGGCGGCGCGGAGCACGCCGTGCTCCACCTGCTGTATGCGCGGTTCTGGCACAAGGTGCTCTTCGACCTCGGCGTCGTGCCGCAGAGCGAGCCGTTCACCAAGCTCTTTCACCAGGGCATCATCCTGGGCGAGGACGGCGAGAAGATGTCCAAGAGCCGCGGCAATGTCGTCAATCCCGACAGCATCATCGCCAGCCACGGCACCGACACGCTCCGGCTCTACCTCATGTTCCTCGGCCCGCTCGAGGCCATGAAGCCCTGGAACCCGAACGGCATCGAGGGCGTGCACCGCTTCCTCCAGAAGGTCTGGCGCGAGTGCCTCGACCGCGAGGGCCTGGTGAATCCCAAGATCACCGCCGATCCGTCGGCGGACTCCGCCGAACTCATCAAGCTGCTCCACGAGACGATCAAGAAGGTCGGCGATGATATCGAGGAACTACGCCTCAACACGGCGATCTCCCAGATGATGATTTTCGGCAACGCGCTGCAGAAGGCCCCGAGCGTGAGTCGCGCCACCGTGCTCGCGTTTCTGCAATTGCTGGCTCCCTTTGCCCCGCACATCGCCGAGGAACTCTGGTCCCGACTGGGCGAGCCCCAGCCGATCTCTCTGGCTCCCTGGCCGACGTTCGATCCTGCCAAACTCGTAAGCGATTCCGTGAAGCTAGTATTTCAAGTGAATGGCAAATTCAGAGGTGATCAATTGGTCCCCGTCGGCTTACCCGAGGATGAAGCAGTTAAGCTGGCTCAATCGAATGCTAAGATATCACCGCATATTGCCGGTAAGTCCATCAAGAGAGTGATTTATGTGCCTGGAAGGATCCTTAATATTGTCGTCGAATAGCTACGTTCATATTCCCCTTGCAAGCTAGGGTCTATCCCCTAGTCGTTTCGATATCGATTCAATACTGCAACTTGTCGTCAACAAGCCCATGAAAACGCCCACCCACCCGCACCCCGGCTTTCGGGCCGCTGCGTGCCTCGCCGCCATGGCCGTG
>Ga0118677_10003890_pt1 | contig 27675 bp, 28 predicted proteins | sample AliMusrvi5mmetaG_FD_86154 | JGI IMG/M metagenome (GOLD analysis project Ga0118677, IMG submission 86154) | reverse complement strand
GACTTTGATTATGCTTCCCACAAAAGAGAAAGATTTCTTCGAGGCTACAGTACCTGCGGTGCAGATAAATCAAAAGTACGATTTCATGTACTTTATCAGCCTGATTAATAATGAAAGACAAGGTATTATTTATCCCGATTTAAACAACCAAACACCCTATTTCATCGTTAAATTAGTCAGAAAGTAGACGATTCATCGTTCAATGGTTAATACATCTTAAAAGAGAAAAAAGCAAATCCGAAAAATCATTAAAATAGGTTCATTTTAACTAAAATATTGTAATTTTGACAGAGCTATAACGATTGCACAAATAAATAAATTTCAAAAATAATACCATGCTACCTAAATTTCTTTTAGCGGACAATTCGCAGGTTTTACCTGACAAAATCTTTGTCATCCATAATGAACAACCCCGGTTTATCGTTGGTTGTGATGTTGAAGGATTCTCTATCGATCAGGAGATTTATTGGATTGATGATGAACCAGTGAGTATAGAATTAAAAAAAGAATTACTCGAACAAGCTGAAGAATTCATGGATCTTGAATTGGAGTATGAGGAGGAGCTTTATTCACTTGAAAACGAAGAAGAGCTGGAAGAAGAGGAAGAAAACGATAACCCTAAATAAAACCATTATGGAACTTAATTCTCCCAAACGACTCAAACGCAGTCGAAGCGATAGAATGCTTGCCGGAATCTGTGGAGGAATTGCTAATTATATGATGGTAGATCCAAGTATAATCAGGCTTGTTTTTGTCCTGGCTACTTTTTTTACTGCCCTATTTCCTGGCATTCTGATCTATTTTATCATGTGGATTGTGGTCCCCAAAGAGTAGGAACTGATATTTGACCCTTATTCCTTTTTAACAGATTCCAGATAATCCAGGGCAATTGTATTGGATAATAGCTGCTTGCTATTTACATCCTTTAAATAAATTACATTTAAATATAACTTTAAAGAACTGATTATGAATAGGAGAAACTTTGTTCAGAATTCTGCTGTGACTGCGGCATTTCTGGGATTTTCAAATATGGGATTCAGCAGCATGCTGGCAGAGGTTAAACCGTCGAATTCGGCCAAATTCAAACTTAAATATGCTCCTGGATTTGGAGCATTTCCTGAACTTGCCGGTAAAGATCCGGTGGAGGTAATCAAATTCTGTGCTGATCAGGGTTTCAGAGCCATGTTTGATAACGGATTATCGGGACGGTCAATCGAGGAGCAGGATAAAATTATTGCCGAACTTACCCGCCAAAATATGGATATGGGTCCTTTTGTCCTGTATGCCGATTTTAAAGTGGAATCAATGGTGATAAAGGACCCTGCAATACGAGAAATGCTTGTAAAAAAAGTAAATGACGGAGTTGCCCTGTTCAAACGGACCGGCGTGAAATGTGCTTTAATGGTTCCCGGCCGATACAATGAACGGATGGCATGGGATTTTCAAACAGCCAATGTCATTGATATGATGCGTGAATTGAGCGAAATTGCCGAAAAAGGAGGTTTAACGATTGTATTGGAGCCTTTGAACAAACGCGATCATCCCGGTCTATTCCTGACCGGTGTTCCGCAGGCCTATTCGATCTGCCGAGCAGTGAACAGCCCGGCATGTAAGATAGTTGATGATGTTTATCATCAACAGATTACAGAGGGAAACATCATCCCAAATATGGATACAGCGTGGTCAGAGATTGCTGCTTTTCACCTTGGAGATAACCCAGGACGTAAAGAGCCAGGAACCGGAGAAATTAACTTTCAAAGTATATTTAAACATATTTCAGGGAAGGGATATGATGGTGTATTATGTATGGAACATGGGAAAAGCATCGAGGGAAAAGAAGGAGAGCTTGCTTTAATTGAAGCTTACAGGAAAGTTGACAATTTTTAAGTAATTCGTCTACTTCAATTTTATCAACAACCTAAATTACAATAAATTAATATGAAAAATAAAATTTTTATAACTCTATCGTTTTTTCTCTCTGTCTCATTTACAACATTTTCTCAAGCTGGTTACAAGCCGGCTCCAGAAAATCTTGCTGCACGCGAATGGTTTCAGGACGCTAAATTCGGCCTCTTTATTCACTGGGGAGTTTACTCCACCCTTGCAAACGGAGAATGGGTGATGAATCAGCAACAATTAAGTAAAGCCACCTATGAGAAACTTCCCGATTTCTTTAATCCTATTAGCTTCAATGCTGCAGAATGGGTAAAGATGGTGAAAGATGCAGGAATGAAGTACATCACCATTACCAGTAAGCATCACGATGGTTTTGCGATGTGGGGTACAAAACTTAGTAACTGGAATATTGTTGATCGCACACCCTATGGCAAAGATGTGCTGAAGCAGTTGGCTGACGAGTGTCACAAACAAGGGGTTAAGCTCTTTTTCTACCACTCGCATCTCGACTGGTATCAGGAAAATTATTATCCGCGTGGCGGAACTGGTGGTAGTTCGGGTCGCCCAAATAAAGGAGACTGGAATAGCTACCTCGATTATATGGATGGTCAGCTCACGGAACTTTTAACCAACTATGGAGAGATCGCCGGAATCTGGTTTGACGGATGGTGGGACAAAAAGGATGCCGATTGGCGCCTCGATAAAACCTACAGTCTGATTCACAAACTTCAGCCCGCAGCTTTGGTAGGGAATAACCATCATCAGGCACCAAAACCGGGTGAAGATTTTCAGATGTTTGAAAAAGACCTCCCTGGTAAAAATACAACCGGATTCGGTGGAGAATCAGAAATTGGAAACCTTCCCCTCGAGACATGCGAAACGATGAACGGAGCCTGGGGATTCAATATCAAGGACAAAAATTTTAAAAGTACTACTCAACTAGTTCAATATCTGGTGAAAGCAGCAGGTTCAAATGCTAATTTTTTGCTAAACGTAGGGCCGATGCCAAATGGGAAAATTCAACCTGAATTTGTTAAAACCCTCGGAGAAATGGGTGAATGGATGAAAAAATATGGTGCAACTGTTTACGGAACACGTGGCGGACCTATAGGGCCACATCCGTGGGGAGTGACTACCACAAAGGGGAATACACTATATGTGCATCTGATGGGAGAATCAGACGAAAACCTTTTACTAAATGATTTTGGCAAAAAGATCCGCAAAGCATATCTTTTTGATGATCAGAGTCCTATTGTATTCAAGCAAAACGAATTTGGAATTACTATTAAGGTTCCGGAGGTAAAAAGAAAACCTGTTGATACAATCGTAGTACTTGAATTTTAAAACAGACTTCTTTCCAATATTTTATTTGAAAAAGAGGATTCGTATACCATTACGTTTCCTCTTTTTCATTTCCAAAAGGAGAAAAAAACCATTCAGTATTCAATAAAATAATTCTAAATTTGATGTGAAGTAAATGTGAAAAACTATGAAATAGCCATGATTCAAAATACGCAACAGCGAATCGTAAACCTTTGGTACATTATTACCTTGATCTTCATTGTTGGTGTATTTATCCCTTCCTGGCTTGGAATTGAGGGGATGGATGGAGGTTTCGGACTGAGTTTTCTGGCAGGATTTGCAGTAATAGTCGGATTAATTGTCATCGTTGTTTATCGCCAAAGGGCAAGACAAATGGATAAAATTTTGTCGGGAGAAGGGAGAATGGCTTTGTGGCGTTATACTACAGAAGAATGGATCCGCTTTGTTTCTGAAGATTTTAAAATTGAGAAAACTGAGAAAAGGAACTTGTTTCTGCTTATTCTAATCATATCGTTGATTATTGGGATATTGATGTTAGCTGTGATTAAGGATCCCATTATTATGATTATTATTGCCGGTATAATTGGCATTGTAGCCATACCTGCTTTCTGGGCTCCGCGATACAGGTTCAGAAAGCTGAAACATTCCCAGGCTGAGGCGCTTATTTCAGAGAACGGAGTGATTGTAGGAAAGATGTTTCACCTTTGGACCGGACTAGGTGCAACCCTTGATCACGTCTCAATAAATTCAGGTACAGACCAGAACATCATTGAATTTACCTATTCCATGCCTGCCCGAACGGGTAGACAGAGCATTACTGCACGCGTACCTATCCCGTATGGAAAATTTGAAGAAGCAATTGAAATTGTAAAGACTATTCAAAAAGACCGAATTCAATAAAGAAATGAATTGTTCATTTACTTCTTTATTAGCAAGTCATTGATCATCTTCTCGAACTGCTCCTTTGTTGCTTCTGGAGATCTGGCAATTCCACTGGTCATGGTTGGATTTCCAGCCTGAGGAACCCACAAAAATGCAGGTATTCCGCTGATTCCAAAAACTGTAGATAATTCACGTTCCTGATCTGTATTGACTTTGTAAACTATAATCTTCCCTTTGTATTTTCCAGCTAATTCTTCCAGGACAGGTGAGGCGATGCGGCATGGGCCACACCAGTCAGCATAAAAATCAATGATGCAAGGTAGTTTACCAGCATACTTCCACTCTTTCGGATTTTTCTCATAATCCATTATCTGCTCTTTAAACTGTGCTTTATCAATTTTAATAACATTCCCTTCAGCTGCAAAAGCAGATTTGGTAACTGTAAAACAAAAGATTGCGATGATCATTCCTGTAAAAACTGCATCATTTCTCATAAACAGAAAATTAAATTGCTTTTTCCAAATATTGTTCAAACGTATATACTTTTCGACATATATCGTGCCGTAATTTATTTATTTTATACATCAACCAGTTTTTTAAGTAATTTTGCAAATCATTTTCCTATTCAAGCCAGGTTATGAAACGCAAAAGGAAACTCAAAAAGATCGATCTCCAAAAATTTGTTTCAAGAACTGCCCAACGGGGAAGTATCCCGGGTACAGTAGAATATATAGGCGCACCACGACAAGAGAAGATTAGGATTGACGTACTGGAATATAATGATTCAACAATTACCAATGAAAGTATTGTCGGTTCAGTTAAAGAGCTGGAAGGTTACATAGACCAACCGGGCATCAAGTGGATTCAGGTTACGGGAGTCCATAACCTGGATATCCTAAATGAAATAGGCAAACAGTTTAATATTATTCCGCTGGATCTTGAGGATATTGCCAATACAACACAGCGACCTCGCATCGAGGAGAGAGATGACTATATATTTTTGGTTTTCAAAATATTACAAATTGATCCGGAAAGTCGGGAAGTAAATATGGAGCAGGTAAGCATGGTCCTGGGTCCAAATTATGTAATCTCTTTTCATGAAACCACACCTCAGGTGTTCCAGACCTTGCACAACCGTATTGTTACGAGTAAGGGTCGAGTTCGAAAAATGAAAACTGACTATCTGGTTTTTGCAATTATTGATATCATTATAGATCATTATTTTACATTAATTGAGGATATTGGGGAAAGTATCGAAGAGACAGAAGAGGAGTTGATCACCTCTCCCGGACAGGCAAGTCAGGAGGCTATTTACAAAATAAAACGACGGCTTGGCTATGTCAAAAAGACGATCTGGCCAGCCCGTGAAGTCCTGAACCAGCTTCAGCGGTCGGATCATCAGCTGATCCATGACGAAACCAGAATCTATTTCCGGAATAATTACGACCATACCATTCAGATTATTGAAACACTTGAGAGCTTAAGAGACCTTACATCGGGCATGATGGATCTCTACCTTTCGACGGTAAGTTACAAAATGAATGAGATCATGAAGGTATTGACCATCTTCTCAACGATCTTTATCCCCCTCACTTTCTTTGCCGGAGTTTATGGTATGAATTTTAAGTATCTGCCAGAACTGGAATGGAAATTCGGATACTTTATTTTCTGGGGGATCATGGCTGTAATTACTATTTTTATGCTGCTTTTCTTCAGACGAAAAAAATGGCTATAACGCTCCTCTCCTATTTCTGAAACCAGAAACAAACAGCTATCTTTGAATCATAAATTAAATATTCAGCCATGAGTAAACCAATTGTTACGGCCATCGCCTCCTTCGGAATGTCAGGTGTTGTCTTTCAGGGACCTTCACTTAAAATTTTCCCAAATCTGTTTAAGATTCATAAGATCCTGGAAAGGACAAAAAATATCTCAGCCCAAAGGTACCCTGAAGCTACAATCGTCCGCTCGTTTGACGAGATTTTAAATGATCCTGAGGTGGAACTGGTCCTTGTCAACACACCAGATCACCTTCATTTTGAGATGGCAAAGCAAGCCCTAAAAGCAGGAAAACATGTAGTAGTTGAAAAACCATTTACAAAAACCTGCGATGAAGCCAGAGAGCTTATTTCGCTGGCGCATCAGAATGGGGTAATCCTCACAGTTTATCAGAGCAAGCGGTTGGACAACGGCTTTCTGACGATGAAAAAAATCCTTGAAGATCAGCTTCTCGGACGGGTTGTTGAGTATGAAGCACATTACGACCGGTACCGGAATTTTATCCAGGAGGGATCGTGGAAAGAGGACGGAGATGAGCGAACAGGTGTCCTGTATAACCTCGGTTCACACATTGTCGATCAGACGCTTGTATTATTTGGAGTACCCCATGCGGTAACTGCCCATCTCAATGTTCTTCGTACAGGTGGACGAACGACCGATAATTTCGATATCCGGCTACATTACGGGAAGTTTAATGCGATCCTCCGATGTTCCTACCTGGTTCGTGAAATGGGGCCACAATATATCGTTCACGGGACAGAAGGTTCTTTTGTCAAAATGGGAACCGATCCGCAGGAGGAGCTGATGAAATTGCACCACCTTCCCAACGAACTACAATGGGGTGAAGATAAACCGTCCGACTGGGGAACTCTCAACACCTCCATCAATGGATTACACTTCCAGGGAAAAATAGAGACCATTCCGGGTAACCTGGCGGCGTTCTTTTCGAAATTGTATGAAACCATCCGCGAAGGGAAAGAGCTTTTTGTCAAACCGGAGGAGGCGCTCACCACTATCCGTATCCTTGAAGCCTGCCTCGAAAGTAACCGGTTGAAAAAGACGGTGGAGTTTAATGCGTAGTAGAATCTGAGAGAGAGAGAATGGGAGACTTTGATTAACAGAAACTTAGAAATACATATTTGGACCATGAATTTTAAGAAACCTACATTACCGTTTTTTGTTTTAATCACAAGTATGATCCTTTTAATTTTAAATTTATTTTCCTTTAATCCTTCCAATGAAGCAAATAGTTCATTTTACTTCAGAATTTTGAGTAATATTTTATTGATAATTTCAATGGTTTTATCTATTCGAAATATTAGAAGAGAAAATTTGAATTCTAAAAGACAGAACGAATAAAACCAAATCTTATCCAGCGACACTCATTTGTTAATTCAAATTTTCTATTTAATACAAAATGAAAAACCTTAACTACAATACATTGCTGATTTTATAACCGACAAACGTTTTATCAATATTAAAAAAATCCGGGAGATTTGCCCGGACTATTTAATGTATTCGCTGAATAACAGAATAACACCTTTCTTTATTCTCCCAGCTTTTTATACCTGATACGGTGGGGCGTGCTGTCACCAAGCCGTTTCTTTTTGTTCTCCTCGTATTCCGAATAACTACCTTCAAAGTAATATACCTGTGAATTGCCTTCAAATGCGAGTATATGGGTTGCAACGCGATCCAAAAACCACCTGTCGTGTGAGATCACGACGGCACAACCGGCAAAACTATCGAGACCCTCTTCCAGTGCCCGTAAAGTATTTACGTCAATATCGTTGGTAGGCTCATCCAAAAGCAGGACGTTGGCCTCAGATTTTAAGGTTAATGCCAAATGAAGCCGGTTACGTTCTCCACCTGAGAGGACACCACACTTTTTCTCCTGATCGGCGCCACTAAAGTTAAAACGGGAAACGTAGGCCCGGGCATTCAGCATCCGACCGCCAACCATTACCTCATCAGTTCCACCGGAAAGGACCTGATAAACCGTCTTTTCATCTACAATCGCTTCGTGACCCTGATCGGCGTAACCAATTTTAACCGTCTCGCCTACCGTAAAACTACCTGAATCGATTTTCTCCAGTCCAAGAATCATCCTGAACAAGGTTGTTTTACCAGCGCCATTTGGACCAATCACCCCAACAATACCATTGGGTGGCAATACAAATTCGAGATTTTCGAAGAGTAACCTATCCCCGAATGCCTTGGAAACGCCATGCGCCTCAATCACTTTATCACCTAAACGGGGTCCGTTGGGAATAAAGAGCTCAAGTTTATCCTCCTTCTGCTTAACATCTTCATTCAGCAGCTTTTCGTAAGCACCCAACCTGGCTTTCGATTTAGCCTGCCGTGCCTTTGGACTCATCTTCACCCACTCCAACTCCCGTTCGAGTGTTTTGCGACGTTTGGAGATCCCCTTCTCCTCCATCTCCAGACGTTTTGATTTTTGTTCCAGCCAGCTTGAGTAGTTCCCTTTCCATGGAATACCTTCACCCCGATCGAGTTCAAGAATCCATCCGGCAACATTATCAAGGAAATAACGGTCATGAGTAATACAGATTACGGTTCCCTTATATTGTTGTAAATGTTGTTCCAGCCATTCAACCGATTCGGCATCAAGGTGGTTCGTTGGCTCGTCGAGCAGCAAAATATCAGGTTGTTTCAGCAGCAGTCGGCAAAGGGCTACCCGCCGGCGCTCACCACCTGATAAAACTCTCACGGATGTGTCGCCATCGGGACAGCGAAGTGCATCCATTGCCCGTTCCAGCTTATTATTGAGATTCCATGCGTCGGTTGCATCAATTTTCTCCTGAAGAAGGGCTTGCCTGTCCATCAGTTTATCCATCACATCAGGATTTTCATAAACTTCGGGCAAACCGAACCGTTGATTGATCTCCTCATATTCGTCCAAAATATCAACGATCTCCTGTGCCCCTTCCTGAACAATCCCCATCACAGTTTTGGTATCATCAAGAAGCGGTTCCTGAGACAAATGACCAACAGTATAACCAGCAGAAAATGCCAGCTCACCATTGAAATCTTTCTCAAGTCCTGCTATAATTTTCAAAAGGGTCGATTTACCCGATCCGTTCAGACCGATAATTCCAATCTTTGCACCCAGGTAAAAAGAGAGCGAAATATCTTTGATTACCTGTTTTTGAGGTGGATAAGTCTTGCTCACCTTATACATAGAAAATATAATCTGCCTATCTTCAGCCATTGATTTTTTATTTGATTTGAATGACAAAATTCGTATTTTAAATCAGATTTGACAATAGATTTTTAAGAATTAAAAAAACAGTATCAGGAAACTGAAAATTAAAGAATAAACATTTTATATCTTTGTTAAAAATAAGTTCAACAATGAGAAGAGTAAGTATTACCGCCATTATCGAAAAAAGCATAGACGGATGGTATGTTGGCCAGATTGAGGAGTTTCCTGAGGTTATTTCTCAGGGAAAAACATTGGAAGAATTAAAAGGAAATTTAAAATGAAAAAATTTGCTGTTTATATTTTGCTGATCGTGATATTGGTACTCAGCTTGGGAGTTTACTGGAAATATTCCTTCACCTATAGCGAAGGATATCGCGCAGGACTGCTTCAGAAAGTCTCTTATAAAGGTAATCTTTTCAAAACATACGAAGGTGAGCTCATACTCAGCAGTGTTCAGAGCAGTGCAAATGTAGCAATCGCCTCAGAGAAGTTTTTCTTTTCAGTAACCGACAAACAGGTGGCAATTCAGCTTGAAAAGGTTCAGGGAGAAAATATCGTTGTTCATTATACCGAAAAAAACGGGACTCTTCCCTGGAAAGGGGAAAGCACCTATTTTGTTGATAGTCTGAAGATCAACAATTCTCCAACACCTGGTCACGGCTTTCATTAACTGTTGGTTACTGGCCACTTGTGACTGGAAATTTGCAAATCACTTCCATCATATGGCTTTTCCTTGTGACCTTCATAGACAAATGATCACTACTATCCGGGGAAAAATCAGAGATTCTTCGATAGGCTCAGAAAGACAGCAAGTTATGGCATTGGGAATGGTCAGAATTTGGATAATCGGTTACAATCTGTCATAACTCAAAGTATATTTCCCACTGCCAATAGAAATAGATGAAGGCTCCTTTTGTTGCTCCAGAGTATATTTATGGCCGTTTAACTTATATCCCTGGGTCATTCCGGGCAGAAGAACGGGCAAAAGAACTTTAGCGGAACATCCGACAGGCACTTCGATTTTCAATTCAAGTTTATTTGCTTTCATTGACCAGTTCAAACCTATTTTGCCATAAGGTGTCTCTTTCGTTGTTTTTGCCCATGAAACCCCTTCAGGAATCTGAGGATCAATAATCACCTGTTTATACGCCGGATATTCCTCATCTGGCCGGATACCGCCAACAGCCTGGTAGAACCAGGAGCCGATACCATTGTAACAGTTGTGAATCCGGCTTCTTTCTCCTGACCAGTGTTCCCATGTAGTAGTGGCACCGTTATCCATCATATAAAGATAACCGGGATAATCTCTTTTTTTCAGCATCGAATAGAACAAATCCGTTGCGTGGTCTTTCACTGACCATTCTGTAAATACGGGGATTCCCACTAATCCGGTGGCGAAATGTCCCTTGCGGTTAATCACGATTTCGTTCTTTAACGAATTGGTAACTTTCGTTTTTAATGAGTCCGGAACAATCTGCATTAAGAGTGGGTAGGTTAGATCAATTTGCGAACCACTGGCATAACTATTTTTGGCTCCATTAAAAAATGTCTGATGGATCTGTTTTCCGAGCTGACCACTTTGAATGGCATATTTAGCTGCATCATCGGTTTTACCCAGTCTCTGAGCAATCTTTTCCATCGTCACAAGACATTGATTGATAAAGCAATTATTGACAAGGTCAATGGATGATTTATCCTTTTGATCAACCCCTTCCGGGGTGGCCCAATCGCCCAGATACCATCCCCGGTAATCGGTTTCAGGCCATGGTTGAAGCATCCCATTAGGTGAATATTTAGCTACATATTGAAGCCAATGCTGCATCACCGGATAATATTTCTCCAGCAGGCGGATATCCCCGTAATTCTGATAGGTTTTCCATGTGGCAGTAATAATAAAGCCGCACCAGTAGGGACCACCGCCAGCAGGATATGGATTTGGAGCAGTATGAGGCATTCCCCCGTCTTCGCGAATGACATCAGCCCATGCTTGAAGCCAATTTGAATAAAGTGGTCCAAGATCAAACATTGTTTGAGCAGTTAAAGTCGAGGCGTTCCCGTCACCTCCATATCCCAAACGCTCCAACTGAGGACAATCGACAAGATATCCGCCGAGACTCAGGCACCGGAGCGTATAAAAAACCATGTTGTGAATTGCATTCAGATCACCATCAGAACACTCAAAAGTGGCTGCCTGACTATAAGCGGTATGTATCTGAAAAGCCCTAATATTCTCTTTTTTTGGTGCCTCAACCAAATTGGCAATTTTGATGTAACGAAATCCATGGTAATTGAATTTATTGCAGAATATCTCCTGCCCTACCCCACTGGCAATATACCGGTCCTCCTGATGTTGATTGACAAATTTGCCATCCTTATCGAGATGATCACAATACTCCATCACCACCTCCTGTCCGGCTTGCAACACCGGGAACCGGATTTCAGCACGACCCGTCAGTGTATTTCCAATATCAACCAGCCAGGTATTCGCGCCAAATGGCTTGACAGAACAGGCGTTGATGGTTCCCATGATTCGGTTTGGCTCAACGGTCTGAGGTGTAACCTGATGTTCAGGTACTTTGGCCTCAAAAACCGGATGCCATGTAACTTTATTTAATGACTCCACCGTCAAATCAGCCAGAGTCAGTGAACTGTTTACCTTTTCTCCGCCAAAACGACCCGCTTTCCAGTTGCCAATACTGGCAATTCCGCTATCCCGTCCCGTCCAGGTTGCATCTGTTGAAAGAATATCAATCCATTTGCCGTTTACCAACTCCTCCATTCTTGCTTTGACTAAGGGTCCTTCGTAAATAACACCAGGCAAACCAGTGCTGTACCATCCGCGTCCCAACCAGATAACAAGATCATTCTCTCCATCCTGAAGATAGGGTGATACATCATAGGTAAGGATCAACGAACGATTATTGAACTGAGAAACAGCAGGAGTAAGCACTCCATCACCCACTTTCTTCCCATTCAGATAAATTTCGTGATAACCCAGGGAATTTACATATAACAGTTGTTTCTGAGCTTTTCCCGATAAGGTAAAATGCTTTCTCAGCTGCGGATTCTCAGGGTTGCCTGCTTCGTGTGGCAATCCAATATAAGCTGCGTGCCAATCTTCACCTGCCAATAACCCAACGGTGAAACCTACCACTTTGCTCCACTCCGAAGTTTTACCGTTCTCATCCCATATTCTTACTTTCCAATAAACCACAGACCTTGAAACAAGTTCTTTTCCCTTCCAAGAAACCAGAACACTTTCCCCGCTTTCAATCTTGCCTGAATTCCATAAGTCAGCCACATTTTCATTCAGAAGAGAACTGTCGGTGGCTGCCAATAGTTGATAATATTTCTGAATAGTTCCGTTTCTGTCGGATCGGATCTTCCAGCTTAATCCCGGTTTTATTGTGGCGATTCCTAAAGGATTGGTTAAGTTTTCGCAACGAAGATCACTAACTGCGAGATCCGTCTTTGCAGAAACAGCTCCTGCCAGGAGCATCAAAAGAAAAAGTTGAAAAGTCAGGAATGATTGAAACATACTATTTTAATCTAAATTGTTATTTATAATGCTGTAGCATCACGTACTACCCCAAATATAATACATTTAATTAAATTTGAGTAAATCCACCAACAAAGAGTACCCTTTGATTAAACAATTTCCGAAATCGTATGTTATAACGCATATTAATATCTAATAATTTAAAAAATTAAAGAAAAGCTTTATGAACAATTCAAAATTATTCACAAAATACAGATTGGGCGATATTGAATTAAAAAACAGGATCGTCATGGCTCCAATGACCCGTTGCAGGGCAATCGGCAACATCCCCAATGATTTGATAGCTACCTATTATCAGCAGCGGGCAGGTGCAGGTTTAATTATTACCGAGGGGACCTCTCCCTCACCAAACGGATTGGGATACTGCCGGATTCCCGGACTTTTCAATGAAGACCAGGTTGAAGGCTGGAAGAAGACGACCACCGCGGTTCACGGAAGTGGAGGTAAAATCTTTGTACAGTTGATGCATACCGGTCGTATCAGCCATCCGCTGAATCTGCCTGAAGGTGCGCAGGCGCTTGCACCTTCAGCAGTAAAGGCTGCAGGACAAATGTGGACCGATCAGGATGGGATGCAGGATTTCCCTGAACCAAAAGCTATGTCAAAAGAGGAACTTCAGCAAACCATAACTGAATTTGAACACTCTGCAAAATTAGCAGTACAAGCAGGGTTTGACGGTGTTGAACTCCATGCAGCAAACGGTTACCTCCTCGAACAGTTCCTCTCACCTGTTAGTAATCAACGAACAGACGAATATGGAGGAAGCGTTATAAATCGTTGCCGGTTTGTGCTTGAAGTTGTTGATGTTGTCATTAAAGCAATTGGGGCAAGCAAAACGAGTATCAGACTCTCACCGTTTGGAGTGGCAAGCGATATGCCACATTATCCTGAAATTGAGGAGACTTACTCCTACCTTGCAGAACAATTGAACAACCGGGATATCGTTTATATCCATCTTGTTGATCATAGCGCAATGGGAGCTCCTGAAGTGCCATTCAGCATCAAGGATACAATTCACAAAAAATTCAAAAACACCATGATCCTCACGGGTGGTTATAACCCCACGAGTGCCGAAACCGATCTGAACAATAATTTTACCGATCTTGTTGGGTTTGGAAGGCAGTTTATCAACAATCCCGATCTTGTATCCAGATTTATCAATAGCTGGCCATTGGCTGAAGCGCTGGATGTTAATACATTCTATTCCGCCAGTAAAGAGGGTTATACTGATTATCCTGTTTATAATAATTAACCATTTTTTTCCCCATCTCCATGGCTCCCAGTGATTTCTACTGCAACTATTTGTAAATTATTTAATTGTTTCACAGATCTAAACATTGAAGTTACCAAGGGCCATGGAGTATATTAATCCTTACCTATCTAAACTGAATCTTCTCCCATTCAAATTAAAATGTTAAATTTGGCCTAAAATTTAGCATATGATTAAATCTATGACCGGATACGGGAAAGCTGAATGTGAGCTGTCCCTGAAAAAAATCACCATTGAAGTCAGATCCCTCAATAGCAAAATCTTGGATGTCAATACCAGGATTCCGGGTGTATATCGTGAGAAAGAGATAGAGATCAGGCGTGAACTTTCGGATAGAATGATTCGGGGTAAAGTCGACTTCAATCTTTTCTCTGAATCATTGAGCTTTGAAAGCAACAGTGCCATCAACAGTTCGATGGTGAAAAGTTATTTCAATCAGCTTTCCGAAATCAATAAAGAACTCAATTTACCGGTAACCGAACTTACCCTGCAGGTAATCATGCAATTGCCGGAAGTTGTAAAAATCACACGTGATGAACTCGACGAGAATGAATGGAAAATTATTGTCGCCACGATCCATCAGGCACTCGATGCACTCGACCTCTTTCGTGTTCAGGAAGGTTTATCACTGCATAACGACATAGTTTTTAATATCAACACAATAACCTCATTACTGGAACAGGTCACACCATATGAACTCGAGCGGACAGCCAAGGTGAAGGAGCGGATCCTGGAAGGGTTAAAAGAGCTTTCATCGCCCGAAGGTGTAGATCATAACCGCCTGGAACAGGAGATGATTTTCTACCTTGAAAAGCTGGATATTAACGAAGAAAAAGTGCGGTTAAGCAATCATTGCTCCTATTTCCTCGAAACGCTGGAGCTCGATGAACCCGTGGGGAAAAAACTTGGATTTATTGCACAGGAAATTGGCCGCGAAATCAATACGCTCGGTTCAAAGGCAAACCACACCGAAATGCAGAAACTGGTCATTGGAATGAAAGATGCGCTTGAAAGAATTAAAGAGCAATTGCTTAATGCTTTATAAATTCAGTTCTTCAAATTCATTTTTTTATTTTCAAATTATTTTAATTCATGAGTGAAGGCAAACTGGTCATTTTTTCTGCACCGTCAGGAGCCGGGAAAACAACTATTGTAAAACATTTATTGTCACAGAACCTGAATTTCGGATTCTCTGTCTCAGCCACTACCCGCAAACCAAGGGGAGCTGAACAAGATGGGAAAGATTACTATTTCTTAAATGTCGAAGAATTCAAAAGCAAAATTAATAATGAAGAGTTTCTGGAATGGGAGGAGGTCTATCCGGACTGTTACTATGGAACTTTGAAAAGTGAGGTGGACCAGATTTCCCAAAATGGTCAGAACATACTTTTCGATATTGATGTTGTGGGTGGAAGCAATATTAAAAAATATTACGGAGACAAAGCGTTAGCTGTCTTTGTTCAGCCGCCATCGATTAAAGAGCTGGAAAAAAGGTTGCTTGTACGTTCAACCGACCATCCGGAAGTGATCAGGGAACGAATAGCAAAAGCTGAACACGAGATGGGTTATATTGGCTTATTTGATATCATTATTGTCAACGACAAACTGGAGGTTGCGCTTCAAAAAGCGGAAGAGAAAATCCGGGAATTTCTTGAAAAAGGCTCAGTTCTGAAGTAATTAATTAAAACCTTCAATTTCAGACAGGAATGAAAATCGCCATCTTTTCAGGTTCATTTAACCCGGTTCATAACGGTCACCTGGCCATTGCACGCGAAGTGCTTGCTCAGGGTGCCGCCGATGAATTATGGTTTCTTGTCTCACCTCAGAATCCCTTAAAAAGGAACGATGACCTTTTCCCTGAAAAGGAGCGGTTAAAGATGGTTGAACTGGCCATTGAAAATGAACAGCAGATGAAAACAAGCGATTTTGAGTTTCATCTTCCACGCCCTACCTATACGATTCGCACACTTGAACACCTCAGGATCACCTATCCTCATTATCAGTTTTTGTTATTAATTGGAGGAGATAATCTTGCCATCATTCATAAATGGTTTGAATATCAACGGATAATCAACGAATTTGGACTGATTGTTTATCCACGTCCGGGATTTCAAAATAGTACTGCCGGTCAATTTCCGAATACCATCTTTATTTCAGCTCCACTTCTCGACATTTCAGCAACTGAAATCAGGGAAAAACTAAAAAAGGGGGAATCGATCGCAGACTTTTTACCTATTAAAGTAGGGGAATATCTGAATAAAAATTTCACACTATTTTAATTTTTCATTATACCGTCTCTCTGTCTCTTTGTTCAATCAGTACCATCTAAAAATTTTCATCCCAATTACAAACGAGACTGTCCCAACTGTAGTTAGCACAAAGGCTTCTTTCCAGACATCCATCAGACCGGCCCCTTCGTTAAAGATACTCCTGAAACTATCGGTGATCATGGTCAGGGGTAGATATTGAATTACAGGTATTGTCCAATCGGGGAAGTTGTGGTAGCTGAAGAAAACACCCGACACTACCATCATGGGCGTTACGATGGCATTAATAATCCCATTCCCAACTTCCGTATTAGCAGTGTAGGACGAAATGAGTATTGATATTCCGGAAAAAGCAATATTTCCGGCAATAAATATGAGCATCAAGGCAGGCCAGCTCCCTTGTACTCCTGTGCCAAAATATAACCAGGCAAAGATAAAAAGCAACAGCGATTCTGCCACGTTCATCGTAAATCGGGCAGTAATCAGTGCCAGCAAAAAATTTGACTTTTTCATTGGAGTGGCTACCATTCTACGCAACAATTTCTTCGAACGGCGGTCAATTATCGTATAACTGATTCCCCAGCAACACGCCATCATGATCCCCATTGCCAATAAACCCGGAATTAAAAAATCGACATATCTTGTCCCTTTAAGGGTTAAAGGTTCAACACCTGACTGGTTAGCAGCATAAAATACAGGTCCTAATTCAGAAAGACCTGATGCGAGTTGGTAGGCAACTTTTGCTTCGGCATTTGCCGGATCAAAATAATATTTAGAAGAGGCAGGTTTATCCTCAATAATCACCGATACCTTCCCTTTTTTAAGAAGCGTAAAGGCGTTTGACCATGAAGTCTCAAAAAAGGTCACCTTGGCATTTCCCAGTTTTTCATTTTTAAGGTCGATTGAATAGGTACTATCCTTTTTGACTGCGTTTGCAATTAAGAAATCGGTCAGTTTTGTTTTGCGAACAGTATCTGATTCTGAAACCATTTTTACAATGGCCAGTTTTGCCTGTATACCCCCTTTCTGAGTGAAGGCGATGCCCAGTCCCCAGGCCATCAATATCGGAAACACAACACCCCAGAAGATGACTGAAGGCTCACGGATTATTTCAGCAAAATGGGCTGCGATTAAACGGTAAAGCTGATGATTGGTGATCTTATTCATATAAATGGCGTCCGGTTAGTGAAATAAACAATTCGTCAAGTGAGCGGTGTCCGCCGCCAAGGGTCAATATCTCCTGAAGCGTCCCTTCGGCTAATATACTTCCCTGATCCATAATCACAATTCTGTCGCAGAGGTATTCAGCCTCTTCCATATAGTGTGAAGTAAGCACAAGCGAAGTATTTTTTTCCTTCTTCAGATCGAGCAGGATGTTCCATATCTCCCGCCGGGCATTAGGATCAAGACCTGTTGTTGGTTCGTCTAACAACAGAATCTTTGGCTTGTTTAATAGTGCAATACCCAAAGCCAACCGTTGACGTTGCCCTCCGGACAAATTATCGACGTACGCTTTTTTCTTCTCCTCCAGTCCTATTAATTTAAATACCTCATCTACCCGAACGGAATTGAGTTTATAAAAACTGGCAAAAAGACGCATCGTTTCATAGGCTGTAAGCTTGTCCATAAACCTGGTCTCCTGCAACGAAAGCCCAATCATCTGATGCAACTCTTGCTGGTGATTTTTCCACTGTTTTCCCGCGATAAAAATCTCCCCCTCATCGGGGTGCTGAATCCCCTCTATCATTTCAACCAACGTGGTTTTTCCTGCTCCGTTCGGACCAAGCAGTGCAAGGTACTCACCTGGTCTGATCGAAAGAGTTACCCCTTTAACCGCCTTTACCTCCTTAAATGATTTCTTAACCTGCCTAACCTCAACAATATATTCTAAATTCGTCATCCTATGGGTATGAAAAATATTCAAAATTGGTAAATTTATCCAATTATTTTAAAGGATATTTCCTTTTAATTTATAACCGTATAAAAAAGTAAATTTAATAGAAATCACGAATTCGATATTCACCGTTATTCACCGGCATTATGAGGCTTTCTATTGAACAGACAGGCCCATTCACTGAATTTAGTTGGCACAGAAATTTTTGTCGATTAAATTCGAAAATTGAAAACAGGTAACGGGAAATTCAATTCCATCCTGGAGGATTTAAGCAGCTTTTAATTAAGCATGACATGAAAGAACTCTGGTATTTTTTCATTAGTTCCATTGTTTTTATATTTTCATGGACTCATCTATATTCACAGGGATCCAGTTGCCCAAATCTTGGGTTTGAGATGGGCAATTTTAACAACTGGACTGGTTTTACCTGGATTTACAGCACTGAAGTCCCCTCAATCAACACCTCTAAATCGCAGGTTGCACTTCCAACCTCAAGAAGGCATGTGATCATGACCGATGTAAATGCCGTCGATGCCAATACTGGAAATAAGCTAAAAAAAATACCTCTGGGGTACCTGTATTCTGCCCGTCTGGGGGATGAAATCCTGAACGGAGACCCAAATCCGAGGTGCTGGGAACAAAGCTTACGATACACGATGGCCATCGATTCGAGCAATGCGCTTTTAATCATGAAATTTGCCCTGGTCCTGCAATATGCCAGCGATCATACCGCCCTGATGGAACCCCGCTTTCAGCTCGTACTGTACGATAAGAATGGTGCTAAAATTACAGATTGTGCCAATTACGATGTCTATTCGACAAGCACGAATGTGAAAGGATTTCAAAGTTATACACCTGTAGGTAGCCAAAATCCTGTTAAATGGAGAGACTGGACCACTGTTGGCGCCAACCTTCTCAATTATATCGGACAAACCATCACTGTGGAATTTATGGCGGCAGATTGTACCGGAAGATATCATTTTGGTTACGCCTATTTCGTCGCTGCATGTCACCCACTTTACATTACCGTGAAGTATTGTGCCAATGACTCGGTTGCGACGCTGGCCGCTCCTGAAGGATTTGAAAAATATAGCTGGAAAAATAGTATCGGTACTGTTGTCGACACCACAGAAACGCTTTATGTAACTAATCCTGTCGAAGGAGCTACCTATACATGCGATTTGACTTCGGCAACAGACTGTCATGTAACCCTCAAATCAACAATAGCCAAATATTTGATAAAAACCGCCTTTACCTCCAGCATGATCGATTGCAAGTCAAATAAGGTTCAGTTTACCAATACTTCTTCAACAACCCATGGGATGCTAGTCTATAACTGGGATTTTGGAGATAGAAAGAATTCCACGGAGGTGAATCCGCAATATACTTTTGCTACATCAGGGATGCACGATGTAACCCTCAGCCTGAGCAATCCCCCTTCAACATGCGTTGATACACTTGCAAAAAAAATCGAATCCTTTTCACCTCCTTTAGTGGGAATTCGGGGCGATTCGACTTACTGCCCGGGTCAAAGTATCTATTTAAAAGCATATGGCGCACATCATTACAACTGGAGCAACGGTTCCACTGCCGACTCGGTTAAAATAGGTGCCCCTGGGGGGAAATTCTGGTTACTTGGCCATTCAAGTACAGGTTGCGTCTCCGATACTATCTATAAAACTGTGACAGAAGAACCCGACTGGTCGTTTTTGGATCAAAGCGACCCAACAATGTGCGAAGGGGAACGTGCGTTATTGATGGTTTCAGGGGCAAACAATTACCTATGGAGTACCGGGGCCAAAACCAACTCTGTTTCGACTGCCACTCCCGGAATCTTCTCGGTAACTGGCTCAAATGCGCGCGGTTGCCAGAAATCGATGACTTTCGACGTAGTGGAATATTATCTCCCGAAGGTTGACTTTACTATGTCAGCCTCAACACTCGACATCCGGCATAATCAGCTTATCTGCACCATTACGGCCCAAAAAGAGGTAACCTATCTTTGGGATATGGGAGACGGATTAACCGAAACCGGTCCTACAGTTCAGCATACCTACACCCTTTCCAACTCGGTGTTGGAATACACCATTACACTCACGGCAACAAGTAAGTATGGGTGTAAAAAGGTCGCATCCGCATCGGTCGAGGTTGTCCTGTTTATACCTAATGTCTTTACGCCCAATGCGGATGGAATAAATGACGTTTTTATGCCACAGATGGAGTTGCAGATCTTAGACAGATATGGCACAATTCTTTACAAAGGAGTCGATGGATGGGATGGCACTTACAAAGGGAAACCTGCCGATCCGGATACCTACTTTTACTGGATAAATTATATTGACAAGAATCAAAAAGTCCAGATCCGCAAAGGATATATTACGTTAGTGAGATGAAACGAGCCATGAGTGTCAATCTCACACAGCTGGATTATTATTCCATGGCGAGTTCCATCTGGCCATTGAAAGCAGATTATTTACAGATGAAACGATGTAAATGAAACAAAAATATTTATGCCTTTTTGTTATTTTAACTCTGATATCGGGGCTAAAAGCTATTGCCCAGGCTGATATAAGTATGGCAACCCATTGGTACAATCGTGCAAATTACAATCCGGCATCCATTGCCAGAACAGAATATTTATACCTTTTTTCCAATATTCGCCAGCAATGGGTTGGGGTTGACGGAGCCCCAAAAGTTTTTAATGTGCAGGCATCGGAATACATTAGCGAGATGCACTCAGCCTTTGGGATATCGCTCATTGGTGAAAAGGTAGGGGTGACACAGGCCTACAATCCGATGGTTACCTATGCCTACCGGATTTCGGATGATCAGGACTGGTCGTTTGCAATGGGACTTTCAGCGGGTGTCTTTACACGGTTTGTTGATGGTTCACTCTACCAGGCTGCTACAACAAACGATCCTTCAATTTCCTATGCAATGCAGCAGATCACCAGACCCGATGCAAATATTGGGTTTGAGTTTCAGTCTGAACACTTTATTTACGCACTCTCTTCAACACATATCCTTTCGATCAATAAATCGGATAATACGTTTCTAAACGCGAACCACCGGTATGGGGCAGTTATCTATAAAAATACAGACCCCGAAATATTCAATTATCATTTGGGATTGCAGTTGGTAAACAGGAATAATCTTACCGTTGTAGAAGGAAATGTGAGTTTGAGGTTCAAGCATCAGACAGGGTTAATCAGAGGTCCCCAAGAGATTTTCGACATTGGAATGACTTATCGCAGCTCAAGTCAGATGACTTTTTTGTTTGGCCTGAATCTATCGCCAAATGTGAGGGTTGGGTATGCTTATGATAAAAGTTTTATAACAGGCTACGAATTTAACGGAACCCACGAAATGATGATAGAGTTCCGGATTCCTTCAAAAGTTGCCTCCACACGTTGTCACTGTCCAAACACTGACAACTGGTATCATTAATAAAATGATTTTCTCCATTTACCGGTCCATTAATCTTCTTTTCAATTCCTGTGTCACCTTTTTGCGCATTTCAGCCTCTGTCTGATAAAGTTTGATGATCTGCTGAGGCGTTATTATCGTACGGAATTCCTTGTAATATTTTTCGCGCAGGTCAATTAACCGCCTGGCGCTCCCAAGCTGATTTACGATTAACTGATTAGCTTCATCTACCGAAAGACTGTCTGCCTCAACCCTCATCAGTTTTGTCATTTTTCGAAAGTCAATCTCCGATATCTCACTCTCATATTTGATATAAACAGGCCTGAACCGATCGAAGGTTGCCTGATCAAGTTTCAGGTTAAGCCTGATTTCATATAATTTTGCCTTGAGAATCCGTTCGCGAAGTATCGGAAAACGTTGCCGGTTTTGTGAATTTGCATTATAACCAGACAACAGTGCTGAAATAAGAAGCAGAAATAAATAAATATTCTTCATCTCTTGATGGTGTTAATTTTGTGGTCCGTCAATAAACGGATCGGTTTTATATAAAGCAGACAACTCCAACAATTCATCGTCGGTGAGTTCAGGTAGAACATCTGACAATTCTTCCGTCTTTATCTCCCTGATAATTGCTTTGACTGTGTCACCTTTCTTTCTTTCAGCAAATGCTATTTGTTTGCCGTTTATTTCGGGCTGCTGGCTTATATCTTTTACTTCGGGCTGTTTTTGCTGAACAAAAGTTTTAGTTTCAGGATTTCCTGAATTTGAACTGTAATACCCTAATAATGCCACAGCCGACAGAGAAGCAGCCACTGCGAATGTTCCCAGGGCAATCAAAATTCTTCTGTGATTTTGTTCCCTCAGTTTTGCCTTCGCGAGTGTCTTTTCAGAAATCTGCTCAAAGAAACCTTCAGGTACCTTAAAGAGCGATTTTTTAAACATCTCATCAAAATCCGTATCCATTTTCATATTTTCTGATGTGTATTCGTATATTAGATTACCCTCTTATGCATGATCGATCAGGTATTGCTTTATCTTTTCGCTTGCAAAATGATAATTGGTTTTTAGCGCACTTACCGAAGAATTCAGGATCTGCTCCATATCTTCGTAACTCAGCTCATCGAAATAACGCATATTAAAGACAATTCTTTGTTGCTTAGGAAGCTGCAATATCGCCTTCTGAAATTTAAGTAATATAGCCTCACTGTGTTCTGCATCATTCACTGAGAGTTCACCAGCCATCTCATCGGTAATATTTATTGCCTTATTTATCCACCTTTTGTTTTTCCTGAAATGACTGATACACTCATTGGTCGCGATACGATAAAGCCATGTATAAACTTTGCTGTCACCTTTATAGGTATGAGCAAACCTGTAGACATTGATAAATGTTTCCTGCAAAATATCCTCCGCATCTTCGTGCGATACGACCATACGCCTGATATGCCAGTAAACAGGTACTTTATAGGTATCCATTAACTGAAGAAACCCTTTATCTCTTAAAGCCGGATCCTTCATCATCGAAAAAATACGGGCATCGGCCTCATCATTCATCAACAATTTCGTATTTTTAATTTTTATTTTGATGCAATAAACTACTAAAAGTTAAATTCATATCCAAATTTAACTTTTTAATAAAACTTACATCTTAAGGGTGTGTTAAACAAAAATTAAAATTTTACCCTATGAAACGATTTATTCAAATCTTAGCTGTCTCTCTTACGGTTCTTGCCTTTACTTCATGCAAGAAAAGTGAAGTCGTCTCCCCCCTTGATCAGGTTACTTTGAGCTTGCAGGAAACCCAGAGTGAAGAGCTCCTTGCCGATGTTGATCTCATCGTCGATGAAGCTGTCGATGCTAATTCGTCAGTACTTAAATCTGCAACGATCACAAATACAATGTATCTAACAGAATGCCCTGCAGTTACCATCAATAACGTGGTCTCCCCAAAAGTATTAACCATTGACTTTGGGACTACATGTACAGGCAAGGACGGAAAAATACGTTCAGGAAAAATCATCGTGACTTCCGTGTCATTTACGACTTTCCCGTCGGTCAGGAATAAAACATTTGAAAATTATATGGTTGATGGAAAGAAAATCCAGGGGAGTATTGTAAAAACGATTGCTAAAGATCAGGTTAATAATATCCGTACTGCAACGATTAAGGAAAACATCACCATTACCTTTCCGGGTACTGAAGGGACCGCCACAAGGGTAGCAAACCTTACCCGCCAATATCAGCGCGGCGTGATTGCCACTCCTGCAGATAACAAAATTGTCAGCTGGGGAACCGTTGATTTTACAAGAGTATCGGGAGTGAAAATCACCAAAACGGTTACAGAAGCCAAGCCATTGGTTTACAGTGTGCCTTGTCATCATATTGTCAGCGGTGTTGTTACCATTGTCACAAGTGCCAATGGAAGCTGGTCGATTGACTATGGGAATGGTGATTGCGATAATGTTGCAATCCTTACTAACGGAGACAAAACCAAAGAGATTAAAATATAATAGTACCGGTTAAAATCGACTGGGTGACTTTCAGGTCCAGGACCTGAAAGTCACCCAGTCAGTCAATTCGGTAAAATAACTCCTGCATCCGATAAAATAACTCCGATGTCGAATGATTGATTTCCGGTATCCTATGAAATAGCTCGGGCATCTCATAATTTAGCTATGGCATCCTATAAAATAACAATGGCGCCGGCGAATAAAGTCCCGCCGATATTTATAAACTCTCCGGCACCGAATGCCTGAACGCCTGAACAGCCCGCCGATTAAGATTTCCCCCTGTGCCAAAGATCCGCTAAACCATCCGGGTGATCATTACCTGGTAAACAACCTTTTAATTCAAAGTCTTGTTTGATTTTACAGGATCAGCATTAGTGGTTTGCCTTCCGGGAAAGCGGGCCGAAAGATCTTCGAAAACACTTTTTAAACCTATTTGGCCCGACGCAATATCCGTTTTTGAGGCGCTGTAAAAGGCAAGCGATTCGGTGAAAGCCTCACTTCGTTCCTTCATCATCTTATCGTCCAACTCTTCGAGCCATTTCTGCAATTACGTTTCAATCGGGATTGAAACCCTGTTTTAAAGGTACGAATCCCGAAATAAAAAATCAAGCATAATCCATTCTACTTTTACTTCGGTTTTCAGGAATAGTTTTATAATTTTGTGTTGACTACAATTTGGAATTCTACAGGAGAGATGCCAGAGTGGTCGAATGGGACGGTCTCGAAAACCGTTGTACTGGCAACGGTACCGTGGGTTCGAATCCCACTCTCTCCGCAGACACTCAATATCAATCTATTACGAAATAAAAATACGATTTTACAAGCGGTAATTGTAATTCTTTGTCTTATTCATAAACATCAACTTAAAAACAATTCAATGATGAAAACAAATTGTTTGACACTTCTATTATTATCTTCTTTTCTGTTTGGTTCAACCTGTTTTGCTCAGGTTCCGATTCTGAATACCTACGACAGTCCGCTTCCCAGGGTGGTTGCGCCTGGTGTAACATCACCTGAAAATGGTGTTGCTGCCCCGTCGGATGCGATTTCACTGTTCGACGGAAAGGACCTGTCTGCCTGGAGCGGTAAGAATGGTGAGGCTCTGTGGACGGTTCACGACGGGATGTTTACCGTCACCAAAGGGACCGGCGATATCCTTACTAAAAAAGAATTTGGCGATTTTCAGTTGCATATCGAATTTATGCATCCTGCCGATATAACCGGCGAGGGCCAGATGCGCGGTAATAGTGGAATTTTTTTACAGGGTTTGTACGAAATTCAGGTACTTGAAACCTATAACAACGAGAACAAAACCTACGTCAATGGTCAGGCAGGGTCAATTTACAGGCAGCACCCGCCACTGGTGAATCCGGTTAAAAAACCGGGTGAATGGAACGCCTATGATATTATCTTCACTGCCCCTACCTTCAATGCAGATAATACTTACAGAACGAATCCAAGGATAACAATCCTCCTTAATGGCATCCTGGTTCAGAATAATGCAATGGTCTATGGATGCACCAGTGATGAGAAAATTTATAATCGACTCAAAGGGGGAATCAGGTTACAGGACCATGGATGCATTGTCAACTATCGGAATATTTGGGTGAGGGAACTTTAAAAAACTTGCCATTTCAATCACACATTCCACGAAAGAGAAATAACTGAAAATACAACTACCTGTAGATGAACAGCCCCCCTGAGACGTTTGGGTTCCGGGGGGCTGCTGTTTAATGCCTGGTATAAGTATGATACGATTTTAATCTGGTCCCTCATAGATTTGTAAAGGCTGCCAATTTAAAAATCGTTAGACCATAAGATTCAATTTCGCAGTTCAATTACCTTTTACCAAATGACATGGTTGTGGTACGTTTTAAAAATTCACCTAAACGATCTTCCGAAATAGTTGCACTCTGGTTATCATCCAGATGAATGATACGGTCAAATTTCGCAAATGTTTGCAGGTGGAGCAAATTAATGATCTGAGAGCGGTGGCATTTGAAGAAAAACTCATCAGGTAGTTGCATTTCAATATCAGAGAGTGAAGAGACAGAACGAATGGCGCCAGGCCGATCTTTGCAATAGATCAGTGTATGCTTACAATCGGCTTTATACCTGATAATCTGAGAAAAATCAACATAAGTGAAGCCTTCAATCGTCTTTACCGACATCAATCCATAGGATGTAAGGTTATATTTCACCATAACAAAGGGCAATTTGACGATTGGTTAATTCTGATATAGTATTCTGAAAATCAAATATACACAATATATCTGATATCTTTTGATGTTCAGGCTTGAAGTTTTTGGTTTTATATTGGAATAATAATCTTTATTTTACGGGTAATTGCAAAAATTGATATCTGAAGAAAAATTCAGAAACGGTGTTCAATTTTAAACAATCTTCAAATTCTCATTGTTATATCACATAAAAAAGGATTTCAAAACGTATGGAAATTTACGGTTCATTGTTTATCAGTTTTATTCTGGCGTTGGTGTTATCGCTCTATGAAGTGCCAATAATTGTGAAAATCGCGAAGAAGTTGCATCTGGTAGATCATCCAAACGAACGATCCTCAGCTTCACAATCAATTCCAACGCTCGGGGGAATTGCCATTTTTCTCAGTTTTATTCTGTCATCAGCGATCGGATTATACGGATTTGAATTACCCGAAATGAGTTATATCCTGCCTGCATTAGGGCTTATCCTCTTTGTAGGTATGGTAGACGATCTTTTGAATTTATCCCCCTATAAGAAATTTATAGCCCAGATAATAGTGGCAATGATGTTGATTTTTCTTGCCAAAATACACTTTACTAATCTTCATGGAATATTTGGAGTTGGGGCAATCGGCATAATTCCGGGAACTGCTATTACAGTTCTGACCATCATTGTTATCACTAACGCTCTTAACATGATTGATGGGATTGATGGTCTCGCAGGTGGAATTACGATGCTCATATCATTTGTCTTCGGAAGCTGGTTTTTGATGAGCGGCCATTTTAATTATGCGATTCTCTCCTTTACATTAATGGGTTCGGTTGCCGGTTTCTTTTACTTTAATGTCTATGGAACAGAGAATAAGATTTTTATGGGAGATACCGGGTCGCTGCTTATCGGAACTATTATTTCTATCCTGGTCATCCAATTTAACGAGTTTAATATCGACCAGACTCAGGTTTATGCCGTAACGTCAGCCCCTGCCATTTCATTTGGAATACTCTCTTATCCTCTGATGGATATCATCAGGGTGATATCCATCAGAATCGTTCATTTAAGGGGGCCATTCAGGGCAGATAAAAATCATTTTCACCATCGCTTACTGACGTTAGGTTTGTCGCATCGGCAAGCGACTTACAGCATCATTGGATTCAATGTCATTTTTATTCTGGCAGTTTTTTACCTTCAGCATTTTGGAATTTTCAGACTTATGGTCTATATAGCCTTAGCTTGTTTCATTCTTGTTATGATCCCTGCCTATTTCATCAAAAAGTACAGACTGATAAAAAAAAACGATCCTGTTCAACATTTGCTGATCCCGGGATCTGAAACTGACATCCCTGCGAATAGAATTTGGAATTCCAACGGACGAAGTTCACAAAGTGATGAATAAATCATAAATTTTATAGTTGCTGATGATAAG
>Ga0118677_10003889_pt1 | contig 27680 bp, 25 predicted proteins | sample AliMusrvi5mmetaG_FD_86154 | JGI IMG/M metagenome (GOLD analysis project Ga0118677, IMG submission 86154) | reverse complement strand
TGTTCGGCCTCGGCGGCACGATGGTCGAGGTTCTCAAGGACGTCACCTTCCGCCTGGCCCCCATGTGGCAGATTTCGGCCGAACGCATGGTCCGCTCGATCAAGGCATTCAAGATGCTCGACGGTTTCCGCGGCAACCCGCCTTCCGACGTCGATGCGATCGTCGATATCCTCCTGCGGCTTTCGCACATGGTCTGCAACCACCCGGAGATCTCCGAGCTGGACATCAATCCGCTGATCGTGGATGAGCACGGCGCACTGGCGGCCGATGCGCGCGTGGTGGTGCAGTTCATGCAACCGAGTGCGGATCGCTATGCACATATGGCGATTTATCCCTACCCGACACATCTGGTTAACCGCTGGCAGTTGGCTGATGGTACTGACATCACCATCCGTCCGATTCGCCCCGAGGACGCCGGATTGGTGCAGACCTTTGTGCGCAACCTGTCCGAGCAATCGCGATTTTTCCGTTTCATGAACAGCGTGCAGGAATTGAGTCAGTCCATGCTGATCCGTTTCACTCAAATCGACTATAGTCGCGAGATGGCGCTCATTGCGGTGAGCGAACAGCACGGTGTCGAGGTAGAATTGGGTGTGGCGCGCTTTGCGATCAATCCTGATGGCGAGAGCTGTGAATTTGCGCTTGTGATTGACGATTCCATGCATGGCAAGGGGCTGGGGCAGAAACTGATGACCGCCCTGATGGATGCGGCGCGCACCAAGGGTATGAAGATCATGGAAGGCGAAGTACTCAGAAACAATGCCGACATGTTGCATCTGATGGAAAGACTGGGATTTGAGGTCAAGACCAGCTCGGACGATGACAGCATCAAATCGGTACGCAAGGAACTGTAATAACAAAAGTGTGAAATGTGAAATGTAATTGTTTCACATTTCACGTTTCATTCATCACTTTTCGCGGTTTTTTATGCACACAGCCTATCTGACACATCCTGTCTGTCTGAAACATGATATGGGCGCGGATCATCCTGAGTGTCCCGGGCGCATACACGCGATTGAAGATCAACTCATCGCGTCCGGTTTATCACCGTTTCTGGTGCATTACGATGCGCCGCAAGTGACCCGCGAGCAATTGTTGCGGGTGCATCACGTGGCCTGGGAGCAGGAATTGCTTTTCAGGCCGCAAAATTGGGTGCTAACCTGGTACTGGCTGCGCGCAACCTGGATGACCTGGAACAACAGGCGCAGCGAATTCGTGAAACAGGCGCAAACGCTGTGGCTGTTCGGGCCGACGTCACCCGTATGGAAGATTGTGAAAGAATTATCAACCAGGCGCAGCACCATTTTGGCCGGATCGACACCCTTGTAAATAATATGGGTATGATTGAACCTATCGCACCCCTGGCCAGGGCGACAGCTGATGAATGGAACGCCAACCTGGCAGTGAGCCTGGTTGCCCCGGCTATGTTAGCCCAGCTGGCATTACCCTACCTTCGCCTGACAGGTGGAAGGATTATTAATGTATCCAGCGGTGCGGGTGAAAAAGTTTTTCAGGGTTGGGGCGTCTACTGCACTGTCAAGGCAGGTTTGAATATGCTCACCCGGGTTCTGGCAGAAGAGGAACCGGCTGTTACGACGATTGCGGTTAAACCAGGTGTGATCGACACGCAAATGCAGGCAGCGGTACGCGCAAGTGGTAAAGCCGGTATGCCCGAAGAGAGTTACGCCTATTTTGTCAGCTTGTTTGAGAAAGGCAAATTATTGCCTCCCGATGTTCCTGGAAAAGCAATCGCTTTTCTGGCACTGAACACGCCCCATGAATGGACCGGCGAGTGCCTTTCCTTATTTGAAGAGAAGGTAAAGGCAATTTTGCCCGTTTAGGCCCGGACACCGTGTATGACAGCTTGACAGACTGACTGGCAGGCATTTCATCCTGTGAAAATATTGGCAGGTTTAAACCTGGGCTGCTGATAAGGGCGCCGAGTTCAGGCTGGGAGCCTGAAAATGTGCTTTAATCGGAATACTACCTGAAATTAATCGGTTTTTATTTCAATAAAACCTGTTCCAGGTTTTCAATCGATAATAAAAACACGTCCCGGTCGCGAAATTTAATTAGCCCATCTGCTTGCAGGTGGGCTAATTCGCGCGAAAGAGAAGGTCGGGGAATACCCAGAAAGTCAGCCATGGCGCGCCGTGAAGGTTGGAGAAAAAGTTGGGGTGATTTTTGCCGCCGGTATTCTTCCAATAAATAATTGACCACGCGCTGCCTGACAGTTGTAAAAGACAGACTTCTTACTTTTTCGTTTAACATCAGTAAACGGTTGGAGAGCAGCTGCGAAAAATTGGTTAAGAATAGATCCGATTCCCGGCAAAAATGAATGATATCCGTTTTTGAGAGGTAAAGTACTTCCACAAATTCCAATGCCTGTATCGTGGCAGGGTAATGGTTCAGGTCTGCGAAAACCAGGGCTTCGCCAAAACTTGCACCGCACCCCAGTGTGTCGAGGGTAATTGTTTTGCCTGATGGCAGGATGCGCTCCACTTTGACGCTGCCATTAAAGATAATGCCCATACGGGTGCATTCCTCATCCTCAAAGGCTATGATCGATTGGGATGGATAACTGCGTATAGAAAAAACGGACCTGGAGAGGAATAATTTTATCTGCTCTGGCAGAAATCCCTTAAATAGGGGGGAGGTTTCCAAAGCGGATAGAAGCGCCTGGTTTCCAAAGAGATGAGGTGCCTTTGATGCCATAATTTAAATCTGGAATTGGTTAACCGCGCTTTCCAATGTTTTAGCAATTTCCAGCAGCGATTGGGATGCAATCATCACTTCTTCAATCTGGGTGTTGATTTCACCGGTGCTGGAATGGACCTTTTCTACAGAAGCGTTATTTTCTTCACTGATGCCGGTGATAATTTCAATGGATTGGGTAACCTGCTGGGAATTGGAGAACATCATCTCGGTTGCGGCTGTGTTTTCCTCCACCACGGCCGAAACCGTATCCATGGCGGTAACCAGTTCATTTGATGAACTGCTGATTTCCTGGGCTGCGCCTGCAATTACATTCATCTGGCGGTTAACGTTTTCAATTGATTTGATAATATTGGTTAGAGCTTCTTCCGACCTGCCCGACCTCAGAACACCCTGTTCAACTTCCCTTGCCCCTTCCTGCATGGTTGCCACGGCATCTGTGACAGTCTGCTGGATGGTGTGGATTAAGCCCCCAATTTCCTTCGTAGCCTGGCTGGACCGTTCGGCCAGTTTACGCACTTCGTCGGCAACAACCGCAAAACCTTTTCCGTGTTCTCCGGCGCGCGCCGCTTCGATGGCAGCATTTAGTGCCAAAAGATTGGTTTGAGATGCTATGTCATCAATGGTTTCAACAATATCACCGATCTGATCCGACCGGGTCCCCAATTCATGGATTTTACCGGCGGTAACCCCCACTTTTGCTTTGATTGTTTCCATTCCACGGATGGTTTCTTCAACGATCCTCGCACCTGCCTGCGCCATCACGGCTGCCTGGGCAGCTTCTTCTGCGCTCTGCTGCACATTTGATGTGACATTTTGAATGGCCGTGGAAATTTGGGATGTGAGATTGGAAGCCTGGGCAACTGCGTTGGCCTGGTCCTGGGCTCCGCTGGCCACGCCCACAATGGCCCGTTCCAAAAGTTTTGCTGAAGATACGGTTTCATTAATTGAACCGGAGGTTTTTGTGATGCCATCTGTCACTTGCTGCAGGGTTCCGGTCATATGCCCGCTGGCCTGGCCGGCACTTTGGGCAGCCAGATCAAGCTTGTTGGATGCACTATTCAGAAGGTTGGCGTTTTCAGAGATTTGTGTGACCAGGCTGTGCAGGTTCCCGGTCATATCCTTGAATGCCTGGTTCATGCTTTGAATTTGTTCGATCATCTGGTTAAATGCAGCTGCCAGCTCACCCAGTTCATCATCAGAAGTATAATTAAGCGGTTGTGTCCTGTCGCCGCTGACCACCTGGGTCAGGTCTCCATGTGCGATGCTGGCAGCAACATTGCTGAGTTCCTGCATGTCATTGCGTGCAATCTGGCGTGCGGTTGTGGCCATTAACCGGGCAGCCTGTGAGATGGACCGCGAAATCCAGATTCCCAGTCCTAAACCTGCCAGAATAACCAGGGCCAGCAGGCCAATGGTCAGGCCAATCGAGAATTTAAAGGACTGGTCAGCATTGTCCAGGTTTTTCTGGGCCAGCGTCCTTTCATATGCCTTCCATTCATTTAATAAAGTGTCAATGGCATTAAAATCGTCGAAGGCTTTACCATTCAATACCACAACGGCTTTCCCCATATTATTTGTCTGGCTTAGTTTCAGAAAAGGGGCGCTATCATCGATATAGGCTCTCCAGTCAGTCACCAATTTATCGGTAAAAACCTTTTCCTGGCCATCAGGATTCAAAGTGGAATAATTGAGCAGCAAACCGTCTAAATTAATTGAGGTGCTCTCAATTTTTGTCTCCCAATCTCCCTGATCGAGAATATTGTTTGCCACAATATGCTGAAACTGGAAGCTGCGGTACTGGTTTATGGTATAGCTGATCTGGTTAATCGCTGCGGTTTTAGGTAAAGAGACCGAACCAATGTCGATGGTATTGTTGTTGATGGCATTCATTTGTGCCAGGGCAAACACGCTCAGGGCGAAAGTCAATAGAATCACAACCAGGAAGGCTGCCAGCAGCTTGATGCGAATGCTCATTTTAAATTTAAACATGGTAATCTCCTTGCCTGGTTATTACAAAATATGAACCGGATTGATAGACTTTCCCCATGATCAAAATAAAACAAAACCCTTGATCTTATTATAATCCGGAAAATGTATTTATATAATTATGACTCATCGGGAATCGCCTTGATGGGTAGTAGATCTGGGGTGTAATTTTGGGCGAAGCCCAAAATTACACCCCAGATAAAGACTTAACCACGGGAAATCCCAGGAAACCATAATTATGGCTCATCTGGAATCGTCTTAATGCATAGTAGATTTTGGATCCATGGCTCCCAGGATAAGGACTTTACTTTCCCGCGTGAAATTCCAGTTAGCTATTTTGGCTATTCCACCAGCCCCAGCCTCAATCGTTGGATATCGTGTATCGGTGGATCACCAAAAAGGCTTTTATATTCCCGGTTAAAATGAGCGGCATCATGATATCCAAGGCGATAAGCCGTGCTGGCTGCATCAAGGTCTTCGCTTAACATCAGGCGGCGAGCTTCCTGGAGCCGCAGCTGCTTTTGAAATTGCATTGGGCTCATGGCTGTGATGGCTTTGAAGCGGTGCTGCAGCCCCGACACACTCATTCCCAGCTCGCGCGCCAGATCCTCGATGCGCAAAGGTTGGCCAACATCTTCGCTGAGGCGCTCGATTGCCCTGGCGATGATGGGCGTGTACCCGCCCATATTCGTCAGGTGGCGGAGGCGGGCACCTTGCGCTCCCATCAGGAGCCAGTAGACGATCTCCCGTGAGATCAGCGGCATGAGGACCTGGGCATTGACAGGGGAATCCAGCAGCCGCACGAGCCGCAGGACGGCATCCTGCAAGTCCACATCCAACGGGCTGATATCCAAAGCGCGTGCATCAGAATGGTCTGAAAAAGAGCCTTGAGCGGCCTCCATCATCACCGAGCTGACGAGGGCGGGGGAAAGTTCCAGGCGAAAACTCAGGTAAGGCCGTTCCCGGGATGCTTCAAGAACATGGCTGGCACGCGGCAGTTCGACGGTGGCAATCAGATAATGGTCGGGGTCGTAGCTGTAACTCTTCCCGCCAAGCAGGATTTCCTTGCTGCCCTGCGCAATGACGCACAAAGATGGTCGGTCGACACTGTGAACCCACCCCCGCGGTTGAGAGACCCTGGCCAGGTAAAGTCCAGCCAGCGGCTGGATGATTCCATCTTCTGGAACGGCAAGTAGAATCCGTTCAACCAGTTCTTCACGATTGGCCTGCATCCGCCGCGCGCCGCGTTCTGCCTGCTGGCTGTTGATTGCGCCCACAAGACCTCTTCTTTATTATTTCCTGGATAACTTCAAAAAGATTTGCAGAATTATACTATCATCTTCCAAGATTATCCTACCACCCATCCCCCGGGTTGACTATAATTCTCCATATACGGCTTTCACCACGGAAAATCCGAAAGAATTAATCTTTTTTGATTTGCTTTTTTAAAAAAGCAAACCTTTCCTAAAGGGGAAAGTCGGGCAATCATGACATGGAATGCAACTATGAAAGGGTATAAAAAAATGCAAAAACGTAAACTTGGCAATCTTAATTTGGAAGTATCCGCTCTTGGCCTTGGCTGCATGGGAATGACCCGCGCTTTTGAACCCATCCCTGACCGGCAGGAGATGATCGCGCTGATCCGCACGGCTGTCGAACGCGGCGTCACCTTCTTTGATACGGCTGAAGTATACGGTCCCTTTATTAACGAAGAGCTTGTGGGTGAAGCGCTCGCTCCGTTTCGCGGCCAGGTGGTGATTGCCACCAAGTTTGGCCACAACCTGGATCCCATCGCCAGGGTGCACCTGGGCGGGCTGAACAGCCAGCCTGAGCACATCAAACGCGCGGCTGAGGAATCTCTCAAGCGGCTCAGGATCGACACCATCGACCTGTACTATCAGCACCGCGTCGATCCGAACGTGCCCATCGAAGATGTCGCAGGCGCCGTAAAAGACCTGATCCAGGCAGGCAAGGTGAAACACTTTGGCCTCTCCGAAGCAGGCGTTCAGACCATTCGCCGCGCCCACGCAGTCCAGCCTGTCGCGGCTGTTCAAAGCGAATATTCTCTCTGGTGGAGACGCCCGGAAGAAGAGGTGCTGCCAACGCTTGAGGAGCTTGGGATTGGTTTTGTCCCGTTCAGCCCTCTTGGAAAGGGTTTCCTGACGGGAAAAGTTGATCAAAGCACCACTTTTGCGGGTTCTGACCTGCGCAGCCGCATTCCGCGCTTTTCACTGGAGAATATACAAGCGAACCAGGCTATGGTGGACCTGCTGGCCAGGATTGCAGAGCAGAAGCATGCCGCGCCAGGGCAGATTGCCCTCGCCTGGCTTCTGGCCCAAAAGCCGTGGATTGTTCCCATCCCTGGCACGACGAAGCTTGCGCGCTTCGAAGAAAATATCGGTGCTGTCAATGTCGAACTTACGCCAGTTGATCTCCAGGAAATTGAAGATGCTGCTGTAAAAATCCAGGTACAGGGGGCGCGTTATCCTGAAGACCAGGAAAAATTGACTTATCTATGATGGGTACAGAAAAATTCAGGGAAGAGTTCAGAAAATGAAAACGACCAATAAAAACCTTTTAGGCGTCGGTTCACTCGTGCTGGCAATGTTGATCTTTTCCCTGCAGGATATCGCGGTTAAATGGATTGGCGGCAGTTATCCCATCCTGGAAATTGTCATTTTTCGCACCCTGATTGCCATGCCTGCCACCCTTTTCTTTTTTCGTCTCGAGGGGGGTAAAAAACTGCCAACTACAAAACGGCACAAGCTCGAATATGTGCGCGGCCTATTCCTGTTTCTCTCCTACACAACCTACTTTATGGGCCTGGCTTCGTTGCCCCTGGCTGAGATCGCTGCGATTAAGTTTTCCACGCCGCTGATGATCACGCTCTTATCGGTGATGCTGCTGGGCGAAAAGGTGGGTCCGCGCAAATGGATTGCCCTGGTCGTTGGTTTTATCGGGGTCCTGATTATTATCCGGCCCGGTTCGGCCAGTTTTAATTTGGGTTCCATATTCATCCTGCTCAACGTTTTATTCTATGTGCTCGCGGTCATGCTCACGCGCCGGCTGCAAACCACCGACAGCAGCGCCACCATGTCATACTTCAGTTCACTTTTTTACCTGGTTGCTGCGATTATTTTAACCCCGCTTGCCATTGTGGTCGGGCCTACTCCGAACGCAGACCCGAGCATCGCTTTTCTTTTTCGCGCCTGGAGCATGCCAACCCTGCTGGATTTGATCATCATGTTTGGACTGGGGCTGGTTTGGGCAGGCGGCATGTATTTTACCGCGCGAGCCTACAGCCTGGCCCTGGCCTCGGTCGTGGCCCCCTTTGAATATGTGACCCTGCCGATCAGCACTATGTGGGGTTTTCTCCTCTGGCACCAATTTCCGACCCTGCTGACATTGAGCGGTGCCTGTTTAACCTTGTTGAGCAGTCTTTATACGCTGTATTGGGATCAAAAGGGACGGACGAAAAGCATTGAAGAAGCAATTATTATCAGTAATCAGGAAAATGCATAGATATGATTCCGGGAGATATTTTTTCACCTCCATCCGCCGGGTGTTAGGAGCGCGCCAGAAAAAATCGGTCGCTTCTGCGGCAGTTCCACGCCTGGAGGAAATTTACGGCGGTTGGGAGAAGGGGTCCGGGGTGGTTCCCAAGACCCCCGGGGTCACTATTGAGCATAAGATGGGCTGGAATGGTACAATCAATCAGTTGGATGTTAAAGCATAAAAAAAGGCCCGCATGGCTGGATTGATTGAAAATATAAAAATCATGGATGCGCTCAAACAAACCCATCTCCCGGCTGTGGTTTATATATTTATTTCTGAAAACAATCCTGAATTTGATCTTTTAATCCGCCGTTTCGCTGAGAAATTTAAAGACCGGGTGGCGTTTTTCCCCCATCTGGTCACTGACCCCGATCCAATTTTGCGCGAAATGTTTGTGCTCGAATTTCCCACATTAATCCTGTTTAACCAGGGCCGTGAAATTGCGCGTCTGGCGGGAAGCCAGCCTGAAGATGTGGTTGAAGGTCTGTATAAAATGGTTTTAATGGATCAGAAACCCATTGGGCTGCACCTGACCCCTTTTGACCGCCTTGTGCGGTTAATGGTGGGGGCTGCCATCATGGTTTTAGGCTATGCGGAGGAACAATCCTGGATTCTGATGAGTTTAGGCTTGTTGGTTATCCTGCTGGCCTTTTTGGACCGGTTTAATGGGGCTTATCGCACTCTGGTTCATAAATTTAAGAAAAGTTAACCGGGTTCCAATGCCGGGTTGAAAGTGTGCCTGCGAGGCGTTCGATTTTTCGGCCTTTCTCTACATAAAAACTTGAGCCGGGAAAAACCCGGGGAACCTTCCCATAGCTGGAAAATCAAGAGTTATAATTTAAATAAATACAGTGAGTAAAAGAGAGGCCAGCCAAATGTCTACTGTGATCAATTCAATCGTTCTGGATGGAACCAGCCTGACCTTTGAACAGGTTTTGGCGGTGGCCTATGGCCAACCGGGCTTGCCAAAGGTGGAATTGAGTGAAAATGCCAAATTAAAAGTGGACCGGGCAGCCGCGGCCGTCCAAACCTTGCTGGCGAATGGGACCATCGCTTACGGCATTACCACCGGTTTTGGCGCTTTTAAAGACCGTATCATTGAGCCTGACCAGGTTGAAAAGCTGCAGCATAATATTATTGTCAGCCACGCTGTCGGGGTGGGTAAACCTTTCGATACGCCCACCACGCGGGCTATCATGCTTATTCGTGCCAATACCCTGGCACGCGGGCACTCCGGTATCCGCCTTTCCACGCTGCAGCTTTTGCTTGATTTGATTAATGCTGGCATTCACCCTGTCATTCCCGAAAAGGGGTCTTTAGGTGCCAGCGGGGACCTGGCGCCTCTGGCGCATATGAGCCTGGTGGTGATTGGTGAAGGCAAAGCGGAATATCAGGGTGAAACCCTGAAAGGGGCTGATGCGCTGCAGCGCGCCGGATTGGCCCCGGTGGTTCTGGCAGCGAAAGAGGGATTGGCCCTGACCAACGGCACATCGGTGATGTGCGCCCTGGGTGTTTTGCAAACTGCCCGCGCTGAAAGGTTCAGCCAGCTGGCTGATATCGCGGGGTGTTTAAGCCTTGAGGCTCTCAACGGCACCGACCTGGCGTACGACGAACGCATCCATAATTTAAGACCTTTTCCAAGGCAGAAGGACTGCGCCGATTATTTGCGCCGTCTGCTTAATGGCAGCCAGTTTACGCGCGATCACAATTCCCACAATGTTCAGGATGCCTACACCCTGAGGTGCATCCCCCAGGTGCACGGCGCTGTTCGCGATGCAATTGCTTACGCGCGCTGGGTTTTTGAGATTGAATTGAACGCAGTTACAGATAACCCGTTGATTTTTATCGATGATACAACCGGAGAAATTTCCGTGTTATCTGGCGGCAATTTCCACGGCGAACCGCTGGCCATTGCAATGGATTACATGGCTTTTTCAGTCAGTGAACTGGGCAATATGTCTGAGCGCCGCACGATGCGCCTCACGGATGAATGCTCAAACACCCATGTCCTTCCGGCCTTTTTAACCCGGGAAGGCGGGCTAAACTCGGGTTTCATGATTCTCCAATACACAGCGGCTGCCCTGGCTACAGAAAATAAAGTGTTATCTCACCCCGCCAGTGTGGATACCATCCCGACTTCCGCCAATGTCGAAGATCATGTCAGCATGGGATTGACTGCCGGATTAAAATTGGTCTCCATCCTGGATAATGTGGAACGGATTATTACCATCGAATTGATGTCAGCTGCGCAGGGAATCGATTTTCGCAAACAGATGGTCGGAGATAAAGCTTCCCTCGGAATGGGGACGCGCGAGGCTTACAACCTGATCCGCCAGCAGGTTCCATTTATTGAAGCAGATACTTATATGGCAGATTACATTGAAAACATCCGCCTGTTAATTGTAAATAACGCGATCATAGACCGCGTTAATCACGTAATGGGCATTGAGAATATAAAATAGAGGTTATCTTACCCCGCGGGCATTTAAATAAGCGCCCAAAGGTTGGTCAACGGTGACTTCATGGTTCTCAAGCCATGCTTTTAAAAATTCGAGCATTTCCAGGCTTAGTTTAACCTTCCCATCTGCGAGGGCATGGTTCCATTCAGATACTTTATCTGCCAGTTCCTGATGTTTGGCTTTATGTTGTTCATAAGCCGGGTATTTATATTTAATCATCAGGTTTTCTTCTGTTTCAAAATGCAGGCGCGTATACTCGATCAACGATTCGAGCACGATTTCCAGCAGTCTTTTGCCTTTCTTTTCTGTAAGCTCATCATACAAAGTGTTAATGATATCCGTCAACCATTGGTGCTGAGCATCAATTTCTTCCACATTCACTGATAATGTCTCGCTCCAGGTAATAAACCTCATCGAGAATATCCTCCACTCATGGTTAAAAATAATTTCCGGCGATTCCCCAGGTGCTCTTTGTTTGAGATGTTTCCAGGTCAATCTCTGAAATCCTCTCAAATTTTAACCTATTCGGTAATTTCTAACAGCCGGTCTAAGCACCCCTATTATTATAAAACGTCCAGGTCAAGTACCATTCCAATTTCACCCTCTCCCAGCAATGCACAGCCGATGGTATTGCGGTTATTCATCAGGTCTCCACTGAGCGGCCTGACCAGAACCGACTGCCTTCCGATTAATTCGTCCACATCCAGTGCAATCGACTGAGGGTCTTTTTCGATGATCACCAGGAGCTGGGGCTGCTGGTGGGAACTGACTGCCAATTTTTGTTCAGACGGCTGCCTGAAACTGCGCACCGGGTAAACTTTGCCTTCCAGGTTTAATAATTTTCCTCCGCCGTCTGCTGCTGTGTCAATTATGTTTTCCGCGGTGGGCTGGATGATGCGTTGAATGGCATAAACCGGGACGATATAGCGGATCTCCCCAATCCGGACCACCATACCGTCGACGACGGCCATGTCGAGCTGCAGGCTGAGGGTGAAATGTAGACCCTGCCCCGTTTTATTAACCAGGGTCATTTTACCCTTGTTGGATGTTAATACCTGGTTTAAAACCGCCAGGTTAATCTCAGATCCTCCGGGCGGGTAAAAATCGGGATTAAACAGCCAGGAAATCAGACCACTTTCGGTGTCATCCGGGGCGGCCCACCCCAAATCGCTGCCGCGGGAGAGCAGTTTTTCTTGATTCAAGCCGCTGCCGTCATCGTCTATCACCACCTGGGTATGATTTTCGGTGCGGAAAACAGATACCCGGATCATCCCGGTCGTATCTTTACCGGATTTTGCGCGTAGATCGGGCGGCTCAATACTCTCGCTGATGCAAAAGCCGATTAAGTTATGCACTGTATCAGCCAGCATGCCCAGTGTACGCTGATCCAATTCAGAATCCCCACCCTGGTATTTCACATTAACTTGTTTACCCTGCCGAAATGCGAAGGACTGGGCAATTTGCGGTAAGGGGTTGAGCAGGTCTTCAGCAGGGCGCAGGCCAAGGGACCTTGTTTTTTCCTGGATCTGCGTGAGCCCCGCGTTCAGTTTAACATCAGTCTGGGCCAGGGAACTGATATCCATTTCCCATGGTGCCCAGTAGGATTGGAGGTCGCTGCGCAGTTTTTCCCAAATATCATTTCCCAGGTTGTTTCCGCTCAAAGCGGACCTTAATAAACGCATGATTCCTTCTGTTGTATTCTTTTCGGCCATACGTGAAATGATCCGGTTAAGCGTTGAGTGATCGGCAACCAGTTCTCCGACCATTTCGGTTAATTCACTGATGACTTCGTTGGATAAACTTTCTACGGTAACTGCCGCGGATTCTTTGACAGCCTTTTTAGCGTCCTCTTCAACATACCAGTTTTCTTTTTTGTTTTCCAGCGGAATGTCCGTTTGAATGGCGCATTTTGATATTGAGAAATATTTCTCTGTGGGATCCATCTGGCTTAAAATATTGCGGATGGTATTGATGTCATAAGAAGCTGCAATCAGGAAACTTACCAGGCAGTGTTGACCGGTTCGGATGTTGATATTGGTAATGGGAATGATACTGCCCGAAGACACCCATTTATAAAATTTCATACCGATTTCTTCATCTTCTTCAACGTCGGCTCGCAAAATGTAAAGATTGAAACCTGCCCTGATAGATTGGCTGATTTCAGCCAGGTTTTCGTTGGTTATGATCTTTTTAAATTCAGGGTCAATATCCAGGTGATTAATAAAGTTCCTTGTCAGCTGGAGGATTGGGTTTCGAGAGGTTAGCTTAATCAGCTGCTGAGAAATGCCAATCATGGCATCAAATGTCATGCTCATAACGGCGTTGTCTACATCATTAGTTTCAAAAATTTCCCGCAGTTGGGTGGTGTAAGTTTGTAAAAGCGTAATAAATGAGGGTGTGACCGGAATTTCTCCCTGGCTGATACGGAAGCTTAAATCTTCCAGGGTGAGTGTCAATTGGGCTGCCCGGTCGATATGGTCGTCGATGCAAATATGATAAACACTTCCCAGCACCCGGTTTAACTCTTCTGACAATTCCTTCTGATGGTCTGTATCCTGGATGGTATTATATTGTCCGTCCAGGCTGAACTTATCAATAATTGTATCCAGCTGGTCCAGGTCTGATTTAAGGCGTTGGGCATACCATTGGTGGTAGGCGCTTTCCAGCTTGATATCATCAATTTCAGCCTTCAAGGCCGGCCCGGAATTGGGCTTCATCTTCTCAAACTCGCCTGAAAGTTGCCCTTCGAGTTCAATAAGTTGTTTAATTTCCTTCTCACCAAATACGGCCTGTTGTGGATCAATTTTCTGGGTGATCGCCTCGAGGATGGAGCATATTCGTTCATAACCCATTCGTTCTGACGCAATTTGCAATGTTTCCAGGGGACCATTCAAACGCATGAAAAGGTCTGATCTATATTCGCCTGGTCCATTTTTGATGATTTCTGCAATTGCAACCTTCAGCGCATCTAATTCTGGAAGCGTCACATCCAGAAAAATCTGTACATATTCCGGATTTTTTGCCAGGTCGACAGGGTCAAAAATAATGGCATCTTGCAAAGGTTCAAACGCTTCTTCCTCAGGCATCAGGTCTATATTTTCATCTGGTAAATCCAATTTCATGACAGGTTCCAGATTTTCGGCAGGATTTACAGCTTCGCTTTCAGTTTTGACTTCAATTGGAGCGGCTGGCGAAAGAGGTTCTTCACTGGAAGGATTCCCGAAGGTGTCTATCTCAATCCTCTTGCGTTTCACCATATCTTCCAATTTACCTGATATCGCTGAAACCTCTCCCGGCTCGACGTCCGTATGGTTGCTGAGAATATGTTCCAGAAGGTAGCGCATGCGGTCCATTGCTACGAGGAGCAGGTCAATCATTTCCCCGTCGAGTCTGACACCATCATCCCGCACCATAGCCACCAGGTCTTCGGCATGATGGGCAACACTTTCGGTGTTTGAGAAATCCATCATGCGCACAGTACCCTTAAAAGTGTGCAGGGCGCGGAATAATGCGGCTATATCATTGGGATTATCCGGCTTTTTTTCCAGGTTTAGCAAGGTATCTTCTACAATTGACAGATTCTCGCGGCCTTCTTGCGCCAGAATAGCCCAGATTTCATCCATATCGGAATTCATATCAGCCATAGATCACATCCTGTCTGGTTGAATAAAATTTGCAATTTGCAGTAATTATTTATGGGTTTCAATGCCCAATAATTGGTGGATCACTGTCCAGAATTCCGAGCCGCGCTTTTCTTCCAGATCATACGAAACGGCCCCAGAGGGTTTGGAAATGACACCATCGGCCCCCAGGCTGCGAGCCTGTGAGGCAACAGCTGATCCGGCAATGGCGATGGAACTGAGCACAACGATTTTTGCCCGGGTTTTCAAGCGGGCCAGGCGCAAAAATTCCATTCCGCCCATTTCGGGCATTTCCAGGTCCAACAGGATCAGGTCCGGTGATGTGTTTGGCAGAAGTTCAAGAGCTTCCCTACCGTTGGAGGCTGTTTTAACCACCATTAAATTGGGATTGGTGTTGATCATATTGCGGATAATCAATCGCATTGCATTCGAATCTTCCACAATCATGATTTTTTTCTTTTCCATGTTAATTTCTCCTCAAGCGTTTGTTCCTTTGCGGTGGAGATCGCTTTTCCAACAATAAATCGGTTTTTGTTGTGGGTGAGTTTTCCGTGAAAAATGTTTCCGGAAAACTCACCCCATTTCGTATAACCTAGATCTTTTCTGGTTCGCCCTGGGTTGATTTAACCGGCAGATTGACAAGCAGGTCTTTCTCGCTCAACAATCGTGGCACATCCAGGACAATACTGACGCCATCCTGGTGTCTTCCCAATCCTTTAACCACACCGTGCTGTTCTTTATCGCCCTCCACTTTACCTCCACCATGCCAGTGCGTGGGAGGTTCAATGCTTTCAGGGGCGATGGTTAATACATCGGTGACCTTGTCCACAACCAACCCGGTGGGGGATCCGTTGAGATTGAGCACGATAATGGTCGTGCGGTCATCGTAATCCTGCCACGGCAGCCCAAATCGCAGGCGGACGTCCATAACAGGGATTACCTTACCGCGCAGGTTCATCGCCCCGCGGATGAAATCGGGCACATCCGGCATGGCGGAGATGCGCTGCATGCCCACGATTTCGGTCACATGGCTGATATTGACGGCATATGTTTCCCGTGCAACCTCAAAAGTAAGGTACAGGTTCTCAATATCATCATCCTCAGATGCCATCGATAAATCAATCATTTGTTCGGACATGAGATTGCCTCCTATTCCGTGACTTCGGCCTAGAATTTTCCATAACCGCGCTCATCACGGTCCACATTGCGGATGCCTTCCAACACTTTGCCGCGGTTGTTGGTTTTGGCCGAACCCGATTTGCCGTTCGATTTCTGGCGGGTTTGGACCAATTCGAGTGCCGCGGCCGTATCCGTGTTTCCGCTCAGTTTGAAGCGGTCTACCTCGTCGCGCAGGCGATCGGCAAGGCCGCCCAACTCGTCGGCTGTGCTGGCCAGCTCTTCACTCTGGCTGCTGTTGGATTGGGTTCCCTGGCTGACCTGTGTAATGGCCTGGCTGATCTGGTTCAGCGCCTTGGTTTGCTCCTCGCTCGCTGCCGCGATCTCGCCCACCAGGTCCTTGACCTTGACCACGTTCTGGACAATTTCGTTGAGCGACTGGGCGGTTTCCCCGGTCATGCTGACCCCTTCAGCCACACGGCGGGAGGAATCTTCGATCAATTCGGCGGTTGATTTGGCTGCCTTGGCGCTGCGTTCGGCCAGGTTGCGAACTTCCTGGGCGACCACGGCAAAACCCTTGCCGTATTGTCCGGCGCGGGCAGCTTCCACAGCGGCGTTAAGTGCCAGCAGGTTAGTTTGGAAGGCGATGTCGTCGATGACCTTGATGATTTTAGAGATTTCCTGGGATGAGTGTGAAATGGAATTGATCGATTCGCTCAAAGAGTTCATCTTTGTCTGTCCGGTGCTGGCCAATGTGGCTGTCTGGCTGACCAGCTGGTTGGCCATGCTGGCATGGTCCGCGCTGGCTTTGACCTGCGAGTCGGTTTCCTGGACGCTGGATGCCACTTCTTCCACGGCAGCCGATTGTTCCTGCGCGTTGGAGGATAGATCCTGGCTGACAGAACGCACCTGTTCGACTGCCTGGACGACCTGGTTGGTGACCGCGTTGGTTTGGGCCATGGTGTTGTTCAGGTTGGTGATCATTTTGGAGAAAGCATTGCCCAGTACGTCTTTTTTGGAACGCGGGCTGACTTCTGCGGTGAGGTCGCCTTCGGCGATTTGCCCAGCAGCGTCTGACATTTCTTCCAGGTAAACCAGCATGCTGTTAATGTTGCTCTTGATCGTGTTAAAGTCACCGTTATAGTTGTCCACGATCTTTTCGGCAATTTCACCTCTGGAGATCAGGTCGACATACCCGGCGGCCACATTCAATGGCCCGATGACCGCATCGAGAGTGTCGTTGACGCCCTGGACCACCTTGCGGTAGTCGCCCTGGTGTTTGGAAGCATCGGCGCGGGTGGCTAATTTGCCGTCCACAGCAGCCTTAGCAAGCATGGCTGCATCATTTACCAGCATATTGACAGCGTCGATAGCCTGGTTAAGGTTGTTTTTGATGGTGTTGAAATCGCCGTTGTAGCTGTCGGTGATTTTGGCAGGAATATCGCCTTTGCTGATGCGGTCGACATATCCGGCAGATACATTCAACGGCCCGATGACGGCATCCAGGGTGTCATTGACGCCCTGGACCACCTTGCGGTAGTCGCCCTGATGCTTGGTCGCATCGGCACGGGTGGCAAGTTTACCTTCGACCGCAGCTTTGGAGAGCAGGCCGGCGTCGGCAACCAGCTGGTTGACGGCATCGATACACTGGTTAAGGTTGTTCTTGATCGTATTGAAATCGCCGTTGTAGGTGTCCGTGATCTTGGCGGGAATATCGCCTTTGCTGATGCGGTCGACATAGTTGGCGGCCACATTCAATGGCCCGATGACGGCATCGAGGGTTTCATCCACACCCTGAACCACCTTGCGGAAGTCGCCCTGGTGTTTGCTGGCGTCTGCGCGGGTAGCCAGCTTGCCATCCACAGCGGCTTTGGAGAGCATGGCGGCATCCGTGACCAGGGCCTGGATGGCCGCGATTATTTGCCTGAAGCCGGCGGCCATCTCACCCATTTCGTCCCCATCGGATACGGTGATGGTGTGGTTCATTTCACCCGCTGCGATGCCCTTGGCGACAATCGCCAGCTGGCGGGCGGAACGGGAGATGGAACTGGATTGGATGAAACCCAAAACCAGCGCCACCAGGACTGCCAGAACCAGTAACCCGATCACCCAGAGCTGGGATGAGGAGTAAGCGTTCTTCATCAGGTTTGACTGGTCTGTGCCGAGTTTCTGATTGTACTGGGAACTCACATCAAGGGTGCTTTGCAGGGCGTTCAACTTGCTGGTCGCATCGCCATTCAATAAAGCAAAGGCTTCGGTGTTTTTATTGGCATTGTCCAGTGCGATCACTGGTTGTAAGGCTGCCTTATACGCCGTCCATTGGGTGGCGATGGCATCCATCTCCTGTTTATCGGTGGCATCCGAGAGCAAATTATCCTGGTAGTTTTTAATCAGGGCTGTGACTTCGCCGTCGGTTTTTGCCAAGGTTACATCAATATTGGCCGTGGATTGAGCGTCAGAGGCCATTAATCGATCGAGTATCGCACTCTGATAAAAATTGACCTTGGTCTGCATCTGGCCCACTGCATAGACACTTGGCACGGTATTGATCGTGAAATAATTGCCGGCCTGGAATATCGAATTCATCTGGAGGAGTGCAAAGACGCCCACTCCGACTGCCAGGGCAACCACAATCAAAAAAGATCCCAATATTTTAGTTTGAATATTTAGTTTCATATAAAGCTCCTTTTATCGATACTAAATTGTTTTACCTGCAATTGAACTAAATCGTAATGGAAGAGAAAACATACTTTCCGGTAATTGGGTACCTGTATCATGTTATTGAGAGACATTCATTTTTTTTCTTCCTTTTTTGATATTGTTTAAAAAGTTCATATATTATGCCCTTTCCTGTTCCAGACCTGGTCTAAGTTGATAAATGAAAACTTTCAGGACCTTATCCTTAAAATCGCCTTATTATCCACTCATATTGTTAACTGCGCGCAGCAGTGTCAGCGGGATATCCTGGATGGGAAGCAGAATTTCGGCAGCTCCGCGTTTCCAGGCCGCCTGCGGCATGCCAAAAACCACGCAGGTTTGTTCATCCTGTGCAAATGTACGGCCGCCAGCGTTGCGAATGGCTAACAGCCCGTTGGCGCCATCATCACCCATGCCGGTCAGAATGGCTGCGGCGGCATTGCGTCCCACGTGTTTGGCAACGGAATGGAATAACACATCCACAGAGGGGCGGTGGCCGGAAACCTTTTCACCCTCCATTAAAGCAATGCGGTACTCACCGCCTGATCGGTGTACTTCCATTTGGTAATCTCCACCGGGAGCCAGCAGGATCAGGCCCGAACGCACCCGGTCACCGTGTTCAGCTTCTTTAACTTGCATGGAGGCAAGACTGTTGAGGCGGGCGGCAAAGCTGGCGGTAAAACCACCTGGCATGTGCTGGACAATGACAATTCCGGGTGAACCCGCGGGGAACATGGGGATGATATTGGCCAGGGTGGCCACACCGCCTGCAGAAGCGCCGATCGCGATGACGCGGTCCGTGGTCTCGTGCAGGGCGTTACTTTCGGAGCTGCGGTTGTCGCCTCTGGTAAAATCCCCGGGGCGCGTGGTTGACGGCATCCTGGAAGAACTTATTATCCCGGTTAAACCGGCGTCCGGGCTTTGCGGCAGCATGCGGCGGTAATGGCTGACATCCGTGCGGGCGGCATTTACCACCCGGTCGCAGATATCCCCCAATAAAAGGGGCAGGCCATCAGCCACGCCAATTTTGGGCTTGGTGACAATATCCACGGCGCCGGCTTCCAGGGCATCGAGAGCCAGTTTTTTCCCTCTTTCAGCCAGCGAACTGACAACCACGGTGGGTATAGGATTGACCGGCATGAATTTTCTTAAAAAGGTCACCCCGTCCATGCCAGGCATTTCAATATCAAGGGTCATGACATCCGGCTTCATTTTGGTGATCATCTCAAATGCGGCGGCTGGACTGCTGGCTGATCCAATGACCTCCAGGCGGCGGTCGGCAGCCAGCCCCGTTGTGAGAATTTTGCGCGCGAGTGCGGAATCATCCACGACCAGAACCCTGATTTTTGAACCGCTGCTTTTTATAAATGCCATAAAGATAGCCTCAATATTTGCGATAAACGCCGGAGGAAACAGGATGCCAGCGGGTTTTGGCCCAATAAAGGGTTTCGGTGACACTGGTGATCATCCAGCCGCCCGGCAGAGTATGATCATAGATGCGTTCAACCAGTTCCTGCTGCAAAGGACGGTCAAAATAATAGAGCACATTTCTGCAAAAAACGACATGAAACTGGTTTTGAAAAGGCCAGGGTGTGCTGTTGAGGTTCATGCGCCGGAAGGTACACAGGGGTTTAATCAAGGGTGTAATTTCCCACTCATCTGCATTGGCTTGGTGAAAGTAGCGGTGCAGTGTCGTCTCATTGACAGATTCGAGCTTTTGTTTGTGGTATATGCCCTGTTCGGCTTGAGTAATCATCGGATAACTGATATCTGTGCCCAGGATGGCCGCCTGCGCTATGGCCTGATTAAGGCCCAGGGTTTCAGCAAGCATGATAGCCAGGGTATAGGCTTCCTCGCCGCCGGCCGATGCCGCGCTCCAGATGCGCCACCCGCTGTTCTCAGGCAGACTGGGAATCACCTTTTGTTTGAAATAATTCAAAACCTCCGGCTCCCGGAAGAAAAAGCTGTGATTGGTGGATGTGACACGGGCCACTTCAGCGGGAAGCTCGGGCATATCTTTGAGTTTCAGGTGAGTGGCCATCTCATTCAGGTCATACAACCCGATTTTTATGCAGAGGTTGGTTAACCTGCGGTAGAGGATCATATGCTTGTTCGGAGGAAAATGTAACCCGGTGTAGAGGCTGAGCCAGCCGCAGAGGTACTCAAACGAAGCAGTTTCCACGGTTGGAATTTTTTCGGCGAGGGAGTAGGTCAGTTTGCTGGGATCCAGGTTAGTCATAATGGCATAATTCATACAAGTCGGGTTTCTTTATTTTCGTTTATTTCGGAAGACTGCGGCGCCCTGGCCTGGTTTTCCTTGATAAGCTGCTCAACATCGAGTGCAATGGCAACATCACCCGAACTGAGCAGGGCACATCCGGCTCCGCCGCGGATATCCATTAAATGCCCGGTCAGAGGTTTCATCACAACCTGCTGCTGCCCGATGACTTCATCCATCAACAGTCCCAGGCGGCCCCTGGAGGTTTGAACCACCACTACAATTTGCGTGAGTTTATGGTTATCCTTTCCATTAATCAGATTTACAAGGGGAATTGCGATCCCCTGGCGCATGATCATCACATCGCCGGACGCCGAAGAGCGAATGGTCGCACTCTCTTCCGGTTGAAAGACCTCGTTGACCGCGTCAATCGGAATGGCGTACAAACAACTCTGGGTGCGCACAATCAGGCTTTCAAGGAACGCCAGGGTTAATGGGATGATCAGGGTGGATTGAGTGCCCAGTCCCGGCTGTGTATTCACTTCGATTCGTCCGCGCAAGCTTTGGATGGTATTTAAAACCACGTCCATGCCGACGCCGCGCCCTGAAAGGTTTGTCACGGCAGAAGCGGTGGAAAAACCCGATTGGAAAATGCAGTTCCAAATTTCGGCATCAGGCGGCACTTTATCCAGCGGGATGATCCCCCTTTTGTGGGCGCGTTCCAGTATGGCTTCACGGTTAAGTCCCCGCCCATCGTCAGCAACAATGATCAGAACCTCACGTCCGCGCTGGACGGCTTGAAGGGTGATTCTGCCTTTTTCGGTTTTTCCGGCTTTCACCCGGTCTTCCGGTTTTTCCAGACCGTGGTCGGCAGAATTGCGGATCAGGTGCATCAGCGGGTCGGCCAACTGGTCAACTACGGCTTTGTCAATTTCAACATCTTCACCTTCCAGATGAATTTCAATTGATTTACCGGTCTGGTGGGATAGGTCGCGAACCAGTCTTTCCATGCGCCGGAACACCTGACCTACCGGCACAAGCCTTAGCGCCGACACCATATCCTGCGCCTCACGTACCAGCATATCCAGGCGGTGGGCAGCCATTTCAAATCCTTCCAATTCCAGGTCAACCAGGCCGGGATGGCGGCTGACCCCGGATACGGCCAGCCCCAACTCTCCGACCAGGTCCAAAAGTTGGGTCACTTTATCTGCACGGATGCGCAGGTAAGGATCGACGGGTGAATTGTTGACAGGATCGTTAGCCATTCGAAAGAACCTTTATCCTAAAAGACGGTGAATAATCATTCGCAGATGCAGTGGAATAACCGGTTGGTTAATCCATCCGGTTATTCCAGCAGTCCGTCCTTCAGCTTCCAAAGCTTTGGACCTTTTGGAAACCAGCATAATAATGGGTAAAAACCTATAGTTGGAAATGCTTCTGATCTGGCGTGCCAGCTGAATCGCGTCCATATTCTGCAGCGAAGCGTCAATCAGCAGCAATTCCAGCTCGCTTAAATCTGCCATCATGGATAGAGTTTCCTGGCCGCTGGTAGTTTCCAGAATCTGATAACCGTCTTTGATTAAATCTGGATAAACCGATTGGCGCAAATCTGGCGAATTGGAAACAAATAATATCTGGTGTGTCATAACCTGATATCCTGATTATTTTCAATTATGTCATTTTGCATCAATTTTCCGCTTTGAACTTCCCCGATGAGGGTTAAAAGGTCCTTTGCATCAAACCCTTTTATCAAGATGTGATTAAACCCGGCCAAAAAAGCGATTTTTTTTTGGTTGAATGTATTAACCAAAATGATGTACTTGATATGGGGATAATCAATCTGAAGACCTTTTAGAATTTTGATCGTGTTTTTTCCAAACAGGTCAATATCCAGTAAAACGATACAATCCTCGGACCATTTTTGCATTTGCCTGAACAAGGCGTCTTCATCCTCGACTGGATCAATCATATTAGTCGCAGAATGGTTTTCCAGCAGTGAAGCCAGACCTTCGCGCAGTTTTCCGTGGGCTTTGGCAATGATTATGGGTGTTAAGTAAATAGACATACAAACCCTTTCTTACCGAATATCGACAACCCGAACGGCGATATTATCTTAGCGCCCAATCATCCAGATGGATATTGTCATATCATCCCAACCCCGTTAATCAAAATTACCGCTTAATTAGCGGTAATTTTAAGCATTTATGCTTAAGTAAAAAGGATGATTGATTGGAAAGTATCAGGAAAGAAAAAATATGGCAGAGGTCTGAAATTTAGTGGTATTACCCGTTCTTCTTGATTTTTTCCATTTGCATGGCGTACAAGGCAGCCTGGGTTCGACTGGCAAGGTGGAGCTTACGCAGGACACTGCTGACATGCGTGCTGACGGTGCGTTCACTGAGGGTCAGTGTGTGCGCGATTTCCTGGTTTGACAACCCCTTTGCAATCAAATCGAGGACATCTGTTTCCCGTTTTGATAATGTTTCCGGCATTGGTGTACTCTGGGAAGGGGCTGCATTGATTTCATTGACCAGAATGCGGGCAATGGCCGGTGAAAGAGATGACTCGCCGCGATATACGGCATGGATGGCAGTCAAAAGTTCTTCCGCGGATGAGCTTTTATGCAAATACCCTGAAGCGCCAGCCTTGATGGCCTGGATGACAATTTGATTATCTGAATAATTGGAAAGTACCAGGATGCGGGCCTCACTGTTTTCAGCAACAATTTCCCGAATAGCCTGCAGCCCGTCCATGCGCGGCATGGCGAGGTCTATGAGAATAACATCCGGGCGAAGTGCGCGGTTTTTTTCAACAGCTTCCTGCCCGTCAGTGGCCTGGCCAATGACCAGAAAAGCCGGTTCTTCATCAATCAAAGCGCAAAGTCCCTGTCTTACAACGGTGTGATCATCCACGATGAGAAGCCGAATTGGGTCAGTCATGGGATTCCTCCGTATTCGCAATTTTCGAGCCTGTTTTATCCACCTTGATCGGGACGGAAACCTGAATCCTGGTCCCTTCACCAGGCTCGGTGCTTATTTCTATCCTGCCTCCCAAAATATCAACTCTTTTATTCATGCTGATTAAACCGGTGCCGTGTTTGCTTTCAGCCTGTTTCAGGTCAAAACCTTTCCCGTTATCGATAATATCGAGAAGAATGGAATCATCTTTTTCAGATAGGCGAACAGTAATCGTTGTGGCGCCCCCGTGTTTAATCGAATTATTAAGGGCTTCCTGGGTCAGACCGTACAGTTCAATTTCAACCTGTTTGGAAATGGGTTGATGGCTTTCATTGATAAATTTGGTTTGCATGCCGGCATGCTCTTCCACAGCGTCCAACCTGCGTTGGATGGCTTCAGCCAGTCCGCCGGATTCCAAAGTGGAGGGTTGCAGTTCATAAACAAGCAGGCGCATTTCTTTTAAAGTCTGAAGTGCAATCATGCCGATGCTGTCAATGTTGCGCAAGGTTCGTTCCATATTGCCATCGTGGGCTGATCGTTGTGCGGCAGCCGCAAGCAGAGTGAGACTGTATAAGGATTGGGTTACGGAATCATGCAGTTCACGTGCAACGCGCTGCCTTTCTTCAAGGATGGCGCTCTGTTCAGCCTGAGCCCGCAATTTGGTCCTTTCGACTGCAATACCGATCTGGTCAGCAATGGTGGTAAGCAGGGCAATCCGTTCGGGGTTTAATTGCTGGGTGGTGTCACCAAAGATGCTGATGACCCCCATAAGATTATTTTGAGAAATAAGAGGGGCGCTGAGGTAAACACTGAAGCCGCTGACCTGGCCGATGGCCAATATCCTGGGATCATTGGACACATTCATCAATGTCAGGGGTTGTTTTTGTTGGGCGACCCAGCCGGTCAACCCGAAACCCGTCGTAATGGACGAAATTTTTTTTGTGATTTCGGGTGAAATGCCAATTTGGGCCGCCAGGTGGAGTTCTTCCCCGTCCTTATCCAACAGGTGGATTGTTCCATTTGCAACCCGGATGACCCGCAGAGTCTGAACCAGCATTTTTTCAAGCATCATGGGCAGTTCAAGGACTTCATTGGCAATGGATGCGACGGCATAAAGTGCTTCCAGTTCCACAGTGCGGTCGGCGACATGTTTTTCGAGGGTTTCCAAAACCCGGGAATGTTCTATGTCATTCTTATTGTGTTCAGTGATATCTTTCCCCAGACAAACCACAAATTCAAATTCCCCTTTTTGATTCCAGATGGCTGTATTATTCCATTCAATGGTCCGGTTCAATCCACTTTCAGGAAGGTATTTCTGGATATATGACGAAGTAATTTTATTGCCATTTGTAGCACTGAAGCCCGGATTCAGCTGCCTGTCTTTATGTTCTACAAGGCTGGTTGGAAACCATTCCTTGCCAACAACTTCATCGGGCCCGATCCCTAATACGTTTTGAAAGAAAGGGTTGCTGTAGACAACACATCCTTTTGTATCCAGGATGACGGCCATGATCTGCATATTATCCAACAGGATGTGAAACTGCTCATTGGTGATTTGGGTGGGAATCACGTTTTGCAGGGATTGTTGATCATAGGGTGAAATTTTGTGCGGGGTATCAGTCATTCTCTGTAGTCCACGTGGTTTTACCATTTCTCGAGATGATTTATCAATTTCATTATAATGCCTTGATAATATTTGATGCAGTGCTGCAGTTGTTTTTCGATATTTTATTATTGTTTTTTCGGAGAACGCCAGTAAATCTGAAATCTCACCATTATCAAAGAGGAATATCAAGCCATGGGTGAAAGGATTTTTTTGGAAATATAAATTTAGTGTGATAATGACTGACAGGGTTTGAGAAAACACGTGATCATCAAAGTGATACAATTGTAAGTATATATTATGGATGATAAAAAAACGCCCCTCCAAAGTGTGAAGATTGACCGGCTGAAAATTGCTTTTGGAAAAAAAGTTGTGATCAATAATTTTACCCTGTCCATGAATGCTGGAGATCATCTGGCATTGCTGGGGGTGGATGGGTCGGGAAAATCTACATTGATACACACCCTGATGGGTTTTATTCGCCCGGCGGGTGGTTTGGCCCAAATAGCAGGGTTTGATTGCTGGAAACAAAGTATTGATATTCGCCGCTGTTGCGGTTATGTACCCGCAGTACCTGCCCTGGATAAAGATTTATCCATCAATGATATTCTTAACTTCAGCGCCAGGCTGGAGGGAAAACCAACTGATTGGGATTCTGTCCAATCGTTGGTAGACCGTTTTCATCTTGATCCCCGAAAGCGGGTGGCATCATTGAGCCTGATGGAAGTTAAGTTTACAGCCTTCATTCTGTGCTTTATGACCCATCCCCAAATTGTTTTATTGGATGACCCCTTCTTAAGCCTGGATGATGATGGGACTGATGTGCTGAACGTTTTTCTGGAGGAAGCTTTTTCTGAAGGGCAATCCCTGTTTGCTGCCATTTCTCATCCATCCCAGGCAGGCCGTGTGTTTAAAAAAATCGCCTTGCTGCAGGAAGGTGAACTGGTTTCAATTGTAGATTCAGAACGATTGGCCGGTCAGATTGTAAGAAAAGTTGAGGTTATATTTGGCGCTAAACCACCCCTGGAGCAATTGGTTAAATCGGGGATGATCCGCCAGTTAAGTTGGGAAGGAACAACCCTGCGCTGCTGCGTGGTTGGGCCGTCAGGGCCGTTTCTTAACGCTATTAATGGTTATGACGTGTTGGATATTAAAAGCCGCGAGGCTGATTTGGAAGAAACCATCCGGGCGGTATATCTGGAGGGCAAAGATGCCTCCTCTTAGCCTCTTGTTTCGAACCTGGCGGCGCCATTGGGTGACCCTCGTGGTTTGGACCGGTTTTTGTTTATTGGTGGGAATCTACAACCTGGTGCTTTACCCTTACCTTGTCAGTCTTCCGGAATATTCCCGTTACCTATCTGGTTTGCCGCAATGGCTCCGTTTTTTGGAAGGGCAGCCGGGCCAGCTGGACACCGCGACCGCATTATTATTTTTGTCAACATTTGGATTTTCATCCCCGTTCATCTGGCTTTTACTCATTTTAAGGGTAGGGGTAAATGAAACCGCCGGGGAAGAAGAACAGGGTTCCTTAATCTTTTTGTTGACTCATCCGATCCAGCGGCGGACTCTTTACCTGGCCAAAGTGCTGGCAATAGGAGTAATGGTTTTTCTGATGGGCTTTGTTTTATGGGCCAGTACAGCCGTGATGATTGTGATTGATAAAGTGCCGATTGGGTTGGACTGGCTGGGTGTGGTTGTTTTAAACCTGGGCTTGTTTGTTTTTTGGTGTGGCACGGTCGCCATGCTCGTCGGCGCGCTTACAGGCAAGCAGGATTTCTCAACCCTGCTGACGGCTTTGTTCATTCTTGTTGTCTGGGCAGTTGAGGGCATAACCCGCCTGGGTATTCTCCCCATCTCGGCCCATTGGGTTAACCCCTGGGGCCTGGTACTGATAAGTTTTACCGAAAAAAATACCACGGCTCCATGGTGGACATGGAGTGTGATAGCGGGACTATGCTTGCTCACTTCTGCCTCTGGCGCCATCGCCTGGCACAGACGAAATTTCTCCAGCTACAGAGGAAATAATTTCTAGTAGTTAGTGGAAACCTAGGATTGGCGGCCTCGAACCATGCGGACTATCTTATCAATAATGATATCTGCTTCGCGTTCCGTAAACTCATGGTTGGCATATTCTTTACTGTCCATGACAAGAGTATAAGCATAATTAGCTGGAGTTTTCTGTGGATTCTTGCGTAAGTAGCCCTGGAAGGAATCGTCTGAATTTGAATAAATTTTTGCGGCAATTTGGGCCAGATACAATTCTCTGTTGCCTTGTGGAAGTGTAGCCATCATTCACCTCGCTGTACAATGTTTGATCACGTATAAAAACATTTAAACAAACGTTATTTTACCATTCTTAGATGAAAACCCCAAAATCCGTTCCAGGTTCTCTGGGACTTCCCGTGGTAAAGTCTTTATGTCATCACATCTCTTACCCGCCACGGCGATTCCCAATGAACCCTGTTTCAGTTAAATTGACCACCCTGGAACTTCACCAGCAATTTAATGCGTGATTTGCTTTAAACGGCGGTAAAGCGGTGAGAGTTTGGGGTACATTTGTAAATAAATCTCATTGTAGATCTGGTCATAAACTTGATGCGCCCGGGGGTTGGGTTCGAATTCGTCTCCAAGATGGGTCATCTCTGCTACGGCTGTTTGAAAATTGCGATGCAACCCGGTGCCTACAGCTGCATCTATGGCAGCGCCGAGGCCTGAGGCTTCATATACATG
>Ga0118677_10003888_pt1 | contig 27688 bp, 17 predicted proteins | sample AliMusrvi5mmetaG_FD_86154 | JGI IMG/M metagenome (GOLD analysis project Ga0118677, IMG submission 86154) | reverse complement strand
GTTCGATGAAGATCGCAATCTGCCTTCGCTCATCGCCGATTACCAAGGGCGCAAGCAACTCGCCATCGAACTTGTCCTCAACGCCCGCCCGTTCCCATGACCCTTCCAGCCAAACGCCCTGGCGATGGCCCCGCATATATTTGCATGCCTAGCCATTCCCTTGTCATGGACAATTGGGATACCAAGGCTTTCCAAGGAGAATTCAGTATGGTATGGTCTACATACATGGCTGGTCCCAATGACAAAGACGACGAGGAAGACATCAAACCCAAAGAGGGCTGTCTCGGAAAATTGCTGGTAATTATTCTCCTGGCTGGAGGGGTATTAATCTCCGCATGCATCTTTTTCATTGTCCAGCCTCAGGACCTCTCGGATATCGGAGGGTATGAACCGACGGACAAGCCAGCTCCTGTGAGGGATATCAAGGTTGTGCTGCGCAACGCGCTGGAACGCGACTACGCGGTCACCTTAACGGAAACCGAGATCAACCAGTGGCTCGGCCGGACGCTTGAGGCGAAGCAGGCGGGATCGCTTTCCGGAGTGGCATCTGTGAAAAGGATTTATGTTAGGCTCGAGGAGGGGGTGGCGGAAGTGATTATCGAGCGCATGATCATGGGGAAATCCTTTACTAGCTCGATGTTTCTCAGGATAGAGCAGACACTGGACCTCAATGGGGTTGATACCCGTGTGCATCTTGAAGGAGGTAACTATCATGCGAGAATGCTGATAGATCCTATGGTGAAGGCATTGCCGCCGGACTGGCGCACGGCATTGTTCAAGAAGGTTCCGCTTCTGGAAGATCCGCAGGCGTATGATGCTAGCCTGTCGCGGCCGCTTGTCGGCGGGCGTTTTGGCAGGTTGGTGATCCCACAGGGTTTTTTGATTCTGGTCTTGCCGACATTTGAGAAACTGCCCCCCTTGTTCCACGACGAGATCGAACTCGGAGTGAAGAGGATGGCACGCGTCAGGATAGAGAAAGGTAAGCTGGTGATGTATCCCAAGGAGCCGTCGGGAGATTCGATGGACTCGCCGCTTCCACACTGAACTGTAAATGAGCACACGTCTGCTGGCACTGGGTTGCATTCTAGCCGCCGCCGCCGCCGTCGCGGAGGAGGAGATTCCCAAAGCGATGCAGGTGGTGGAGCCACCTGCACAAGCCGCACCCACTAGTGCGGACACCGTGACTAGCGGGTCGAAACAATTCCGAGTCTCAGATGGAAACAGCCTGATGCGCGGGACTGTGGCAATGATGGCGGAAGAGGCGAAGATCGAACTGCTGAGGCTCACTGACGAGAAGGACGATTGGAAGGTGCCCGTGACCATCCGCCTGCATGGCAAGCAGGGGGATCCGCTTCCACCCCGCACTGTGAGCTTAAATTTGCTGGAAGTGGAGGGGGTGAGCGAATTGCGGTTGGATGTCCACCTTAGCCACGGCATCGAACAGGAACCGTTTAAGCGTGCAGTCACCGGAGCCTTGTTGTATGAGCGGGCGCTGCGTAACGGGCCCGTTGCCGATTCGGAGCACCCGCTATTTGTGCCTCCGTGGCTTACAGAAGGATTGAGGGAGGCTACAGCGTGGCGTCTCAACCAGAGCGACAAACGGTTATATCAGGCTCTTTTTCGAAGCGGATTATTCAAGATCGACGACCTGTTGGCCGTTAACGATGCGTCCTATGACAACATGGACGCGGCAACGCGTGCGGCTTTCCGTGTTTCTTCCGGGGCCTTGGTGATGGCTTTATTAGAGCAACCGCAGGGCAAAAAAGGCTTTCGGGAATTCTTAACAGACGTTGCCGCCTTCGAGGGCGAGATGCCCACGCTGCTTCGTAAACATTTTCCCGAACTTAACTTGTCGGAAACCAGTCTGGCAAAGTGGTGGGCTCTGCAACTCGCTAGCAAGGGAGGTACCAGCATGCTAACGGATATCCTCACGATCCAACAGACGGAGGCTGTGCTTGCTGAAGCCTTGCAGTTGAACTTCCGTACGCCAGAGGGCATTATCCAACAGAAGCCGCTGGCCGCATGGCCGGAACTCGCAGCGCTCAAGGAACCGGAGCGGGTTGCTGCAGTTCGTCTTTCCCAAGACGCATTAGTGCGCCTGAGTTACCGGAGCTTTCCCTCTTACCGCCCGCTGTTGGGGCAATATCAGTTGCTGCTCGATGCCATTGCAAAAAACAAAACCAAGGATGTCGCGCGGCAACTTTCTTTGCTAGATGAAATGCGCTCTACAATGATTTCCCGCGCCACTCGCGCACGTGACTATCTGGATTGGTTTGAGATCACCCGTGCCCGCGAGACGAGCGGGGCGTTTGATGATTATCTCAAACTCAAGGAGCGTCTCAACACCAATCCTCGCCAACGCAATGATGACATGTCCAAATATCTCGACCGTATGGACAAGATATTCCACAGGGATGAAAAGAAGAACGCGCTCGGTGCTCCCCGCTAAACCAGTGGTTCGATATTTTCCAGCACCAGCACGGGCCTCGAGAGGGCGTCGCATGCGTCCAGATCCAGCGTGAAGATCAGCGACCAGTCATTGTGTTCGTCCGGATCGACGAGTGTTTGTTCACAACACCAGCACCGTGGGTTGGCCCCGTGGTTTTCAAGGATGCGTGTGTGTTGGGTGCCGCGGGCTGCGGGGTCCAGGCGGATGCGTGTGTGCTCACCGAAATAAGGCTCGGTGAGTAAGTTAATGCGCTCGAGTGTCCATGGAACGCCGGCGGAATCCCGCTCTCCAATTTTTTCCATCAGTGCCTCGTGATTGCCATGGGCCAGGGCTTTCACCACATCGAACACAGCATTTCTCACGAATCTAATAAACTTCTGACGGTTTCGGGTGAAAGGTTGGGGTTGTTCTACTATTGAATTTTGCTCAGTGGGTGGAACATATCCGGGATTGCGCAGTTTTTCCCATTCATCGAGCAGGCTCGAATCCACATTGCGCACAAGGTCCTCTAAAAATGCCTCCGCATCTTGGACTTCCTGGGTTTTGGCGGTGGGCGGCACTGTCTGGGAAAACACCTTGTAAACATCGGTCAAATGACGGAGCAGCACTGCTTCGCTGCGCTCGAGTCCATAGGTTTTCACATAGTCCTCGAAGGATTGCCAGTTCTCATACATTTCCCTCGCGATCGACTTGGGTCGCACGCTGCCCTCTTTCATCCAAGGCCTGCCGGAGACAAATGCGTTGAAGGTGGTGTAGATGAATTCCTTGCCAGGTTTTGGCCACTCGACATCCTCCAGTTGGAGCATGCGTTCCTCATACTCTACACCCTCGTTCTTGAGTTGACCTATCAACTCGCCCTTTAGCAGGTCGCACTGTCTGCGCAGGATGACTACCGGGTCTTCAAGGATTGATTCCACTAAGGAAATCACATTCAGAGCATATTCCGGTGATTCAGTGTCGAGTTGTGGAAGCGCGTCGATCAACCAGAGCCCAAGTCCCTGATTCATCGAGAAATCTTCCTGCAGGTCCACGTTGAGCGCCACCTTCGCAGGACCGTCGCGATCGGCGCACGGAATGATGCGCAGGATTTTCCCTTCGATCAACCCGCGGAATAGTCCGAACGCACGGCGTTTGAGCGCTTTCTTTTTGTTAGGTGGTTCATGGCATGAATCAATCAGGTGCCTCATCACCCGGCAGCCGTCCTCATTGCGACGGCCCAGTACATTGAGCAGCATCGCATGATGGATAGGGAAACTGGATGTGAGTTTTTCCGACGGTGAATCGATCAACCGACGGAATGTTTTATCATCCCATGCGACGTAACCCTTCTCAGGTGGCTTGCGTTTCACGAAACTTTTCTTGCCTCCGGCGGCAGCCTTGTTCCCCAGACGCAGGTTTTCGATCACGTGTTCCGGTGCCTGTGCCACCACATAGCCGACGCTGTCGAAACCCCGCCGCCCGGCACGCCCGCAGATCTGCTTGAAATCCCTGACACTCAGGGTCCTGGTAATATCTCCATCGTACTTGCAGAGTTGGGTGAAAAGCACCGTTCGGATTGGCACGTTCACTCCCACGCCCAGCGTGTCCGTTCCACAGATCACCTTGAGCAATCCTCGCTGGGCGAGCTTCTCGACAAGTATGCGGTATTTCGGCAGCAAGCCCGCGTGATGGATGCCGATGCCGTGGCGCAGCAGTTTCGCCACCTCCTTGCCATATGGACTGCGGAAATCCGCTTCCCGCAGGATCTCTGCGATCTCGTGTTTTTCTTCCCTGCTGCAGAAATTCCGGCTCAGCAGGTTTTGGGCGCTACGGGCGCAGGCGAGTTGGGTAAAGTGGACGAGATACACTGGGGCCCGGTCTTTTTCCGCAAGGTCCATCACCTTCTCCTCCATCGGAGTTTCGCTGTATTCGAATTCCAGCGGCACCGGCCTGTCCTCCGAGCGGACCAGCACGGTTGGTGTGCCCGTTAGTTTCGTCAGAACTTCTTCGAAGAACGTTGTGTCACCAAGTGTGGCGGACATCAGGAGGAAACGGGCCTGTGGCAGTGTCAGCAGTGGCACCTGCCATGCCGAGCCGCGGCCTGTATCAGAATAAAAATGGAATTCGTCCATGATCACATCGTCCACCTGCGCGCCGGCACCTTCCCGCAGCGCAAGGTTGGAGAGGATTTCTGCTGTGCAGCAGATCACCGGCGCGCGGGGATTCACAGTGGCGTCTCCTGTAATCATGCCCACCTGCTCAGGACCGAATATCCGGCAGAGTGACAGGAATTTCTCGTTGGCTAGCGCCTTGACGGGCACCGTGTAATAAGAGCGGCGCCCTCGACAGACCGCCATGAAGTGCAGCGCCAGCGCCACCAGCGATTTCCCTGAGCCGGTGGGAGTGTTGAGAATCACGTTCTTGCCGTCAAATAGATCCAGTATCGCTTGTTCCTGATGATCGTATGGTTGCAAGCCAATATCAGTTAGATAATCAAGAAACGCGCCCAGGATCTCGACGCTGGAGGACGGATCAGTAAGCCGGGTGGGATCGAGAACAGGCATGGTGCGGGGAACGCTCAGAGTCTGACCGCAAATTACACTCGCGGGAATGCTGAAATGGTCCTGCCCGCCATTATTAGGCGCGCGCCACCAGTAGACTGGTGTTGGTAACGCCAGTCGTCGGTTGGCTGCGCCCTACAGACCTTGGTGCGCAGAAATAACCCATTGAAACCAAGATGTTGTCGTTGTTTAAAGAATATTTGAGAGGAAACATGCCATTTTTGGAAAGTTCCGCTTGCAATATTTTGAAACTTTGCCAAGTTTAAAACCGTGACGACAAAACCAAAGGCTAGACGTGTGAAAACGCCAGCGGATTTTCGCATGGCGTCCGAAATCTTCAAGGCGTTGGGTAACCCCAACCGCCTGCTCATCGTGGACGCTCTGGCGACGGGGGAACGTTGCGTGGCCGACCTCACTGAGCGGGTGGGTCTCGATATGTCCACAGTTTCCAACCATCTTTCGGTGCTGCGCAACGTTGGCATAGTCAAGGATGAGCGGCGTGGAACACAGATCTTCTACCGGCTGGCGAAGAAGTGCGTGCTCAATATCTTCCACTGTCTCGAGGAGTTTCAGACCAAGGGTGGGGAATGATTTTTTTAATCGTCTTTACTTTGATATATTGCCAAATATAAAAATAAAAATTTTAGCCATGAAAACATACTTCACTTTGGTTTTCCTGATCATGCTGAGTGCCTGTTCCCGGCATAATGTTGAACATTCAACGCTTGCTGCACTGCCATCCATTCCCGTGCGGGTGTGGGCGGCGAAACTGGAGCCGCACATGACGATGGAGGAGGTGGTGGGTGCGGTGCGCTCGAAAAAAATGTCGGTTGTGGAGGCGAAGGTGAGCGGACGTGTGATGGAGTACCTTGCCACGCCAGGTACTCTGGTAAAGTCGGGAGATCTGTTGGCGAGGCTCGATGTTCAGGAGATTCAAGCCAGGGTAGATCAGGCCAAGGCGATGCTGGATCAGGCGCAGCGCGACTTTGAGCGGCAAAAACTCCTTATCGTCACCAAGGCAACATCGCGCCAGGAATATGATGCGGCCCAAGCCCGCCTGAAAGTGGGAGAGGCCGGTTTGAGCGAGGCGGAGACAATGGTGGGTTATGCCAGGGTTTCGGCTCCTTTTGATGGGGTGGTCACACGCAAGCTAGCGGATGTGGGCGATCTTGCGATGCCGGGCAAACCATTGCTGGAAATCGAATCACCGACAGAGCTTCGCTTTGAAGCTGATCTGCCAGAGGCGCTTCTCGAAGGCATCAAAATGGGAGCGAAGATGAAGGTGAACATAGCCTCGCTGGCAGCGCAGATCGAGGCCACTGTGAGTGAGATTGCGCCAGTGGCCGATCCAGCGAGTCTTACCTTTGTGGTTAAGCTCGATCTGCCAGCGGTCAATGGCCTGCGTTCCGGCCAGTTCGGACGGGTTTCTGTGCCGATGGAGGAACGCAGGCTTTTACTGGTGCCCGCAGCAGCGGTGCTAACACGGGGACAGATGGAGCTCGTGTATATTGCCAAAGATGGCCATGCTTGGTTGCGTCTAGTGAGGACAGGGAGGAAGATCTCTGATAGTATAGTGGTGCTTTCAGGTATTGAGGAGGGAGAACAGGTCGTGACTCGTGATGTGACAAAACTCACCGATGGCCAAACCGTAACCATCCAACCATGAGCGGAGACTCGAACAACAAACCATCCCGCGGCATCGCAGGGAGCATTGCGGCGACCTTTATTGACTCGAAGCTGACGCCGCTGCTTGTCATTGCTTCAATCTTGCTAGGTTCTGCGGCGATTTTCCTACTGCCACGCGAGGAAGAACCCCAAATCAAGGTGCCGATGGTCGATGTGATGGTTTCCATGCCCGGCTCCTCTGCCAGGGAGATCGAGGATCGTGCCACCCGGCCAATGGAAAAACTGCTGTGGGAGGTTCCCGGCGTGGAATACATATACAGCACCTCCAGTGATAGTGCGAGTCTCGTCATCGTGCGCTTCAAGGTGGGAGAGGATCCCGAGCGCAGCCTTGTTAAAATCACGGAAAAACTGCGTTCTAATTTCGACCGCATCCCGCCGGGCATCACTCAGCCGCTCATCAAGCCCAAAAGCATCGACGATGTGCCCATTCTCGCGCTGACTTTCCACAGTGGGAGGTATGACCAACTCACACTGCGGCGTCTGGCTGCGCAGGTGGAAGAATCTGTCAAACAGGTGCCTATGGTGGCTGAGACAACCCTCATGGGCGGTTCGCGTCGCACGGTCCGCGTTCTGTTGGATCCGGTGAAGCTTGCCTCGCGTAACCTTAGTCCAGCCGGGTTGGTCCCCATGATCCAGCAGGCGAACCGCCAATTCCGCGCCGGTGGCCTGACTACATCTAATAACGAGGTGCTAGTAGAGACAGGCGCGTTCCTGAAAACGGCAGAGGATGTTGGTGATGTGGTGGTGGGCGTGTTCAGCGGGCGTCCTGTCTATCTGCGCGAGGTCGCCGAAATCGCGGATGGCGGTGAGGAACCATCTCAGTATGTGCTTTATGGCTCCAAAACCACTGAGGAGTCCGCTGTCACACTCAGCCTCGCGAAACGTCCTGGCGCGAACGCGATCTCTGTGGCTGACGACGTGCTGCGCAAGGTGAACTCTCTGAAAGGATCGGTCATCCCGGCCGATGTAGTGATTGATATCTCTCGGAATTACGGCAAGACCGCCGCAGAGAAATCCAACGAACTGCTGCTGCACATGGGCATCGCTGTGTGTGGAGTGGCGCTTCTAATTCTGCTCACTCTCGGCTGGCGGGAGGCGGGCATTGTCGCTGTTGCCATTCCTGCCACGTTGGCCCTGACCTTGCTCGTTTTCTATCTGTATGGTTTCACGCTGAACCGCATCACCCTCTTTGCGCTTATTTTCAGCATCGGCATTCTGGTGGACGATGCGATTGTTGTGGTGGAGAACATCGTCCGGCATTTCCACCTGCCGCAGAACAAGGGGCGCAACTGGTCCTCCATTGCCGTGGAGGCAGTGGCGGAAGTTGGTAACCCCACGATCCTTGCGACCTTTGCAGTGATTGCTGCAGTGTTGCCGATGGCCTTCGTCGGTGGACTGATGGGTCCTTACATGCGACCGATACCTATCGGGGCGAGCGCGGCGATGTTCTGGTCGCTGCTTATTGCTTTCATCGTGACTCCGTGGGCGGCAGTCCGCATCCTGCGCTGGGGCGGTAAATACGCTCCCGAGGTGGAGGCGCGCGCGAACGCGGATTCCGAGTCTCACGCGAGTCATGCGGGTGACCACCCCGAGGATTTTTTCACGCGGGCCTACCGCCGTGTGATGAGTCCGCTGATCCATCACCGCGGCTGGCGTTGGGGTTTTCTATCAGGAATTGCGCTGTTGTTGCTGGGATCCATGGCTACTGTCGGCTTCGGTTGGGTGAAGGTGAAAATGCTGCCATTCGATAACAAGAGCGAGTTCCAGGTCATTCTGAACATGCCTGAAGGATCATCGCTGGAGAAGACCACAGCCGTGGCTCGCGAGATGGCGGCAGCGATCCGCACCGAACCCGAAGTCACAGACTATCAGATATATGCCGGAGTTTCCTCACCCTATAACTTCAATGGTTTGGTGCGCCACTATTTCATGCGCCAGGGCGCAAACGTGGCGGACATTCAGGTGAACCTAGTTGGCAAAGATGAGCGCAAGGCACAGAGCCATGACATCGCCAAACGCGTGCGCCCGCGCGTGGCGGACATCGCGCGACGCTACAATGCTCGGGTGGCCATTGCTGAGGTGCCGCCAGGGCCGCCAGTACTGCAGACTTTGGTTGCTGAGATCTATGGCCCCACTGAGGAGGCTCGTCAGAAATTGGCGGACGAGGTAAAAAGGATATTCAAAGAAACACCCGGCGTTGTTGATGTGGACTGGTACACCGAGGCCGATCAACAAAAAGCCGCGTTCGTCATCGACAAGGAAAAAGCTGCGCTACACGGAGTCAGTGCTGCCACAATCTCAGAGACGCTTAGAATCGCAGTCTCTGGCGAGACCGTTGATCTCCTGCATCCACCCGGGGAGAAGGAGGACGTGAATATTCGACTAGAACTGCCGCGTGCCGCCAAGACCACACCTGAGGATTTGTTAGTCCTGCGGGTGCGCTCAGGCGATGCCAATGCCCTGCCCGAACCTGCTGCGGCGGGTGCCCGCAGCAGCAGCGGAGCCCCTCCGCTCGTGCCCATGCGAGAGTTAGTGAAGGTGGAGCACACGATTGTTGAGAAGAGCCGCTATCACAAGAATCTCATGCCCGTGACCTATGTCATCGGTGATGTTGCCGGTGTGGTGGAAAGTCCGGTGTATGCTATTTTCAAAATGAACGAGGCCCTGAGGAAACTCGACACGCGCAAGTTTGGTGGAGGTGGCGCGGAGTTAAAGATTCTGAACGCCTCCATGCCTGTCAGTGATGCAGAACCATCGATGAAATGGGATGGAGAGTGGCACATCACGATTGAGGTGTTCCGCGATCTGGGTACGGCCTTTGGCGCGTGTTTGATCCTCATCTATGTGCTCATGGTCGGATGGTTCCGCAGCTTCATCATACCTGCGATTGTGATGGCGGCTATTCCATTTTCACTGGTCGGCATTCTGCCTGCTCACGGATTGTTGGGCGCGTTCTTCACCGCCACCAGTATGATAGGCTTCATGGCAGGCGGTGGCATTGTGGTGCGTAACTCGATCATCCTTGTGGATTTCATCGAACTGCGTCTCAGGGAAGGCATGCCGCTCGCCGAGGCTGTGATCGACGCAGGAGCCGTGCGCTTCCGCCCTATGCTGCTCACTGCCTTGGCCGTTATAGTAGGGGCGGCGGTGATCCTGGCAGATCCGATCTTCCAGGGCCTAGCAATCGCCCTTATGGCGGGTGAGATCGCCAGCCTGTTCATTAGCCGCATGGCCGTGCCTGTGTTATACTTCATGGTAAAACATCACTCTCATTCAGAACCACAACCCCATACCACAACCCCATTATGAAAAAGAATATAGGAACAGTTGATCGCGTCTTACGCATCATCGTCGGACTAGGCCTCATCGCCTTAGGTATTATCTATCAAAACTGGCTGGGAACCCTCGGTGCCGTGCCATTGCTGACTGCGCTCATTGGTTTTTGTCCGCTCTATTGCCCGCTCGGCATCAACACCTCCGGTAAGGGTGGCGGCTGCTGTGGCGGAAAATGCGGCTGAACTATCATGTCATGGTTAGTACAAAATCATTAAATCTAATAATTTTTCAAATTACATGGAACGCGTCATCCGTAGGTTCGCCGGAACATTCATCCTCGTCAGTCTTGTTCTTGCCCATTACCACAACCCCAACTGGCTGTGGTTCACGGCATTTGTCGGTCTTAACCTGCTCCAGTCATCGTTCACGAATTTCTGCCCGATGGAAATCATTCTGCGCAGGGTCGGAGTGGGCAAATGAGTGCCTTTATTGGTGTTGTGCACACAGTTCAGTACAGGGGAAGATAGGGGGGCAAGATTTGCCTGTGCTTGCCAACATGCCCTGACCGGACAAGACTGTCCTCCATGTTGAGAATCATCACCCTTCTGACCCTCGCAGCGGCGGTGGGAATAGCCCATGGTGCCTCCCGGGAATCCTTCGACAGTGCTTGGAAGTTCGCCCGTTTTGGATCCATGCCTGACGGCACCACCCTTGCGGAGCCTTCCGCTCCGCCACAAGCCACTGATTTCGACGATAGCTCATGGCGCACACTCAACTTGCCGCATGATTGGGCGATCGAAGGACCTTTCCGCATGGATTTGGAAAATGAGACCGGCAAGCTCCCGTGGGCAGGCATCGGTTGGTATCGCAAGAACCTCAATCTGCCAGAGGCCGACCGAGGCAAGGCGATATTGCTGGATTTTGACGGTGCGATGTCCCAACCGCAAATCTTTGTCAACGGCAAGCCCGCAGGCGAATGGTCCTACGGCTACAGTTCGTTCCGCATCGATATCACTCCATTTGTGAATTTCGGTGCTTCCAATGTGATCGCCGTGCGGTTGGACAATCCGCCTGAGTCGTCGCGCTGGTATCCTGGCGGCGGTATCTATCGACACGTCTGGCTGGTGAAATCCAATCCCGTGCACCTCGCATGGCATGGTGTTTTTGCACGAACGGAATCCATCGACAAGGAAAGCGCGACCCTGCTGGTGACCGTTGAATTGGAAGGGGCTCAATCTACCACCGGACTAACCATCAGTCATGAATTGTTGCATCCAAATAAGGGGAGTATAGTTAAATCTGATGCCCATGCGCCTGATGCCGTGGTCAAGATGACAGTACCATACCCGACGCTATGGGAAACAGATAATCCAACCCTTTACACCTTGCGCACTAAGGTGTGCAAAGGAAACGAGGTTATAGACACAGAGGACACGCCCGTGGGTATCCGCAGTGCCGAGTGGAAAGCTGACGGATTCTATCTGAACGGCACTCGTGTCCAAATCAAGGGCGTTTGCAACCATCACGATCTTGGTCCACTCGGCGCGGCATTCAACACCCGTGCTGCCGAACGCCAACTCGCTCTGCTCAAAGAGATGGGCTGCAATTCGATCCGAACCTCTCATAACCCGCCCGCGCCGCAACTCTTGGATCTGTGTGACAGCATGGGCTTTCTGGTCCTCGATGAAATGTTTGATGCATGGAAGATGCCCAAGAAGCCCAATGACTATCATCTGCGTTTCGACGCATGGCATGAGCGCGACGTGGCCAACTTCGTGCGCCGCGACCGCAATCACCCAAGTGTGATCATCTGGAGCATTGGCAACGAAATCCCCGAACAGGGCAAGGAGGACATGCACTGGGTCGCCAAGGAACTGAGCGGACTGATCCGCAAGCATGACAACACTCGTAAGATCACTGTTGGTTGCAATGATCTGGGTCCCGTATTGCCAAAGTTCCTGAAAAACATTGATGTTGCTGGCTACAACTATCCCGTCCGCCAGCCAAAACTCGCCGCGGAACTTCATGCAAAATTCCCAGACCTGCCCATGGTCAGCACAGAGACTGCCTCCTGTGTGAGTTCGCGGGGCAGTTATTATTTCCCTGTGACTATGGACAAGGCGGGCGGATGTTATGAGTTTCAGGTCAGTTCCTACGAACTGTCCGCGCCGGAATGGGCCAATCGTCCTGATCAGGATTTTGAATTGCTAGACCGCAATCCGTTCATTGCCGGTGAATATGTCTGGACCGGATTTGACTATCTGGGTGAGCCCACCCCTTACAACCGCGACAGCACCAACGCACTCAATTTCCAAAACCCGGATGAACGGGAAAAAGCATTGGAGAATCTTGAGAAAATCGGCAACCGGGCACCCTCCCGTTCGTCCTATTTCGGTATTCTCGACCTATGCGGATTTCCCAAGGACCGTTATTATCTCTATCAGGCACACTGGCGGCCGGATATTCCGATGGCACACATCCTGCCGCACTGGAACTGGCCAGAACGTGTGGGTCAGGTCACGCCCGTGCATGTCTTCACCTCGGGTGATGAGGCGGAACTTTTCCTCAATGGCAAATCCCTGGGTCGTAAGAAAAAGGAACAATACACCTATCGCCTCGTCTGGGATGATGTGGTTTATCAACCGGGTGAGCTAAAGGTGGTAACATGGAAAAATGGGAAACTGTGGGCGTGCGACGAGCGTTCCACCACCGGTGTGGCAGGGCGCTTGCTCGCTACTGCGGACCGCGGTGAAATACGGGCTGACGCTGACGATCTGGCCTACGTGACCATCACAGTCGCTGATGCCAAGGGCCATCTGGTTCCGCGTTCAATGAACCAGCTCCACTTCAAAGTCTCTGGTTCGGCAGAAATCGTCGCTGTTTGCAATGGTGATGCCACCAGCCATGAGTCTTTCCATGGCGACACGCTTCCCGCCTTCAACGGTCTTTGTCAGGTCATTCTGCGCGGCAAACCCGGCCAGCCCGGGACCGCTACTCTAGAGGTGTCGGCTGAAAATTTGGCTAATGAAAAGGTGAATATCACTACCCGTTAGATAACGCTTGATCTGAAACTCTGTGGTTTCAGATCTTCCATATCTTCTTACTCTACCGTCACGCTCTTGGCCAGATTTCTAGGCTGGTCGATCTCGCAGCCGCGGATGCGGGCGACATGATAGGCGAATAGCTGGAGTGCCACCGCAGCAGGAATCGTGGCGACCAGTGGATGGCAGCGAGGAATGCTAATGAAGTCGTCCATGCATTCGGCGGTTTCATGATCACCCTCAGTGACCAGACCGAAGATGCGAGCGCCGCGGGCGCGACATTCTTCGATGTTGCCCAGTGTTTTCTCCTTACCCGGGATGTCGCAGGCTATGGCGATGACCGGCGTGTCTTTGACCAGAAGAGCTATCGGTCCGTGTTTCAGCTCGGCCGCGTGAAAACCCTCTGCGTGGACGTAGGAGATCTCCTTGAGTTTGAGCGCGCCTTCCAGAGCCACCGGATACATCGGCCCGCGTCCGATGTAGAACGCGTGCTCATTCGCTGCGTATTCGCTTGCGATTTCCGCGATGCGGGCGTTTTGCTGAATCACCTTCCCAACCAATGCGGGTATCATCTCGATCTCCCGGGCAAACCTGATGCCCTCTTCACGGGAAAACCGCCGGCCACGTCCGAGTTTTAGCGCCATCATCAGCAATACCGCCACCTGGCAGGTGAAGGCCTTGGTGGAAGCCACAGATATTTCCGGCCCGGCGTGCAGATAGACGCCTCGCCCGGTTTCGCGCGCGATGGTGGATCCCACCACGTTGCACAGGCTCATCACAAACGCTCCTTTTTGCTTGGCCTCACGCACTGCGGCCAGTGTGTCCGCTGTTTCTCCGGATTGGGAAATTGCTACCACCAAATCGCGACTGCCCAGAATCGGGTTGCGGTAGCGGAACTCGGCTGCCTGCTGGACTTCTGCATGAATATCTGCCAGGTCCTCGAAGGCGTATTCTCCCACGAGTCCTGCATGATACGATGTGCCGCAGCCTATCAAAACCACCCGGGTGAGTTCCGCCAACTCTCGCGGAGATGTGCCCATGCCCGCCAATACTGAAGTCCCGAGATTGAAATCCAATCGTCCGCGGATCGCGTTAGACAAGGAGTGCGGTTGTTCATGGATTTCCTTGAGCATGAAGTGCTCGTGTCCTTCCTTCTCTGCGGCAGTCGTGTCCAGCCCCAGATCGGCGATCTCGCGGGTGACCGGGATGTTGTGCAAATCCCTGATATCGACGGTTTCCGCGGTGACAATGGCGATATCGTCGTCATCCAGATAGATCACACGCTGGGTGTGGGCGAGAATGGCCGCGGCATCGGACGCGATAATCGTTTCCCCGTCGCCAATGCCGATAACGATTGGGCTTCCGCGGCGGGCCGTGATGATTTTTTCTGGTTCGCGCGCCGAGAGCACAGCGATGCCAAATGTACCCTCCACCTGATGGAGCGCATCGCATACGGCCTGGAACAGATCCCCCTTGTCACATTCGCCTATCAGATGGGCCAGAACCTCGGTGTCAGTCTCAGAATAAAAATGGTGACCTCTGCACTCCAACCGGGCACGTAGGTTGCGGTAGTTTTCAATGATGCCATTGTGTACTAGGGCTATCTCACCGGATTGATCGAGATGCGGGTGGGCATTGATTTCAGTGGGTGGACCGTGCGTGGCCCAGCGCGTGTGAGCAATGCCTATGGGTGGGCGCGAAAACCGGTCTACCGGCCAATCCGCACGGGCACGGTCATTGAGAGCGGAGACTTTGCCTGGTGATTTTGAAACCACGACCCGCTCGTTATCAATAACGGCAATGCCGGCAGAGTCATAACCGCGGTATTCAAGGCGGCGCAAGCCGTTGATGAGTGCTGTGGGAGCGTCTGCTTTCCCTATGTATCCGACGATTCCGCACATGTCTGGTTGCGTGTGAAAATATGATGATTATTGGGGATAGATGTCTTTTCTGACGATTTCGCCCGGCAGGGTAGTGGTGCCAGGCCAAAGCTGGCGACCCGGATAGATGGAGGTATTGATTCCGGTATGGACGCCGTCTCCAATGATCGCACCAAATTTGCGCCGTCCGGTGTCTATCAATACGCCATCGACATTAGTGCGGTGGTTTTTACCGTCATGGCGGAAGTTGGAGGTGCTTGTTCCCGCCCCAAAGTTCACACTCGCGCCCAGCACCGAGTCGCCGACATAGGATAGGTGACCGACGCTCGATTTTGCCAGAATCATGGAGTTCTTGATCTCGACAGATTGGCCGATGTGGCAACTGTCGCCAATGGTGGTGTTGCCACGGAGATAACAATTCGGGCCGATCTTACAACCGGCGCCAATCACCACATTGCCCTCGATAAACACTCCCGGCAGGATGCGGGTGCCCGCACCGAGATGAATGACACCCTCGATCACAGCCGAAGGATGAACGTCGCCTTCAATGTTGTTTTCGGTCAGGCCTGAAACGTATTGTTCGTTAGCCCGGAGGAAATCCAAGGGATGGCGGATGACAAAGGATGCTTTGGCAATGAAAAAACTGCCAGCATCAGGCGCGGTGCCAAGCCATGCGAGGGCAGTGTTTGCGGAGTCTGTTATCGTGGATTTTCCACTTGTCAGAAATTCTGCCAGATCTGCCGGTTCCAGCCACGCATGGGGATGCACGGTGAGCCCGGTCCCGCCGATCACCCGGTGCTGGTGGTTTGCCAAAAAGAGATTGGCAACCGGAGTCTCCCGTATGAGGCGTGTGGGAGAAAGCGGGGGACAAACGAATGATTCAGTGGTCATAACGGGATTCTATCAACCGATTTCCTCGCGGATGGCAGCCGCGAATTTGCTGACCCAGGCGCGGCATTCCGCAGCGTCTCGGTGTTCCACAAGTACTCGTATCTTGTTTTCCGTGCCAGAATAACGGATCAGATGGCGGCCGTTTTCGCCAAACTCGCTGGTAGCCTTTTTCATCAGCTTCCCGAGCTTTGGAAGAGATTCAAGCTTCGGCTTGGTTGCCACTGGCATGTTAGCAAGCTGTGAGGGATACTCATTCATCACGGTGGAAAGCTGGGCGAGCGTTGCATTGTGGTCGCGCATCATGCGCAATACCTGGAGTGCGCTGAGAATACCATCGCCTGTTGTAGCGTGGTCTGCGAAGATCAGGTGCCCGGAGTTTTCGCCGCCGAAGGAATAGCCGTTCTTGCGCATGCACTCAATGACGTTGCGGTCTCCCACAGGTGTGGTTACCACCTTGATGCCCTTTTGTTTCATCGACTCCTTGAGGCCTAGATTACTCATCACGGTGGCGACCAAGGTGTCATGCCGTAGTTTTCCCTGCTCCTTGAGACTGACGGCACACAATGCGAGGATGCGGTCACCGTTGACAACCTGGCCGTTCGCATCGGTGAAAATGACGCGGTCGGCATCACCATCAAATGAAATCCCGAGATCGGCGTTGAATCTCCTAACCAGATCTCCTGCGTTTTCCGGATGAAGCGCCCCGCAGTTGCTGTTGATATTCAGTCCGTCCGGCTGGATGCCTGTGGTGATGACTTCGGCTCCGAGTTCCTTGAAAATCAGCGGGGCGATGAAGTAGGCAGCACCGTGCCCGCAATCAACCACCACCTTCAGGCCATGCAAGGGCACATTGTCTGCCGTGTGCTTTGCGAATTCGATGTAGCGGCCGCGTGCATCATCGATCCGGTGGGCCTTGCCGATTTGGCGCGGCGGCAGGGGCGCGGCCTCTGGTTCCTCGCCCAGAATGTGACGCTCTATCAAATTTTCCAGCTCGTCAGATAACTTGTAACCATCCGGTCCGAAAATTTTCATTCCGTTATCCTCGTAGGGATTGTGCGAGGCCGTGATCATGATACCTGCGGCGGCACCCATCGATTTGGTCAAGTGCGCTACTGCGGGAGTAGGCAGCGGGCCGACCATGAAGACGTCCATTCCCATTGATACAAGGCCGCTGGTGAGTGCTGTTTCCAGCATGTATCCGGAGATGCGGGTGTCCTTACCCACCAGCACACGGTTTTTGTTTGGTCCGGACGAGCGCAGCACGTTCGCCACCGCCTTGCCCATGCGTAGGGCTACTTCTGCGGTGATCGGGAATTCGTTCACGCGGCCTCGAATGCCGTCGGTTCCAAAGAGTTTCATGATGTAGATAGGGGTGGTGTTCGAAAGTTGGTGCCGGGAGGGAATGGACAATCCGGGACAAATGTAACCCGCTTTTGGGGAAAATCCGGGGAAACCAGTCAACCCGCTATTCTCTGCAGGTGACGCCATGGCGGGGCAGCGCGGGCGGAGGACAAAAAAGACGTTTGGGTTATGTCCCGGCAGGTCCGGGAGATCAAGCGGTATTTTGCCCAACACCTCTGGTGTGGCAGAATGGTGCTGCGGATTAGTTCACGGTGAGTGGGCTCGGGAATCCGATCGTGTCGGGTAATACCTCCGTATGACCCCAATTGCCTTGACCACACGGTTGTATTGGCCGAGTCTTCCTTACCGCGTTGCGCCAATACCGGAGCCTCATCTTTTGCTCCTATTTTCGATGTGTTGAATGAACTTAACAAATATAAATAAGAGAAAAAAATCCAATGTGTGCTATTAAATGTAGGGTTATTGCTTTAGTGATGGGTTTGTCTGCGGGTCCCCTTTGTGCGGACGTAACGTTAACGCCAGACAATGCGAATTTTAATTATTCGAGCTACGCCCACATAACGGTCAATTCGTCAATGGCGCGGTTTGATCGCATTATTTCCAACGGCTTGACGTATGATAATCCGGGCGCGCGCGTGCGTTTCCGGACTGATGCCACCAGTGCCACCGCCACGGTGTATTACAATAGCCTGACGACTCAGTTCACCTGTTCCATCGGGACGATTCTGGTGGATGGGGTGCAGACGGGCACATACACTGTTGGCGGCACACGTGGCACTGTGAACGTCCCGGTTCTCTCGCAGGGGACAGCCGCCTTTCACACGGTGGAACTGGTGATGCCTTACTGGGATTCGGTGGATTTTACGGGACTGACTGTGAATACGGGTGCCAACTTCACGGCTCCTCCTGCCAAGCCCAGCGTGCGGTGGGTGGCCTACGGTGACTCGATCACCCAGGGCGGCTACGCAGCGGTTAATCCTTTTGTGGAACGAGTCGGCAGGGCCAATGGATGGGAGACCGTCAACATGGGGTTCGGTGGGGATACCATCCAGCCTAGCGACGGCTTCACCCTCGGCAGCCTTGGTGCGACTGTGATCACGGAAATGATGGGCCACAACAATGCAGGTAGCGGCACGACGGTCACGGCCTTTATCGCCAGTATGACTACTTGGGTGAGCAATGTCCGCAATCAGCAGCCTGATGTTCCCATTTATCTTATCTCGCCCATCTATACATCGAACTCTTATTCAGCTCTTTTGGCCTCATATGGCCCGGCGCTGCTGACTTTGGTGAATAATTCGGGGGATCCCAACCTGCACTACATTGATGGCATGTCTTTGGGCATCAACTCGGGCAACTCCGCCACCTATTTGTCCGATGGTGTGCACCCCAACGATGCGGGAGCCGCGCTGATCGCCAGCAATCTGGCGGGACAAATCTCAACCACTTCCGTTGTGACGCCCGGCACCACCGTGCAATCTACTTATTTCAAATCGGATACAAACCTTGCCTATAATCCAAGTACGGACGCTATTCTCTCTAACGATCTGGTGCTTAATGGGCAAGCCTCTTTTGCCGGGAGCACAAGCAGTGTGGCTCCCTATTCTGGGTTTTCTCTGTCTGGACTGACCGATGGGGCTGTCTCTACTGCCCTGCCTAGCACCAGTGCCACGTTTTGGAATGGTAGCTGGCCCGTCACTCTCACCTTTAATTTGAACACGAATCCCAGCACCGGAGGCAGTGCCGCCGGTTACACGATCTCGAAGATTGAAACCATAGCCGGGTGGACTGGCAATTTCGTGGACCAACGCTATACCGTCTGGGTCAAGACGGTGGGAAGTTCCAGTTATGTGCAACTGGGTGGCACATTCGTGGATCCCACGGTAGCGAGCACTACCACATCGACGAAGACGATCATTACAGATAGTACCGGAACGCTGGCCAGTAACGTGCAATCCGTGCAGCTTGTGTATTCCGCTCCAGTGAGTGGGTCTGCGAACGCATTGGTGATTCAGGAGGTCGCCATTTGCGGCGTGTCCAATACCACCGTGCAAGCCGCTTATTCCAATTCTGCTACGAACCTTGCCTATACTCCGAGCGCTGACGGTGTTCTTGGCACGGATCTGGTGCTTAACGGACAGTCTTCTTTTGCCAGTTGCACAAGCAGTGTGCCCCCATTTACCGGGTTCACCGTGGCTGGCCTAACCGATGGGGCCGTCTCTACTTCAGACAATAGCAAATCCACGTTTTGGAATGGTGGTTGGCCTGTCACGCTCACCTTCAATTTGAACGTGAACCCCAGTACTGGAGGTTGTGCGACCGGCTACAATATCTCGAAGATTGAAACCATAGGCGGATGGACTGGCAGCTTTGTCGATCAACGCTATACGGTCTGGGTCAAGGCGGTGGGAAGTTCGAGTTATGTGCAAGTGGGTGGCAACTTTTTTGATCCCACTGTGGGGAGCTCTACCACATCGACCAGGACGGTCATTACGGATAGCACCGGAACGCTTGCCGCTGGCATACAATCCGTGCAGCTTGTCTATTCTGCACCGCTAAACGGGAGTGCAAATGCATTGGTGATTCAGGATGTTGCCATTTGCGGCACGGCCGATACCACTCTGCAATCCACTTTTTCCAACTCGGCCTCGAGCATGGCCTATTCTCCAAGTACGGATGGCGTTCTCTCCAACGACTTGGTGCTTAACGGGCAGCCTTCTTCTGCTGGTAGCACAAGCAGTCAGACCCCATCTGGTGGTTTCGCCCTTTCTGGCTTGACCGATGGAAGCACCTCTTCTTCGGATAATACCAAATGCACGTATTTTTCCACGGGTTGGCCCGTCACGCTGACCTTCAACTTGAACACGAATACCGCCACCGGGGGCTGTGCCGCCGGTTACAATATATCGAAGATTGAAACCATAGGAGGGTGGAGTAGCGGTTTCGTGGACCAACGCTATACGGTCTGGGTCAAGGCGGTGGGAAGTTCCAGTTATGTGCAAGTGGGGGGCAACTTCATGGACCCCACTGTGACGGGCTCTACCAACTCGACGAGAACGGTCATTACAGATAGCACCGGAACGCTCGCCGCTGGCATACAATCCGTGCAACTGGTGTATTCCACGCCGGCGTTTACAGGTGGCCAAGTAGTGATTCAGGAAGTGGCCATATGCGGCACGGCGGTTTCCGGCCCAGTGCTGCAAGCCACTTATTCCAACTCCACCACGGCGGGTGCATATACCTCCGATGTCAGCAGCACGGATTTGATCAATAATGGTCAGGCGACTTATGCTGGCGGCTCCATGTCTCCCTCCTCACCTTCGGGTGGCACCTTCTTGGGCCTACATGACGGACTGGGGTCGACTTCGGTGTTGAACGACGCGTTGTTTGAGAATGGCTCTGGCACTTATCCCATGACACTGACCTTCAACCTGAACCTGAATCCGGCTACCGGAGGCAATGTGACAGGTTACGACATCTCGAAGGTTCAATCCATCGCCTCGTGGACTAGCAATTTCGTGGACCAACGTTATACCCTCTGGGTAAAGACGGTGGGAAGTTCCAGCTATGTGCAAGTGGGTGGAAACTTCTTCGACCCCACTGTGGCGTCCGGCACTCTATCAACAAAGACGGTCATTACGGAAAGCACAGGAGCGCTCGCTACAGGAGTGCAATCCGTGCAGCTAGTCTATACTGCGCCGGTGCTAGCTGCAGCTAACTCGCTAGTGATCCAGGAAATTGATGTTTTCGGCACGGCGACCGCGCCTACCAACACATTCTCCAACTGGGCAGCCGGGTATTCGGGCCTGTCCGACAGCACTCCAGCCGGCAACCCGAGCCACGACGGATTAAGCAACTTGGTCAAATATGCCTTGGGACTGGATCCGACCAAATCGGCCCAGCCCGCAGGCACTCGCGCTGGCAGCACGCTCACCTTCACCAAAGGCACCATGGCCAAGGCTGACAGCAACATCGCATACTCCATTCAGGAGTCCACAGACCTAGTCACTTGGACAACCCCGACCGGTAATGCTCCGTCTGGATCGGTTTCGAACGGAGCAGACGCCATCATCTACACCTACCCGAGCGGGCAGACGAAGGTGTTCGCTCGCCTGAAGGTGGTGCAGACCCCTTAAACCTGTTTCACGGAACAGATATCAGAGGAGGCGGCAGGCATTAGGCCTACCGCCTTTTTTGTGCCGTGGAGGCCACCGCAATAGCATCTTGGTTGCGTTCGAGGATCATGGCATTTCGGCTTGAATCCCCTCTCTGCCACTGTATAAACCCCTCGGCGCGACCCCGGGGAATCAGTAATATGCTATTACTGCGCATCCAAAAAGTCACAAGCCGCTGTAGCTCAGGGGTAGAGCAGCTCATTCGTAATGAGCAGGTCGTCGGTTCGAATCCGACCAGCGGCTCCATGATCAAGTATTCCTCGCAAGTGGTTTCGGGCGGGTGTAGTTTGTATCATGGAGGGCAGTGAGTGCCTTCCTGATAACGTGAACCATAGAACCATGCCCACCATCACAGCAAAAGATTTGACAAAGGAATATCCCCGTAGCCCGTTTGAGGAATTGGACGGCCTGCCTTGGCTGCCCAGATTGATCGACAAAGTCAGAGCCTTGCAGGCGGGAACGCTCGGCGACTATAACCCGTATCCCTGTGGTGGCGACAGGCACTTCCTGGGAGTCGTCGGAGTCGATGCTGACCAACTCAAGGCGCAGATCGACAGCGGGGCCGATGATAACGAAATCGTCCAGTGGGTGAAAGACCATGCCACCGCCGGATTCAGTGAACGCTTCAGAGTCTATCGCGAGCAGGCGCTAGCCCCTGTCTCTGGTGAGTACCTTGGTTACTTGGAGGAAGCGCTCGGAGAACTGAAGACTTCCAGGCCAGAACTCGACACGAGTAAGGTAGACAATTTTACCAGTTTGCTCTGTTTGGAAGAGGGCTATCCCTACCCGGGCATCTAGACTCTAGCACCAGAACCCGCGCTGCGCTGGGTGTGGATTGAAGATTAAGTTCCGGTAGCGACGAACCACTGTGAGGCGCGCATACTTTTGGCAATCAGTTTATGCATAGCCACTGCATGGAAGCGGTGTCGCCGTTCGTGCCTCTCTCTGCCACCGCACTCCATGCTGAGACCGCTTCAGTGGTAAAACTGCCCGATTTCACGGAAGGACGCCCATTGACTGGCAAAATCTTACAAATGACTTACTCAGAAAGTGTCAAGCATCCTCATCGACTTGCAGACGCCAGCGGTCGTCGCGTTTCAGGATGAATGTCCGGCGGGTTCCCTGACCACGCCGTGCATCGCCATGTTCCACTAACAGCTTAATGATGTTGGACTGGTTTGCAATGTTGAGAATTCTGAAAACTGGTTCGCGCCTCATTCTGAGGAAACAATGAAGTGGCACGTCCGGGTGAGCTGCATTCCACAAGTGATGTGCAGGAGGGAAATCCTGCACCTCGGCCAGTGCGATCAGGATCTCACGCAGCAAGCGGGCACCATGACGGCGCACCAAACGACTTGCCGCTCTTCGCGCCAATAGGCTCTCAATCCAGGCAGTAGCCGGATTTTGATAGTCCTCCTCCATTTCCGAGATTAACTCGCGCGCATGCACGGCCAGCAGTGCACGCAACTCCTCGCGTGGTATCTCACCTCGCTCGAAAAGCGCGAAAAGTTGTTTGGGAGTCGGGATCATTTCAGGCTGGCATCGGGATGCGCATGTTCGCACATGTAACGAAACACCCACATCCAACCACAGGTCCGCAAAATTCGCCACTCTCAATCCGTGAACATGCCCGAATCACAGTGGCGCGGGCATTCTGCCCGCCGCCTTACACACTTCCCTCTTCCTCTTAAAAAACTCTTCCCTCCGCGTCTCTGCGCCTCCGCGTTTCAATCCTTCTTCTCTTCCCATCATCAATCATCAATCATCCCTTCGACTTCGCTCAGGGCCTTTGGCAATCCATTCCTATATTCCTGCCTTCCTAATTAAAACCTCCTCTTTTCTGCCTCTTAATTTACTATTCCTAATTCTCCCCTCCGCGCTCTCTGCGCCTCCGCGTTGAAAACCCTCTCCCTCCCTCCACGGCAATCAATTCATGCCCTTGATGCTCAGATCCGATGCCGGGATTACCGAGTCGTCTGCCGCCTTGTATGGTGTGTCTCCGAAGTTGACTGTCACGCTTACGCCGTTGGCGAACACTGTCTGCTGAACCTTGCGATCTTGTGTTAGAAACTTGTGGTCGGTCATTTCAGAATATCCGGTCGCCCGTGAAACCGGTTGCGCGATCTTGTAACTTGCAGCGAAGCGGTCCTTCTTTTTATTCCACTGCTTGATGTCGAACAGATACATCGGCGGTGTGCCGTAAAGCGCATTGAACAGATCGCGTTTGTGCCAGATCTCCGGCAGCTTGTTGTTATAGTCGCCCCAATACCACTGGGCCACCACGCAGTCATGATAGACAAGCTCCCAGAGCGGCAGACGGTAGGTCTCGCCCACTTGGTATTTTGCCAGACGTTCCGGAACTTTGTCCCAAACCCGCAGCATATCGCGGCCTGCGTCCGGCACCCGGTAGGGACCGAGGCTGAGCATGCCCTCGAAGTAATCACAAAACGGCACGGAGGCCTCGTGTCCCGTTTCACTGCCGCAGACCAGGCCGCTATCCCCGACAAGTTTCAGCAATTCCATCTTACATTGGCGGCTCTGTGAGCGGGTCATCGGGTGATCCGGGTGGTAACACTCATACCAGGGCGCGGCCACCGTGGTGTCGATAAAGCGTGCAGTGTAGGGTTTGATGGTGAGTTCCTCGGATATGCGTTTGCGGGCGTATGGCAGGGCTTTGGAATCACAGATCACTGCGCAGGGAAGCATGGAGCCGTCCTTGGTCTCGACTTCCCATCCATGTCGCCAGACCCCGTTAGGCGCACGCCAGTTGATGTCCTTGGGAAACGCCTCTGTCACCCAGTCTTCATGAACGTATCTGAGCTTGTCAAAATTCGCCGGATCCATGATGTCTTGATAGATATCATAGCGGCCCACGAGCACATGGGGCAAGGTGCGGAGATCCTTGATCTCCCCGGCTGATCCTCCCGCACTCCAGAGCAAGCGCTCCATGCCCAGGCTTTGCATCTCTTTGACGAGTTCTGCCGGATTCGACTTGCCGCCGCCCATGCGCCAGATGTTGGCCGCGCCGATAAGCAGATCGATGTTAGGATTGCGTTTCCGTTTTTCTGAGAACGGCTTGTATAGCCCGGCCTGTTTGGCATGCGCCAGGTAGCGTTTGCACATGGCCACATGCCCTCCGCGGTCGAAGAACACGAAGCGGGCCTTGCGCGTGTATCCGAACTCGCCTCTCTGCGCATCCCACGACGGTCCAGCAGTCCACATGCCATCCTTGTCCCTGAAAGCGTTCATCGCCGCATCGTCCGGGGTTTCCAGCATGCACATCCACCCCGCACCCGTCGCATCCTCGGTCACGCCGAAAAAGCCCATGCAGATGCCGTGCCCGCCATAGGCGATCATGCGGCCCAGGCCCTCATGTGGCTCGTTCACCGGATAGCCCATGCCCTCGTTGACCGGAGCTATCAGGCGGTCGCCTATGCGCGTCTTGAAGGCACTTGGAAAGTCCAAGGGCTTGGATAAAGCACCTTCGGCCGAGATCTCGACTCCGAATTCCGGCGAGTCATCCGCCACAGTAAAAACGGCCCGGACCTCGCTTGCTGTTTCAGGATTCAACAGTGTCAGCACAACGCTCCTTTGCTTCGCTGAAGGCACGGCGTTCAACACCATCCACCCGGAACCTCCGCCGACCTGGGTCCAGATGCGCCCGGTTCGCAGATCGGTCACCGTGATACTCGCATCCGCACAATTTACGGTGAATCGGATACCCTTGCCATCGAGCGTCAATTCCTTCGGCAGATCCGCATGAATTCTATCCCCCAAGGAACCCACACGCTTGACCACATAACCCTCCACCTGGACCGTTTCAGGACCTTGGCCTATCACCCGGGGCTCGATGGTCGCAACGTCTCTAGGCACCATAAAACGTGATTTCATTTCCGTCCACTCGCAGGGCGCATGAATGGATTTGCCACCATAAGACCAATCGAGCTCCCTGCCCTGATCGTCCCGCAGGACCACGCCGGTTGATGCCGTGGCGGAATCGTTGCGAGTCTCCGCGCTCAGCTTGCAGGCTGTCTCGAAAATCTCTCCGGCTTTGACCGCGATGCGTGGAAACCCGCCCAAACTCCAATCTCGGCTCCCTTGGTGCGTCACCACCAGCACCGCACCCTGTTTGGACAACGATACCGTGTCCTTGTCACGTGCCCACACGCTTGGCTTCTCATTCGTCCATTGATCCTGCCCGCACACTCCACCCACCGCCACCTGCCACGCCAAAAGAATGATGGTCACGCTTCTCATTGCCTTGCCTTTCATGGGCTTATACGGCGCATACATTGAGGTATTTGTCAGCACTGTGCCTGATATCGCAGGGGGTGTCTTGTAAAACGCCTGAACGAGCGAGCTAGGCCCTTCGCCAAAGGTCCCGAGCTTGTCGAAGGGCGGGTTCCCTGAACAATAAGGAGTGGGGACATTCCTGTCCCCATCTTCCCACCCATTTACCTCCTGCCACAGTGGCCCGGGCATTGCCGTTGGCTATTTGCCTTCGGCTATCTCCGCCTCGCTACGGTTCTGCCCGCCGTCTTACACCTTTCCCTCTTCCACCCAATTCACCTCAGCGCCCTCCGCGCAAACTCAGCGTCCTTTGCGTAAGCCTCTCCCTCTTCCCCGATAACCAATAACTTTTAACAAATAACCCCTCTTCCTCTCTTCAAACCCAAATTCTCACCTGCCAGCGGGCAGGCGGTGTTACTCTGTCTTCGTGCGGGTATATAGAACATCCTCGACCGAGAAATAACGCCGGAACCGGGGTTTCAGCGCCGGAATTGGATTTCTTTTTACCCGCGCAGCGGCAAGAATTCCAAACTCAAACTATCCCGTTTCGGCAATAATTTTTGGCAACCAGTATAAGGTGCTCCACCGGGCAGGCCCGCCGGGAAGTTGGCAAACCAGCAGCGCAAATTGGCCGCTATCATCCAAGCGCATTAACCGTCGTGCCAATGAAGTCACCTTGTGTGTATCCGTGACCGGCCCTATTTATCTGGCCCGGAACTGGCTAACAGCCATCGTTCCGGTTTTCCTCGGTCCCGATTTATCTCTTGACGCGCCGGATGGAATCTGACAGACAAGAAACATGAACCGGGAAACCTACTTCTCTCAGAAATCAACACACCCATGAAGCCACCAAATGTTAATCCGCGAGGACTGCCCCTATTTATTATGCGCTGATTAAGTTGGTTCTTGTTATAGATGGCGTCCAGTCGGCGGCAGCTTTCACGCCCTTGGAGGTTTTCCAGTGAGCGGATAGCCGCCACCAGTTTGATCAGCCTCTCCCCCTCAAAGATCGCTCGATAGTTGATTTCCACATATTCGATACCAGCCGCCTTGCATGCTGCCTTGGGTGTATGGAAAAAGCGCGTAATCGCCATCCGCAGGGGATTGGACATTTCCCGTTTCTTATTCTCCTGCTTGAGCCGCGCAAAGTTGCGCAAACTCTCGATGACCATCGTGCGGTTCCATTGCCGGTTAGGAGGCACGGCACGAAACTGCTCCGGATTCAATCCGGCTGACCGCGAGGCGGCATCCCATGATCCAAAATGTAAAATCCAGCAGCGCGCCAGCGTCGTTCCTATGTGCTCGTAGTTATAAATATTCAGAGCATGACCCTCCTCATGAAGCCGCAGTATCCAATCAGTCACATAGTGCCTGCTCCAAATGCGCTCCCAATGTTCAATTCCCGCTATTGGATGCCCCTCAAATTTCGTGGCCCTAAACGACTCCGATGATACCTCTCTTTCGGGGCCGAATTCTTGGCGGTATTCGTCTCCTGTCATCTCATGTCTCTGTTTCAAATGTTTGCCAATAACCTCGAATGAAAAACCGCAGACTGCGCATTGCACATGCTCCTCGAATGCATGCACAATCTTGTAAGGTTCCACCCTGAGAGAACTAAATCCAGCGGGAAGTCTACCGCCAGCTAAAGGGCGGGCAGGCCAATACACCACAGCCTCACACTCTACGATGCCGAAAATCTGGTCACCGCAGGCAACGTCACCATCCCGACAAGCCATCCTGTCCCGGCACCGGGTGAAGCCGTTGATGTGATTTTGTATACGCGTTCGGCGAGAGTGGTTCGATCTATCTGCCAGTCTATGGCAGCAAACGCTGCGACATTCCTGCCGCTGAATGCGGAACCGACCAGCTCAAATACAAGTCGGAGGTTGAAGCTGCCTGACTCAGGTGATGTGGCGTAAGGGCCAAACGGCGAGCATGCCTGTTTTTTTCATGATGTCAGACGAATGTTAGCACCAGCCTGTTGCCTCACCTAAAAAAGACACTGTAGAGGGACGAAATCAGGCGGCTTCAGGGGACTTCGTGGCGTCTTGTTGGTTGGGGTTATTAATGGGCGTTTTGGGGTAAATCTTGGGGTCGT
>Ga0118677_10003887_pt1 | contig 27696 bp, 25 predicted proteins | sample AliMusrvi5mmetaG_FD_86154 | JGI IMG/M metagenome (GOLD analysis project Ga0118677, IMG submission 86154) | reverse complement strand
GTTCACGTGCGGCTTGGTGCGCTCGAATTTTGCCTTGGCCATATCTCTATCTCCTTAACCTCATGCGTATTCTGCCCGCTTGGCAGCGGCGTATTGTAACAATTTACCCCATGCAAAACTAGCTGGGAATGGGATTCGAACCCACGACCTTCTCCTTACCATGGAGATGCTCTACCGACTGAGCTATCCCAGCGCCATACCGGCTTGCCGTCAAACAGCAACCCCCGGCTTTACCGGGGGATTATTATGATAGCAAATTCCAGCCAGAACGGGAAGGGGCTGGGGTGGTCCCTCCGGGCATCAGTCCCTTCCCGCGGGAGGCTCTATGCGGATGCCCCAACCCTTGATGAGCTCGTAAGCCTTGCCCGCCATCGCCGCCGCCTCCGGATGCCTCCATTGCAGCGCCACGGCGGGATCGTCCGTATCGAGCCCATGCTTCCTAGGGAATCTCTCAACCCAGGACTTGTGGAGCACGACAAAGGTATGAATGAATGGGATGGAGTGTATATAGCCCTTGTTTCTCTTAATGAAATCCATGGTCTGCTGGAAGTCGTCCCAAGTCTCTCCCGGGAAACCGACGATGAAATTGAGCGTGGCCTCGATCCCCGCGCTGAAGCAATCCCTGATGAGCCGCTCCGCATCCTCCACCGAATAATATGCCAATCCCTGGGCCTTTTTTATCCTAGGCGAGGCCGTCTGCACACCGAAACTGATGCTCCCGAAGCCCGCTCGCTTCATCTTCTTCAACAGCGCCAAATCCGGACGCGGACGCAAGCTGGACCAAAGGCTGATATGGATATGCAAATCTTCGACCGACAGCAAATCACACAATTCTGAAAGCATCCCAAGATCCTGGATGCCATTAGGGTCGCCGTAACTGAAGTGGCATATCTTGGGGAAGCGCTCCTTCTGATGCCGGATCTCGTTATAGATGTTGCGGGCCGATCGGCGCCGGGGTCTTCTCATGTGGATATGGGAATTGCAGAAGCGGCAACGCCACATGCAGCCCCGGCCCAAGGCCAGCGGGATATCATCCTTGAGATTGGGATTGCCGGAATAGTCCGGGAAGGGCAGTTCGTCGAGGTTCGCGATCTCCGGCCGCCAGCCGCCGTCGATCACGCGCTCGCCGTCCCTGACCAAGACTCCGGGCAGCGGTCCGACTTTACCGGTGGCGCGGACCTGGTCCAAGATATCCAAAAGCGCCATCTCGCCCTCGCCCCGCACCACCGCATCAACGTGTGGCTGGCGGATATAGTCTTCACCGTCGATACTGCAGTCGGGCCCCCCGAAGACGATCACCTTGCTCTTATCCCTTTCTTTGACCATTCCGGCCAAGAACAAGCTGGCCCATTTCGCTGAGGCCCATACCGAGAATCCGATGATGTCCGGGTCGCAGGCCATGATCCGATCGGTCCACTCCCCGAACTTCTCCTGATGCTGATTGTAGAACTGAAGCATGTTATCGCGCTGCATCCAATAGCCGCCGGCCTCGTCGTTGGGGACCGGGATCTCATTGCTCAGATTCCAAACCAGGACCTCAACATCCCGCTTCGCGGTGAGGAACGACTTCAGATAGGCGATGCCGACAGGACACAGGTTCCGGGCCACCACAGGGCTCAGGATGATCAAGACTTTCATGCGCTTGCCCGCGGCCCGCCCGGGCCTGCCTATCGGTTCCAATGCGTCCTCCCCTTCTGCACAAGACTGGAGCGGGCGATGGGAATCGAACCCACGTAACGAGCTTGGAAGGCTCGTGTTCTACCATTGAACTACGCCCGCAAACCAGCCGCCGATGCGCGCACGTTCCTTATATCGAACCGGAAAATCCTGGGATTTTCGACGAGCAGGAACGGATTTCATTATATCGCTTTTCCGAAAAATGTGTCAAATCAATGATAGAATCCTTGCCGCAAATGATACGCCGCCTTCCACGGCTCGCCTACGGATTCCCGATTTGGCTGGCGGCCTTCGTCGCCGTCTACGGCCTCTTGTGCTGGGCCCCCGCCATCTACGACGACCAGTCCTATATCTTCAAGAATCCTCTCGTGATCGGCTCCTGGCCCGGCCTGAAGGCCTTCTTCCTCTGCGGCGCGCCTGGTTATGAACCGCTTCCTCTCCTCGGCCACTGGCTGCTGCATCGGCTAGTCGCCGACCGCGTCATCTTCTACCGGATCACCAGCCTCCTGCTCCACGGCGCGAACGCGCTCCTGCTCTGGCGGGTCTATCGCCGTTTCCTGGGCAGCGACGGCTTCGCTATATGGGCCGCCGCCCTCTTCTCCCTGTTCCCGGCGCATGTCGAGGCGCTGGCCTTATCCACCTTCAAAACGCACTTGGCCGTCGCCTTCTGCGCTTTCCTCATAATAGACCTACAAGCTCGCGATGGGAGCCGGCTGCGCACGGCCGGCTGCTGGGCCGCGATGCTGGCCGCCGTCTTCTGCAAGGAAAGCGCCCTCGTCCTGCCGGCCCTGGCTTGGCTGGCCATGCCGCTAGGCCGAAAGAGCGCCCGGCCGATCCTGCTTGGGCTCTTCGCGATAGCTGCCGCTTACGCCGCGCTGCGCCTGGCCTGGATCCCTTTGCAAGTTCAAGCCGAGCCCGCTGGAGACTGGACAGGGCGCCTGCTTACAGCCGCGAAGCTTTCCCTTTGGTATCTCCGGCAGATGCTCTGGCCGGGTGGACTCTGTCTGGAACACTCCCTCGCGCCAGTCCTCTCTTGGCGCGAGCCACAGGCATTGCCCCTCCTGGCGGCAGCGGGCGCGGTCCTGTTCCTGGCCTACAAGATTTACCGCTGGGACCGCGTGGTTGGAACCGGCTTGGCCTGGGCAGCCATCGCTCTATGCCCATTCTTAAATTTGATTCCTTATTTCAATTACAGCCTGGTCGCGGACCGCTATATGTATCTGGCCTCGGCGGGGTTCTTCCTTTGCGTGGGCCGCCTGGCCGCGCGGCTCTCGCAGGCACGGCCGGGCCTCAAAAGCCTTATAGTTCTCGGCCTCGGGAGCTTGGCGGCCTGCTATTGCTCCCTCGGACTGCGGCAAGCAGCCCGCTTTTGCGACCCATTGGAACTGTGGTCTGACGCGGCCCGCTGCGCGCCCACCAACCCTCGCGCCCACGCCGCGTTGGGAGCGGAATGCTACGCCCGAGGCCACTACGCCCGGTCCGTGGCCGAGTTGCGTCTGGCCACGGGGCTGGACCCGACCTATGCTGAGCCATACCTGGACCTGAGTGTGGCCTATGCCCGGATGGGCCGGCAGGAAGATGCCCTGGCCGCGGCACGGCAGCGGGTGTCCCTGCGGTCGGACGCGGCCGGCTGGCTGAACCTGGGCGCTTCCTTAATGAAAGCGGGCCGCAATAAAGAGGCGCTCATCCCCTTGAGGCGCGATGCGGCCATGAATCCGGACGACCCTGACGCGGCGCTCGACCTGGGCCTGTGCTGGTTGGACTTACGACGGTGGGACGACGCCTTCCCCCTGCTCGCGCGAGCCGCGCGCGCCCCGCGCGCCGCGGCCCGCGCCTGGGCAGGGTTGGGAGACCTCTGGGCAAGCAAAGGCGACATCCGCCGCAGCATCGCCTGCTACGAGGCCGCTCTAGCCCGCGACAGCGCGCAGTTCGCGGTCGTGCGCAAACTCGCCCGACAGTACCTGTCTTTGGGGTCTACCGCCAAGGCGCAGGGCCTCTACGACGCCGCCTTGTCCCGCCTGGATAAGACCCTGGCCGCCCTGCGCGCAAACCCCGCAGCCGCGGACCCGCATACAGCCGCGTTCGCGCTGAGACTGCGCGCCCAACTCAGCGCCGGCAAGGATGCGATCGTCCGGTCCGCCGGGCGCTAAACGACTAGCGTTCTTGCGCCAAACTCACGGAAAGGCGGATATCCCGAGGACTAGGCGGCGACATTTCCGGCGCTTGCGTACCTGCGGAGCGCGCACCGCCCATTCTTCCGCCGCCCGCGCGTGGCCCGGGGGAAGGTCCCCGCGCGCGATATCCCGGCATGGCTTGTTGCGCCTCGAACCAGCGCCGCGTTTCCGCGCTCGCCGAAGAAGCGACGAAATCGAACGGGATCGATTTCGCTCTGGTAGAAAAGAGCCGCTGGAACGGGACACGCAGCTCATAGAACCGATCCCGACCGGTCAGGTCGGCCCGAAATTCGATGTCCAGAGGCAGGGGAGCCGTCGAGATGCTCCCGCCCTGCGCCAAGACCAATTCCGGCTCAAGGTCCGGCCCCGGAGGGGCATCTCCGGCATGACGAAATCTCCTTGCGGCGGAGATATCCGGGGGGCCTAGGCGGCTAAAAGCGAGCCTGACTCCCCAGACTCTCGTCTTGCGGTCTGGCCCCAGAAACCAGAAAGTGACATCCTGCCGGCAGGCGCCCGAAAGCAGCATCCGACCCTCGCGGCCGTCCGCCGCGAGCCTCAGGTAAAGATCTTCCGGGCTGTTGCGCGCGCGGAAGGCCAGGCCCGGTTCTTCCAGCGCATCACCCCGCGGCCAATCCAAACCGCTCGCTCCCAGCTGAAGCGTTTTCTCCGCCCGCCGGCTCGCGATGGAATCCCTCCACCATAAGAAGGCGCGGCACTCCCCAACGCCCGCAAGGAGCAAGACTAGCGCCGCTCCGCCGAACCGCACTGCGCGAAGACGAAAACTAGTCGGCATCGGGATTAAGACGTCGGGGAATTGCGCAAAGTGTCATCTCCCAGGAGCGGTACTGGGACGCGAGGCTCAATGCTGTCCCCCGCCAGGATGTGGCGGCCTTTACCTGCACTTGACATCGGGACTTTCGAACCAGTATCGTCATTAGACCGGAGATATGAATTCCGCAGGAGACTTAGCCGCGCGACCAGGCCAGGGACCGTCTTTGCAGACCTCCAAGATCTTCTGCATCCTGCCCTGGACCCATTTGAGCGTGCGCTGGGACGGCCGGGTGACGCCCTGCTGCATGTCGGAGCATACCCTGGGCAGCCTGCGCGACTCGACGTTGCTGGAAGTGTGGAATTCCGACACCATGCGCCAGTTGCGGTTGGCCATGCTGCAAGGCCGGCCGCACACGGCATGCGCCAGGTGCCATGAGTACGAAGATTACACGAGCGAAGGCCTGCGCCAGACGCAGAACAAGCGGCTCGCCTCCCATTTCAGTCTTGTGGGAAGCACGCGCCCCGATGGGACTTTAAGCCAGCTGAACCTGCCCTATTGGGACATCAAATTCTCCAATGTCTGCAACCTGCGCTGCCGGTATTGCGAACCGGCGGCCAGCACGAAATGGTATCACGAGGGCCTATTGTTCCCGAACTTCGTGAAGATGGCTCCCGATGATCCCCAGCTGCGGACCCCGACGCGGGATCCCAAGGACTTGTGGAGGCAATTGGAAGGCCTTATCCCGCAATTGGAGGAGATCTATTTCGCCGGCGGCGAGCCTCTGATCATGGACGAATGCTACGAGATACTGAAGATCCTGGTGGCCCGCAAGATGTTCCATGTCCGCCTGGTCTTCAACACCAACTTTTCCGTGACCGAGTTCAAAGGCAACGACATCATGAAGCTCTGGGATCAGTTCAAGGACGTCGGAGTGGGTGCCAGTTTAGATGCCGCCGGCCGGAGGGGAGAATACATAAGGAAGGGGCTGCACTGGGATCAAGTCTTGCGCAACAGGGAACGGATGTTCAAGATTTGTCCCCGGGTAAGGTTCTATATCGCTCCGACCATGACCGTCATGAACGTCCTGCATTTCCCGGATTTCTATGCGGACTGGCTGCAGCGGGGCTATATCGTCCCCATCTACGGGGCCGGCACCCTGCTGCTGGATCCTCCCGAATATCGGATCCAGGTCCTGCCCAGGCATCTGAAGGACCAAGTCGTCGAGAAGTATGAATCCTGCATCGAAAAAGTCCTCAAGCCCTACGGCCAGGACGGGGAAGGCTCCATATCCCGATTCCGCTCCATCCTACAGTTCATGGAAGACCGCGACATGACGGACCATCTGGATGGTTTCAGAAATCGGACCCGGCTGCTGGATGAGTCCAGGAAGGAACGGTTTGCAGACGTGTTCCCCGAGCTCGCAGAATTGATGCAGGCCCCCTGAAGATGCCCATCGCGAACAAGGCGGACCAGGAATCGCTGCTGAAGGACTCCAAGGTCTTCTGCATCCTCCCCTGGACTCATATGAGCGTGCGCGCGAACGGCCGGGTGACCCCCTGCTGCATGTCGGAGTATGTCCTGGGCAGCCTGCGCCAGTCTACGCTGCGCGAAGTGTGGAATTCCGAAGCGATGCGGCAGCTCCGACTGAGCCTGCTGCAGGACAAGCCGCACCCGGCATGCGCCAAATGCCACGAGCACGTAAGCCACGCGGGCCAGGGCCTGCGTTCTTCCAAGAACATCTCATTCTCATCCCATTTCGACGTGGTGCAAAGCACGCGTCCCGATGGGACCGTGGAGAAGCTCAACCTGCCTTATTGGGACATCAAATTCTCGAATCTGTGCAATTTCCGCTGCCGGTATTGCGGTCCGGAATCCAGCGCGAGTTGGGATCGAGAATCCTTCCTGGTCTCGACCTGGGATGCCCGAAGGCCCCAGGTGCTGACCCCCACGGTTAAGCCTCAGGAATTATGGAGACAGCTGGGAGGACTCATCCCGCATCTGGAGGAGATATACTTCGCCGGCGGCGAGCCCCTGATCATGGATGAGTGCTATATGATGTTGAAGATTCTAATAGCGCGCAGGATGTTCCATGTCCGCCTGGTCTTCAACACCAACTTTTCCGTGACCGAATTCAAAGGCAACGACATCATGAAGCTCTGGGACCGGTTCGAGGATGTCCGGGTGGGAGCCAGCCTCGATGCCGCCGGCCGGAGGGCAGAATATATAAGGAAAGGATCCGACTGGGGCCAAGTCTTGCGCAACAGGCAACGCATGTTCGAAGTCTGCCCGCGAGTGAAATTCAGCATAGACCCGACCATCAGCGTCATGAATGTCCTGCATTTCCCGGATTTCTACACGGACTGGCTGCGCCGGGGCTACATCAGCCCCAATGGCAGCGCCGGCAACCTATTGTTGGAACCGCCGGAATATCGGATACAGATCCTGCCGGAACACCTCAAGGACCAGGTGGTCGGGAAATACGAGAAATTCATCGCGGAAGTGCTCGAGCCTTGCGCCCCCGGCAGCGCGCCAGCGCAATCCACCATAGCCCGGCTCCGATCCCTGCTGCGCTTCTTGACGGACCGGGACATGACCGATCATCTGCCCGGATTCCGGGAACGGACCCGGATGCTCGACGAGTCCCGGCATGAAAGATTCACGGATATCTTCCCGGAACTCGCGGAATTGATGCAAGCCCCCTGATCCGGCCGCAAAACCCGCGCGCGCCGGACTAAGCCCGGACGTTGAGGATGGAAGCCTCGTAGACCGTGATGCTCTCCTTGACTCTGCCGTTGGCGCCCAGGATGCAGTTGGACAAATGCACGTTCTCGCCGACCGTCACGTTCTGGAAGAGGATGCAATTCTTGAGCCTGGCGTCGGAGCAGATGAGGGCCCGGTCCCCCACCACGGTATAGGGTCCGACCTGGGCCCCGGCCTGGATGCGGCAGCCCTTGCCGATGAGGCACGGCGCATGCAGGACCGCTTTGGGGGAGATGTCGCTGCCCTCCTCTATCCAGACCCCCCGGCGAATCTCGGTGCCGGGCATGTTGATGCGGACCTTGCGGTCCAGGCAGTCCAGCTGGCAACGGCGATACTCGACCAGATTGCCCACGTCGGTCCAGTAGTCCGGGCAATCGTAGGCGAAGATGGGCTTGCGCAACTTCAGGAGCTTCGGCCAAAGATCGTGGCCGAAGTCATAGTACTTGTTGCGCGGCAGATAGCGCAGGATCTCCGGCTCGAACAGGTAGATGCCGGTGTTGACCTTGTTGGAAAAGACGTCTCCCCACCGCGGCTTCTCCTTGAAGCCGCGGATACGGCCACCGGGGTCCAGGAGCGTGACGCCATATTCGAAGCGGACGTCCACGGCCTTGACCGCCATGGTCGCAAAGGAGCGATGCTTGCGATGGAAGGCCAACATGGCGCCCAGGTCGATATCGGACAAACCGTCTCCGGACATGACGAAGAAAGGCCCATCCTTCAGGAAGCCCTCCACCTTCTTGACGGCGCCGGCGGTGCCCAGAAGCTCGCGTTCGGGAGAATACTGGATCTTGAGGCTCCAGCGCGACCCGTCTCCGCAGTAGCCCCGGACTTGGTCCGGATGGGAGTACAGGTTGATTGCGACATCCTTGATGCCGTGGCGCAAGAGATTGTCGAGGACATGGTGGATGACGGGGCGGTTGACCACCGGCACCATGGGTTTGGGCGTCTCGTAAGTCAGCGGCCTCAGCCGCGTCCCGGCTCCGGCAGCCAGCACTATCGCTTTGACCATGGTGTTATGCGAGGGTGGGGCCGGCCCACTTCTTAGCCAGCTCCAAAAGTTCAGCCGTGCGCTTGGCCGAGTCCGACTCGGCGTAGACGCGCAGCAAGGGCTCGGTTCCTGAGGGGCGCAGCAGCAGCCAGTGATCCCCGGCCAGGACTATCTTAAGCCCGTCCAATTCGCTAAGCGACTGGATCTCGCTGCCCAAGATCTTCTTGGGCAGTTTCTTGATGAGCTTCGCGGTGAAGGCGACCTTGTCGCCCACCGGCTTGTGCAGCTTGAGGTCCAGCCGCTTGAAATGCGAATGTCCGTACTTGGCTTCGATATCCTTCCACATCTGACCAAGGGTCCGGCCGGTGACCGCCATCATCTCCATCAGGAGCAGCCCGGCCCGCAGGCCGTCGCGGTCCTGAAGACCGCCCTGCCAGGCATAGCCCCCGGATTCCTCTCCGCCGATGACAGCGTCGCCGCTGGCCAGGCGCTCGGAGATGTGCTTGAAACCCACGGGCAGCTCCTCGAACGCCAGCCCGTGGGCCCGCGCGAAGCGCGCCGAGAGGTAGCCTAGGGAAACGGACTGGACGATCTTGCCCTTGAGCTTCTTGCGCTCCACGAGATGCGCCAGGAGCATGGGGAAGACCTGGCAGGGGGTGAGGTAATTGCCGGCTTCATCCAGAACTCCCACGCGGTCCCCGTCTCCGTCTAAAGCGATTCCGGCGGCGGCCTTCTCGGCCTTGACCCGCGCCGCCAGCTCCTTGAGGTTGTCGGCCACGGGCTCCGGAGTCAAGCCGCCGAAGAGAGGATCATGGACGCCGTGCAGGACGATCAGACGCGAGGCTGGCAGCAGATCCTCCAGAAAGCCCGCAGCCGAGCCATAGAGATAGTCCACCACGACCGGCCGTTTCAGGCCGGTACGGATGGCGGAAAGGTCCGCCTTGGCGCGCAGATGCTGCAGATAGGCGTCTCGGCCAGGCTTCTCCTTGATTTCCGTCGCGCGGATGGGCTGGTTGCGGTCCAGGCAGGCCTCAATGGCCTGGGTCATCGCTTCGGTGGCCGCCCGTCCGGCGAATTTGATCTTAATGCCATTGCAGGAAGCCGGGCTGTGGCTCGCGGTCACGACGATGCCCAGGCCCTGGCTGCGCTGCGTCAGCAGGCTTACCGCCGGAGTGGGCGCCGCCTCGCTGAGCAGCCAGGCGCTCAACTTGTTGCCTTCCAGGACTTGGGCGATCTCGCGCGCGAAGACCTCGGATTGGAAGCGCCGGTCGTAGCTCACGACGACCGGAGCGGTCCAGGGAGACTTCTTGCGGTTGGGATCCTTGAGGATCTCGCTGCGCAGGTAATCCGCTATGGCTTGGGCGACGCGGCGCACGTTCTCGAAAGTGAAGTCCCGCCCCATGACCCCGCGCCAGCCGTCCGTGCCGAACCTGATGTCCATGATGCCTCCCGGAGTCATAATTGGCTAAAAGGGCGAAGGGTCGAACCGCCCGCCAGAGCCGCGCCGGCGGATACGACAGAATGTCGGCCCACGCGGCAGCGCGGCCCGATGACGCAGCCCTTGAGGACCGCGCCGTCCGCGATGGAGGAACCGGCCAGGATGACGCAATCCTCCAAGGCGGCGCCCTTGCCGATGACGCAGTCCGGGCCCACGCAGACATGCCGCGCGAAGCGCGCAAAATCTCCCACGCGCACGCCGTCTCCCAGGACGGCGCAGCCCTCCCGGTCCACGGCCAATTCGCGCCCCAGCCGCACCCCGCGGCCGGCGCAGAGGCCCCGGCGCCGGCGCGAACCCGGCAACCGGATGCCGGCGCCGCCGCTCAGGATATCGATATGGACCTGGAGGTATTTCTCCACGGTGCCGATATCCATCCAATAACCGCGGGAGACATAGCCGAAGAGCCGGGCCCGCTGCTCGAGCATCTGGGGGAACAACCCCCTCTCCAAGGAATAGTTGGCCCCTGCCGGAATACGCTCCAGGACCGCGGGCTCGAGCAGATAGGCTCCGGCGTTGACCGTGTTGGTGACGATCTCGTCCCAAGACGGCTTCTCGAGGAATTTCCGGACCCGGCCGTCCGTGTCGGTCTCCACCATCCCATAGAGGCTCGAATCCTTGACCCGGGTCAGCGCGATGGAGACCTCGGCCCGACGGCGGCGATGACGGTCCAAGAATGCTCCCAGGTCGAGGGCGTGGAGCACGTCCCCGTTCAAAGCCAGGACCGTGTCCCGAAGATATGGCTGGGCGTTCTTTACCGCGCCGCCCGTGCCCAAAGGCCGCCGCTCCTGGACATAACGCAACCGCAGGCCCAAGCGCCGGCCATCGCCAAAACGCCGATGGAACAAGGCCGTTTTGTAGGAGGAGCACAAAACGACGTCGCGCACGCCGTGGCTCTTGAGGACGTTGAATTGATACTCCAGGAAAGGCCGGTTGACGACAGGCAAAAGCGGCTTGGGAAAATCGACTGTGAATGGCCGCAACCGCGTTCCGACTCCGCCGATCAGGATGAGCGCGATCATGGCATGCGTTTAAAACCTTGTGAATTGTACAAAAAATATATACTTACGGCCTATGGAGGCGGTCGAAACGCGCCCTAAATCCCGGACCTTGGTCCTCTGCCTCTTGGGCCTAGCCGCCTTCCTGGGCTGGGAAGCCCTGGCGCTGCGTTCCTATATACGTGCCGACTCCCGGCCTCCGGCCCGCGAGGAGGCCGTCCAGCTGCAGGTCGCGCTGGACATCCACGAAGAGGCCCAAACGGAGAAGCGTCAGCCGCTTGGGGACCTCGCCCCAGCCCTCGGCCGGCCTTGGCACCCCCCCCTCCATTATTATCTGCTCGGCCGAGCGATGGGCGCGGGGAACCCCTCCGAATCGGCCTTATGGCTGAACTGGTTCTACTTGGCCGTGCTCTGCGCCGCCATTTTCGGAATCACTTGGCACCTCTCTGGAGACGCGCTCAGCCTGCTCGCCGCCCTGATCTTCGCGGGCGCGCCCGCAGTCCAGGAAATCTTCCACGCGCCGCTCATGAATCTGGGGCTCGTGGCCTGGACTACCGCGGCCTACTGTGCCCTGGTCCACAGCGAGGAATTCGAGCGCTGGCCCGGATCACTGGCGTTCGGCATCATCTTCGCCTTGGGCATGCTGCAGGATTGGTCATTCTGCAGCTATCTCTTACCGGCTTTCCTGGTCGGGCTGCAAGCCTTGGCCCGGTCCGGACGGCGCGCGAAAGTCCTGGCCGCGGCCGCCCTGGCCCTGGCGGGATTCGGGCCCTGGTATTGGCGCCACCTGCCTCAGGTGGTGCTGCAGCTGTTCCAAACCGCCTCTGAACTGACGAATCCCCTGGAACAGGGACAGGCCGTCCTGACCCGCTTGACCGAGACGATCGACGGGATGGGCCCCTTGTTCCTCTTGCTATCCGTCATCGGCATCACCATCCCTCAGCATCGGCGCCACTGGCGGCATGGCTGGATCCTCGGGGCATGGTTCGTCCTGTCATGCGCCTTCTGGCTGCTGCTCCCCCCGCACTCCCTGCTCCGTTTGCTTCCCGCTCTGCCCGCTTTAGCCGCGGCAGGCCTGGGCGCCTGGCCCAAGAGCGTGGTATGGGGCTTGGCTGCCCTGCAGATGTTCACCATGGTCAACTTCACTTCCGGCTGGATAAAACCTGTCTCCGTCTACTTCCCCGTGGCCAGCCCGACATTCTTCCCCAGCCGGCCGCCGGTTCTGGAGGATTGGAAGATCGCGGACATCCTGACCATGGCGGAGCAACGCGCCGACCCCGCGCGCCCCGTCGCCGACCTGGCCCTGATCGCCAACGACACGCGCTTCAATATCGCCACCTTCGATTGGACGGCCCGCCTGCTGCGCCTTTCGCGCGTACGCGTCCGTCCCGTCACCGACCGGCTCTGCGACTTTTGTGAGTTCGTCCTGCTCAAGAACGGCCGGCTGGGCCCCGAGGGCCTTACCGCCGGGCTCTCCGAAGCGGCCGGGACTGTCAGGAATCCGAAGAGCTGGTTCGCAATGAGCTATGCCCAGGTCGCCGCCTGGCCCCTGCCCGACGGCTCTAACGCCGTGCTCTACCAACAGAAGCGCCTGGCCGCGCCCCCCCTGCAGGGGCGCCGCCTGACCTATCAATATTACGTCGCGGGCCCTCTGGAAGCGCGCAACCTTGTCATCGAGCTGGGCACTTGGGACGCGACGCGCGCCGCGTACGGCTCGGCGGCACTCTCGGCCGAGACGAACATCGGCGCCGTGCGGGCGGAACTGGAGGGCTTGCGCTTCATGCCCATCTACGCGCACGGGACTTGGACCGACTTCCGCGCGCTCCGGCTGGACCTCCTGCGCATCAAGTCCTTCCGCGTCCACGAAGACATCCTGCGGGCCTTCCTCGAGGACCGTTTCAAGGGCCTGCGCATCACGGGATTGACTTTGAACGGGACAGTCCAATTACAGGGCACCCTGGGCGGCGGCATCCCGTTTTCCGCCGACATCTCCGTGCGGCTCCTGGGCGTCCCGCCGATCCTACGCTGCGCCCTGCGCGAGGCGCGCCTGGGGACCACGCTTCTGCCGGAAATCCTGCTGCGGCCATTCCAGACCATCGACCTGCCCCTCACGCCGACGCCTGGGCTCCCTTTTACCATCGCGGCGCCGGGGCTCACGATCGCCGGCGGCTGGCTCTCGGTCCCTTAGCGGCTCAGACCTCTGCCTTCACGGCGTATAACTCGACCGTTCCCCCCTGCCGCAAGGCGGCGTCCAGAATGGTCAGCAGCAACGCCAAGACCAGCAGCGGCAGCAATGGGATCATCGTCAGCGCTCCGGCGACGCGGTGGGCGCGGGCCGTTCCATCCCGCGCGCTGGGAGCCTTGAGCAAGTCGTAGAGCAGGTTCGTAGGGAACCCCGCGGCATTATAGAGGCTTTGCAGCCAGCCGAAAGGATCCTGCTCCAGGCAGAAATGGTCGGTGCGGACCACGCGGAAGCCGTGGCGGGCCAGGAGTGCCTGGAGCGAGCGCGTCCCGAAATGAAAATAGTGCCGCGGCAAGTCCAGGTGGAACCAGTGCCTTCCGAACAGCCGCGCCTGGAGACTGTCAAAATTGGGGACGGCCACGGCCAGCACCCCGCCGGGCCGCAGCAGCGCCCGCGCCCGCGCCAAAGCCGCGGCCGGGTCGGGGAAATGCTCCAGGGAATGCCAGAAGATGACGGCCTGGTAGTAGCCCGGCTCAAGCGCGGCGGCGAGGAAATCCCCGGTGGCGACGTCGAGGCCCAGCGCGCTCCGGGCATGCCAGGCCGCGCTCCCGTTGAGTTCCTGGCCGTGCGCCTCGTAGCCGAGCCGGCGCAGGGCGTCGAGCATGATGCCCCGGCCGCAGCCCACGTCGAGCACGGGCCCGCGGGCGGCGCGGCCGCTCAGGAAACGCGCGCGCCTGCGGCGGAACAGCCTAGTCAAGACCTCGAAGCAGGGATTGAAGCGCACGTTCTCCCGCCCGTAGTAGGAGTCGGGATACCAGCGGCCGATATCGTCCGGCGGCACGGCCGGCCGCGTGCGGCCCAAGCCGCAGCCTAAGCACCGGTCAACGCTGAAGCCCGGCGCCGCGGCGGCGAGGACCTCCCGGACCGCGGAACCGCAGACGGGACAGCGCGGGAGAAAGCAGGCCTGGCCTGGCCGTTGCGGGGCGGATCCCGCCGCAGGCTTCGTCACAAGGAGCGTAATTATATAAAATTGACGCATGGGACGATTGTCCGCCCTGGTCCTGGCCGCGCTCCCGCGTTCAGCGACACTCCTGAGCATCATGCCCCGGTACTTCCTGCGGTTGCTGGCGCCCATCTTCTTGCTGTGCCTGGGGATGTTCACGGGCGTCCTGCTCATGAACAATTTCCTCAAGCTCTTCAATCTCGCCCTCCTCAAGGGCATCTCTCCGTTCTGGATCATCGGATGCTTCGCGCGCCTGCTGCCCTACTTCCTCAGCCTAGCCCTGCCCATGTCGTTCCTGGTGGCCACGATGCTCACTTTGGGCCAACTCTGCGAGGACGGGGAGGTCATGGCCTTGCGCGCCTGCGGCTTCTCCTTCCTGGAGCTGACCTGGCCCTTCCTGAGCTTGGCCCTGGGGCTGTCGGGGCTGCTGCTCTACCTCAACCACAAAGCCGCGCCCGAGGGCATCCACTCCTTCCGCAAGCAGTACGCAGTCGCGGCCCAGCAGCTTTCCAAGGTGGAAATCCAACCCGGCTCGTTCATGCCGTTGGGCCCCTGGAAGCTCTATGCCCAGCGGGCCGAGCACGACACCGGTCGGCTGGAAGGCGTCTACCTGGTGCGCTCGGACAAGAAGGACTCCGGCCTGCGCGTCAGCGCCCGCAGGGGCCTGCTGGCCCTTGCCGCCGGGCAAGCCTTGGATCTGACGCTTGAAGACGGCACCTTGCAGCTGCCCAACGTGGAGCCCGCGAAATTCACGACCGGACGCTTCGCGCATTACCGTCTCCGCGTGCCCATGTCGGGAGCGGGCGACGAGAGGCAACGGGCGCTTGAAATCCAGGAGATCGATTCCGCGGGGTTGCGGGCCCGCATCGCCGCGGTCGCAACCTCCGCGCAATCCCGCAACGAGTACCGGGTGGAATTCTCTCTGCGCAGCGCCGCGGCGCTGGCCCCGTTCGTCTTCTTCTGGATCGCCGCCCCTTTGAGCCTGCGCCTGAACCGCCACAGCCGGGGCATGGGCTTCGCGGCGAGCCTGCTGGTCCTGATGGCCTACTATGGCTTCGTGACGTTCGGCATCGGTCTGGGGCGGCGGCAGGACAGCCTGGCGGGGGCCGCGCCGTGGCTGGCGAACATGGCGGGGCTGGCCCTCGGCGCGGCGCTGACCCGGGAGTCCTTGAATCAATGAGCATCTTCTCCCGGTACATGGCGCGGCTGTTCCTCAAGCCCTTCGTCTTCGGCCTCGGTCTTTTCGCGGTGCTCATCTTCCTGGGAGACATGTTCGACCACATGCACCAGCTCATGCGCACCAAGGCCTCCCTCTGGATCATCCTGCAGTACCTCTGGCTCGAAGTCCCCTATTGGGGCGTGCGCACCATCCCCATGGCCACCTTGCTGGCCACCTTGGTCGCGATAACCGGCTTCATCCAAAGCGGGGAATGGCTCGCGGTCCAGGCCTGCGGTTTCGAGGCCAAAACCTTCTGGAAGCCCCTCATATGGTGCGCTCTGGGTGTGACGGCCCTGTCTTTCGCGGCGCAGGAGACGGTCCTGCCGATCTGCTTCCATCGCGCCCGGCAGATCTGGCAGAGCCGCATCCATCCGGAATGGGAATGGGACCTCTATTCCGACATCGTCTTGGTCGTAGGGCCGGAGCAGTTTATCTCCGCCAAGGAATTCAAGCCCAGTGCCGGGCAGCTGACCCGGCCCGTGCTCGTCGCCCTGGGGCCTGACGGGGCGTCCGACCAGCTTGACGCCAAGTTCGCCCTCTGGGATGAAGCCGCCCAGCGCTGGGTCTTCCATGACGGCGTCGAGCGCTTGACGGGCCGGGACGGGGTGAAGGAGCAGCCCTTTGCCGAGAAGGCTTCCAGCCTCTCCATCCCGCCGCGCAACCTGGTCCCGAGAACCGCCGACCCTGATGAGATGTCTCTGCGGGAGCTTCTGGACTACAGCCGGCGCATGCGGCGGCTGGGCGTTCCCGTCACGCCTCTGATAGTGGCAGCGCACGCCAAGACCTCTTACCCTTTCACCAATGTCGTCCTTTGCGCCTTAGGGATCCCGATCGCGCTGCGCCTGCGGCGCAGCCCCAAGGCCGTGAGTTTCTGCGTGGCCATGGTGCTCTCCTTCTTCTATCTGTGGGTCATGGAATTGGCCAAGGCCCTGGGCGCCAGCGGGCGCCTGCCGCCCGTGGCCGCGGCCTGGAGCGCGAATGTCCTTTTTGTCCTCCTGGCCGTCTGGCTGTTCCGGCGCTGGCAAACGGAATAGTCGATAAAACTTCTTGTATTATCCAAACGGGGGCGGTATACTTTAAGTAGCCGCAAAAAAACCGGAGAGGTGACACACATGAATAGAGGGAAGACCCAGGCATTGACGGCGGTGATTTTGGCCGGCGTTGTCGGCCTTGCCGCCTGCAACAAGAAGTCGAGTTCCGGCGGATCGACTAACCAGCCCAAATATCAAGGGCTGGCAAGCGCGGTCTTCCTTTCCGCGCAGACCATGGGCATAACCCGCACTCAAGCTGGCGCTGCAAAATCGTGCGTGGGGGGCGGAACTGTGACCGCGGGCGGCGCGATAACCGCGGCCGGGACAGCCAACCCCTATCATGTCTCTGCGACCGCCAGCGAGAATTTCAGCGCTTGCGTCGCTGGCAACTATACCTGGGATGGGTCCCTGACCGAAGCGTTCGATGTGCATGCCACCCTGACCCCGGATCCGGTCGGCCTGCCGCCCACGGTTCCCTCGTATTCGATGACGTCGTTCTCAATGAACGGGACCATCACCACCAATGGCTCTCTCAATGTCAGCGGCGGGAACCTGCCGAGTCTGCAGACCTGTCCCGTTTCCAGCTTCGTGATCACGTTCACGAACGCCGGCTTCAACTTGAGTACCGGCCAGGAATCCGGGACCCTCGGTGTAAGCGGAAGCGTCTGCGGGGAAACGATTCCCGCCGGCACGGTCTTCCAGCTCTAAGACCGCTTACTGCGGCAGCAGCGTGACGGCCCCGACATGGCCAGCGCCAGCCATGTCGGGGCCGATTTCTATGAGATAGGCCTTCTAAGCGCTGGGCCGCGAGCCTCCCTGCCGCAGCTTCAGCAGGGCCTCGGCCATGACCAGGTCCGCCGGGGTCGTGATTTTGAAGTTCTCGGGCGAGGAGGGCACGATGCGCACCTTGTGCCCCGCCTTCTCCACCAACTGGCTCTCATCGGTCGCGGAAGAGGCCTCCGGGAAGCGCCGCAAGGCCTCTTCCAGCACCTCGCGGCGGTAGCACTGCGGAGTCTGCGCGGCCCAGAAGGAGGTGCGCGCCGGCGTGTCCGATATCCACATCTGTTTGTTCGTCACCTTCTTCAAGGTATCATTGACCTGGACAGCGGGCACGGCCGCGCCCGAGTCATAGGCCTCCTCGAGGACGGCCCGGATGATTTCGGCGGTGACCAAGGAGCGGGCTCCGTCATGCACCGCGACCACCTCCGTGTCCTCGGCCACTTCCTTAAAGCCATTGCGCACCGAAGCCATGCGGGTCGCCCCGCTCTCCACGAACTTGACCCGCGGCCCGCCGAGACGCTCCGCGTGCTGGCGGACATTATCCGGCCTGGTGACCACGATCACCCGTTCCACCTCGGGCACGGAAAGGAACGCCTGGAGCGACCATTCCAAGACGGTCTTTCCCGCCAGGGGCAGGAACTGCTTGGGCCGGCCCATGCGGGTACCGGAGCCGCCGGCGACTATCACCGCTTCGACTTTCATGGCAGGCCCCTATTTCTCTCCCTTGGCCCGGCCGAACACCATGCGGCCCGCCGGGTTCTGCAGGATAGACGAGACTCCGACCTCCACGCGCTTGCCGATGAAGCGGCGGCCGTCCTCGACCACCACCATGGTCCCGTCGTCAAGGTAACCGATCCCCTGGTCGCGCTCCTTGCCCTCCTTCATCATGAAGAGGGGCATGGATTCGCCGGGCAGCACCACGGGCTTTATCGCCGTGCCCAGGTCGTTGATGTTGAGGCAGACCACGCCCTCCAAGGCCGCGATCTTGTTGAGGTTGAAATCCGTGGTCACCACCTTGGCCCCCAAGCCCTTGGCCAGGCGCACGACCTTGGTGTCAATGTCGGAGGCGTCAGGCACGTCCTTTTCCACTATGCACACGGGGGCCTCTGGATTCTCCTGCAGCCGGGCCAGGATGTCCAGGCCCCGGCGGCCGCGGGCGCGCTGCATGGCGTCCGAAGAACCGGCTAAGCGGTGGAGTTCCGCCTGGACGAATCGCGGCACGACCAACGACCCCGACAAGAACCTCGTTTCGCAGACGTCGACCACACGGCCGTCGATGATGGCGCTGGCATCGAGGACTTTGACCTCCGCGCCCCGGCGCTTGGCCGCCGCTGCCGCCGCGGCCAGGAATTCCAACGCGACGATGATCAACCCCAGGGCCGCCCCGACCCAGACGGCTTTGGAAGACGCGGGGGCCTGCGAATAGACGACGGCGGGACAACCCAAAACGACGAGGACGCGGAATATCCAAATACCCATGACCACTCCTTGCCCGGCTAGGAATTTTACTGCAAAGCCGCGGCGGCCTCTGCCAGATCCGCCACTCCCACCAACTCCAATCCCGGCTTGCGGGACAGGTTCTTAAGGCTGGCGGCGGGGACCAGGGCCTTGCGGAAGCCCGCCTTGGCCGCCTCCTTGAGGCGCGTCTCCAGATGCGGCACGCGCCCCACGCCGCCCAACAGGCCCACTTCGCCCAGCATCACCCAATCCGGCGCCACCGGGACCTCCCGGGCCGAGCTGACCACGGCCAGGCAGGCGGCGAGGTCCACGGCGGGATCCTTGATGCGCAGGCCGCCCGCCAGGCTTACGAAGACGTCGCGATTCTCCAAGCGCAGACGCAGGTGCTTCTCCATCGCGGCCAGAAGCACCAAGACGCGGTTCAAATCCAGCCCCGTGGCCATGCGCCGGGGCAGGGGATAGTTCGTGGCGACGACCAGGGCCTGGACTTCGACCAGAATGGGCCGCGAGCCCTCCAGCGTGACCGAAGGCGCCCGTCCCGGCAGGGGACGGGCGTCGCGGTCCTCCAGGAAGAACTGCGCGGCGTCGCGCACCTCCCGCAGGCCCTGCTCGCCCATCTCGAAGAGCCCCAGCTCGTCGGTGGGGCCAAAACGGTTCTTCTGCGCGCGCAGGACGCGCAGCAGGTCGTGGCGCTCCGTGTCGAAGTAAAGCACGGTGTCCACGATGTGCTCCAGGACCTTGGGGCCGGCGAGGGCGCCCTCCTTGGTGACGTGCCCCAGCAAAAAGACCACGGCCTCCGAGGATTTGGCCGCGCGCAAGAGCTCCGCGGCGCACTCGCGCACCTGGGCGACGGTGCCGGGACCGGAGGAGAACTCGGGATGATAGACCGTCTGCACGGAATCCATGATGATGAGCCAGGGCTTGACACGCGCGACCGCGGCCAGTATCTTGGCTAGGTCGGTCTCGGCCAGGAGATAGACGGAATCGTTCGCCAGACCCAGGCGCTTGGCCCGGGACGAGACCTGGCGCAGGGATTCCTCGCCCGAAATGTAGAGGACGCTGCGTTGCGGGTTCTGAGCGGCCAGGCGCGTCGCGACCTGCAGCATGAGGGTGGACTTGCCGATACCGGGAGGCCCTGCCAGGAGCAGCACCTGCCCCGGCACCACGCCGCCGCCCAGGAGCCGGTCGAACTCGCCCAAGCCCGTGCGCAGGCGCGCCTGCGTCTCGGCCGGGGTGTCCTTGAGGGCCGTGACCTCGGAACTGAACTGCGTCAGGCGCCGCTGCGCCGTTCCCGCAGCGGCGGCGGGACGCGCTTCCACGACCTCCTCGACCATGGCGTTCCAAGCCGAGCAGCCCGGGCATTGCCCCATGGGCTTGGGCGCGCAATAGCCGCATTCCTGGCAGCGGAAGACGGTCTTGAGACGCGCCATCACTTGGCCTTGGTGCCGCCGCTGGCGCCGGCCACGGAACCGAAAGTCGCCAAGCCGAAAAGATAGGCCACGTCCCGGTCCTCGAACATGATGTTGGCCCAGGTCTGGTAGCGCGGCACCTCCAGCACGTCCTCGACCCGTCCGCCGACGCCCAGCCAGCGGGTGATACGCGCCAAAAGGCCGAAATCCAACTCCGGCTTGGTGAACTGGCGGCCGTTGATGATGCGGTTGCGGCCGAAATCATAGCCTTGGGCCACGATGCTGAACCGCCGGCCGAAAGAAGACTGATAGAGGGGTGTGATGGTCAGCCGGCCGCCGCCGGCGGAGCGCAGGACGCCTATGCCCAGGTCGAAAGGCCCCTTCTCGAACCCGAGCAGGCCGTCAATGCGGTTGGGCGACGCGTAATCCGTGCCGCGGCGGATCGCGTCGTGCACGTTGCCCAGGTTGGCGCCCCCGAGATAATAGTAGCGGCCGGGCCGCGGCGCGATCTTGAGGCCAACGTCCATATGCCCGGTATTGATCAGGTTATCGTAGCGCCAGTCCAGGTTCCACCAGACGCGGAACTGCGTGATGCGGCCGAACACGTCCTTGGCCGAGGTGGCCGCGTCCTTGACGCTGGAGATAGTTTCCTTGACGTCCTCCTTGACCTTCTTGTCGGTCAGGAGGGCGCCGATGGCGCCCTGACCCGTGGAGAGGCTCGCCATGACCTGGTTGCTCTTGGTGAGCAGCTCGTCGAGCTTGGCGGTCAGAGTGTCCAGCCGCTCCACGCCTCGTTCCACATGAGGCTTGGTGGTCTGCATCAAGTCGTTCAAGTTGGCGGTGAGCTCCCGCACGTTGGCCACGGTATCGCGGAGGTTCTCGGCGAGCGACCCCTGCGGCCCCTTGGCCGTAAGATCTCCCAGCAAGGTCTGCAGGCTGGAAAGCGCCTGGGTCATGGCCTTCTCCAACGAGACCGGCTCCACCCCTTGGACCGTGGCGCCGCTCGCGACGACGCCTTGGGAGAGGTCGCCTTGGTCTATGGCCAGATACTTGGAGCCGATGATGCCGGTGGAAGCCACCGAGAAATTGGCGCCGCGGTAGATATCCACGCCCCTGCGTATCTGGCAGACGGCCTTGGCCACGCCCCCCTCCAGGACCAGGCGCCTGACTTTGCCGACCTCCACGCCGGAAAGCTTGACCGGAGCGTCCTTGGTGAGGTTGCCTGCGTCGTGAAAGGTGACGTAAATAGTGTAGCGCGGCTCCAGGGAAAAGTCGCCCAGCAGGAAGATGGCCGTGGCGAGCAGGCACAGCCCCGCGACGACGAACGCGCCGACTTTGGTCTCCAGGTTCACCGCCCGACCTCGGGCTCGAACTCCTTGAGCTTCATCTGGATCGGGCCCCGGCTCAAGCCCTCCACGAACTGGCGGACGTAGGGGTCCTGGCTGGCGCGGATGGCCTCCGGGCGGTCCGCGGCCAGGACCCGGCCATCGTGGATCATGGCGATGCGGCTGGCGACCTTGTAGGCCGATTTCATGTCGTGGGTGACGACGATGGCCGTGGTCTTGAGCGCCTTCTGGAGGTCCAGGATCAGGTCGCTGATGATGTCCGACATGATCGGGTCCAGCCCCGTCGTGGGCTCATCATACAAAATATACATAGGCTCCGCCGCGATGGCCCGGGCCAGGGCCACGCGCTTCTTCATGCCGCCGGAAAGCTCGGCGGGCCTCATGTCCTCGACGTCCTTAAGGCCCACCAGGGCCAGCTTGTCGCGGGCGATGGCCCGATAGCGGGCCGGCGGGATATTGGTCAGGTAGCGCAGGCCGAAGGTCACGTTCTCCCAGACCGAGAGGGAGTCGAAAAGGGCGGCCTCCTGGAACAGGTAGCCGAAGCGGCGCCGGTATTGAGCCACCTCGACCTCCCGCGTCAGGCGGGTGATGTCCGTGCCGTCCACGGTGATGGCGCCCGCATCGGGGCGCACCAGGCCTATGACGCACTTGAGCAGAGTGCTCTTGCCGCAGCCGGAGCCGCCGATGACGGCCAGGGTCTCCCCGTCGCGCACCGTCAGATCCACGCCCCGCAGGACGGGCCGGCCCGGATACGATTTCTTGACCCCGACGGCCTCGATCATGTGATGCCCACCGCCGCCAGGATGGCGGTCACGAAATAATCCATGATCAGGACCGCGACCATGCTCAGGACCACGGCCGCGGTCGTCGATTTACCCACGCCCTCGGCGCCGCCGGTGGTGGTGATGCCTTTGAAACAGCTTACGAAAGAGATGATGCCGGCGAAGACGAAGGTCTTCAGGAACCCGTGCATGAAATGACGGATCTCCATGTTGTCGAAGATGTCGGCGGCGTAGACGCCCGCAGGGATATCGAGCTTCATGGAGGAGACCACCCAGCCGCCGATGACCCCGCTGAAATCCGAAAGGACCGTCAGGAGCGGCAAGACCAGGAGGAAGGCCAGGACGCGGGGGATGACCAGATAGCGGATGGGGTCCGTGCCCAAAGTGTAGAGGGCGTCGATCTGCTCGGTCACCTTCATGGTGCCCAACTCCGCGGCGATGGCGGCGCCGGCGCGGCCCGAGACCACCAAAGCCGTCATGACCGGCCCGAGCTCCATGACCATGGCGAAGGAGACCACGGTGCCCACGAACAGCGGCTCATTGAAGAAATGCTTGGACGAGGCTCCGGACTGCAGCGCCAGAACCATGCCCGTGAAGAACGTGGTCATGGTGGTAACGGGCAAGGACTCCACCCCGATGCGCTGCATCTGGATGAGGACCTGGCGCCATTCGATGGGCGCGCGCAGCGCCCAAACGAGCGTGGAGCGCACCAGGAAGGTGAACCGCCCCATGGACTCGAAGGCCGCCGTCGCCTCCTGCCCGATGTCTTCCAAGAGCACGACCTTCATGACAGGTAGGCCCTGGGCACGCGGCCCGTGAGAGCGGTGGTGACCTCGTAAGAGATGGTGTCCACGACCGCGGCCGCCTGCGCGGCCGTGATCGCCTCGCGCCCCTGCTTGCCGATGATGACCACTTCGTCGCCCACCCGCGCCCCCGGCGCCGCCGTCGCGTCGAGCATGAGCATATCCATCGAGATATTGCCGATGATGGGACAGCGCCGCCCGCCCAGCAAGGCCTCGCCCCGGTTGGAGTAACGCCGGGAGAAGCCGTCGGCGTAGCCCAGCGGCACGGTCGCCACGCGGGTACGCCGGCGCGCCCGAAAGGTGGCGCCATAACCGATGGCCGCGCCCGGAGGGACGGTCTTCAGGAAGACCACCTTGCTCTTGAGGCTCAGCACCGGCGCGAAGCCGGGATAAAGGCCGTAAACGGCCAGTCCCGGGCGGACCAAGTCCAACCGGGCGGCCGGCAAGCGCAAGGCCGCCGCGGAGTTCGCCGCGTGGCGCAGCGGCGCGGCGCACCCCGCGCGGGCCAGATCGGCCAGCGCCCGTTTGTAGCGCCGCAGCTGCTCGGCGGTAAACTCCGGGTCGGAGTCGGCGCAGGAAAAGTGGGTATAGACGCCCTCGACCGACACGAGCCGCTCTTCGGCCAACGTGCGCGCGGCCTCGACCGCGGTGGCCGGGCTCATGCCGATGCGCCCCATGCCGGTCTCGATCTTCAGGTGGCAGCGGACCCGCCGGCCCCGGCGCCGGGCGACCTCTACGAGGCGCCGCGCCGAGTCGAGGCTGGCGACCGTGGGAGTCAGGCCGAACTCGACCGCCGCCAGGAAGCTTTCGAAAGGATACAGGCTGCCCAGGACCAGGATGGGCAGGCGGAGGCCGGCCTCGCGCAGGGCCACGCCCTCCTCGACCGAAGAGACCCCCAGCCAGTCCGCCAGGCCGGACTGCTGGGCGGCCCGGGCGCAGCGCGGCGCGCCGTGGCCGTAGGCGTCGCCCTTGACCACGAACAGAAGCTTGGTCGCGCGCGGCATGCGGCGGCGGAAACGCCGCAAGTTCTCCCGGAGAGCCCCGAGGTGAACTTCCGCCCAGGTGGGCCGGAAGAACCGCCTCGTGATGGCCATGTCAATAACTGATCGTGGTCTGGGCGTCCTCGGCCTCGGCGGCCGGCGCGGCGGCGGGAGGCTCATCGTTCGACAGGTCGTCGAACCGGGTGATCTTCATGTTGAAACCGACGTCGATGTCATCCGTCGGGCCCTGGCGCTGCTTGGCGATCCGGATCATGGCCTTGCCTTCCAGGGTGGGGTCGTTGCGCTTGTAGTACGATTCGCGATGGATGAAGAGGACGAGGTCCGCGTCCTGCTCCAGTGCCCCGCTCTCGCGCAGGTCGGAGAGCATGGGCTTGTTGTCGGCCCGGCCCTTCTCCTCGGGCCGCCGCGAGAGCTGCGAGAGCGCGATGACCGGGACGTTAAGGTCCCGCGCCAGCGCCTTGAGGTTGCGCGAGATCTCCGAGACCTCCTGCTGGCGGCTCTCCACGCGCCCGGATCCGTGCATGAGCTGGAGATAGTCGATGACGATGAGGGCCAGCTCCCGGCCCTCGCGCTTGAGCTTGGCGGCCAACTGCCGGGAGATGGACCGCACCGAGAGCGAGGTGAGGCTGGACATATCCACGACGTGCAAGGGCGCCTCGGAGAGGCGCGCGGTGGCGTTGGTCAGCTGCGTCCAATGCCGGGACTGGAAGTACCCCGTCCGGATATCCTGCAGGTTGACCCTGGCCTCGGAGGCGATGAGCCGCTGCATGATGGGGTGCCTCTTCATTTCCAAGGAGAAGATCAGGACGGGGAGCTTCTCCTCGAGCACCACGTGGGCGGCGATGTTCAAGGCCAGGGCGGTCTTGCCCATGCTGGGCCGCGCCGCGATGAGGATCAGGTCGGACTTCTGAAAACCGGTGGTCAGCTTGTCCAGGCGCCGCAGGCCCGAAGGCACGCCCGTGACCGCGCGCTTCTGCTTGTGGATGGCCTCGATCTGGTCGAGGACCTCGTGGGCCAGATCCTTGGCCTCGACCACGCCTTCCAAGGACTGGCCCTGGGCCACGCGCATGATGTCGGCCTGGGCTTCATCGAGGAGCACGGCGGCCGGCTTCTCCTCGCGATAGCAGGAGGCCACGACCGCCGTCGCGGTCTTGATGATGCCGCGCAGGATGGACTTCTCCTTGACGATCCGGGCGTAGTGCTCGACGTGGGCCGCCGTGGCCACCTTGTGCATGAGCTCCGAAAGGAAGGCCATCCCGCCGACCTCATCGAGCTTCTGGCGCTTGCGCAGTTCCTCGCTGACGGTGACCAGGTCTACCGCGGCGGAACGGACGGCCAGTTCCGCCATGACGCGGAAGACGCTGCGGTGGACGTCGTGGTAGAAATCCTGCTCGCCGAGGATGTCCAAGGCCCGCTCCACGGCATCGGCCTCGATGAGCATGGCGCCCAGGACGGCCATCTCGGCCGCCAAGGCCTGAGGCGGGAGCAACGGGTCATTGGCCATAGGCGGGACAGATCGGCCCCGACCGGGGCTACTCCCGGGCGACGACGGCGACCGTGACCTTGGCGGTGACTTCCGGCTGCAGACGCAACTCGACCTCGTGCTCCCCGACGGTCTTTATCGGAGCCGGGAGACGGACCGAGTCTTTGGGCACCTCGCAGCCGCTGGCCTTGAGGCTCTTGATGATGTCCGATTTGCCCACGGAGCCGAAAAGCTTGCCTTCGGGGCTCGCCGGGAGGGCGAAGGAGAGCTTGACGCCCGCGAGCTTGCCGGCCAAGCCTCGGGCTTTTTCGTTGTCGGCGGAGACGATGACGGCGCGCTTGTCCTTGCACTTCTCCCATTCCCGGATGGCGGCCGGGGTGGCCGTCGCGGCCAGTCCCTGGGGCAGGAGGAAATTGCGGCCATAGCCGTCGGCGACTTCCTTAATCTCTCCGGGGCGACCCAGATTTTCGACGTAGGAACGCAGGATGACCTTCATGGCTGCCTCCGACTCAATACGTGACGTACGGCAAGAGCGCCAAGTTGCGCGCCCGTTTGATGGCGCGGCTCAAGGCGCGCTGGTGCCCCGCGCAGTTGCCCGTGATGCGGCTGGACAGGATCTTGCCGGTCTCGGTGAGGAACGCGCGCAAGACCTGAATCTGTTTGTAATCGATATCGCGCACCTTCTCGGCGCAAAAACGGCAGACCTTGCGGCGCACGGGGAACGGCGGCCGTCTGCGGCCCATATCGGGCCGGCGGGCGGCGGCGGGAGCAGCGGCGGCCGGAGCCGACGGAACCGCGGGCGCTTCGGAAGCGACTGTCTTCTGGGTGGATTCGGGTTCGGGCTGAAACATTTAGAACGGAGCCTCCTCAATTTCGGCCTCTGCGGCATGGGCCTCGCCTTCTGCTGCCGGCGTCACCGCGGCCAGAACGCCCTCGGCGGGCGCCTCGGTTCCGGGTTCGGCCGCGGCTAGGAACTGAACACGACGGGCTTCCACTTCCAAGACCGTGCGCTGGGCCCCGGAAGCCTTGTCCTCGTATTTCCTGCTGCGCAGGCGTCCCTCCACATGAACCGGGCTGCCTTTTTTGAGCTTTTCCTTGCAGCGCTGGGCCGCTTCGCGCCAGACCACCACAGGGACGTAAGACGTGTCGTCCTTCCATTCCCCGGACATCTTGTCGCGGAAACGGCGATTGACCGCAAGGGAAAACCAGCACTTGCTGATGCCGCTCTGCGTCACCATCATCTCGGGGTCGCGGGTAAGACGGCCGGTCAGCATCGCCTGGTTCTGCTCAGGGAGGCGCAGTCCGGTCGCCATGTTTTCAGGAGGCCGCGGTCTTGGCCTTCTTCTCCTTCACCTTGTACTTGCGGTCAACCGCCACCACCGTCATGTCGCGCATGACGTCGTCCGCGACGCTGAAATTATGGCTGAGCTTGCGGAGCAGGGAGGGGTCGGCCCGGTACTTGAGGTAGGCGTAAACGCCCTCGCGCGCCTTGCCGATCATATGGGTCAGCTTGCGGCGGCCCCAAATCTCGTGGTTCAAGACCTCGCCGCCGTCGGAAGAGATGGTCTGCTTGGTCTTGTCCACCCAGGCCGCGACTTCCGGGTCAGACAGGGCCGGCTTCATGATTAATACTGTTTCATATGTACGCATTATATTACGATAACAAATTTGCACGCTCCTTACAACAACGCATTTCGCCGGCCCTTGACGACGATTGCCCTGGCCTGATATGCTGAAGGCCGTGACCCGCTCCCGCTGCCTGCGCGCCCTAGCCGTGGTTGCGGCCGCTTGGCTTGCGGCCGGGCCGGCGCGGGCCGACTCCTTCCTGTCCTGGTACGCCAAGGCCGAGAAGGCCGCCCTGCGCAAGGACGACGGCGCGGCCCTGCAGGCTTGGTCCAACGCGCTCTACCTCTGGATACGATCGGACGGCAAGGCCAAGAAAGCGCGGGCCCTGTCCGCGAGAGCCGCGCTGTACGAACGGCGCGGGGACTGGCCGGCGGCGCTCGATGACCTCGCCGCGGCGCTGCCGCTGGACTCCAAGAACGCCGCCCTCTATTACCGGCGCGGCCACCTCCGCCTCGAGCACGGCCTCGTCGCCGACTCGATCGGCGATTTCTACAAGGCCACCTCGCTGAAACTCAACTACGCCGAGGCCTTCTTCGACCGCGGCCGCGCCTATGAGAGCCAAGGCGACGCTCTTTTCGCCCGCGAGGACTACCAGTCCGCCTGCCGCCTCGGGCTCAAGAAGGCCTGCGGCCAGAGCTCGACCGCCAAGCCCCCGGAAACGAAAAAGGCGGCGCCACCCAAGCCCGCCGCAGAGGCAGCCCCTACGCCC
>Ga0118677_10003886_pt1 | contig 27702 bp, 20 predicted proteins | sample AliMusrvi5mmetaG_FD_86154 | JGI IMG/M metagenome (GOLD analysis project Ga0118677, IMG submission 86154) | reverse complement strand
CAGGATAGCCAAGCTCATGACGGGCAAAAGCCACCCGGCGAACGTGATCAGGCGCGGCGGGGGTGAGCCGTCGCTGCCGGAGGGGTTGGTATTGGCAAGAATGGCGAAGACGACAGCGATGAGCAGGGCGTTGGCAGGCAGTTGCATGTTGAAATCGACCACCGAGTGGACCAGGTAGGCGGCAATGACGCTCAGGCTGCCGATGCACAGGGCGAGATTGTCGCTGCGCATTTCCCCGAATGCTTCCGCGCGCTCGACCAGCCGCCGGAATGATTTTCTTCCGGCGACCAGATGGGCCACCAGGAGGATCGCAAACAAGGTCACGCCGATGATGCCGTAATCGGCCAGGAGCTGGACGTAGTCGTTGTGGACGTGGATGGGGTCGTTCTGCACGGAGGGATGGCGGAACAGGCGTCCGTAATAGAGGAACGAAAACCCGCCTGTTCCAACGACCGGGGAAAGGTGGAACTGGTCAATGGCGGAGGCCCAGAGCTGGAGGCGCATGTTCGTGGGCTCGTAAATCTGCGTGAACCTGTGATGCAGAGTGTGACTCTGGAACATGACATAGAGAACGCCTGACACAAAAAGCCCCCCCATGACCACGCAGAGGGGTGCAATCCAAACAAAGCGGACGGGTTGCAGGTGTTTCAGGGCAAGGAGAGTGAGAAACAAAAAGACACACGTTCCGAATGCGAAACTAAGGTAGCCTCCTCGGCTTCCGGAGATGGCAACACCCGCGATGCAGCAGAGGGTGACGTAGCCGATAAGGAGCCTCGGGACAATGCCCGCCCGGCTCCAGATAAACAGGCTCATTCCCATGAGGGCGATGATTTCCAGACAGCCGGCATAATGGTTCGGGGAAATGAAAAATCCGCTGGCACGCCAATCGGACGAACCCCTTTGCGCCCACAGAAGGGGCATCCACGAGTTGTTCTCGGCAAACTGAACCGCGCCGATCCCGACCTGGACGAGGGCCAGCACCATCAGTCCATACAGGAGCCATTTCCGATCTTCGGATCTTGTGAGAAAGAGGGTGAAAAGCAGGTAGATGAGGAGACAGCCCGCCATGATGAAAAACTGGAGCCGGGCGATGTAATCGACCTCGGACATCCGGTTCCGCGTGAGAATGTAGCCTGCGAAGAGAACGGCGGAGACCAGCGCAAAGACGTCGGTGCGGGGGTTCACTTTGAACCGGGGCAAGAAGCCCAGGAGTCCCGCCAGCGCAACCAAGCAGACCCCCGGAACCGCGTAAAGCACGCGGGCACCGCCGATAAAAACCTCCAGGACGGCAAAAGCCAGCATGACCAGGGAAAGAAGGACAATCCGCATGGCACGGGAACGTGCCACCAAACGCATCCAAAATCGAGAAAAGACTTCGCGCCCCGAATCAGACATCCTGACCTGCAAGGAAAGCTTGTAAGACGCGAAAGTCCGTGTGGGTGCTGATTTCGGCCCCGAATGGGGGCATTCGTTTTTCTTGCTCCCCCATTTTTTCCGGATGACATCAGAATTTCTGAGAATGGTGCTGCCGGAGGGGGAGTCGTCTTTTGAACCGCCCGCCCGGCCCGCATATCCGCCTTGTCAAAATGCCGGAGCGGGGGTAGGTAAATCGCCAACATCATCCGAATTATGAAGACCCTGAAATTTGCCGCCGCCGCCACGAGTGTTGCGCTGTTTGCCAGCGCCTGCGAGAACCTGACTCCCGGAGAAAATGCCGCTGTCTTCGGGACGGCCGCCGGTCTCGCCACGGGGATTCCGCTTGGCGTGACGGGTGTCAGGCCCTCGGTTGCAATTCCGGTTACCGCGGGAGCGGTCGCATTGGCCGCCGCCGGCAGCTACATCATCGCGAAGGAACAGGCGTCGATCCGCCAGCGCCAGGTCGCCGAGCAGCGCGCCCGCCTCTACATGGCCCGCATCGAAAAACAGCAGGCCGAAGAAAAAGCCCGCCAGACGGCCTCCGCCCGCAAAGCGGCGAAAGCCAAGTCCCGTTACATTGCCGTGCAGACGGAAAAATCCCCCGCGTCACAAGGCAAGGCATCGGTCATGGTTTTCGACACGCAAACGAACCAGGTCGTGGGCAACAATGTCTATGACGTGAGTGCCGCGCCGCAAGTCGGACAGACCGCGAAATTTGACACCTATTCCGCGCAATACGTCGGCACGGGCGCCTGACCGGAAGACGTGACCATGTCGGCCATCAAGATCGACCCGGAGCTTCATCAGGCCAAAAAGCCGGACTGGATCAAAGTCCGCCTGCCCACAAATCCGGTTTTCTTTTCGACGAAGGATCTCGTTTCCGATCTGCGGCTGCACACGGTCTGCGAGAGCGCGCAGTGCCCGAACCGCTGGGAGTGCTGGAGCGGCGGGACGGCGACGTTCATGATCGCCGGCGAGCGCTGCACGCGGGCCTGCGGGTTCTGTGCGGTGGATACCGCCAGGCCGCTGCCGCTCGAGGCCGACGAGCCCGAACGCGTGGCCGAGGGCGTGAAGCGCCTCAAGCTCAAACATGTCGTGATCACGGCGGTCGCGCGCGATGACGTGGCCGATGGTGGCGCGGATCATTTCGGACGCACGATTGAGGCGATCCGCGCGCTTGATCCGAAAATTGCCATCGAGGTTTTGGTTTCGGATTTCAACGGGAGGGACGCCTCGATCCGTCGCGTGCTCGACGCCTGGCCGGATATTTTCAACCACAACTTGGAAACCGTCGAGCGGCTCACCCCGCTCGTCCGCTCGCGGGCGAAATACCGTCTCTCGCTGGATGTCCTCCGGCGGGTGAAAGAGATGGAACCGGCCATGAAGACGAAGAGCGGGATCATGCTCGGCCTCGGCGAGACCGAGCCCGAGATCTTCCAGGCGATGGATGATCTGCGGGAAGTTGGCGTTCAGATCCTGACCCTCGGGCAATACCTGCGGCCGACTCCGGCCCACCTTCCGGTGGTGGAATTTGTGAGCCCCGGAACCTTTGCGCTCTACGGCGACATCGCCCGCAACAAAGGCTTCACGTTTGTCGCCAGCGCGCCGCTCGTCCGCAGTTCCTACCATGCCGGGGACTTCAATCCCGTCCCGCGTTGATCGGGCGAAATTCCCCCCCGAACGTGCCGAAGGCAAATCCAATCACATCTGGATGTTGGCAGCAAGCTTGGCTGCCAACTCATCCTTTTTGAACGGCTTCGTGAGGAAGTCGTCCATGCCTGCGGCGCGGCATTGCTCGCGGTCGCCGGGCAGCATGTTTGCGGTGAGCGCGATGATCGGCACGCGGCCTTTCGCAGCCGCCTCGGCCTCCCGGATCTTCCCTGTGGCTTCAAGGCCATCCATCACCGGCATCGCCATATCCATAAGGATGGCTGAGAATTTTCCCGGCACAAAGGCCTTGAGTGCCATGTCCCCACTGGCGGCGCATTCGACGCGGTAGCCGAGGCCTTGGAGCATTTTGCCCGCGATCACGCTGCTGGCCTGGTCGTCATCCACGACGAGGACGAGGTGGCCACCAGGAGGCGCGGGCGCCTTGTCCGTTTGGGCTGGAGGGCGATGCGCAGACAGCGCCGATTTGGTTCTTTCCCGATCCGAAACAGGGGACGGCACTGATTCGAGAGGGAAGCGGAAGGTGAACGTGCTGCCTTTTCCAGGAGTCGAGGCGACGGTGATTGCTCCGCCCATGGCTTCGGCGATGCGTTTGCTGATCGCCAGCCCGAGACCCGTGCCTCCAAATTTCCGGGTTTTCGTCGAGTCCGCCTGCACGAACGGTTGAAACAGGCGCCCGAGCGTTTCGGAAGAAATCCCGATCCCGGTGTCTTCGACCGAGAAATCCAGAAACCTTCGCTTTCCCTCGGAGACAGGCGCGACGCGGAGGACAACCGACCCCTCGGAAGTGAATTTGACGGCGTTGCCGAGCAGGTTGATGAGAACCTGGCGAATTCTCAACTCGTCGCCGGTGATCTGCTCCGGGACACCGGCCGCCACTTCGCAGCAAAGTTCGATCCCTTTGTCGGCGGCGGTGTTACGGACGGTGTCCTCTGCCGTTTTCACGAGGTCGGCCACTGCCAGCGGCGCAACATGGATCGCCAGTGTGCCTGCCTCAATGCTGGAGAAATCGAGGATACCGCTGACAATGGCGAGGAGGTGGTTGCCGCTTTTGCTGATCGTATCCGCATAGTCCTTTTGCTCGCTGTCGAGCAAGGAGTCGGAGAGCAGTTGCGCGAATCCGAGCATGCCGTTGAGCGGGGTGCGCAGCTCGTGGCTCATAATGGAGAGGAACTCGCTTTTCGCCCGGTTGGCGGCTTCGGCCTTGACGGCGAGGCTCTCCGCTCGGACTTTTTCGGTTTCGAGGAGCCGGTTGAGTTCCCTCAGGGCTTCCTCCGCCTTTCTGATCTCCGTGATGTCAAGGCCGATGCCAGCCAGCCCGAACACATGGCCCGCACTGTCGGTCAGGGGGACTTTCGATGTCAGGTTCCAGACGGTAGTGCCATCGGGCCGGGTGAGCATTTCCTCGCGGTTGAGCACGGGCTGACCGGTGTCAAAAATCCGCTTGTCGTCGGCATGGAACGCCGCCGCCTGCTCCGGCGGAAAGAAATCGAAATCCGTTCTTCCGATTACATCCGCCTCGTCGGCAACGCCACAGTTTCTGAGATTCAGTGGATTGGCCAGGGTTTTGCGCCCGGCGGAGTCCTTCAGATAAATGGACACCGGAAGGTGATCCACCAAAGTGCGCAAGAGAGTCCGTTCGTTGGCGAGCAAAGCCTCCGCCTGCTTGCGATGAGTGATGTCGCGGGCCACTTTCGACACGCCGATGACCTTGCCGGCGGCGTCCTTGATCGGTGAGACGGCCAAGGAAATAAGCAGCAGCTTTCCCTCTTTGGTTTGACGCAGAGTTTCAAGGTGCTCGCCGCTGCCGCCGCCCCTGATCTTCTCCAGAATGTCGTGTTCCTCCTGCTGACGGTCGGCTGGGATCAGCCGCAGGATGGATGTCCCCACCATCTCGGCGGCGGTGTAGCCGAAAATATTTTCCGCTCCTTGGTTCCAGGTGGTGATGACGCCGTTCAAATCCTTGCCAATGATGGCGTCCTCGGAGGAGTTGACGATTGCCGCCAGACGGTTTGAAGTCTCTTCTGCCCTCTTGCGGACGGTAATGTCGCGGACGATATGCACCGCGCCGATGACTTTGCCTTCGCTGTCCCGGATGGGGCTGAAGTGGAGTTCATACCAGCGGCGATCCAAGGCGGTGTCTCCAAACTCCTGGCTGACGGTGAAATCCTCGCCCGCCAAGGCGCGGCCCCAGAATTTCAACGCTTGGGCAAGGTCGTTGGGAACGTGTGCCAATGCCTGAGGCATGGAGTCGCCCGGCTTCAGATCCCGGCCGAATATTTTTTTGAACTCGTCGTGAAAGGCGGAATTAAAGATCAGGTATCGGTGATCCGGGCTCAGCGTCGCGATGATGTCCCGACTGCTCTCGATGACTTTGCCGAGTTCGGCGGTTCGTTGTTGAACGCGGAGTTCCAACTCCTCGTGCGCCCGGCGCAACTCGTCCTCCGCCTGTTTGCGCTCCGCAGAGGCATTGTAGATGACTTGGAGGCTGAACTGGATGCTGTCGCGAAGGCACTCCACCAGATGGCGGATCCGCTGGGAATAGGCGTTTTCCTGTTTATCGAGAATGCAGATGGTGCCGAAAATCTCGCCGGTCGGCCAGACGAGCGGAAGCCCCAGGTAGGAAACCATGCCCAGTTGAATATCCGGATTGTGATCCCAAGCCGGGTCATTCAGGGCATTGGGCACCAGCAACTCGCGCCGGGTGCTCATCACTGTTTCGCAGTAGAGACCTGTGTCCAGCGGCACCCTTTCGCCGTGGTGGCACACATTGCCCGCGCTCTGGCTGGCGATGAATACCTCGATTTCCCTGGCATGCACCCGCATGATCAATGCCGCCGGAATGCCGGCGATCTCCGCCAGCAGGTTGGCCGTCACCTGCCAGTTCTCGATCACTTTCCGGGGCACCTCGATCATATCCAAGATCGGGTATTTAGGGGCTTTCATTTCGGTGCGTCACACTAGCTTGCATGCCGCTGTACTGGCAAGTTTTCGCGTCGGAACGGCATCGGTGTAGAGTTCAAAATTCACGGGGAAGGCTCCTTTCGGGGATCAATGTTACAAACTTTGTCTGCTGGGAAAAATGTTCTTTCATCCAGATGGTGCGAAGCGGAATTGATCCATGGCCGGCCTCTTGTTTCCAACCCGGAAAGCCGGCGGCTACCGCTCTCCGGCGAGGATCGCGCGCGCCCGCTTGAGGGAATCGTCGAAGTGGGCGCAGAGATTTTTTCGTCCGATGACATCGATAAACCCGGCCTTGCGCAGCATTTCGAGCGGCTGACGGTGGAGGCCGCTCAGAATCACCGTTCCGCCGTGATGCTGCAGGCGCTCGATCACGCTCTCGAGGGCATTCAGGGCGGTGGCGTCCATTGCGGAAACAAGATGCAGCCGGAGAATGAGCACCTTGGGCAATTGGTCGATCCGCTCGAGCGCGTCCTCCATTTTTTCCGCCGCGCCAAAAAGGAACGGACCGAAAATCCGGTAGGCCATCACGCCCTCGGGGATGTCCTTGCCGCAGGCGAGCTGCTCGGGGGATTCCAGCACGTCGCCCTCGGTGACGCGCGAGACCTCGGTCGTCTCCGAAACCCGCTTGATGAACAAAATCGCCGCCAGAACCATTCCGACCTCGACGGCAACCACCAGATCGAAGACCACGGTGAGCGCGAACGTTGTCAACAACACCACGGCATCGCTGCGGGGCATCAGGCGCAGGCGCCTCAATTCATGCCATTCTCCCATGCGAAAAGCGACCATCACCAACACGGCCGACATCGCCGCGACCGGGACGTAGGCCGCGCTCCGCGCAAAAAGCAGAACCACCGCCAGGAGGGTCGCGCTGTGAACAAGGCCCGCAACCGGAGACTTGGCGCCGTTGCTCACATTGGCCGACGTGCGTGCGATCGCCCCGGTTGCCGGGAGCCCGCAAAAAAACGGACACACCAGATTGGCGATCCCTTGGGCGATGAGCTCGGTATTGCTGTCGTGGCGGTCGTTGGTCATTCCATCGGCCACAACAGCGGAAAGGAGCGACTCGATCGCACCAAGCAACGCAATCGCTGTCGCCGGACCGAGGAGTTCGCGCATCGCCCCCAGGCTGAATTCCGGCCAGTGCAGGGGGGGCAGACCCTGCGGGATCGCCTGCGCACCGTATTTCGATCCGATCGTCGCCACGTCGCACGCGTTCTGCCAACCGAGAAAAAAGACAAGCCCCGTGGCGCCGATCATCGCGATGATCGAGCCGGGGATCTTTTTGATACCCAGCCGGGGCCAGAACCAGATGACCGCCACGCAGGCGACGGCCACGGAAAGGTTCGCCATATTCGTGTGGGAAAGGTTTTCCCAGAGCCACCCCAGCCTCTCCAGAAAATCGCGCGGCGGCGGCGTGCCCGACCGGATCCCAAAAAAGTCGGCCGCCTGGGTGCCCACAATCGAGACCGCGATGCCGGTCGTGAATCCGCTTGTCACCGGCCACGGGATAAACTTGATCAGCGCCCCCATGCGCGTCACCCCCATAACAATAAGGATGACTCCCGCCATCATCGTCGCCAGCATCAGGCCGCTAAAACCGTGCTTCTCGACGATCAGCAAAACGATCGGCACGAATGCCGCCGTGGGACCGCCGATCTGCACCCGGCTACCGCCGAGCGCCGAGATCAGGAAGCCCGCAATAATCGCCGTGAACAGACCCAGAGCTGGCGCGGGAAATGGCGTCGCGATTCCCGCAGGAATGCTCGCGATCCCCAAAGCCAGTGCCAGCGGCAGCGCGATCAACCCAACGGTAATCCCCGCCATGACATCCGAACCCAGGTCTCCCCGTCCGTATTTTCCTGAAAAAATTTCCAGCAGGCGGGGCCGGAACCCCCCGGCCGATCTCTTGCGGCGTGGGACTTCCTTCATGATGCGGTCGTCCCGCTCAGGAGCACCGCAAGGCGCGCTTTTTTCGTGGCCGACAGAGCCCGGAGCTGCCGGGGCTTGCGGGGGGAATCCAGATAAAGAAAGCTCCCGCAACAATCGCACAACTCCAGCTCACATCCCTGGTGCATCCGGACGAGCGATTCCGCCGACAAGGCCTGGCCGCACGCCGTGCAGCGCCCCTCTTCCGCCACGACAATGCTCTTGGCCCCACGCTGCAACATCCGGTCGTGATGGCTCAGAACCGACACCGGAAGACGTTGGCGCAGCATTTGAATGCCGTGCTGGCGCTCGCGCTCGGTCAGCACCCCGCGAAATGCGGAGGAAACCAACTCGAGCCAGCACAACTGCCGGAGTTGCCGCGCGAGGGAAGGAGATGGTTTTTTCATGCGCCTTATCACGCACAAAGAATGCCAATTGCCGGGGAAGATACTGCAACAAACTGCCGTCCATACTGTTAAACGAATTCGCTAAAAATTCCTCATCCCCCGGAATGCCGTATTTGCGCAATATTTGCACTCATTTCAAAAATCTGCGCATACTACCGGATCATGAACCCGAGCCTGGTCAGTATTCTTTTGATCGATTGTTCCGGACGTTTCGCGCCCGGGCTGAGCCGCGTGCTGCTGACAGAAGGCTACGCGGTGCGGACGGTCGAAAAGGAACGCGACGCCTTCCGGTTGGCGGAAAACGGATGCTTCAATGTGATCATCAAATCCTTTGAAACCGGGCGGACGGACGCCTTCGCGCTGATGGAAAAATTCCGGGCGATCAGCCCGGACACTCAGTTTATTTTTGTCAGCGAGGGAGGCTCGGTGAGGACGGCCATTGATGCGATCCACCAGGGGGCCTTCGATTACCTCTCCTGGCCGTCGGACAACGACCATGTCCTCCGCTCCGTGCGGCAGGCTTTGGAACACCAAGCGGTCGTCGCCGATGATCCGGGGATACGCCTCAGCCTGCGCCGCCGCAAAGAGGTGAACATCTTCGCCGGTACCAACGCGGCGATGCGGGAACTCCAGCAGGTCATCGAGCGCGTGGCCGGATCGGACGTCACGGTTCTCATCGAAGGCGAGAGCGGCACGGGAAAAGAGATCGCCGCCCGCGCCCTGCACGAAAAAAGCCCGCGCAAAGACGGGCCGTTTGTCGCCGTCAACTGCGCCGCCCTGCCGGATTCGCTCATCGAGTCGGAGCTGTTCGGGCATGTGCGGGGAGCCTTTACCGGAGCGAATGCCGACAAGCCGGGCCGCTTCGAACTCGCGCGCGGTGGCACACTTTTTCTGGACGAGATCGGCGACCTTTCCCAACTCGGACAGGCCGATCTCCTGCGGGTTTTGGAGGACGGGGTCTTCCGTCCGATCGGAAGCCGGACGGTTCTCCGCTCCAATGTGCGGATCGTTGCCGCCACCAACAGGGAACTCGAAAAGCTCTGCGCGGAAGGGAAATTCCGGGAGGATCTCTTTTACCGGATCAACGTGATCACCCTCACCCTCCCGCCCCTTCGCGAGCGGTCGGAGGATATTCCCCTGCTTGCGGAAAAGTTTGCCTCGCACTTCGGCGCAAAACACCGCCGCCGCGTGAAAACGTTTTCTCCCGAATGCGTGCGCCTGTTGGTTTCGCTCCCCTGGCCGGGCAACGTCCGGCAGCTTCGCAATCTTGTCGAGCGCCTCGCCCTCACCGCCCCCGGGCCGACCGTGCGCCCGGAAGATTTGCCCCGCCAGCTTGCGGCAAACGCAACAAGCGGCACCCCGTTCACCCTGCGTGCGGGACTCAGCCTTGCCCGGGTCGAGGCGGAACTCATCCGTCGCACGCTCGCCCATACCGGAGGCAACCGCACCGAGGCCGCCAAGGTTCTCGGCATCAGCCGCCGCGCTCTCCACTACAAACTCGACCGCCACCGGTTCGTCCCGGACCGACAGGAGCGCAATACCTCGGATTGACCCGTTAACGTTCTCGTTCCATCTTCTCGTTGACAAAGCCGTCCAGAAAAAGAAAATAGTCGGGCGCCTCCCGCAGGAGGTGCCATCCGGTGGCCGTAGCTCAATGGTAGAGTACCAGATTGTGATTCTGGTCGTTGCGGGTTCGAGTCCCGTCGGTCACCCATTTTAACTTGCTTGCAATAAGCATGATATACAGTAAGTTATCTACGGGTTGTGACGTTTTAAACCCGTCGTAAATTGGTGGAAAACCGCAGGGAAAAATCGGAGTTTTGGCCCTAACTGGCCCTAAAACATTTTTTCGTGAATTCTCGGTCCCCCCATTTCGTTCTGAACGTCTTGGCGTTCTGATTCTCGACGAACGGTTTTTTTCGTGCCCGTTTCATGATCTGAAATTCGAAATCCCCTTTGACAGGCGTGGAACGTGTAGTATGTTCTACACACTATGAAAACATCAATATTTCTCTGCCTCCTCCTCTCAACCGTCGCGGCATTTGGTGGCGACAGTTGGGATGCCTATATTCGCTTGGAGACACTCGACGCGTTGCAGAAAATTGAACGCAATCAACGGGACGCCCTTCTCGACGCCCAGCTTCAGGCTATTTGGAACCGATCGAAGTGCAACGATTGGAGCCAGTCTCCGTATCTGAAAGATCCGTTGCTTTCTCCCTGTTTTGATCGCAAATCTCGAGAGAACCCATTTTACTTTTGGAAATGAGTCAGGCATTTGGCCCGTATGTCCGCGAGAGGCGGGAGGCGAAACCCGCCAAAGAGTTTTCACTGCGCCGTGTGGCCGGGCGTGTGGGGATCGAGCCGTCGTATCTCAGTAAGATCGAACGCGGTGAACAGCCTCCCCCCGGCGAGGAGACGATTCAGCGGATCGCCAAGGAACTCGGGGAAGATCCCGACGTTTTGCTTGCCCTGGCCGGGAAAGTTTCTGCCGACTTGCTCAAAATCATCCGCGAACGCCCCGCGTTGATCGCCGAATTGCTCCGCTCCGTCCGCCGAGCCCCGGCAAAGCGCATCACACAGGCCGTCCGTCAAGTCCGCGACGGGGAATGGTAGCTACTCCCATGATCCAACTCGAAGACAACTCGCTTTCGTTCGCGTTCCCGGAAATCCCCCGGCAACTCGAATCCCTCCTGGAGCAGCACATTCAAAAAATCCGGCCGGGTTTCGTTCTGCCGGATAGACGTTACGAGCTGGTTGACATGCTGGATCAGTTCATCCGCCATGGTGCCATGTGGGCTCTTGTTCGCAACACATCCACCGCCGAAGTGATAAAGACCGCCGAGGCCCTGACCGATGCCGATGTCGAAGCCGCCTTGCGGGCGACAGCAAAAACCAACGCGCGGATTTCCGACGACATGTCCGCCCTATCGGTTTCCTTCCAGCGCACGTTGCGGATCCCGGATGACGGCGGCGAGTATCCGTTGCCCGAAGGCTTGGGAGAGTTTCCTGTCCGCCCGGTTGACGACTTCGATGTTCCTGCAGAGTGGTTGAAGCGGGGAGGCGTGATGATGCCGATGTATCAGAGCGAGGCTCTCTGGGTGCGGTTTTCATCGGAGTATCCGTTTGCGTTGAAGGTGGGATCAGGGAAGATCAACGCCGTCTCGGGCGAGCCGTGGGCACCCGAATTCCAGCGCGACCCGCAGAATTATGTCGTTGTCCCCGAGCAGCGGTGGCTCGACGGATTTGCCGTGGGAGAGGGCCTCATCCGGCAATTTGTCGCCATGCCGCTCGGTTCCGGTTTCTCCGTCGAGGAACAACTGACCGGCAAAGCGGAATCCGGGGGCATCCAACTGCAAGCCTGCCCCATGCGCGTGGAGTCGTATTTCAACCGGGAAATCGTTCCCAACCTGCCGGAGGAATTTCTGGAATTGATCCCCGCGTTGTTCCGAAAGCATCTGGTCGAGCGGCCAAGCGGCATCAAAAGGTCTCCCCCGCGAAGCTTTGGTGCCATGGGCCTAGCAGCCGGTGGATTGATGCGGCAGGAGATTTACGAAGACCCGTATCCGTTTGAGGATTGGAATACCGCGCACCCGGTCCGTTGCTTCCTCCACCTGTGCAATGCGCTGGACTGGCGAGAAATGACGAGCGAAGACCCGCCTCACCCGCCATTCACGGCCAAGGAATACGAAGCCTGTGGAATCCCGTGGTTCGACTACTACAGGGACGACTTGAAGGCGCTGCAAGGATCCGAGCAACTCGCGGGCGTCAAAAGCATTGCCCAATTTGGCAAGAAGATGTTGGAAACCATCACGCCGAAAAAAATCATCCAATACGGCAACACCCGCCGCCCGCCACGCCGGGTGATTCGCGAGATGCCCGGATTTCAACGTCCGCCTGATCCGGTCGAATCCCTGAAAGTCCCGGTCGTCCAATTCTCCGAAGAAGAACGAACCGCCTTGATAAAAAAAATGCAGCGCGTGCGAAAAGCCATCGCCGATTCCTACCAGCACCCGCTGGACGCCCTGCTCGCCTGCCTCCATTTCCATGCCGATTGGGACATGAGCGGCTCAACTCAAAACGCCGACGGCTCCACCAAGGACCTCATCCTCGTCTTCATGTCCCCACCCGACACCTGGCGCATGCGCGCCGGACGAGGAGGATTCTACACCGTCGATCCGAAAACTTTGAAAGCGACAAAATTCACGATGACTGCGATGAATTGATTCATATGGGCCAGTTCTCTTCGCTCTTCGGCAGTCGTCCCGCTTGGCTCACCAATATTCCATTGAGCGAGAGCACCACATGAAAACATCCGACAAAGCTCTGGAACATTGGGCCATTTACATCGACATTGAGGGTTTCTCTCCAAATTACGATGCCTCACATGGACGAGTAATTGCTGGCCTTGAAAATCTAATGGAGAGCATCTATTGGATAGGCAGTAAGTTCTGCTCAAAAAGATCCAGGCGTCTCTGTGCATTCCAAGCAGGAGGAGATGGTTTCTTCATCGACTCTGAATATGGTAGCCCCCATATTCCGATAGCCATTGCTATAATTTTAATGCGTAGCGCACTGCTTGTGGGCACATTGACTAAAGCAGGAATTTCGGAGGGTGAGTGTATCGGAATAAGTGGCTGGCGCCCGGAAGTGATCAGACAAAACACACAACATGATCGAGTTCGGATTGGCTCCGGTTATATGCATTTATTTCCAGTTATGGGAACAGCTTACACTAGTGCCTACAAGATCACAAATCCAAAGGGAGCTCTATTACTGATTGATTCAAAGATGGCCAAACGCACTTCTGTCAGAAGCATCACCGCATCCAACAACCCAGATTGCAATGTGATTGATTGGATTCACACAGACATCCCAGAGATTCAACAAATTGCAGAAATAGCAGAAATATCGATTGGGAAAGTGTGCGATTTGGAAGAGTCTTTAAAGGTTGAAGCCGACAAGGCCGCCTCCACTTTTCTTAGTGAGAAGTGGCTTCACAATACATTGATGTTTAATAACTGCGCATAGCCTCGGCAGTTCACTACAGCCTCGATGGTATCCACTCCCGACATGAAATCAAACCAAAGCCGCTCTATAACTCCAATACCACCGCACCAACTGAGTGTAACGTTACCTGCTCCGAATAGCAGGTTGGGCGAGATGGTCGAGAAATCGCTCCTACTGGCGAAGGAGTTCACGCTAGAAACTGTCGATGAGAAGACTCCTGATGCGCAATTTGCACGTGGTAAACTATACTACTACGGTGACGGCATTCCTCAAAACCACGAAGAAGCAATGCGATGGTTTCTTAAGGCGGCTGCGCAATACCACTCGAATGCGCAATGCTACGTTGGCATTTGCTATGGTTACGGCCAGGGCGTTGAAAAAAACGATCCTGCAGCAGTAAGCTGGTTTCTAAAAGCTGCTCAACAAGGACACGCTATCGCGAGTCATAATCTCGCCCGCTGCTACCGTGAGGGAAGAGGTGTTCCACAAGACCATGCGGAATCTGTGAAGTGGTTACTCAAATCCGCCGAAGAGGGTTACGCGGAGGCTCAATGCGAACTTGGTCTTTGTTACATATCGGGTAAGAACGTTCCGCACGATTATGCGAGGGCTGTTGGATGGTTTCGGAAAGCCTCAGATCAAGGGCACCCTGGGGGACAATACAACTTGGGCGTCTCTTTACAGGCTGGGCATGGCGTTGCACAGGACTATGCTGAAGCTATCAAGTGGGTTCGGAAGGCTGCGGATCAGAGATTTTCATTTGCTCAAGCAAATCTAGGAATGTGCTATGAACGGGGTTGGGGCGTTAAGCAGGATTACGAGGTGGCTGCTGAGTGGTATATGCTTGCTGCCGAACAAGGACTTGCTGTGGCTCAGTTTAACTTAGGTCTTGCTTACGAATGCGGTCGAGGTATTTCTAAAGACTTGGGAAGGGCTGCTCATTGGTATCAGGAAGCTGCAAATCAGGAAGATGCTCAAGCAGAATACCGCATTGGCCTGTGTTATACACTGGGTCGCGGAGTTCCGCAAGATGCTGAAAAAGGCATTGTATGGGTTCGCAAGAGCGCAATAAAGGGAGATCGTGATGCACAATTCTATCTTGGCGGTCGATACTTTAGCGGTCGGGGTGTTCCGCAGGACTATGCAACGGCTGTCCAGTGGTATAGGAGCGCAGCGGAACAAGGCCATGCTGAGGCGCAATGCAATCTTGGTATTTGCTACCAGAGTGGAGATGGTGTCTCAAAAGATGTTGTTGAAGCACTCAAGTGGGTTCGGAAAGCTGCTGAACAAGGATTTCCTATGGCTCAAGCAAATCTAGCCTATTGCTATCAATTCGGAGAGGGGGTTGCTTCAGATGTTCTCCGAGCTTATGCTTGGTACCGACTAGCAGCCGATCAGAAGCTCGCCGGAACCGATAATGAAGCATCGGCATTGGCAGCATCTATGTCTCCTTCTGAATTGGAAGCCTCCAAGCGTCTCTACTTCGAGTTCCAAGAAAAGTACATGGTGAAGCATTAATCTTCCATGAACGAAAGCAACTGGCTCATCCTCGACACCGAAACGACCGGCACCGCCGCGCCGGTCTTCGTCGTGGACATCGCCGCGCAGCGGATGCGCGGATGGGAGCCTGTCGGCGAGCCGTTTCGGAGGCTGCTGAACCATGACAAGGACATTCCGCCGGAAGCCTCGCGGGTGCATGGATACACGCGGGAGATTCTGGAGCGCGATGGGGAGCCGCCGCAGCAGGTCTATTCCGAGTTCCGCGAGTATGTTGGCGGGTTGCCTGTCACCAGCTACAACATCGAATTCGATTGGGACCGGGTGTTGGTTCCCGAGTGGCGCAGGCTGGGCATTCCTCCCATCGGCTGTCGGGGGCTGTGTGCCTTGCGACTCGCCCAGCGGCTGCTTGATCCGGTGCCTGCGGGAAACTGCAAGCTCCAAACCCTGCGGCAATACTATCGCATGGAAGAACGCGGTGCCCACACCGCCCTCGGTGATGTGCTCACGGTAATAGATCTTTTCCGTCATGTTCTGCGTCCGATTGCCGAAGAGCGTGGCCTGGCTACATGGGAAACGATCACAGCCTATGCCGAGGAGGAATGGTATCCGTCGCGGATTGCCTTTGGAAAGCATAAGGGGAAATCCGTTTGGTCGGCACGAACCGACCGGGAATTGCTCGCATGGTTGGAATCGCTGGCCCAGTCCTCCACCGCCCGAACCGCCCGGATGGGGCGTTGGTATTTGCGGGACTTGAATGTCGAAGAGCCGGGAATGTTATTTTCGATGCCATCCACGGCAGCGCGGGAGAGCCCTGAACCGCAGCCGACACTTGTCATTTTCAAGAATCTGGAATTGGAACGGCTGCGCGTGTTGATCGAAGCGGCCCGTGGACGGCTCGCGGAATTGGAGGCATCTTTCACCATTGAAAAGGCAAAAGTTGACGGGGTGCAGGCCAGCCTATTTCAGCGGCTCAGGCAACATTACCAGAAGCGCGATGTTCTGCGGTTGGTTCTGGAACATCGCCGGCGTTTCTTGGATGTCCTCTTGCGGGAGGGCGAGGAGGAGGCCGGGCATGTGGAGCAGGAATATCGGCAGGCCAAAGAGCACTGCGAGCAGGAATATGAGGAGGTTGCCGGGACTCTTTCCCAAAAGAAGCAACCCACCCCCGCAGAGGAAGCCGAGTTGGTCAACCTGTGGAAAAAGCTGGTGAAGCTCTACCATCCGGACCGCTTTGCCACCGAGCCGGACAAGCTGGAAACCTACAGCCAGCTCACAGCGGCGATCAACCGGGCGAAGGACACGGGGGATTTGGAAACCCTGCGACAGATCGCCAATGACCCGCAGGGGTTCATTCTGCGGCAGGGGTGGACGAATCTTGATTTTGCAGATGATGAACAAGTCGCCCAACTGCGGAAACTCTGGGAGAGCCTGGAACTCGAAATCCTGAGCGTCCTCGAAGCATCAAACCAACTGCGCGAAAGTGCGGAGTTCGAGCTTTACCAACTCGTCACCAAGAAGCCCGACCTGCTCGATCAAATCGCGGCCAAACAGTCTCAGAGTCTGGAAGCCGAGATTGCAAAGCTGAAATCCGAGGCGGAGGCGCTGGCCGGTGAGATCGAAGAACTGACCGGACAGAGACCGGCGATGGAGGCGGAAGCGAAGACATGAAACTGAAGGAATACTACAATCAGGCATTCCGAGGACGGCTACGGACTGGCCCCAGCCTGCGCTTACTCACCCACAGCCTTGAGCAACTCCACCTCCAACGCCCTGGCCACAAAGAAGCGCGCCTCCTCACGCAAGCGCCGGATTTCCTCCCGGAGTGATGAAATCTGCCCTTCCTTTTTGCCCCGGAGCAGGACGCCGAGAACTCCGATGAAACGCAACTTTAGCTGCGCGGCTCGGGACCTTGCATCTCCGTCGTCGAGCAGCACCCAGTCCGCGCCTTGCTCCAGGGCGAGCCCGAGGGCCTCCGATTCGCCGGGATGGAGGCTGGCACTGACTTCGCCCGGCACCGCTTGGCTCAGCGGTGTCACGCAAAGCCAGCCGTCGGTGAACGCACAATCCAGTGATCTGGCTGCGGCGCTGTGGCGGAGGTTGGACAGCTCCTGCCGCACGGCTACGGGAACCAGAACGGAGCCGAATTGGTCGCGCAACAGGCCGAGTCTTCCGATGATGGCGAGATTCGAGAGCGGCGAGGTATTACTGACCACAACCATAGGCGATGTCGGCGGCGAGGTCGGCTGTGGCGTAGTGACGGGGGATGTTGCGCTGTGCGAGTTCCTCGCCCATCTCAAAGCGGTCGAGTCCCGCAAGTTGCGTGGCCTGTGCGTGGGACATTGCGCCGCGGGCGTAAAGGGCGCAAGCGAGCTCGATGCGCACTTGGCGCGGCACTTCCGGCTGCGGGACATGGAGCACCTGAGCGAGCAGATCTCCAGGGACTTCAAGTGTGACGCTCATGGATGCAATGTGCCATTGGAGAGGCGGATTTCCTCATCACGGAGCCACGCTCCTTCTCGGTGAGAATCCCGACGAACGGGCTGGATTGCCTCATCCGGGTCGCGTCCTCACTTCGGGATCGCAGGAATTTTGCAAGAACGGGAACCTCCATGTGGGAAAGAAGATCCTCCCACTCTCGCAAAGCGGGGGCATCCGGGTTCAACGAACGCCAGCGAGAAATGGTCGCGCGCGGACGTTCCACCAGCGCAGGGTTGCGCAGGAGTTTGCCCGAAACAAGCCGGTGCAGAAGCAAACTCCGCCGGTCGATGTCTTGGTGCGATTTCACACTTCGGAGCCTACCCTTTCTCCAATAGAGCCGCAAGTTGCAAAAGACTTTACCCAACAGTCCCGCCTTGGCGGGAATCCGAAAAGATGATCGCGCGCGTCGGCCCGGCTAAATGCCTGCTTTACAACAAAGCAGCAAGCCGGTCAGATTTCCACTTCCATGCCATTCGAGCCACTTTACAGCCGCCTGCCAGAACTTGCCGAAGCTGAAACGAGGTCGGCTTTGGTCCAGGCCAAAGAGGACTCCGATCTCCCGGCGGCTTGCTACAGTTTCGTGGAGATGTTCTGCAATGAACCGGGATGCGATTGCAGGCGCGTTTTTTTTACCGTGTTTTCGTCCGCTACCAAACAGCCGGAAGCGGTCATCGCCTACGGCTGGGAAAGCGCCTCTTTCTATCGGAAGTGGTTCAAATACGCAGTCTCCAAAGACGATATCGCCGAACTCATTGGGCCGGTGCTCAACATGGGGTCTCCCCAAGGTCGGCACGCACCCGCCATTCTGAACCTTTTCACCGAAGCGCTGCTCCGCGACACGGATTACATCGAGCGCATCAAACGCCACTACAAACTCTTTCGTGCCACGGTCGGGCGCAGGTGAGACTATTTTGATATCGAAACGGGAGGAATCGACGGACGGCTCGGCGATCCGTCCCTACCGGTGGTGTGGTAGGGGCACATCGCCGAGGTGCCCGATTTTTTCTACCGATCCCGGTGTGTGTTTGGTATGACAGGCTTGCCCGCTGAGTCGGTGCTCTTTTCGTGGGCTTTCGAACCGGTTCCGGCTATCGGGCTTCTTGCGGCGGCGGTTGTCTATTTTCTCGGCTGGCGGAATCTGCACGCGCAGGTTCCGTGGCGGTTTCCGGTCGAGCGGCTGGTGTCGTTTCTCGGCGGGCTTGCGGTCATCTTTGTCGCGCTCGCTTCCCCGCTCGATGCCTTCGCCGGCTGGCTGCTGGTCGTCCACATGGTGCAGCACCTGCTGCTGACGATGGTGGCTCCTCCGCTCCTGCTGCTGGGCTGGCCGATGCTGCCGCTTTTGTCCGGTCTGCCACGCGGCTTCGCTCGCGAAGGGCTCGCGCCATTTCTGACCTCGCCAGCGCTCCAGCGGTTCGGGCGGTTTCTGGTCCATCCGTTTTTCGCGGGGCCGCTGTTCATCGCATCGAATCTCGTGTGGCACACGCCGGCGCTCTACGAACTTGCGCTGAGGTTCCCCGGATGGCACCAGGTCGAGCACGTTTGTTTCCTCGGCACGGCGATCCTTTTTTGGTGGCCGGTGGTCCAGCCGTGGCCATCGCGGCCGGCGCTGCCGCGCTGGGCGATGATTCCGTATCTTTTGGCCGCCGACCTCCAGAATACCGCGCTCGCGGCGTTCCTGTCATTCCAAGGCGGGGTTCTCTATCAGACGTATGCCCTGGCTCCGCGGATTTCCGGGCTCTCCGCTGCCGACGACCAGGCTGGAGCGGGGGCCGTGATGTGGGTGCCCGGTTCGATAGCTTATCTGATCCCGGCCGGGATTATCGCGATGCGCTATCTTTCGCCGCGCCGCCGCCGTCATCCGCGCGAACTGCAGGCGCCGCGTGCTCCAGCTCCGCCCCGGCGGAGATTCGATCTTCTGCGGGCCCCGGTGGTCGGACCTGTGATGCGTTGGAAATACTTCCGCCCGGTCCTGCAGTCGGTGATGTTCGCGCTCGCGGCGGCGGTCGTTCTGGATGGTTTGTTCGGCCCGCAGGCGAGCCCTGTGAATCTGGCCGGGGTGCTGCCGTGGCTGCATTGGAGCGGATTCAGCGCGATCGCCCTGCTCGCCGTGGGGAACCTGTTCTGCATGGCTTGCCCGTTCACGTTCGCCCGCGACCTGGGCAGGAAAATCTTTCCGTCCACGCGCGAATGGCCGCGGACGCTGCGCTCGAAATGGTTTGCGGTCGCACTGCTCGCCGGGTTCTTCTGGGCCTACGAATTCCTGAACCTCTGGGACAGCCCGTGGTGGACGGCATGGATCATTGTGTTTTATTTTGCTGGGGCGGTTCTGGTGGACGGGATTTTCAAAAACGCGAGCTATTGCAAATACGTCTGCCCGATCGGGCAGTTCAATTTCGTCGCGTCGCTCGTGTCACCGATGGAGGTGCGGGTCCGGGAAGCGGACGTCTGCGCTTCCTGCAAAACGCACGATTGCATCCAGGGCAACAGCTCGCAGCGTGGCTGCGAGCTCCTGCTTTTCCAGCCGCGGAAATCCGGCAACATGGACTGCACGTTCTGCCTCGATTGCGTGAAGGCGTGCCCGCACGACAATGTCGGGATCCTGGCCGTCGCGCCGGGGCGAGACCTGGTCGCCGACCCGCGCCGGTCGTCGCTCGGGCAGTTCGCGCGCCGTCCGGACATTGCCGCGCTCGTGCTCGTCTTCGTTTTTTCCGCTTTCGCGAATGTTGCCGCGATGGTCGCGCCCGTGCGGGATCTGGAGGACGCCGTCCGCCGGAGCCTCGGGCCCCAGACCGCGGGGCTCCTGTGGTTCGTGGTCTTCGTGTTCTCTGTTGTCGTGCTGCCGCTCGCGCTCGTGCGGGCCTGCGGATGGATTTCATCCGTCGGGTCCGGGCAGAAGCTGCCGAGCCTCGCCAGCGGGTTTTCCGTCGCCCTCGCCCCGTTGGGATTCGCGATGTGGGCCGCGCACATTTCATTCCATCTTTTTTCCGGAGTCCTCACCCCTTGGCCGATCCTGCTGCGGATCGCGCGCGACCTCGGCCTGGGAACGGCGGTGCCGGATTGGAATGTTCCGGCTCCTGTCTTCGATGGCCTGCCGGGCCTGCAGATCCTGTTCCTGAATGTCGGCCTGCTCTTTTCCCTCTGGATCTATTGGCGGAAATCTCTTGCCCTGACCCGGCGGGCGATGCCGGTCTTCCTGCCATGGGCGCTGCTGGCCACCGCGCTTTACGCCGCAGGCATCTGGCTGATCTTCCAACCGATCGACATCCCCGGAGGAATCAACCCGCCATGAGAAGGCTCCTGGCGATTGCCCTTCTTCTGGCTGCTCCAGCCCTGCTCCGAGCGGACGGCGGGATCACGCTCGGGCAGATCGATCGTGATGGATTGCGCGTTACCGTGTTCGCCGCGCCTGTTCCCATTCGTGTCGGCCCGCTGGATGTCACCCTCCTCGTGCAGGAGATCCCGTCCAACCAGCCCGTGACCGATGCCGTCATTTCCTGTTCCGTGCAGAAGGTCGGTCCGCCTTCGCCCGTCCCCGTCCGCCTGCCCGCATGGTGTTCGACCATCGCCCCCGGAGCCCGCATTCCCGCCACGGCGGTGCATTCGAGAAACAAGCTGCTGTCCGGGGCCTACCTTCCGCTCACCGAACCCGGAAGCTGGGAACTGAGGATCTATATCACTCGCGGCCCGACCAGTTTCTCCGCCTCGCTTCCGCTCGACGTGGCCGCTCCCCAACAGCCACTCTCGACGTGGTGGCCGCTCATCGCCTTGGTGCCCGCCGCCATTCTCCTCTATGTCTGGCGGGCGTTCCTCGTCCGCGAAAAGCGAAGGCCTATATAATCCGCTCTGGAGGGGATTGGATCAAGGTTGTTGCACGGAGTCGGTCCGGGTCGCCGCCTCGATGAGGGCGATCTCTTCGGGTGTCAGGCCGTAAAGCCTGTAAACGAGGGTGTTGATATCGCTGTCCAAAGAGACGCACTTGCCTTTGTAGTAATCGCATTCCTTTTCGGTCTTCGCCGCGGCCAGCATTTTTTGCGCTTCCAGCATGGCATCGACCAAGCGGACGATCTTGTCATGGGCGGCATTGCACTCGAAGTTTGTGAAATCAAGCGGGGGCAGCGGAAGCGAGGCGAGTTCCCCGCGTTGGACGTGCAGCGTTTGGAATGTGCTGCGGTAATAAAAAGAGAGCGCCCGAGAGTTCACGATTCCCGTGACGAAACGAAGGTCGTAGGGCGAAGGGTTGTCGGCATGGGGGATGATAATCAGCACATCTTTGACGTAGTAATGGCTGTCATCATAGGTTCCGGCAAAAAGTTTTGAGGTGTCTTTGACGAGGACTTTTGGCTGCTCGAACCGGGCCGATTCTCCCGGCCTGGCAGTTTGTCGGTGCTCCCTCATTTTTTCCGGGACATACCAGACGAATTCTCCTTTGTGGGCATATCCGTAGCGGAAGACATCGTCACCGCGAAGCAAGGGTTTGTCCTGGGAGTGAAGCCCCTCCTGCCGGTGGAGGAACTTCGCATCGTCGCCGGTTTTCAAACCGAAGCAGACATCAAACTGCCTGTCGATTGTCGGACCTTGGCGCATCTTCTCTTTGATGCTCTCCGCTTCCGGGAACAGGCTCAGATCGAAAACATTCTCGAAAGTTGTTTCAAAAACTTGCTGCGGGATTTTTCGGATCAACTGAAACTGCTCCCCGGGTTTGCCGGACCGGACACTGATCACGGCTTTATTCTTGGCGGGGGCCCGTTCTTTTTCAAAAACGAAAAGGCTTGTTTCCACCTGGGCGTCGGCGAAAACGCGATGATCGAATTCCGCGATTTCTTCGATGCGATAGTTTGCCAGGATCAGGCGTCGCAATTTTTGAAAGCTGTTCAACCTCAGCCAGCCTTTTGAAATGATGTAACCGAAGCGGCCATTGTTTTTCAGCAGCCTGGTCGCCTGCTCCAAAAAACAGCAATAGAGGTCAGCTTTGTGCGTGAAGGTGTCGTAGTGAGCCCAGAGATACTCTTTGACTTGGGGTTCGATGTTGTGCGGTCGCACATACGGCGGGTTCCCGACAATCGCGTCGAATCCATTGCCGCGAGGGCGCGGGCGCCGGGTGACTTTTGCCGAGTATTTGGCGTTGGCCGGCCCGGCGCTGTGAATGAGTCCTCCTTCGATGAAATCGTCGAGTTCAGGGGTTTCGGCCACTTTGCCCGCAGGGACAAAGCGCGGGAAGAGGGAGGGAAAGGCGGCCTCGAAATTCATCGGGTTCAGCTTCTGTTCCTCTTTGGTGCCGAATTCAAACTGCCCGTGGAGAACATCGGTGCCGATGAGGGAGTTGCCGCATTTGATGTTGGCTGAGAGCGAAGGGAGGATGGCCCCTTGCTCGAAATCCATGCGGTATTGGTGGGCGCTGGAGGCGGTTTCATCCTGGAGAAGCCGAAGGTAGAGGGAGAGTTGGGCGACTTCCACGGCCTGTGCGTCGATGTCCACGCCGAAGATGTTATTGAGCAGGATATCGCGGCGCTTTTTCAGGCTGAGGTGAAGCGAACCCTCGCGCGTGAGGCAATCCGCCTGCGTGGCCTGTTTGGGAAATTTATTGTAATAGGCGGTGTGGTAGGCGAGCAGGCATTCGTAGATGCCGAGCAGGAACGAGCCGCTGCCACAGGCGATGTCGGCGAATCGCATCTGCGCGATGGCCTCGGGCTTGCGGCCTTCGATGAGATGGCCGACCGTCTGCTCGACGAGGTAGCGGACGATGTAATCCGGCGTGTAATAAACGCCGCCGGCCTTCCGGACATCGGGCTTCTGCTCGATCTCAGCGCGTTTGGGCGTGGCCCGGATGACATTGCCGAGAAACCGCTCGTAGATGCTGCCGAGAATGTGGATGGGGACCGTGGAGAAGTCGTAGGCGCTGTTCTTGTGGCTGAGGGCTTCGCAGATGTCGGCAAAGACGTCGTCGTCCGGCGAAAAATCCGGCGAGTCGAGGAGCGGGTGTTTTTTGAAGACGATGCCGTTGTAGATCCCATCGAGGCGGCGGCACTGGGCGCGAAAGTCACCCCACGCGGAGCCTCTCGCGCCAAGCTGGGAAATGATGTCGTTTGGTTCGATGAGCCGGTCCTCAAGAAACCGGATAAAGACCAGCCGGTCGATGGTTCGCTGAGTGATCTCAGTGAGGGTTCCGCTGTCGAGGGCGTCATCCGATTTCTTGAAGGATTTCGCGAGGGCAAGGCGATGCTCGTCGAGTTCTTCGAGGAAGGCTTCGTCGAAGGATTTGTCGCCGCCCGGAAAGAGGGCGAGTTGTTTTGCGCCGCCTCGGGGCTTGGGTAAACCCTCCGCGAACTTCTCCAAACTGCCGCCCGCGACGGCCTCGCGGGAAAAAAGCCAGTAGATGCGGGCGAATTTTTCTTTGTCGAGGTAATCGCGGTAATGGAACTTCCCACCGGCGACGACGCGACCGAGAGCGGTTTCCGGCGCGGCCTTGTAGCGGGAATCCAGAATCCGGAATTCCTCGAAATCCGTCAGCACCGCCAGCGGGGTCTGGGCGCTGAAGCCGTAGCGGATTGTCTGAAAATGGGCGTCGGCATTTTCGAGCGAGCGGGATGGTTTCTTGGCCTCGACAAAGAAGCGGGGTTGTTTGAAATCCGGTGCCAAGTGAAAGGCGTAGTCGGCGCGCTTGCGGGCGGCCCCCTGCTGCTGGCCCAGCTCGACTTTCACCTCCTGCTCGTAGGGGTTTTTCTCCCTCTCGTGGTTCACGTCCCAGCCAAGTGCGATAAAAAATTTGTCGAGGAAGTCCTTGCGAACCTCGGCTTCCTGATACGCGGGCGAGAAGTATTTCACTTCGTGGGCCGCAAAGTCTTCAGCCAGTGCGGAGATCGCCGCGAAAGCCGTTTCGAGGGTGGCGTGTGGCAGCGTGATCTCAGGCTTCATGAAGGGAAATGGCGTCCGGCTTATCGAGGGAAGATTCGACGAATTTTACAGGAAGCAGAGGCATTAGCGAGCAAAAGGGCACGCTACGCGCGCTGGATCGCCTCATAGAATAAGCTGCGCCTACTTGTGTGGTTTGGATGAGGCGCGCCGGAGTTTTGTCTTTCGTTCTGATTTGAAGATCGCCGGCTCCTCGGCGAGCACCAGCACCATTTGCTGGGAATCGTCGGGTTCCAGGGCCGGCGTGATTCCGTTCATCAAGAGGGTTTCCCCGGCGAAGTCGGGATACAGCGCGGCCAGCCGGGGAATGCAATGCCCTGCCTGCCGATAATACGACTCATCCAATTCGATCCCGATTGACTCGTAGCCGATGGCTTCCGCTGCGGCGAGGGTGGAGCCTGACCCCATGAACGGATCAAGAACTGTGCCCTCCCCAAGCGGCAGCAATGACCGGACAATGATGCGCATAAAATGTTGCGGTTTGAGGCACGGGTGATCCGAGATGTCCTCCTCCCGATCCGGTGTTCGCCCGCTCATGATCGCATCCGGCAACGGTTTGTCGGGACCGAGGCGACGCAAACCGCCGGTTTTCCACCGGCGAAGATTTTCGGCGACTGTCTTTTCCGCGATTGGTTTGCGAAAAAGCATCCACGGTTCATAAGCGCCTTTCGGCGTGACGCAGACTTTTGAAAACTCGCGCTCCGCGTTCTTGGGGCGGTCCCCGCCGCGGAAGCTGAAATAAAGCCGCATGATAGCCGTTCGGACCTCGAAGCCGGCATCCGCCAACGCGCCCTGCACGAGGTGCTGCATGATGGGATGCCCGGCGACGCAAACATGCGCCCCCGGCACGAGCGAGGGGAGAAGCAGCTTGCCCCACTCGTTAAAAAACACCGCGAGGTTCTTCTTCTGGGCATCGTTCAGGATCGTGAAACGCGGCAGCGGGTCGCGCTTGCTTCCGCCGATGGTCGGCGGCAGCCTCCACACACCGCCGCGACCGGCGCGGAGCTTCGAGACTTCCTTGCCGGTAAACTCCAACAACCCATACGGAGGGTCGGTGCAGACGGCATGCAGCGATTGCGCGGGGCAATCGCGCAGCCAGTCGAAGCAGTCGGCATGATGGATTCGATACATTGGGAAGAAACCGAAGGTTCAACTATAGACGAAAGACGATCAAGCGCGAAATCGGTATCAACTATAGGCGAAATGGATGCCAAGACGACCATAGGGCGATTTATCCGGAAACTTCGAGAGCAGAAGCGGTTCACCCAAGACCAACTGGCTACGCGAACCGGGATCACTTACCAGTATCTTTCGGGCTTGGAAAACGGGCGGCAGAACTTTTCCATCGATGTGCTGGAAGCACTCGCCGGCGCGCTGAATGTGCCGTTCTCTCAATTGGTCACAGCGGCCTTCGCGCCCGACCCGTCAGCCTCCACCTTCGCGGTAAACCCGAAATACTTTCGTCCGCAGGTTCCGCTCCCGCCGGGCATGAAGCTCGCGCATGTGGAAGCGTCGATCAATGCAACGCAGAGCATCGTTTCCGGCATCAACGCCAACCTCTTGTCCGCCGGGGCAAAGGTGCTTCCCGCATATATCCAAGGCAACAACTTCAGCGGCCTTGTTTCAAACATGCTCTGCGACGCTTTCAATGATCATTCGCCCTACAAGCATAATTCCCACCAAGCATATCCCGACCTCATCAACACCTCGGCAAATGAAGCAGGCAGCCCGGCTGGTTTAGAAGTGAAATCCACGATCCAAATCGGCAAAGGCGGCGAAAGCCACAACGGTCACTCCGGATGGCATCTCATCGCCTGTTTTCAAATCGAGGAAAAGACCGGAAACATCCGTTTCATTCATCTCATGTTCGCGGTTCTGAACGGGCACAACCATGCAAGGCCGGACTGGACATACGTTGGCAGCAAAGTGAACGCGGAGACCGGCAGCCGTCGGACGGAAACCTACAACACCACCCTTACGGGCACAACGAAACTGCGTGACGGCTCGGTATTCCTCGATCCCGAGGCGATAGATTTCAAGCGCTGGCGGCAGGAACGCCGGGGCTCGGTTCCTGCGTATTCCATATTCTCGAAGTAGGATGCCCGTGTTGCGCCGCGCCATTTTTGCGTTTCGTTCTTGTCGTGGGAGGGGGTTCGCGGGAACAATCCGGCGTTTATGATTCCAGTCGCCATCGTTGGAGCCAACGGCTACTCGGGAGAGGAACTCTGCGCGATTCTTGCGCGGCATCCCTCGGTGCGGGTTGTTGCCCTGACCTCGCGCCAGCACGCGGGGAAAAAGGCCGGGGAGGTTCTGCCGCGTCTGGCGGGGCACGGGGAATTTTCCGATTTGGTTTTCAGCGAGCCGGGGGTGCCGGCGCTGCTGGCGAGCGGCGCGGAGTTTTTCTTTCTGGCGCTGCCGCACGGGGTGGCGGCGGAATTTGCGGCGCCGCTTTTCGAGGCCGGGCGGCGGGTGGTGGACCTGAGCGCGGATTTCCGCTTGCGGGATGCGGCGGTGTATCGGGAATTTTACGGTGGAAGCCACGGGGCGGAGCATCTTCTCCCCAAGGCGGTTTACGGGCTTCCGGAGATCTATCGGGACGAGATCCGGCAGGCCGGGCTTGTCGCCTCGGCGGGGTGCTACCCGACTAGCATCCTCCTTCCGCTTGTTCCGTTGTTGAAAAATGGTCTGATCTGCGCGGATGACATTTTGGTTTCCAGCGCCAGCGGGGTGAGCGGAGCGGGACGGAAGGCGGAGACGGCGCTTCTCTACGGGGAGTGCAACGAAAGCCTCCGGGCTTACGGGCTTCCGAAGCACCGGCACCTTTCCGAGATCGAGCAGGAGCTTTCTCTCGCCGCGAAACAGCCGGTCGTCATTTCCTTCGTGCCGCACCTCGCGCCGATGACCCGTGGGATCCACACGACGATTTTTGCCCGTCTTGCCGAAGGGGTGGCCTGGGAGGCGATCCTGCCCGCGCTGGAATCGGCCTACGCGCGGGAACCCTTCGTGCGGGTCTCCCGGAGCCTGCCCGACACAAAAAATGTGAACGGCACAAATTTCTGCGACATCTCGGCGCGTTACGACGGGCGGGCCGGGCGGCTGGTTCTGCTTTCCGCCGAGGACAATTTGGTCAAAGGTGCGGCTGGACAAGCGGTGCAGAACTTTAATTTGATGGCGGGGATCGGGGAGACGGAGGGACTTCTATGAACAAAATGCGAAAAATCCAGGGGGGCGTCTGTGCGGCGGAGGGATTTGTCGCCGGGGCCACCGGCTGCGGAATCAAATCCGGCAAGATCACCCGCGACGACCTGGCGGTGGTGTTTTCACAATCCGCCGCGACGGCGGCGGCGACGTTCACGACCAACAAAGTGAAGGCCGCGCCGGTGCGGATTTCCGCCGAGCACCTGCGCGCGGGCCGGGTGCGCGC
>Ga0118677_10003885_pt1 | contig 27702 bp, 23 predicted proteins | sample AliMusrvi5mmetaG_FD_86154 | JGI IMG/M metagenome (GOLD analysis project Ga0118677, IMG submission 86154) | reverse complement strand
CGGCAATTGCTGCACCATGAGTCGGTGGGTTTGAGTAATTGGTACGGATGACGCGCTTCAATTGTGAGAGCACACGAGTGGATTCATCTTTGCTTTGAGTCACGATAGACAGGGCGCCAACGCGCTCGCCGTAGAGTGAGAAAGACTTCGAGAATGAGCTCGATACAAAGAAAGACATGCCAGATTCTGAAAAGAGACGAACTGCAATACCGTCTTGCTCAATCCCAGCAGCAAAGCCTTGATAAGCCATATCCAAGAAAGGAATAAATCCTTTCGCTTTGCAGATCTCAATGACTTGGCGCCATTGCGCTTCGGTAATGTCTGCGCCGGTTGGGTTATGACAGCAAGCATGCAACAAGACTGTAGTGTTCTTTGGGAAGGATTCTAAAGATTTCACCATGCCGTCGAAATCAACACCGCGCGTTTTGCCATCGAAGTAGGTGTACTCAACAACATCAAACCCAGCAGATTCAAAAATGCCGCGATGGTTTTCCCAAGTTGGATTACTGATAGCGCAGGGAGCATTTAAATTGAGGCGCTTAATAAAGTCAGCGCCAACGCGCAGGGCACCAGTACCACCAAGACACTCGGCCGTCACAACGCGACCGTCTTTAATCAAAGAAGAGTCTGCACCAAACAACAGGTTTTGGACGGCGCTGTTATAGGGATTTGGACCTTCGATAGGAATGTAGCTACGTGGTGAGCGCTTTGCAACGATACCTTCTTCAGCCTGAATAACTGCCTTTAAAAGAGGTACCTTGCCTTCGTCGGTGTAATACACGCCCACACCTAGATTTACCTTATCTGGACGCTGATCAGCAACGTAGGCTTCTGTGAGGCCGAAAATAGGGTCTTTTGGGGCTAGCTGGACTGAGGAAAACAAGGTCATTTGGAGGTCGTATACGATAGTTAAAAGGATCTTCTGATACTAAAAAACGTTCAATTCTGTTTAATTTGGCTTAATTGTTGGGTTTTGAGGCTAGATTCAACTTTTTTCCAATAAAAACGGCAAAATCATCGTTTGTACAAAATTCGCTGTGAAAAAACTCACAGATGAAATGATAGCTGAGATGCCCCCTAAGTTGCCTAAAACTGCTCCAAAAACCCAAGCTGTTGATCTCCCAAAAGCACCTGTGGCCGACCCCTTGGGCGAGGCAGGTCACGACCTAGATCCAGCCAAGTTTGTTTCATTTCCGGATTCCCCGTTTCAGTTGTATCAGCCATTCCCGCCAGCAGGCGATCAACCAGCGGCAATTGACGCTCTAGTTGCCGGAATTGATGATGGTTTGACTTTTCAGACCCTTTTAGGGGTTACCGGCTCTGGCAAGACTTTCACGATGGCCAATGTGATTGCCAGAACCGGACGGCCAGCTATCGTTTTTGCCCCAAATAAGACCTTAGCAGCGCAGCTTTATAGCGAATTCCGAGAGTTTTTCCCACGCAATGCAGTGGAGTACTTCGTCAGTTACTACGATTACTACCAACCTGAGGCATACGTCCCTACGCGGGATTTGTTTATTGAAAAAGATTCATCCATCAATGAGCACATCGAACAGATGCGACTGTCTGCTACAAAAAGCTTATTAGAGCGACGTGATGTCATCATCGTTGCGACTGTGTCTGCGATTTACGGTATCGGCAATCCTGGTGACTATCACAGCATGGTGATGACTTTGCGTCCTGGCGACAAGATGAGCCAGCGCGATATTTTGATGCGCCTGATCGCCATGCAATACGACCGCAATGAAATTGACTTTAAACGTGGTGTATTTCGCGTGCGAGGCGACACGATTGATATTTTCCCAGCCGAACATAATGAGTTAGCTGTGAGAGTGGAATTGTTTGATGATGTAGTTGAAAGCTTGCAATTCTTTGATCCGCTCACTGGAAGAATTCGCCAGAAAATTCCTCGCTTTACTGTCTACCCAAGCTCTCACTATGTAACCCCACGCGAGACAGTTCTCAAAGCCATTGAAACCATCAAGACTGAACTGCGTATTCGCTTAGATGAGTTTGTCAAAGATGGCAAGTTGGTTGAGGCGCAACGCCTTGAGCAACGTACCCGCTTTGATCTAGAGATGCTCAACGAGTTGGGCTTTTGTAAAGGAATTGAGAACTACTCCCGCCATCTCTCAGGCGCCATGCCTGGAGAGGCGCCGCCTACCTTAGTGGATTACTTGCCCAATGATGCGTTGATGTTTTTAGATGAGAGCCACGTTTTAATTGGACAACTCAACGCGATGTACAACGGCGATAAATCACGTAAAAGTACCTTGGTTGAATTTGGTTTCCGTTTACCTTCTGCGATGGATAACCGACCACTCAAGTTCTCTGAATTCGAAACGAAGATGCGTCAAACCGTTTTTGTTTCTGCAACGCCTGCTGATTATGAAAATACACATACCGGCCAAGTAGTGGAGCAAGTTGCTAGACCGACTGGTTTGGTTGATCCTGAAATTGAAGTCTTACCCGCTAGCTCACAAGTTGATGACTTGTTGGGTCAGATTCATGAGCGCGTCAAAGTACGCGAGCGCGTTTTAGTGACCGTGCTGACAAAACGCATGGCAGAACAGTTAACCGACTATCTCTCGGATCATGGTGTGAAGGTACGTTATGTTCACTCTGATATCGATACTGTTGAGCGAGTAGAAATTTTGCGAGACCTCCGTCTGGGAGTATTCGATGTTTTGGTAGGTATTAATCTATTGCGCGAAGGCCTGGATATTCCGGAGGTTTCTTTGGTGGCCATTTTGGATGCCGATAAAGAAGGTTTCTTGCGCTCTGAACGTAGTTTGATTCAGACCATCGGCCGTGCCGCCAGAAATATACGCGGCAAAGCCATTTTGTACGCCGATCGCATTACCGACTCCATGAAGCGTGCGATGGGGGAAACAGAGCGCCGCAGAACTAAGCAAATTGCCTTTAATAAACTTCATGGCATAGAGCCCAGAGGTGTGACCAAGCGGATTAAGGACATTATTGATGGCGTTTACGACGTCAATGAGAAGCGCTCAGAGATGCAGGTAGCCGAGGAGAGGGCTCGGTATGAAGATATGAGCGAGAAGGACCTGTCGGGCGAAATTAAGCGCTTAGAGAAGCAAATGAACGCCGAGGCTAAGAATTTGGAGTTTGAAAAGGCGGCTGCTACCCGAGACCGCCTCACAAAGGTCAAAGAAATGGCTTTTGGAGCTCGTTCTCGGGATGGCCTTTAGTTTTTTGGGATAATTCCTGAGCGGATTGGTGGGGTATATGGTATAGTTGACTGGAATAGTCGGGTATTACCGATTCGACTGTTAGCTGTCCATAACAATCCATTACCAAGGTGACATATGAGACTTACAACTAAAGGCCGTTTTGCTGTAACTGCAATGATCGATTTAGCCCTGCGCGAAACGCATGGCCCTGTAACGCTGGCTGGAATTAGCCAAAGACAAAAAATTTCCCTCTCTTACTTAGAACAGTTGTTCGGTAAATTACGCCGTTTCAATATTGTGGAGAGCACTCGCGGTCCTGGCGGTGGTTATACCCTGGCGCGTAAAGCTAATGAAATCAGCGTAGCCGACATTATTGTTGCCGTTGACGAACCATTAGATGCAACCCAATGTGGTGGCAAAGGAAATTGCCATAGCGATGAAGAAAATCATGGCCTCTGTATGACGCATGACCTCTGGACGAATCTCAACTCTAAAATGGTTGATTACCTAAGTTCCGTGTCTTTGCGTGATTTAGTTCAGCAACAAGAGGGTCGCGGCATTGTGCTGCATGACCTGCGTCATAAGAAAATCAAAATTGAAGGCGTGAAGTCTGAGAAGACTGCGCCAGTAGTAGCAGCGAAAAAAGAGGTCGCCCCCAAGAAACCTCTCGTGAACTCCGTTTTTAATCTGGCTCAGCAAAGCTAAATACTAGCAAGCCAATTTTTATAAGTAAATCATGAACGCACCACAAGACATTCCAGCACAAGCGGTTCCGATGTTTAGTCCTAAGCACTTTCCGGTGTATATGGACTACTCAGCTACAACGCCGATTGATCCACGCGTGGTGGATAAGATGTTGCCTTATTTGCGTGAGCAATTTGGTAATGCTGCATCCCGTAGCCATGCTTATGGCTGGGCTGCGGAAGAGGCGGTTGAGTGGGCGCGTTCAGAAGTAGCTCTATTAGTACATGCTGATCCAAGAGAGATCGTATGGACTAGCGGCGCTACTGAAAGTATTAATTTGGCATTAAAAGGCGCTGCCCATTTCTACAAAGATAAGGGTAAGCACATCATCACCGTAAAGACTGAGCACAAGGCTACTTTAGATACTTGTCGTGAGTTAGAGCGTGAAGGCTACGAAGTCACTTATTTAGATGTATTGCCCAACGGCATGATCGACATTGAGCAGCTCGAAAAAGCAATGACTCCTGGCACCATCATTGTGTCAGTGATGTTTGTGAATAATGAAATTGGCGTAGTACAAGACATTCCGAAAATCGGTGACTTGTGCCGTTCACGGGGTGTCATTTTTCATGTGGATGCAGCGCAAGCTACTGGCAAAGTAGAAATTGATTTAGAAAAGCTCAAAGTAGACCTCATGAGTTTTTCTGCTCACAAGACTTATGGCCCTAAGGGGATTGGCGCTTTGTTTGTGCGTCGTAAACCGCGCATTCGGATTGAGGCGCAGATTCATGGTGGCGGTCATGAGCGCGGGATGCGTTCTGGCACCTTGGCGGTTCACCAAATCGTTGGTATGGGGGAAGCCTTCCGCATTGCCCGTATTGAAATGGCTGAAGAAAATAAACGCATTCGTGCCTTACGTGATCGTTTATTAGCTGGCTTGAAAGATATTGAAGAGGTTTATGTCAATGGCGACATGGATCATCGCGTTCCACACAACCTCAACATCAGCTTTAACTATGTTGAAGGTGAATCGATGTTGATGGCCTTGAAAGATTTGGCGATCTCATCAGGCTCTGCTTGTACCTCCGCTTCATTAGAGCCTTCTTATGTATTGCGCGCCTTAGGCCGTAACGATGAATTAGCCCATAGCTCCATTCGTTTTACATTGGGCCGTTTCACAACTGAAGAGGAAGTGGATTTCACGATCAAGTTGGTAAAAGAGAAGATCGCGAAGTTGCGTGAGCTCTCACCATTGTGGGAAATGTTTAAAGATGGAATCGATCTGAGCACGATTCAGTGGGCTGCACACTAAGAATATTGAAAAGATAAAGAGAAAATATCATGGCATATAGCGAAAAAGTAATCGATCATTATGAAAATCCCCGCAACGTGGGTTCATTTGCGAAGGGTGACGACAACGTAGGCACTGGCATGGTCGGTGCACCGGCATGCGGCGATGTAATGAAATTACAAATCCGTGTGAATGATCAAGGCGTGATTGAGGACGCAAAATTTAAGACCTACGGTTGTGGTTCTGCGATTGCCTCCTCATCCCTTGTGACTGAATGGGTCAAGGGCAAGACCTTGGATCAAGCTTTAGAGATTAAGAACTCTTTGATTGCTGAAGAATTGGCTTTGCCGCCTGTGAAGATTCACTGCTCGATTTTGGCTGAAGATGCCATCAAGGCAGCGGTAGCGGATTACAAAGAAAAACATCCAGCGAAATAAGTAAAAAACGAACGACATCATGGCAATTACCTTAACCGATAAAGCAGCGCAGCACGTTCAACGCAATTTAGATAAGCGCGGCAAGGGCTGTGGCTTACGCTTAGGCGTTCGCACTACCGGCTGCTCTGGGTTGGCTTATCAATTGGAATATGTTGATGAGTCCGCTCCTGAAGATACGATGTTTGAGTCCAATGGTATTAAGGTCTTTATTGACCCTAAGAGCTTGGCTTATTTAGATGGAACAGAATTAGATTTTGTGCGTGAGGGTTTGAACGAAGGATTTAAGTTTCAAAATCCAAACGTAAAAGATGAGTGTGGTTGTGGCGAATCCTTCCGCGTCTGACGATTACTTTCGCTTTTTTGGTTTAAATCAGCAATTCAACATCGATTTGTCTGTCTTAGATCAGGCTTACCTTGCTATTCAGAAGGAGGTACATCCCGATCGCCATGCTCGTGGCAGTGATACCGAACAGCGCCTAGCAATGCAGATGGCGACTTTTGCTAACACGGCATTTCAAACTCTAAAGAACCCAATTCAGCGTGGCCTTTATCTATGCAAATTGCATGGTGTAGACGCTAAGCTGGAAACCAATACCGCGATGCCAGCTGCTTTCTTAATGAAGCAGATGGAATGGCGTGAGAGCTTGGATGAACAGGCTGAAGATCTACCTGGCCTTGAAGTGCTAATGGATGAAGTCAACCAAGTCAAGAAGGAAACCATTGCCGAAGTGGTTCAAGCCATTGATGCTGCTAAGAACTATGTGCGGGCTGCCGAGTTATTAAGAGGCCTGCTATTCATCGATAAGTTTGCTATTGAACTCGATGACGCTATTGCGGCTTTGGCTTAGCTTTAAACTAACAGATCATGGCCTTATTACAAATCTCGGAACCTGGTAAGTCTCTTGCCCCCCATCAGCGACGCATTGCTGTAGGCATTGACTTGGGAACTACCAATTCATTGGTGGCGATTGTTAGAGATGCATTGCCTAAAGTATTGCCAGATTCCCAGGGAAGAGAATTACTTCCTTCGGTGGTACGCTACCTGCCAAATGGTAGAACTCAGGCTGGCTTTGAAGCTTTAGCGAGTGTGGTTTTAGATCCAAAGAATACGATCGTCTCAGTAAAGCGTTTCATGGGGCGTGGCTTACTCGATGTCGAGCATATTGAAAGTGCTCCTTACGATTTCGTGGATGAGCCCGGCATGTTGAAGTTGAGAACGGTTGCTGGAGATAAAAGCCCCATTGAAGTTTCTGCAGAAATTCTGGCGCGCTTACGTCAGTTGGCTGAAGACTCCGTTTCTGATGACATTGTTGGAGCAGTGATTACTGTTCCCGCTTACTTTGATGACGCACAGCGTCAAGCCACTAAAGATGCAGCAAAGTTGGCCGGCATTGAGGTATTGCGTTTATTAAATGAACCAACTGCAGCCGCCATTGCTTATGGTTTAGATAATGCCTCTGAAGGTATCTACGCTGTCTATGACTTAGGTGGAGGCACCTTTGATATTTCTATTTTGCGTATGAGCAAGGGAGTATTTGAAGTTCTGTCTACCGGTGGCGACTCTGCTTTAGGTGGCGATGATTTTGATCACCGTTTGTATTGCTGGGTGATAGAGCAAGCCAAACTGCCACCGTTGTCGGTGTATGACCATTCCACTTTATTGCAATCTTGTAGACACGCTAAAGAGTTACTGAGTCATAACCCTCTGGCACGCGTTCATGAGACGCTGGCTGATGGTACGGTAGTGAATGTTGGCGTGAGTCAGGCCCAGTTCTTTGAGATTACTCAGAACCTCGTAAATAAGACATTGGTTGCAGTCAAGAAAGCCTTGCGTGATGCAGGCCTTAAGGCTGATGAGGTTAAAGGTGTCGTGATGGTGGGTGGTGCAACCCGTATGCCCAACGTCCAGCGCGCTGTTGGTGAATTATTCGGTACAAAACCCTTAAATAATCTCAATCCTGATCAAGTGGTTGCGCTGGGTGCGGCGATGCAGGCTGACTTGTTGGCCGGTAACCAGAGTAAAGATGATGAGTGGTTACTTTTAGATGTTATCCCGCTATCGCTTGGTATTGAAACTATGGGCGGCTTAGTGGAAAAAATCATTCCACGCAATACACCTATACCGGTAGCTAGAGCGCAAGACTTCACGACCTTTAAAGATGGGCAGACTGCATTGGCTATTCAGGTGGTGCAGGGCGAGCGCGAACTTGCTAAAGACTGTCGCTCATTAGGTAAGTTTGAATTACGCGGCATACCAGCAATGGCTGCAGGCGCAGCCCGTATCCGGGTAACCTTCCAGGTGGATGCGGATGGCTTATTGTCTGTAAGCGCCGTAGAGCAAGGCTCTGGCGTAAAAGCATCCATTGATATCAAGCCTTCTTATGGATTAACTGATGCAGAGATTACTCGCATGCTGCAAGACGGTTTTGCATCTGCTAAAGAGGATTTGCTTTCGAGGTCATTGCGTGAAGAGCAAGTGAATGCGCAGCGCTTACTAGATGCGGTACAAACTGCGTTAGCGAGTGATCGTTTTTTGCTGAGCATGGAAGAGCAGAAAGAGGTTGATCAAGAGATGGCAACCCTACAAAAAATCTTAAATGATGAAACTGATAGCTCCATTGTTCGCAAGGCCGTTGATCATGCCGCAAAAGCTACCGATGACTTTGCACAAAAACGTATGAACGCTAGTATTCAAAAAGCGCTATCTGGCAAGAACGTTGCTGAAATTTAGGTAAATGAAATACAAACTGAACGTAAATAGAAAAGAATCATGACTCAAATCGTTGTACTACCGCATAGTGAGTATTGTCCTGAAGGTGCAGTTGTTGAGGTTGCCCCAGGCACTTCGATTTGCGAAGCTTTGTTAGAGAATGACATTCCCATTGAGCATGCTTGCGATATGGTGTGCGCTTGCACTACTTGCCATGTGATCGTGAAAGAGGGCTTTAACAGCCTTAATCCTCCTGATGAGAATGAGGAAGACATGCTTGATCGTGCATGGGGACTAAACCCGCAGTCCCGTTTATCTTGCCAAGCCATTGTTGCCAAACAAGATTTAGTGATTGAAATCCCTAAATATTCAATCAATCATGCCAAAGAAAACCATTAATGCACCAAAATAATGCATTAATGCCTACAATCATGCATCCCTAATACAGAGAGATTTCTGGCGGGACTAATATGAAGTTGTAGTTCATTCTTTAGGTAGTACCTCCAAAAAAATCTTTTAAGCCATCCTTCGGGGTGGCTTTTTCTTTGCTGATTTTTGAATTACTGTGTAGGGATGTTTCTTGCCTTAATTACTTTTTCCCAGTTTGCAGATTCGACCTGTATTTTGGCGTCTACATCTTTGCTCTTCATCATCATTGGTGTCAAGCCGTTGGTATCCATATTGGCAAGCAGAGAGGGCGCCTTAAATGATTTCTCAGTTGCGACATAAATTTTGTCAATGATGGATTGTGGTGTGCCCGCTGGGACTGCCAATGCATACCAGCCAGTATTTTCAAATCCGGGGATACCTGCTTCAGAAACAGTAGGAACATTGGGGAGTTGCTTCAATCTTTTGCTGCTGGTAACGGCAAGCGCTTTTACTTGACCTGCTTTTGCAAATCCTCCGGTTGCTGGAAAATTACCAGCCATAAAATCAATTTGCCCAGCGATTAAATCATTTAATGCAGGGTTCTCGCCTTTATAAGGTACATGCGTTGCATGAATTCCTGCAGAGTACAGAAAATTCTCGTTAGCCATGTGTATCTGACTGCCAATGCCTGCCGATCCAAAGTTCAGTTCTTTTGTTTTGGCTAGAGCGATCAGTTCAGCAAGTGTATTAACAGGTAGTTTTGGACTTACAGCAATCACCATTGGAACAGTTGCTATGGCAGTGATGTAAGTTAGATCCTTTAAATAGTTAATAGAAGACTTTTTGTAGATGAAGGGGTTGACGGTCATCATGCTGCCAGATGCTAGAAGGATGGTGTAGCCATCCGCTGGGGATTTGGCAACCATTTCTGCGCCAATATTGCCGCCAGCACCCCCACGGTTTTCAACAATCACGTTTTGACCAAGATTCTTGCTTAATTCTTGGGAAAGTATTCTTCCTAAAATATCTGCGCTTCCACCTGCAGCAAACGGAACAATCATTTTGATGGGCTTATCAGGCCATGTCTGTGCGGCAAGATTGGTAGCGCCAAATATGCCTAGAGTGGCGCAAAGCGCAAGAATGATTTTATTTTTTTTGGTGAAGACGCTATTTAAAAGTTGCATGATATTTTTCTCCAACTACTGTGTTATGAATATTTTTTATTGATAAAAGATGATGCCTTAAATTCACTGGCCCAATTTTTTAAAGTGCTTGCTAAATTATTGGGATCCTCATCCCAGCTAAGGCAGTGTTGAAAAGCGGGCCGTAGTTCGGATCCAATGCCGCAGCCCCATATTTGAAGATGGGGCTGCTGTTGACACCAAGAAATAGCCTGCAGAAGATGATCTTTTAAAAATTCTTCATCGTTCGCCTCAATAGTTGCGCGATCCATCGGGCAACCATCAGAAAACAGAATCAATATCTTATTGGTCTGTTGGTTGCTATTGTTCTTCTGCAAACGCTCTGTTGCCCAGATGAGCGCCTCTCCGTCAATACTCTCGGCGTAAATTTCAGGGCGCAGTAATGCCGCTATTCCCGCTCGCGACTTGCGCCAGCTGGTATCAAAATCTTTAAAAATCCAATGCACACGCTCATTTAAACGACCAGGATTAGGCGGCTGACCATTTTTACGCCACTCTTTAAATGGCCTGCCTCCTTGCCAAGTGCTGGTGCTGTATCCCAGGACCTCTGTTTTGATTCCAGCCTGTTCCAATATTCTGGTTAATGAGTCAACACAAGTGGCAATTTTGATGCGTTGCTCTTTCATAGATCCTGAGCAATCAATTAAGAGGGTTACTCTAGTATTTACCTTGCTACTCAGTGCCAGTTGCTTGTAGAGCGCAGGCTGAAGCGGTGAGGTAGCGACACGCGTGAGATAGCGACGATCAAGCAGTTCTTCTGCCTCAGTTGTTTGCCAGCGCATAGGCGAATGACTTGAAAACAATTGCTGGTAAATACGAGTGAGCTTTGCCAAAGGAATATTTTGCTTGACAATTTCAGCATTCAATTGATCTTGATAGATAGCCAGTTGGGCTGACCTTATTTTTTTCTTGGCTTCTGATTCGATGTCATAACTTGAGTTGTAAATATGATATTTACTGAGCGTTTTTTTGAGTTGGCGTAATTTCTCGCTAGAGGAGTTGGCTGGGCTCTTAAAATCTACAGCAATTTTTCCAGCATGAGGAGGCACCCATTCTATTTTTAGATGGGTTGAGCTTTGGTTTTTACGCTTCGTGCGAATACTGGGATTATTTCGGTATTCATCTGCTATCAAATTGGATACTAGGCTGATGACCTCTAGCGAAGTCTGTGCAAAGTCTTCTTGATGATGACGATTTGCCTTCAATTTCACTAAAAGTGGACCCATATCTTCAGCAAGTCCGGCTCGAGTGGCTTCAACGATATCTTGGATCAACTGTGGAATCTCTTGGCTATTTAGCTTCATCCAGACTGTAGAAAAAATCGTAATAAGCAATAAACCAATACTTCCCTCTACGCCACCGCTAGAAATAAATTGCTGTAACCAAGCAATAAATTGCATCTGAATATTTTGTTGACTGCCTTTAAGTTCATCTGGGCAGTTACTCTCTACGCGGATTTGCTCTAAGACCTCGAATAGCAGGGACTCGATCATCCCCTCAGGGATGAGTGAGGCATGTAAAGCAGCATCAGAATCACGTAAACGTAGCGCAATGCCATCTAGTACGCCACGCGGATAGGCCCATGATGCTTTTAGATTCTCTAGACTTAGGTGAGGAGCAATCGAATCAAGAGGAATGGATTGATGAAAAAGTTGCCAATCCCGAATTTGCGCACTCGCTTCCCCGGATAGCGATCGAATCATCGCTCCATATTGCTGCTGTTGCTCGAAGTCTAGATGTGTTTGGGTTTGCAAGGTGACTGTAATCGCGCCTAAATTTACTTCTTGTTTATATCAAGCTCGCTAGCGAAGCAGCGTTGGTAATATTCAGCCACCAAAGCTTTTTCCTCGGATTCGCATTTATTTAAAAATGCGAGAGCAAATGCAACCTGCAAGTCCTTAAAGATGCGCCAATTTTCTCCCCACGTAATCAGGGTTCTTGTCGACATTAAAGTAGAGATATCTCCGGCCGAAAACCCTCTTCTGGTCAGGTTTGCAAGGCCAATCATCGCCTTTGCTTGTGCATCCGAAAGCTCAGGCACTTTTGCCATCAAAATCTTTTGTTCTTCGCTAGGTTCAAGATAGTTCAGGGCTGCAACGATATCCCAGCGATCCATCTGCCCATGGTTTAGTAATTGTGTGCCTTGATATAACCCATTCCAATTTCCTAGGCCAACAGTGTTGCTAGTAGCGAAGATTCGAAAAGCGGGATTAGGGTTGATCACTCTATTTTGATCGAGAAGAGTAAGGCGACCCTCGCGTTCCAACATTCTCTGAATAACAAACATGACATCTGGCTGACCAGCATCGTATTCATCTAGGATAAGTGCGACAGGTCGTTGCAGACTCCAAGGTATGAGACCTTCTTGAAAGCGGGTAATTTGCTTGCCGTCTTCCAGGGCAATAACATCTTTGCCAATGAGATCCATGCGAGTAATTTGGCCATCTAAGTTGATTCGTAAACAGGGCCAATTTAAACGTGCTGCAACTTGCTCTATATGAGTGGATTTGCCCGTACCGTGCATGCCCTGAAGCATTACTCTGCGATTGAAGGCGAATCCAGCCAGAATAGCTAAGGTTGCCTCCGGATTGAGTTGATAGCTAGGGTCGACAGCAGGAACAAGCTCGCTGGGCTTATTAAAGGCAGGAATTTCAAAATCTGCAAAGCCGTGGCACTCCGGGAAGGCGGAGTGCAAAGAAACCCTCTTTTCAGGCTGTAAACCCATTAAATCGATTGAAGATGTGCTTTCAGCCATTTCCTTGCCCTTAAAAGTCTTAATATGTTGTCAAATATATTCCAGATTGGGGTTTATATGCTTGACTTTACTAAAAATACGCTATTATTATTCATATTGTAGAACAAAATGTTCCGTTTAATTGAATACCTAGGAGAGCTTTATGTCTAAGTCTGGCACTAATTTACCTACTGGCCCACAAAAAATGACCCCTTCTGAAGCATTTGTGGAGACTATGGTCGCCAACAAGGTGAAGGATATTTTTGGAATCATGGGCTCTGCCTTTATGGATGCGATGGATATTTTTGCTCCAGCAGGTATTCGCTTGATTCCGGTGGTGCATGAACAAGGTGCTGCACACATGGCCGATGGCTATGCTCGCGTTAGCGGAAGTCACGGCGTAGTAATCGGACAAAATGGTCCTGGCATTAGTAACTGCGTTACTGCAATTGCGGCAGCATATTGGGCGCATAGTCCTGTGGTGATCATTACTCCTGAGACAGGAACAATGGGTATGGGTTTAGGCGGATTCCAAGAAGCCAACCAATTGCCAATGTTTGAAGAATTCACAAAGTATCAAGGTCACGTTAATAATCCAAAGCGTATGGCTGAATTTACTGGCCGTTGTTTTGATCGCGCATTATCTGAAATGGGCCCAACCCAACTCAATATTCCACGTGATTATTTTTATGGCGAGATTGAAGTAGAAATTCCACAGCCAAATCGCCTTGATCGTGGACCTGGCGGTGAGAAGAGTTTGGATGAGGCTGCAGAGCTCTTGGCCAATGCAAAATTCCCAGTGATTATTTCTGGCGGTGGCGTAGTAATGGGCGATGCCGTTGAGGAGTGCAAGGCTTTTGCCGAGCGCTTAGGTGCCCCGGTAGTCAATAGTTACCTACATAACGATTCATTCCCTGCAAGCCATCCTTTATGGTGTGGCCCTTTGGGCTATCAAGGCTCCAAGGCTGCAATGAAGTTGATGGCGCAGGCAGACGTAGTCGTTGCCCTTGGATCACGTCTCGGACCTTTTGGAACATTGCCACAGCATGGCATGGACTACTGGCCTAAGAATGCCAAGATTATTCAGATCGATGCTGATAACAAGATGCTTGGCTTAGTGAAGAAAATTTCAGTAGGCATTTGCGGAGATGCTAAGGCAGCTGCAGTGGCATTAACTAAGCGTTTAGAAGGTAAGAAGTTAGCCTGCGATGCTACAAAAGCAGAGCGCGCCAAGACAATTGCTGCTGAAAAAGCGGCGTGGGAAAAAGAGTTGGATGAGTGGACTCATGAAAAAGACCCGTTCAGCCTTGACATGATTGAAGAGCAGAAAAAAGAAGTGACTCCAACGGGTGGTCATTACTTGCACCCACGTCAAGTTTTGCGTGAGCTTGAAAAGGCTATGCCTGCTGATGTAATGGTGTCTACTGATATTGGCAATATTAACTCCGTTGCTAATAGCTATCTCCGCTTTGAAAAGCCACGTAGCTTCTTTGCCCCAATGAGTTTTGGTAATTGTGGTTATGCACTGCCAACCATTATTGGAGCTAAGGCAGCTGCCCCTGATCGTCCAGCGGTTGCTTATGCTGGTGATGGCGCTTGGGCAATGAGTATGGTTGAAATTCTGACGGCTGTTCGTCACGACATTCCAGTTACAGCGGTTGTGTTCCACAACCGTCAGTGGGGTGCCGAGAAAAAGAACCAAGTGGACTTCTATAACCGCCGCTTTGTGGCTGGTGAGCTAGAGAGCCCAAGTTTTGCAGGTATTGCGCAATCCATGGGTGCCGAGGGAATCGTAGTTGACCAGCTTGACCAAGTTGGCCCAGCTCTCAAGAAGGCGATTGATATGCAGATGAATGAAGGCAAGACTTGCGTAATCGAGATTATGTGTACTCGTGAGCTTGGCGATCCATTCCGCCGTGATGCTTTATCTAAGCCGGTACGTTTCTTGGATAAATATAAAGATTACGTATAAGTCACTATGAGCATGAAGAAAAGGTCCGGTTTAACTGGACCTTTTCTTTTCCACTAGACTAATCCCATTCGCACTTTGCTGAGGTCTGTTTATATGAATAGCCTAGTAATAAAAAGTTTTAAATATTTCTTAATTTGTTTTGGCTTGATTTTGCTTTCAACCAATGTGATGGCAGATGTCTATCCGAGCAAGCCTATCAGGCTAATCGTGCCCTTTCCGCCTGGAGGGCCCACTGATATTGTTGCTAGACCGTTAGCAGTTCTCCTGGGTGATCGCCTTAAAGAGCAAATCATTATTGAGAATAAGGGCGGGGCTGGAGGCTCGATTGGCGCCGATCTCGTTGCTAAATCAGCACCAGATGGCTATACCTTATTTATGGGTACCGTGGGAACGAATGCAATCAATGGTAGCTTGTATAAACAGTTGCCATACGACATGACTAGAGATTTCACACCAATTGCTTTGGTTGCCACCGCGCCTGTTGTCATTGTAGTTAATTCAAGCGATCGCATTAAAACGCTTGCTGAGTTAATTGCTGAAGCTCGTTCAAAGCCCGATACCATTGCATATGGAACTGCTGGAAATGGTACCCCAGGACATTTGACTGCGGCCTTATTTGAATCCACCACTCAGATCAAACTCAAGCATATTCCCTATAAGGGGAGCGCACCCGCAGTAACAGATCTTATTGGCAATCAGATACCATTAGTCTTTGATCCTATTCAATCCGTATTACCGCATATCACTTCTGGAAAACTGCGTGCTTTGGCTGTAACTAGTAAGGCGCGTTCACCTTTATTGCCTAACGTACCAACGGTTGCGGAGTTGGGGTACCCCCAGTTTGAGTCAACTGCTTGGTGGGCTTTATTTGGCCCAGCTAAATTGCCAGATGCAATTACAAAAAAATTAAGAGTCGATACAGAGAAGGTGGCCCAATCAGCTGTGTTCAAAGAGCGCTTAGGTAACTTGGGTGTCCAGCCAAATACAGACTTCAAAGAGAGTTTGGCTAATTTCCAGACTAGTGAGATTGCGAAATGGGCCAGGGTCGTTAGAGATTCTGGCGCCACTATTGATTGATGGTAGATGAATGAGGATTGAGAAGAGAACAAGATGAAGCTAAATCAAGAAGAAAAGGCCATGCTTGCCGGTGAATTTGGTCCAGTAAGACAAATAGCTATCGCACATCAAATTAAAGTAGGTGAGTTCTTTGGTGCTAAAGATTTAGTACCTGTATCCCAGGCGCACATCATGGCTGATACCGAGAGCTTAGGTGAAGCTGGTGTTGAATGGTTAGAAGGTCTAGCTAAGAATTCGATTGAGGACCGATCGGTTCGCATACCGACGATTACTGATCCAAGGGGTACTGACTTCAGCAAAGCAAAGCAATTAGGTCAAACTGAAAAAATGCTTGAGCTTGAAAGGCGCGCTATTGATGCCTTTGTAAAAATGGGCGTGTCTATGACGGACACTTGCATTAATTACCAAACTATTATGGCGCCCGTATTTGGAGAGCATTTAGCATTTGGTGATACTGGAGTGGTTATTTATTCCAATAGCGTCTGCGGTGCCAGATCAAATTTTGAAGGCGGTCCTTCTGCGTTGGCGGCAGGTTTGACGGGCAGAACTCCTCGCTATGGTTATCACCTCGATGAACATCGTAAGCCTACGCATCGCTTCAAAACTTCATGGACACCTCAAACGCTCAATGAGTGGGGTGCTTTAGGAGGTTTGATTGGCAGAAAATCAGGGAACTATTGGTCGGTTCCTATTTTGGATGGTATCGAAGGTCATCCAGGCTCTGATGCTATGAAACACTTTGGTGCAGCAATGGCGAGTTTTGGATCTACTGCGCTATTTCACGTATTGGGCGTTACGCCTGAAGCTCTTCGCGCTCGAGATTTGGAGTACTTACATCTTCCAGAGGTTCCCATTACCAAAGAAGAGGTAATGGGATTGCAAAATTCATATCGTATTGCGGAAGAAATCGATGTAGTTGTGTTTTCTGCTCCACAATTAAGCCTCATGGAGATGAAGAGTATTGCAGAGCTATGTAAAGGCAAGAAATTCATTAAGCCTTTGCTAGCTATGACTAGCCCGCAAGTAAAACCAGACTCTGATCGCATGGGATATACCGAGATGATTGAAACCGCTGGTGGCACGGTATTTTCTGGAATGTGTTTCTACCAATCTTATGCGAGAGAGATCGCGGAGACTAATGGGTGGAAGGTATTGGCAACCAATAGTGCAAAAATTGTGAATATTTTGGGTGGCTATGGTTATACGCCGATGCTGGCCTCCATGGAGGACTGTGTGCAAGCTGCTGTAACGGGGAGACTGAAGTGAGTGGAAAAATTTATAAGGCTAAACATGCCCAAGGCGATAGTATCGAAGGCGAATGCCTAAGTGCATCTGACGGATTTTCAGCCCGCTATGATTTGGATCGCATAAAAGGCGTGTTCTCACGCCCGGCGCATAAGCTTTTTGGCCAATCTTATAAGGATAAGATTTTGGTTCTAGATGCCGCTAAAGGCGGGGTAGCAAGTGCATGGATGCTCTATGAGATGAAATCGAGAAATCTTTGCCCATCTGCCATTATTTTTAATGCAGCCAATCCAATCTTGGCGCAAGGCGCTGCTCATGCCGGTATTCCGATGTTGAGTGGCTTCGATTGCGATATTACTAAGGCAATTACAAGTGGTGCTAAATTGCGCATCGATACTAAAAATCAAACAGTGGAAGTGCTCTAGTAATTACTTAAAAAATCGAGTGGTACTCAGATAAGCTCGGCCGAATACGACCGGGCTTATTTTTTTGGACGGTACCAATCGTAATGAAGCAAATTGGCTCCTCGTCCTTTGTGAGTTGGAATAACTCCCGGATACGATCACTTTGCAAAGCTCTGCCGCTAGATAGTCCAGAGCCATAGCTAAAGGCATAAGCGGTCAAAAGAATATTCTGAATGGCGCATCCAAGAGAAATCAGCTTCTCTTGTTTGCTGATGTCGTCATTCGCGTCTCGGTAGCTGGCAATGGCTAGTAACAGAAGTGGGCCACGGGATGCTTTGTCACGCGCCTCTTGTTGTTGTATCGAGGTAGCGTTCTGATCGCGATCTAGCAGGCACTGGTGGAATACTTCTCCTAGGGCGGCGCGACTACTTTCCTGTATCTCAATGAAGCGCCATGGAACCATTCTGCCGTGATCAGGGGCGGCATTGGCTGCCAAAAGAATGGTTTCCTTCTGTGTAGGGCTTGGGCCCGGATCCCCTAATCTTTTGGGGGATATATGGGTTCTGCCGTGAATCAGTTGTTCGGCAAATTGATCCATAGACATCAGCGTTCTTAAGAGACTCTTTGGTAATACAAGTTCTGCGGATGATTTGCTTCTGCAAAGAACATCCATCTTTCAGCAAGCAAGCCTAGGTAATTGATCAGCAATGCCAAGGCAATCATCAAAGTGCTTGGAATGGTAATGGTATATGCCATCAATATCATTGGTATTACGTAGGCGCACAGCAAGATAATTTTACGAAGATTGGCAATGAAGCGATCTGTTTGGTGATGAAAGAATTCGCGGGTATTAAAACTGCCACCCATTAAACCCATTGAGGTTTGACGAATATTGCTACCTTTAATGCCTGTTGCTGAAGAAAGATTGGATTTCGGTTTTAGACCTTGATTACGCTTCCAAATCCAAAGCTTTAGATTAAAAGACAGGAATAGTAGCAAGAGGGCAAGCATTGATAGTGGCGCATCAATGATCTGTGTAGCGGAGTCGCCCCATAAATCAATTAGCAACTCCAACAAAATCAATCCCGATCCCAGTCCAAGGAGAATGAAGTTGGCGATGGTAGATGGATGCGACCATTCTTGTATAAAGCGTATGCATTGATAGATCTTCGCGGTGCAGATCCAAAGAGCCAGTGTGCAGATGAGAAGGTCTATCCAAAGCCATTTTGGGACTTCGCCATTTGCTGCGCAAAAGTAAATCACGAGAGTCACTGCCATGAGTGCTGGCAAGGCAATCACCTCTCTGGATAGCCAGGAGGTTCTCCACATCATGGCAGCACGCCATGCTCGCTCAGGGTGACCCAGGTGAAAAAACGACGCTATCAAGCCTAAACTAAGGAGAGCAAAGGCAATAGGCAGAGCAAGGTTAGTCAGAAAGGCAATAGGAATTGCTTGGCTATATAAATACGATAGGGCAATGAAAAATAAAAGACCCTGTGCCATTCCAGCTAGGGTGGTAAAGAAAATGATTGAAAATTGTGGGCGCATTATTTGTCATTCCTTGCTGCATCAATAGTTTCCATAATGGAGCGCGGTAAATAGTGATTAGCAGGCTGGGTTTCCCATTCAGGCATGAGTGCATAACCTGAGCGTTCTTCTATTGCTTTGCTAGCAGCAGACTCTGGATCATGAACATCTCCAAATATACGTGCGCTAGTAGGGCAGGCGAGAACACAGGCGGGTTTTTTCTCGGACTCTGGCAAAGTCTCGCTATAGATGCGATCCACACAGAGTGTGCACTTGGTCATCACTTGACGTTCTTGATCCAACTCTCGAGCGCCATAAGGGCATGCCCAAGAGCAATAGCTGCAACCAATGCACTTGTCATAATCGACCAGCACAATCCCATCCTCTTTTCGCTTATAGCTCGCACCTGTAGGGCAAACAGGAACGCAGGGTGGCTCCTCACAATGCAAACACGATTTTGGGAAGTGAACTGTTTGGGTGTTCGGGAAGGTTCCCGCCTCAAAAGTTTGTACTCGATTAAAAAAAGTGCCACTCGGATTGGCGCCATAGGCGTTCAGATCGGTGAGGGGGCCTGCTGATCCAGAGGTATTCCACTCTTTACATGAAGTCACACAAGCGTGACATCCCACGCAAACATTAAGATCAATAACGAGAGCGAGTTGTTTATTTTTTTTGCTCATTTTGTCTCCCCCGATTTTTTGAGGGCCATTCCAGGAACTTCAAATGCTTTTACTTGTGGCCAGGTTTCTTTAGGTTCATCTTCGCCTGCAGGCGCTAGCCGGACTCTGACGTCATACCAGCCAGCCTGGCCAGTAATAGGATCAGAGTTGCTGACAGTAAAACCTCCCAACGGAAGCTCTTCTGAGATGAGGTGATTTAATAAAAAGCCTTTTTTAGATTCATCTGCATCACTAGTCAAACTCCAAGCTGACTCTGCTTTACCAATAGCATTCCAGGTCCATACTGTTCCAGGATCAACAGCTTCTGAGTGTCTTGCCATACATCTGACCTTACCCCACTGCGATTCAATCCACATCCAGGCGCCATCTGCAATACCGCTTTTGAGGGCGGTCGCAGTATTGACGTATAGATAATTGTGACTATGAATTTGTCGTAGCCACGCATTTTGTGAATCCCATGAGTGATACATCGCCATCGGGCGTTGGGTAATTGCATTGAGAGTAAATTTAGTGAGATCTGTAGCCTCATCCTCAAGTGGTGGGTACCAGAAAGGCAGTGGATCAAAATATTTGTAGATGCGTGCTTTCAGATGCTCTGGCGGTTGGGCGCCAGGACGTTTGCCAGTTGCCGCCAAGCGAAAGCGTTGCAATATGTCTGAGTAGATTGCGATCATGATCGGATCATTTTTCTGACGCAGAGCGTTGTCTTTGGAGAAATCTAAATACCCTTTGTTCCAGTTGCGCATGTACTGATGCTCAGGAGGCATGTGATATTGATGAACGCAATTGTTCTCAGCATATTTTTGCCATTGGTTCGGATTGGGTTCACCGCGCAATGATTTCTCACCATCTTTACCGCGCCAACCACTTAAGAAGCCAATGCCTGAATCTGGTGTGGTCTGGAAGCGAGTAATAAAGTCGGGATAATCCTTAAACTTACGATCCCCTTCCGGCGTAGTAAATGCAGGGAACTTTAAGCGGGATGCCAGCTCAATCAATACTTCCTGGAATGGCTTACATTCCCCTAATGGCTCGAGAACGGGGATCCGTACAGAATCCACTGGACCATCAAATTCAGAAATAGGCCTGTCGAGCATACTCATGACATCATGACGCTCTAGATAAGTTGTATCTGGGAGTACTAAATCAGCAAAGTCGACCATCTCCGACTGGAATGCATCACAAACTACCAAGAATGGAATCTTAAATTCGCCATCATCATTTTTAGCATTGAGATGTTCACGAACTTCCATCGTATTCATGGTCGAGTTCCAAGACATATTTGCCATGAAGATCATGAGCGTATCAATGGAGTAGGGGTCACCTTTCACCGCATTGGTAATCACGTTGTGCATCAATCCATGAGCTGCTAAAGGATGCTCCCATGAAAAAGCCTTATCAATGCGCAATGGCTTACCATCGGAATCTAATGCCAAATCTTCTGGTTGTGTTGGCCATCCGAGAGGAGGTTTGGCCAAAGGAGTATTGGGTTTAATGTCATTCTCGGAAGAAGGTGGCTTTGCATTCGGTGGAACTTGACGTGGATAAGGCGCTTTATGTCTAAAGCCGCCTGGGCGATCAATAGTTCCCAGTAAAGACATTAGTACTGCTAAGCCACGCGTGGTTTGGAATCCATTGGAGTGTGCTGAGAGTCCACGCATTGCATGGAAAGCAACTGGTCTACCAGTTACAGACTCATGTTTTTCACCCCAAGAATCTGTCCACTGAATGGGTAACTCAAATTCTTGACCAAATGCGGTATCGGCCATCTCCAGAGCAAGCTTGCGAATCCGTTCCGCTGGAATGCTAGTAATGGCTGCAGCCCACTCTGGTGTAGTTTCACTTACTTGTCTCTTAAGAAGCTCAAATGAAGGGACTACTTTTTTTCCTTGGTGTGGTCCTGGTCCCATGACATATTCGCCTAATAGAGCAGGTGATGTGTCTTGCGCAAAACAAGGTTTCGCACTTTGAGATTTTTCATCCCAAATGTATTTGTTATGAGGTAAATCTAGGTTGATTGGATCGGAGTCAGGGTCATATAAAAACAAACCTTCTTCTGGACCTGAGTCCATGCATACCAATTGAGCTGAATTACTAAAGCGCTTTAAGAAGGGGGCGTCATACTTCTCAAGACGAATCAGTTCATGCATCAAGGCCATGAAGAGCGCCCCATCAGTACCGGGTTTAATTGGAATCCATTCATCTGCAATCGCAGAGTACCCAGTTCTTACTGGATTGATTGAGATGAATCGACCACCAGCCCGTTTAAATTTTGATAAAGCGATCTTCATTGGGTTGCTATGGTGATCTTCTGCTGTGCCAATCATGACAAACAACTTCGCTTGATCTAGATCTGGACCACCAAACTCCCAAAAGCTTCCACCAATCGTATAGATCATGCCCGCAGCCATATTGACCGAGCAGAAGCCGCCATGAGCTGCATAGTTAGGCGTGCCAAACTGCCTTGCAAATAAACCTGTGAGGGCTTGCATCTGGTCGCGGCCAGTAAAAAGGGCGAATTTCTTTGGATCAGTAGCACGAATTTTGGCAAGACGCTCAGTCAGGATTTCAAATGCTTTTTCCCAGCTAATGGGTTCAAACTCGCCATTGCCTCTTTCACTACCCGCTTTTCGCAACAGTGGTTGCGTAATGCGTGCAGGAGAATTTTGTTTCATGATTCCTGAGGAGCCTTTGGCACAAATGACGCCTTGATTCAGTGGATGCTCAGGATTACCATCGATATATACCAATTTACCATCGCGTAGATGTGCCCGAATGCCGCAACGACAGGCGCACATATAGCAGGTGGTCTTTTTTATCTCAGTTGCTGGTGCTTGTTTATTGACTGGGTCATGCACTGGGTCACTGGAAAATATTTTGAACATAGCTTTCTCAACTATTGAGGATTTTTAGCAAGAAGAATGGCCATCGCTGTAGAGGCCACTCTAGAAAAAACAGAATCAGATCTGGATGTCAGGGTGATAGGCACTTGAGCACCTAAGATGGTTCCAGCACATTCTGCGCCAGCCATATAAACAAAGGACTTGTAGAGAATATTGCCGACCTGTAAATCGGGCATCAACAAGAGATCTGGATCCCCGGCAACCTTGGAATAAATACCCTTGGTTCTTGCTGACTGAGCTGAAATTGCGTTATCAAATCCAAAAGGGCCTTCAATGATGGTGTCTGGAAAAATAGGGTGAGCAATATGCTCATCGACAATTTCTTTCGCATCCGTAGTTGATGACATTGCTGGGTTGATGACTTCAGTGGCGGCAATAATGGCCACTTTGACATTGCTGATGCTTAATCTTTTTAAGGCATCTAAGCTATTGGCAAGAATCTCTCTTTTGAGTTGAGCGTTAGGCGCAATATTTACCACTGCGTCTGTGACACCCAGTAGCTTGTGATAACGAGCAAGTTCAAATAAGAAAAGATGGCTGACGCGTTTATCAGTGCGTAGTCCATCACGACTCACAATTGGGCCCATCAGATCTTCGGTATGCAAAGATCCCTTCATCAGAACTGCCAACTTCCCTTCTTTAACCATCTCAACAGCCTTCTTGGTTGCTAGGATAGGATCTTTAGGGGTATCGACAATTTGTATGCCATCTAAAGAGAGTCCCTCAATGGCGGCGAGCTCTTCAATATCTTTTTTAGGGCCTATTAGGATAGGTGTACATAACTGACGTTTGATGAGATCAAAAACAGTTTCCAGTGCTGGTGCACTCAGTGGGTAGACCACTCCAAGAGGTAAATCACTCTTAGCCTCATCGATCATTTTTTCTAAGAGCGGGTATTTCACGATGAGATATTCCCCAAGATTTCCGTGATGCAGTGCTGATTAGGAAAGAGTTTGAGAGATGCGCTCAGACGCTTCTTTTAGCTTAGGAATATGCTCCATCGCTTGATTTAATGGGAGTCTTGCGGTTGCCGCATGGACAGCAATAGCTGCCACCACCTCGCCAATTGAATCTCTTACTGGCACAGCTACGCAAGAGACTCCTAATACATACTCTTCATTATCAACCGCATAACCAGTGCTAACAATTCGCTCCATTTCAGATTCCAATAAGTGACGATCAGTGATGGTTCTGTGAGTAAATTGCTCAAGCGGAAGATTTTCTAAAATCTTGGTGCGTTCTTCTACAGGTTTGTACGCGAGCAGCAATTTTCCGCTGGCACTGCAATGTGGCGGCAGCACCGTTCCTGGTGGAAGGTGTAGACGTAAGGCCCAATTCGCCTCAACACGATCCAAATAAAAGAGTTCGCCACGCCTTAATACAGCTAGGTTGCAGGTTTCACCAAGATCGGCCACCAAGCCGCGGAGGATGGTGTGACGAATAGCTGAAACAGTATCGTGCGTTAGTGTAGACATTGCTAAATGCGCAAGGCGATCACCAGGAGCGTAGGTTCGCCCGCCAGGTTCTCGTGCTACCAAGCCCGCCTCCTCAAAAATAGCCAAAGTTCTATGGAGGGATGCTTTTGGCATGCCGGTAATTTGCATGAGTTGGGCTAAGGTGGCAGGCTGATGTAATCCAGCCAAGGCCTCCAAAATCACCACACCCTTCAGCATGGAAGAGTTTTCGCCAGAACTATCCTTTTTGGCGATATCAAGTTGATCGTTAACTTCTAATTCCATCGTAGTCATAAAATCTCATGAATTGTGCTATTTTGTTCATTCTAATAGAACAATAGAAGAATTTGTAGGCTTTTTACTGGTGTTTTTACTAATATGAAACAACTTGTTCTACTATGTAAGATGTATATTGCATAAATTTAAGCGCATAGGAGATGTCATGAAAGGTATTTTTAAGACTCGCCACCTGATTCTCGGTGTGATTTGCTTGATGTACTTCATTACCTATATTGACCGGGTCAATATTTCTGTTGCTGGGCCTATGATTAAGCAGGAGTTTGGCCTTACGGCAACCCAGCTCGGCATCGTCTTTTCAGCTTTTGCCTATCCCTATGCAGCTATGCAAATTATTGGCGGCTGGTGTGCAGATCGATTTGGCCCACGTATTGTGCTGACAATCCTCAGTATTATTTGGGCTGTAGCAACCATTCTCTGTGGTTTTGCATGGGGTGTCACATCCTTATTAATCTTCCGATTCATTTTGGGGATTGGTGAAGGCGGCGCATTTCCAACAGCTACGCGCGCATTTACTTTCTGGCTTCCGGCTACCGAGCGCGGTTTTGCGCAAGGCATCACACATAGTTTTGCCCGTTTGGGTGGAGCTGTAACGCCACCGATTGTGCTAGGAATTTCTATGCTCTATGGCTGGAGAGAGTCATTCATCATCCTTGGTGTGATCAGTTTGGCTTGGACAGTTTTATATGTGTGGTATTTCCGAGATACCCCTATTACTCATAAAGGCGTATCCGAGCAAGAACTCAAAGAAATCGCTATCGATACTAAGAAGATGCGATTCAGCCCGTCTGTCACCAAGAAGACTCCTTGGGCGGAAATGATTCGGAAAATGTGGCTCGTCACTTTTGTTGACTTTTGTTATGGTTGGTCATTATGGGTATTTTTAACCTGGCTACCTTCCTATCTAAAGGATGCCCGTGGCTTTGATCTCAAGCAATTGGCGCTTTTTACCGCCTTGCCATTGATGGCGGGGGTAATTGGGGATACCTTGGGTGGGGTGGTTTCTGATCAAATTCTGAAAAGAACTGGTAACCTAAAATTAGCTAGAAGAATTATGTTAATTATCGGTATGGGTGGATCTTTGATTTTTATTCTGCCTGTTGTTTCTGTATCCGATCCAATTACGGCTGTAGCTTTGCTGTCAGCTTCATTCTTTTTCCTTGAGCTTACAAATGCAGTTTTGTGGAGCCTGCCTCTTGATATCGCAGGAAGTTATGCTGGCACGGCTGGCGGAATGATGAATACAGGTTTTGGGGTGGCCGGCATGATTTCCCCTGTAGCGTTTGGTTATTTGATTGAGACCACTGGCAGCTATCAAGTACCATTCTTTGTGTCTGCTGTGTTACTAGGTGTAGGTGTAATAGCCTCTTTATTCATTGACCCCACAAATAAGTTGGCTGATTCATAATTTTATATTTACTCTAGAAGACACATAAGACGCTATATGACACCTGTTGAAACCATCATTCAGCGCGCTCGCGCTGCCCAAAAAAATTACGAGCAATACACTCAAGCACAAGTAAATTTAGTGGTTGAGGCTGTAGCTTGGTCAATTTTGGAGCCAAAGCGCAATCAAGAGTTGGCAGAATTGGCCGTTAAAGATACTGGTCTCGGGGATGTGGCTGATAAATTTAAGAAGAACTTTAGAAAAACCCTGGGCTTAGTACGAGACTTAAGTTGTGCCAAAACGGTGGGGATTATTTCTGACGATTTAAAAACGGGACTTACAGAATATGCCCGCCCAGTCGGTGTAGTTGCGGCTATCACGCCTTCAACCAACCCTGGCGCAACCCCAATTAATAAAATTTTGAATGCCTTAAAGTGCCGTAATGCAGTGGTTATTGCGCCCTCTCCAAAAGGGCAATCAACCTGCGCACGTTTGTTGGAGTTTGTTCATCAGCAATTGGATCAAGTGAAAGCGCCTCGTGATTTGGTGCAGATGTTGCCATCACCAATCACTAAAGACTCCGCGAATGAATTAATGCGATTAGCTGATCTGGTTGTTGCAACAGGCTCTCAATCTAATATACGCGCTGCATATACTTGCGGTACACCTGCTTTTGGGGTCGGCGCAGGCAATGTGCTGGTGATTATTGATGAGCATGCTGATCTTGCTGGTGCCGCTAACAAAATATTACAGTCCAAAACATTCGATAACGCTACTAGTTGTTCAAGCGAGAATGGGACGGTCATTTGCGCTCAGGTTTACGACAAAGCCATTGTTGCTCTTGAGGCGGTAGGAGGCTTGATGTTGGATGCTGCCGACAAGAAGCGGCTTGAGGATGTTATGTTTCATCACGGGAAGTTGACTTCAACGTTGACAGCTCAGAGTCCAGCAATCATTGCTGAGCGGGCTCAATTACAGAATCCAAAAGCAAAATCAGCCAAATTTTTTATGGTTGAAGAGCAAGGTTATGGGCCAGAGGCACCTTTTTCTGGTGAAAAACTTAGTCCAGTTTTAACCGTTTGGAAGGCTGCTGATTTTGAGGCAGCTAAACAATTAATTGCCAATGTTTATGCCTATCAAGGGGCTGGACATTCTGTTGGCCTGCATACTGCGCAAAGCGGTGATATACAAGGAGCTAGGGCTGCAGCGCTAGCGCAGCAATTGCCGGTAGCTAGAATCATTGTGAATCAAGCTCATGCGATTGCAACAGGTGGTAGCTTTGAAAATGGCCTACCTTTTTCTTTATCTATGGGTTGCGGTACCTGGGGAAAAAATAATTTCTCTGAGAATATGAATTACCGCCACTACATGAATATCACAAGAGTGGTTAGGCCAATCCCTGAGCATGTGCCCAAGGTAGAGGATTTGCTGAAAGAATATTTCAGTCATTTTCCACAGGCCTAGTTTAAAGATGACCGCAGCTTGCAAGAGTTTGGGCGAGGTACTGGTGCACTGGGAGGCAGTGCAGCCTGATAAACCATTCCTATTTGCACCAGAGATTGGGGTTGCCCTGACTTATGGGCAGCTCGCAAATGAAGCGCGCCACTTTTCAACCTGGTTAGACCAACAAGGCATTAGCGAGCAGGGTCACGTTGGTTTGTTTATGGAAAACGGACGCCAGACCAGTACGTTATTTCTGGCAACCATGTCTTGCGGTCGAGTGATTACCCCTTTAAATCTATTGGCACCCACAGATCAACTGGCTTGGGTCTTGGATCATAGTGATATTGAAGTTTTGTTTTATTCGCCCGATAAGAAGCAGGGTTTATTTTTGGCCATTGAAAAAACCAAAAGAAAATTCTTGCTGGTGGAGCTAGACCCAGACGCTACTGAAGGCCCCTTCATGCAATGCGCCGCCGGAACATTGCCTGTGGTTGAGTCTTCAAGACCAGCGCTCTTAATGTATACCTCGGGCACAACAGGCACACCTAAGGGAGTCTTACTGACCCACGCTAATTTATTGCATGCAGCTCGATCTATGGCTGCATGGCATTCATTGACGCAAGCAGATGTTGTGTTGAGCTCTTTGCCGATTTATCACATTAATGGCCAGGTAATTTCTACTATCACTCCGT
>Ga0118677_10003884_pt1 | contig 27703 bp, 27 predicted proteins | sample AliMusrvi5mmetaG_FD_86154 | JGI IMG/M metagenome (GOLD analysis project Ga0118677, IMG submission 86154) | reverse complement strand
CACCAGCAGCGGGTAGCCGATCCGCGCGCCGACCACTGCCGCCTCGGCGGCCGTGGTCGCGAGGCCGTACTCGGGGCAGCGGACGCCGAGCTCCTCGAGCAGCCTGCCGAAGCGCCCCCGGTCCTCGGCCAGGTCGATCGACTCCTGCGGCGTCCCCAGGATGGGGATCCCCGCCTCCGCCAGCGCGCGCGCGATCTTGAGCGGCGTCTGGCCGCCGAACTGCACGATCACGCCCTTGGGCCGCTCGTTGGCGACGACGTTGGCGACGTCCTCGAAGGTGAGCGGCTCGAAGTAGAGGCGGTCCGAGACGTCGTAGTCGGTCGAGACAGTCTCCGGGTTGCAGTTGACCATGACCGCCTCGTAGCCGAGCTCCCGTACCGTGAGAGCGGCGTGCACGCAGCAGTAGTCGAACTCGATGCCCTGCCCGATGCGGTTGGGGCCGCTGCCGAGGATGACGACGCGCTCCTTGTCGCCGGGCACGGCTTCGTTCTCCTCCTCGTAGGTCGAGTAGAAGTACGGGGTCTCCGCCTGGAACTCGGCGGCGCAGGTGTCGACGGCCTTGTAGACCGGCGTCACGCCGGCCTCGAGGCGCAGGGCGCGGACCTCGCGCTCGCCGCGCCCCGTGAGCTCGCCGATGCGCCGGTCGCTGAAGCCGTAGCGCTTGTGGCGCCGCAGGACCTCCGCCGTCAGCTGCGGCGCTGCGCGCAACTCCCGCTCCAGTTCGACCACGTCGCGCAGCTCCGAGAGGAAGAACGACGAGATGCCCGTGAGCTCGTGGACCTCGTCGGTCTCCATGCCCTGGCGGAACGCCTGCAGCACGAGCTCGTAGCGCTCGGCGGTGGGGATGGCGAGCGCCTGGCGCAGCGCGCCGATCTCGCCCGGCAGGTCGTGCGGCGTCTCCAGCTCGCGCGAGCGCATCGCCTTGAGGAACGCCTCCTTGAAGGTGCGGCCGATCGCCATGACCTCGCCCACGCTCTTCATGTGCGTGGTCAGCTCGTGGTCGGCCATGGGGAACTTCTCAAAGGCCCAGCGCGGCATCTTGACGACCACGTAGTCGAGCGTCGGCTCGAAACAGGCGGGCGTCCTGCGCGTGATGTCGTTGTCGATCTCGTCCAGGGTGTAGCCCACCGCGAGCCGGGCGGCGATCTTCGCGATCGGGAAGCCGGTGGCCTTGGAGGCGAGCGCCGAGCTGCGCGAGACGCGCGGGTTCATCTCGATGACCACGACCTCGCCGGTATCGGGGTTCACGGCGAACTGCACGTTGCTGCCGCCGGTGTCGACGCCGATCTTGCGCACGATCGCGATGGCGGCGTCCCGCAGTTCCTGGTACTGCGCGTCGGTGAGCGTGAGCGCCGGCGCCACGGTGACGCTGTCGCCGGTGTGCACGCCCATCGGGTCGATGTTCTCGATGGCGCAGATGACGACGACGTTGTCGGCGCTGTCGCGCATGACCTCGAGCTCGAACTCGTGCCAGCCGGCGACCGACTCCTCGAGCAGGACCTGCGCGATGGGGCTGAGCCGGAGGCCGCCCTCGACGATGCGCGCGAAGCTCTCGTGGTCGTAGGCGATGCCGCCGCCGCTGCCGCCGAGCGTGTAGGCGGCGCGCACGACGAGCGGGAGGCCGAGCTCGGCGGCGGCCGCCCTGGCCTCCTCCATCGTGCGCGCCAGCCGGCTGCGCGGCACGCGCAGGCCGATCTCCTCCATCGCGGTGCGGAACTCGAGGCGGTCCTCCGCCCGCTGGATGGCCTTCTCGTCGGCGCCGATCATCGCGACCCCCCAGAGGTCGAGCACGCCGGCGCCCTTGAGCTCCATGGCCAGGTTGAGGGCGGTCTGCCCGCCGAGCGTGGGCAGCAGCGCGTCCGGCCGCTCGACCTCGATCACGCGCGTGAGCGTCGCGAGGTCGAGCGGCTCGATGTAGGTGCGCGTCGCCAGCGAGGGGTCTGTCATGATCGTCGCCGGGTTGCTGTTGACGAGCACGACCTCGTAGCCCTCTTCGAGCAGCACCTTGCAGGCCTGCGCGCCCGAGTAGTCGAACTCGCAGGCCTGCCCGATCACGATCGGCCCGGAGCCGATGACGAGGATCTTGTGCAGGTCGTCGCGGCGCGGCATCAGGCCGACTCCGCGCGGAAGCGCGCGATCTCGTCGCGGAAGCGGCCGAACAGGTGGAGCGAGTCGTGCGGGCCGGGCGCCGACTCCGGGTGGTACTGCACCGAGAAGGCGTAGCGGCCGCAAGCGGCCACGCCCTCCACCGTGCCGTCGTTGAGGTTCACGTGCGTGATCTCGGCGCCTGCCACCGTGTCGTGCTTGACGGCGAAGCCGTGGTTCTGCGTCGTGATCGCGATCGCGCCGGTGCGCAGGTCCTTGACCGGATGGTTGGCGCCGCGGTGCCCGAACTTGAGCTTGAAGGTCGAGTAGCCGAGCGCCTGGGCGAGGAGCTGGTGCCCGAGGCAGATGCCGAACACGGGCACCTTCCCGAGAAGACGCTCGACCGCCTTGACCGCATACGTGACGGCGGCCGGGTCGCCGGGACCGTTGCTGAGGAAGACGCCGTCCGGCGCGTGCTTGAGCACCTCCCGGGCGCTCGTGCGGGCGGGGACCACGGTGACGCGGAAGCCGCGCTCGCCGAGGCAGCGGAGCATGCTGCGCTTGAGGCCGAAGTCGTAGGCGACGACGTGCAGGTCGGGCGCCGGCGCCCCTTCGGGTGCCGGCGCCTCGTAGGCCTCGCCGGTACTGACGACCCTTGCCAGGTCGAGGCCGCCCATCCTGGGCAATCCCTGGGCGGCCTTGCGCAAGTGCTTCACGTCGTCGGTCTCGGTGCTCACGACGGCGCGCAGCGCGCCCTTGTCGCGGATGTGCCGCGTGAGGGCGCGGGTGTCGACGCCGCTCACCGCCAGCACCTCGTGCTCCGCCAGCCAGTCAAGCCAGGTCTGGCGCGACGAGCGATTGAAGCGGTAGTTCGTGAGCTCGCGAGCGATGATCGCCCGCGCGTGCGCCTTGCCCGACTCGTCGCGCCCCGCATCGGCGCCGTAGTTCCCGTTCATCGGGAAGGTGAAGGTGATCAGCTGCCCGCAGTACGACGGGTCGGTGGCGATCTCCTGGTAGCCCGCCATGCTCGTGTTGAAGACGATCTCGCCGCCCACCGCGCCCTGGCCGGCGAGCGCTTCGCCGCGGTAGGAGGCGCCGTCCTCGAGGACGATGATCGCCGGACTAGGCAAGGTCCTCCCAGGCGACGCGGCCGGCGGCGATCGTGAACTTGACCCGGGTCTCGAACCGCTGCCCGAGCCACGCAGAGTTGGACGACCGCGAGCGCAGCGTCTCGCGGGAGACCGTCCACGGCGCCTTGGGGTCGACGATGCACACGTTGGCGAGGGCGCCCTTCGCGATGCTCGGCGGCTGCAGGCCGGCGAGGCGCGCTGGAGCGGCGCTCATGCGCGTCACCAGCGTGGCGAGGTCGAGCGCCTTGCTCCTGACGAGCCCCTCGAAGAGGACGGCGAAGGCGGTCTCGAGCCCGATGGTGCCGAACGGCGCCTCCTCGAACGGGACGTCCTTCTCCTCCGGGGCGTGCGGCGCGTGGTCCGTGGCCACGCAGTCGACGAGCCCGCTCTTGAGCGCCGCGACCAGCGCCTTGCGGTCGCTCTCGGCGCGCAGCGGCGGGTTCATCTTGAGATTCGGGTCGAGGGACTCGATGGCCTCGTCGTTCAGCATCAGATGATGCGGCGTCGCCTCGGCCGTCACCTTGACGCCGGCGGCCTTGGCGCGCGCGATGGCGATGAGCGATGCCTCAGTGCTGACGTGGCACACGTGCAGCGCCGCATCCTCGTACTCGGCGATGTCCAGGGTGCGGGAGACGTCGAGGCTCTCGCAGAGCGACGGGATGCCGCTGAGGCCGAGGCGCGCCGAGACCGGGCCCTCGTGCATCTGTCCGCCCCTGAAGAGTGAATCGTCCTGCGCGTGGATGGCGATGAAGCGGCCGCTCACCTTGACGTACTGCAGGGCGCGGCGCGTGAGCGCGGCGCTGGCCAGCGGGCGGCCGTCGTCGCTGAAGGCGACCGCGCCGGCCGCGCCGAGCTCACCCATCTCGGTGAGCTGCTCGCCGGCGAGCCCGCGCGTGACGGCGGCGAAGAACCCCACGGGGATCACCGCTTCGGCGCGCGCCATCGCGGCGAGTCCCGTCAGCACCGTCGCGGTGTCCACCACCGGGTCGGTGTTGGCCATGCCGAACACGGCGACGTAGCCGCCGGCCGCAGCCGCGGCAGAGCCGCTCGCGATGTCCTCTTCGTCCTCGCGCCCCGGCGCGCGCAGGTGCGCGTGCAGGTCGACGAACCCCGGCAGTACGAGCATCCCTCCGGCGTCGACGACGGTCGTGTTCGTGCCCGGCTTGAGGCCGTTGCCGATATCGACGATCTTGCCCTCGGCGATCAGCACGTCCTGGACGGCGTCGACGCCGGACTCGGGGTCGACGACCCTGCCGCCCTTGATCAGGACCTCGGCCGCCGGCGCGCTCTTGCACCACGTGCGTTCCATCAGACCACCTCCCCGCTCGCGGTACCGTCGCTGTAGCCGACAATGGTCCGGTACAGGATCGCCATGCGCACCGCGAGCCCGCTGAAGACCTGGTGCGCGATGAGGTTCTCGTCGTCGTCGGCGACGTCCGCGGCGATCTCGACGCCGCGGTCGATCGGGCCGGGGTGCATGACCCTCTGCCCCGGACGCAGCCGCGCCCGGGAGACGCCCCAGAGCCGGCTGTACTCGCGCAGCGAGGGCAGGAAGTCGGCCCCCGAGTGGGCGCGCTCCTTCTGGATGCCCAGGACGTAGATGACGTCGGCGTCCTTGAGGTTAGCGAGGTCGTACTCGACCGTGACGCCCATCGCCTCGATACCGCGCGGCATCATGGTCGGCGGCCCGACGAGCGTGACCTCCATGCCCAGCATCTTGAAGCCCATGATGTCGCTGCGCGCGACGCGGCTGTGGAGGACGTCGCCGATGATGAAGACCTTGAGGCCGTCGAGGTCGCGGCCGAGGTTCTGGCGCAGGCTGAAGAGGTCGAGCAGGCACTGCGTGGGGTGCTGGTGATTGCCGTCGCCGGCGTTGATGACGCTCGCCCCGGTGTTGGCCGAGAGCGTCTGGCAGGCGCCGGCCGACGGGTGCCGCATGACGATGATGTCGGGCGAGTAGGCGCTCAGCGTGATGGCCGTGTCCTTGAGCGTCTCGCCCTTCTCGACGGCCGAGCCGCCGGCCTTGAGGGCCAGGGTGTCGGCCGACAGCCGCTTGGCGGCAAGGTCGAAGCTCGACGAAGTCCGCGTGGACGCCTCCCAGAAGAGGTTCACGACCGTGCGCCCGCGCAGGGTCGGCACCTTCTTGATGTCGCGCTCGAGGACCGGCAGGAAGCTCTCCGCGGTGTCGAGCAGCAGTTCGACGTCGGCGCGCGAGAGGTCTTCCATCGAGATGAGGTCGCGCTTGGGCATGTCAGCCCTCCTTCGAACGGACGAGCACGACCTCGTCCTTGCCATCGCACTCCTCAAGCCGCACGCTGATGCGCTCCTTGGGGGCCGTGGGCAGGTTCTTGCCGACGTAGTCCGGCCGGATGGGCAGTTCGCGGTGGCCGCGGTCGACGAGGACCGCGAGCTGCACGGCCGCCGGCCGGCCGTAGTCGAAGAGGGCGTCGACGGCGGCGCGGATCGTGCGTCCGGTGTAGAGCACGTCGTCGACGAGCACCACGGTGGCGCCGTCGATGTCGAAGGGCAGGTCGGTATCCTTGACGACCGGATGCGGCGTGTGGGGGATGACGCCGACGGCGCCGCGCGCCGCCACGTCGTCCCGGTAGAACGAGATGTCGAGGTCGCCCTTGTCGTACTGGCGGCCGCCGACCTCGCCGAGGAGCTTGTGGATGCGCACCGCGAGGAAGGCACCTCGGGTGTGGATCCCCACCACGGCGAGCTTGGCGTCGCCTGGGTTCTTCTCGAGGATCTCGTGAGCGATGCGCGTGATGGTGCGCGGCATCTGCTCGGCCGTCAGGACGACGACCTCATTAGCGGGTCTGGGTCCGGGCATAGAAAAGGCGCCGCCGTCTCATGGTTGCGTACGGCAGCGCTGCACCCCCTTTCCGTCTCACTGGACGTGGTTAAAGGTCGTGCGTACTGTACCAGCCCGTCAAGGACGGAGCAAGGACGATCCGCCGGCCTCCGGACGGACCTGCGCGAAGGCGAGCCCGCCGCGCCGGAGCGTCAGACGATGGGCTCCGGCGGCAGGCCGACCCCCTCGAGAAAGGCGCGGAGCTCGGGCGGCAGAGGGCTGGCGAAGCTCATCTGCCGCCCGTCCTCCGGGTGCGGAAAGGCGAGATGCGCGGCGTGCAGGAACTGGCGGCCGAGTCCCTCCGGGCGCGGCCGCCGCCCGTACTGCGCGTCGCCGGTCACCGGGTACCCGAGCGAGGCGAAGTGGACGCGGATCTGGTGCGTGCGCCCCGTCTCGAGCTGGACGCGCAGCAGCGAGTACCCCGGCGCCCGGCCGAGGACGCGGAAGTGCGTGACCGCGGGGCGCCCGGACGTGGTGTGCAGCGACATCCGCTTGCGATCACGCACGTGGCGCCCGATCGGGGCGTCGATGGTGCCCTCATCCTGAGGCAAGGCTCCGCAGACCAGCGCCAGGTAGACCCTTGTGATATCGCGGCGCTCCATGGCCGCCACCAGCCGCCGGTAGGACTCGTCGCCGCGGGCGACGATCAGCAAGCCCGACGTGTCCTTGTCGAGCCGGTGGACGATGCCGGGGCGACGCTCGTGCCCGCCGGCGGCGCCATGATCGACCAGGCCTTGAGCCAGTGTGCCGTGCTCGTGCCCGGGCGCCGGATGCACCACCACGCCCGCAGGCTTGTCCACGACGAGCAGCCAATCGTCCTCGTACACCAGCGTGAAGGGCACGTGTTCCTGGGTCAGCGCCGGCGGCCGCTGCGGCTCCCGGCGCCACGCGACTTCCTCCCCGGCGCGCAGCTCGTGATGCTTGCGCGCCGCCCTCCCGTCCAGCGTCACGAAGCCCTCGGCGATCAGCCGCTGCGCGACGGCCCGCGAGACGGCGGCGTGCGCCGCGAGCACGGTGTCGAGCCGCCCGCCGGCGTCGTCCGAGTCGACGACGAACGTCCCGCCCTGCTCAGTCTCGGGGTACACGCAGCACCTGCACGGCCAGGAGGACGGTGCCCGCCACGATGCACGCGTCGGCGAGGTTGAAGGTGGGCCAGCGGTAGACACCGAGGAAGTCGACGACGGCTCCGCCGAAGCGGAAGCGGTCGAGGAGATTGCTGACCGCGCCGCCGAGGATGATGCCGAGCGCGGCTCGATAGCGGGGAGGCGCGAGGAAGAGCGCCACCGTCACGGCCGCGACGACGGCACCGACCAGCACGGTGACGATCGAGCCCTGGCCGGCGAAGCGGCTGAAGGAGATGCCCGAGTTGTAGTTGAGCTCGATCCTCAGGCCGCTGCCGAGCCGCCAGGGCAGCCTGGCGGCGGAGGCGCGCACGACAGCCTTGCTGACCTGGTCCACGGCAACGACCGCCGCCGCCAGGCCGAAGGCCAGTCCGAGGCGGCGGCTACTTCTTGGCACGCGGCTTGCGCGGGGCGTCCAGTTCCTCGACCTGGGTGTGCCCCATTGGACACGCCGGCTCCTTGACCTTGCCGGAGCGCCCGCCGTCGTGGACGACGATATTGAGCGGGTAGGTCGCCTTGCAGACCTTGCAGTACGCGAGTCTTGCCATCGGGAGATCCTTCCTTCAGAGGCGGAGTGCCCGCCCTGCCTGTTCCACTGTGACGCCGGCCACGCCCACGAGCTTGCGACGACCGCTGGAGCCGGTGATCACGGCGACGTCCCTTCGCGCCACACCGAGCAGCCCGGCGACGAACCGCACCAGTTCCTCGTTGGCGCGCCCTTCGCGCGCCGGGGCGGCGAGGCGGATGCGCAGCCTGCCCTCGACCACGCCCGCATACTCGCTGCGCGCGGCCCCGGGCGTGACCCAGACGGAAAGCGTCACGCCGTCCCGGGCCGCCCGCACCGGTGCGATCTCACCATTTGAACTCGTTCTCGTTCACCCCGCTGTCCACGTCGCTGAGGATGTCGTCGCTCTCGCCGAAGAGAATGCGGTCCTTCTTGCGTTCGCCGGCGCCCGGCCCCGGCTCGGCGGGGATCACGGCGTCCGGCGACGGCGGGAACACTGGTCTGAACTCGTCGGCGTCGTCGGACCCGCTCGCGGCCGCCCGCGTGACGGGCGCCTCGGGCGTCGCCGGACGCTCTGCCGCACCGGACTGCCCCTCGCGCTCGATCGCCGCCTTGATCGCCTCGGCGTGACGAGCGAACTCCGCCTGCGCGGAGTCGGCGCTCGTCGCCTCCTCTGTCACGGCCGGACTATCCTCGATCTGCTTGAGATAGGTCTCGAGGAGTTGCCTGAACTTGAAGCGAAAGTCCTGGTCCGCGCTCCTGAGCTTCGCCATCGACTGGTCGATGGCTTGTTTCTGATCGTAGGACTCCTGGACGAGCTGCCGCGCCTTGAGCCCGGCCTCATGCAGGATCAGTTCCGCTTCCTTGTTCGCGTTGAGCTTGAGCTCGTCGGCGCTCGCCTGCGCCGAGACGAGCGTCTTCTGTAGCGTCTCCTCGATGCGCCTGTAGCCGCCGACCTGGCCCTCGAGGTTCTCCACGCGCTCGCCGAGATCGATGTTCTCCTTGAACAGACGCTCGTACTCGTCCGCGACCTCGTCGAGGAACTCATCGACCTCGACATCGGCGTAGCCCCTCATCCCGCGCTTGAACTCCTTGTGGCGGATGTCAAGAGGTGTGAGCTTCATGCAGTGACCCCCTCAGCCGTGCGACAAGCGCCGCGGGCCTTCGTCGCCTTCTCTCCCATTCTAGTGCGCCGCGCTCACGCGAGTTCCTTGGCGCGCTCCGCTGCGGCGGTGACGGCGTGCTCGATCGCGTCGGCCACGCCGTCGGCCTCGAGCGAGGCGACGGCGGCGGCAGTCATGCCGCCCGGCGTAGCGGCGGCGGCCGTCACTGCGGCCGGGTCGCCACCCGCAGCGATCATCGCGGCGGCACCATGCACGCCCTCGACGGCCAGCAGGCGCGCGGCGGCAGGCTCGATGCCGTGCGCCTCCGCTGCAGCCGCGAAATACGTCACCAGCGAGGCGAGCATGCCGGGCATACAGCCGGCCACGGCCGTCGCGGCGTCGAACCGCTCCTCCTCCAGCGCGAAGACCGTGCCCGCCGCCGAGAAGAGCCTGACCACCAGTTCGGCCTGTGGGCCGCTGAGCGTCCCGCGCACGAAGAGGAACACGCCGAGGCCCATTGCCGCGGCCACGTTGGGCATGACCCGGCAGACGCCGGCGCCTGTCGGCAGAGCGGCCACGATTCGCTCAACGCTGACGCCGGCGGCGACGGAGACGATCGGGCCGCCGCCCGCCGAAGGCCCGAGATCCGCGAGCACGCCCTCGACATCCTCCGGGCGGACCGCTACGACCGTAAGATCGGCGCCTGCGACGGCCGCGGCAGCCGAGGTCGCGGCGCGGCCCCCCCCGGCCGCCGCCAGATGCTCGGCACGCTCGGTGACGACGTCGAAGACGATCAGCGACGGCGGTTCGGTCACGGACGGCCGCCGCCAGCCCTGGACGAGGGCGGCGGCGATGTGCCCGGCTCCGATGATTGCCACGTTCATGGCCGCGACCTCGGATGCTGCCCTGCGCCGCAGGAGCCTCGGCGGCCCGCCGAGCGGCGCGGCGGCCTAGAACTGATTGAAGAAGCCCTTCTCGATGAGCCGCGCGCGTTCTTCAGCCGAGACTTCGACGTTTCGCGGCGTGAGCAGGAAGATCTTGTCTCCCACGCGCTGCATGCCGCCGTCGAGTGCGTACGTGAGACCGCTGCAGAAGTCGATCAGGCGCTTGGCCAGTTCGGTGTCCGAGCCCTGCAGGTTGATGATCACCGGCACGTCGATCTTGAACTTGTCGGCGATCTGCTGGGCGTCGTTGAAGTTCTTGGGGATGACGAGGTGTACTTCGACGCGTGACGGACGCGCAGGCTCGACCGCGCGGACCACCGGCGCGGAACTTCCGCTGCGCCGGCGAGGCTCGTCGGCGAAGATGTCGTCGTAGTCGTTGCGCCCGCGGCCACCGTTGATCTTGCGCACGTTCGGGCGTTCCTGGTACGAGCGCTCGAGCTCCTCGTGCGGCGCGAGTGTCTCGTCCTCGTCGTACTCGGCGTCGTCGTCGGCGATGCCGAAGTACACCGCCACCTTGTGCCACGAATCGCCTAGGCCCATGGATCCCTCCCTAGCGGGTCAGAAGAGCACACTGCCGACACGCACGATGGTCGCGCCTTCCTCCACAGCGACCTCGTAGTCCGCGCTGGTGCCCATCGATAGCTGGTCGAAAGTATACGTTCCGCGCCACGCTGCCGAAAGCCGCGCCGCCAATTCGCGCGTCTCGGCGAAGTACGGGCGCGCCAGTCCGGAGTCGTCGAACAGTGGCGGCATGCACATGAGCCCGGCGAAACGGACCCTCTCGTGACCGGCCGCCTCCTCCAGGAAGGCATCCGCCGCGGCGGGGGCGATGCCGCTCTTGCTCTCCTCCCCGCCGATATTGACCTCGAGCAGCACCTCCGCGGGTGCGACCGCGCGAGCGTCGATCTCAAGCACGACGCTCATCGTGCTCACCGAATGGATGAGGCTGACGATCGGCAGGATCTGCCTCGTCTTGCGGCTCTGGAGGTGACCGATGAAGTGATAGTCGAAGGCATCGCCGTACAGCTCGTGCTTGGCGACGAGGTCCTGGGCGCGATTCTCGCCGATGAGGCGCACACCGGCCTCGGCGAGGGCGCCGAGGTGCTCCGCCGCCACGTACTTGGTGGCGACGAGGACACGCGTCGCGCCCGGATCGCGCCCGGCGACCCTGGCCGCCGCGGCGACCCGGCTCTCCACCTCCGCGAAACGCTCACGGACTTTCTCGACATCTGGGACGAACTGCTGGACCACTGCCTGCTCCTCTTTCGCCTTACTTCTGGAGCCGCCTCACGCTTCCTGCCGCCAGGCGATCGCGAGGTGCCGCCCGGTCGCGCCGCGATCGCGGCGGTGCGAGAAGAAGCGCGCGTCCGACGAAGTGCAGACGCGCGCCTCGGCGATGCCATCGGCCGGCACGCCGGCGGCGACAAGCTGGGCGCGAGCGCAGGCCCAAAGATCGATGGTGTCGGCGCCGGCGGAACCTGGGAACCGTGCCGCGAAGCGCTCGCGCAGCGCAGCGTCGGCGGCGAAGCAGCACGGTCCGATGCTGGGGCCGACGACCGCTCCTGTGAGGTGCCCGCGGCTCGCGAGACTCGCCGCGGCGCTCGCGACGATCCCGGCGATCATGCCTCGCCAGCCGGCGTGCACGGTCGCGAGGCACGGACCGTCCGCTCCAAGGGCGACGATGACGACCGGCACGCAGTCGGCGTAGCTGATCGCGAGGCCCAGGCCGGGCGACGCCGTCAGCAGGGCGTCGTGCGCAGCGATCACATCGTCGGAAGAGAAGGCCCCACGACCGGCCGCAGCGTCGTCGACCCAGGCCATGGTCGTGCCGTGCACCTGCCCGGGCACGACCAGGCGTTCCTGCGGCAGCCCTGCGGCGGCGCACAGGCGCCGTCGATTCTCGAGCACGTTGTCGGCCGCGTCGTCGGTGGAGAGGCCGAGGTTCAGAGAGCCGAACGGCGCCGGCGAGACCCCGCCTTCCCGCGTCGGAAAGGCGGCGACCACGCCGGCGCTTTCCCACTGGAGCCAGCGCAGCCCGTCGCGCCGGCGCCACTCGAGTGTGCCCGCCGCCACCGCCGTCACCCGCCGGGAAGCAGATGGTAGGCCAGATTCAGGACGGCCCCGAACGTGGCGTCGAAGACGGCCGGGAAGGCGACCAGCACCACGAACAGGCCGAAGAACACCATGTTGCCCCAGCGGTCGAGCTGCATCCACCGCACCCACTGCTTCTTCGGCAGGAACCCGCCCAGCACGCGTGACCCGTCGAGCGGCGGGATGGGGATCAGGTTGAGTGTGGCGAGGATCACGTTGAGCACGAACAACATCAGGAACATCTGGGCGAGGAACAGACTCCAGGTGTACGTGGCCCAGACAAGTCCGGCGGCGGCCAGGGCCAGGACGATATTGGTCACCGGCCCTGCGAGTCCGACGAGCATCATCCCGCGCTGCGGGTCCTTGAAGTGCCACGGCGCTATGGGCACCGGCTTGGCCCAGCCCATGAAGAACCGTCCACCCGAGCCTAGGAACGTGACTGCCAGCATGATGGTGCCCCACGTGTCGAGGTGCTTCAGCGGGTTCAGCGTAAGGCGGCCGGCCGCTTTCGCGGTCGGGTCGCCGAGCTTCCAGGCGGCCCAGCCGTGGGCGAGCTCGTGCAGCACCAGGCTGACGAGCAGCAACGGCGAGATGAGCAGGAACTGAACAAAAAGGCCGTTGCCGTTCAAGAGCGCAGACGCTCCGCCGCGGTGAGCTCGTCGTCGCGGGTCGCGACCACGCCGTTCAGCTTCAGGTGCAGCACGCTGCGCAGGACCTGCCCCATCTCCGGCGAGGCGCTGAAGCCGAGCGCCAGCAGGTCCTCGCCACCGATCTGCAGACGCACGTGGCGCGCCACGTCGAGAAAGCGCCCCAGCCGCGCCGCGACGGCTCCGGCCTCGTCGAGCGCCATGGCGGCGAGCACCGCCTCGAGCGGCTCGCCCTCGGCGAACTCGTAGAGCTCGGCCTCGGACGGACCGCGGCCCACGCGGTCGACGAGCCGCCGGCCCACGACGAGCGCCCGCTCGAGCACCGAGGCGTCCTGCCGTCGGATGCGCATGCGCTCCGTCCACTCGGCGATCTCCTCCGGCGCCAGGTCGCGGAGCATCCACACCAGGCGGAGGCGCCACAGCGGGACCTCCGCCTCCAGCGCGTGCGCCGTGCGTTCGCGGTCGGCGCGGCGCACGAGGTCGAGCGTGGCCGTGTCCGCGCGCAGGCGGCCGTGGATCGACGGCGTGAGACCGAGCTCCTCCATGCGCCGAAAGGTGAAGTCGACGCGCGCCTCGTCGAGCAGCGCGACCAGTTCGTCGCGCAGGCGCGCGGACGAGAGGTCGCCGACCAGATCCATGGCGCAGCAGGCACGTGCCAGGTTGAGGGTGTGTTCATCCATGCGGAGTCCGTAGCGGTTCTCGTAGCGGATGGCGCGCAGGACGCGGGTAGGGTCCTCGATGAAGCTCAGGTTGTGGAGCACGACGATGCGCTTGGCGTCGAGGTCCGCCAGTCCCCCGTAGAAGTCGAGCAGATCGCCGAAGTTCTCGGGCTTGAGCGATACCGCCATCGCGTTGATCGTGAAGTCGCGCCGCGCCAGGTCGCTGCGGATACCGGCGTGCTCGACCTTGGGCAGCGCGGCCGGGTAGGCGTAGGACTCCGAGCGCGTCGAGGCGACGTCGACGCGCTGCCGGCGGCCGCCGTCGCCGTGGGCGACCACGACGGCCGTCCCGAACTTCTCGTGCGGCCGCACGTGACCCTTGAGGCGGCCGCTCAGTTCCTCCGCGAAGGCGATGCCGTCGCCCTCCACGGCGATGTCGACGTCGAATCCCGGCTCACCCAGCAGGAGGTCGCGCACCGCGCCGCCCACAAGATAGACGCCGCGCACGCCCCCGGAGACGGCCTGCACCTGGCGCAGCACGTCGTCGAGGCCGAGCTCGCCGAGCCGCCCGGCGAGATTGCCTGCCACGGGCGGCGCAGGCTCCTGGGCACCAGCATCTCCGGCGACGGCGCGCCGCGTGACGGCGCCCTTCACATCGGCGAGACGGATCTCCGGCGCCGCCGCATCGCGCACCAGCGGCGCCCAGCCGATCTCTTCCTGCGCGACCACGGCCGCGGCCCGGTCGAGCGCCGCGTCCTCCGCGACCACGCTGACGCGCGTCGTCATGACCGCCTTCACCGGCGCGTGGCCGAGCCCGTGTGCTGCGGCCCGCTCCAGGTCGTCGAGGGCGACCTTTCCGATCAGGAGTCCGCCGTCGGCGACGACCACTCCGCCGATGCCCTCTCGTCGGCAGAGCAGCGCGGCCTCGTCGACAGAAGTCCTGGGACCTACGTGAGGAGGCGCCGGCACGGCCACGTCGCGCGCTCTGAGCACCGGAGCGACTGCCGCCGGCACCGCCGCGGCGATGGCGGCCGCCAGTTCCGCCAGCGAGGCGTCCTTGACGACGGCCGATGCGGCGGCGGCGTGCCCGCCGCCTCCCACCGCGGCGAGGACGGCCGCCACGTCGAGCCGGCCGCCGCGGCTGCGCGCCGTCACGAAGATGCGGCCCTCCATCTCGACGAGCAGGAAATAGGCGTCGCAGCCGGTGAGGTCCATGACGCGGTGTGCGACCACGCTGACGCCCTCCACGTAGACGTCCTCGCGCAGCGCCGAGATGAGCACCGTGGCCTCCTCGACCGGCAGCTCTTCGGCGCTCTCCAGAGCGGCGGCGAGCGCGTGACGCTGCGCCGGCGTGAGCGTGCTCGTCAGCCACTTCTCCAGCAATGCGGTGTCGGCGCCTCTCTGCATGCACAAGGCGAGCGCTTCGGCATCGCGCTGCGTGGTCGTCGAGAAGGTCAGGGAGCCGGTGTCCTCGTGGATGCCGAGCGCGAACACGGTGGCCTCGAACGGGGTGATGGCGATCCCGCGCTGGGCGAGGATACCGACCAGCAGCGTGACCAGCGCTCCGTCGGTCGAGCTCACGAGGTTGTCAGGATGGATGAACGGTGGAAGGTCGCCGGCCAGGACGTGGTGATCGAAGGCGAGGACCTGGACGTCCTCGCGCGCGCACAGGTCGGCGAGGTCGCCGATGCGGTTGGCGTGGACGGTGTCGACAAGGATGAGACGCCTGACGCCGTCGCGGTCGACGTCGCCGGGGTCCACCACCGGGATCAGGTCGGCGTAGAGCGCCTGGAACTCGCGCACGTTGCGGTTGACCGCTCCGCCCAGCGAGATCGCCGCCTCGGGGTAGAGCTTGCCGGCGGCCACCATCGCCGCGAAGGCGTCGAAGTCGGTGTTGCCGTGGGACGCGATGAGCTCCGTGGTGCGCATGCCAGCAGTATACGGGCCGCCGTGGCGGCGGTCGCGTCAGGCCTTGAGCAGCCAGGCGAGCTCGTGGCCGAAGGCGGCATCGACCGCGAGGCGGAGCGGCCCGCTCTCCGGCTTGTCGAGGTGCGGGTCGGCGGCGAGGATGCCCGTCGCCAGCTCCCGCGCGCGCAGTAGCGCCTCGCGGTCGCGCGCCAGGCGCGCGAGCTTGAGGTCGGGCACGCCCGCCTGGCGTGCGCCCATCACCTGCCCCTCGCCGCGGATCTCGAGGTCGCGGTCGGCGAGCTCGAAGCCGTCGTTGGTCTCCAGCAGTGCTTCCAGGCGAGCCTGCGAACTGCCGGTCTCGGCCTGCGAGAAGAGCAGGCAGTACGACTTGGCCGTCCCCCTCCCCACGCGCCCGCGGAGCTGGTGCAGCTGCGCGAGGCCGAAGCGCTCCGCGCCCTCGACGATCATCACGGTGGCGTTGGGCACGTCGATGCCGACCTCGATGAGGCTGGTGGCGACGAGCACCTGCACGTCGCCGCGCTTGAAGGCGTGCATGACCTCGTCGCGCTCCGCCGACTTGAGCTGGCCGTGCACGACGCCGACGCGCCAGTCCCGCAGGGGCCCGGCGGCGAGACGCTCCGCCTCCGCCAGCGCCGTGGCGGCCGAGATGGACTCGGACTCGTCGATCGCCGGGCAGACGACGTACACCTGCCGGCCGCGGGCGAGCTGCTTGCGCACGAAGTCGTAGCCCTCCTCGCGCTGCGCCTCGTCGACGAGGCGTGTGACCACCGGCAGGCGCCCTTCGGGCGAGCCCTTGATCGTGGTCACGTCGAGATCCCCGTAGACGGTCAGCGCGAGCGTGCGCGGGATCGGCGTCGCCGTCATGTGCAGCACGTGCGGCGCATGCCCGCCGCCCTCGGCACGCCGCACCAGCGCGTCGCGCTGCTCCACGCCGAAGCGGTGCTGCTCGTCGACGACGAGCAGCGCGAGGTCCGCGAAGGCGACGTCCTCCTGAAGGAGCGCGTGCGTGCCGATCACGATGCTCGCCGCGCCGCTGGCGATGCGCTCAAGGGCGGCGCGGCGCTCGCGCGCCGTCAGTGAGGCGGTGAGGAGCTCCACCGGCGCCGCCGCGCCGACCAGCCGCGCCGCGGTCTCGGCGTGCTGGCCCGCCAGCGTCTCCGTGGGCGCCATCAGCGCGCCCTGCATGCCGGCCTCGACGGCGCGCAGCAGACAGTACAAGGCGACGACCGTCTTGCCGGATCCCACGTCGCCCTGCAGCAGCCGGCGCATCGGCGCCGCGTGAGTCAGGTCGCCCTCGAGTTCGTCGAGGGCTCCGAGCTGGTAGGCGGTCAACTCGAACGGCAGCTCGTCGAGGAACGCCCTGCTGAGCTCGCCCGGTGGCGGCAGCGCCGGCGCCTTGATCCGGCTCTGCTGCTCGCCCTTGTGCAGCAGCAGGCCCACCTGCATGAGCAGCAGTTCCTCCAGAACGAGGCGGGCGCGCGCGGCCTTGGCCTCCGCGAGGCCGCGCGGCAGATGCGCGGCCATGGTGGCGTCGGCGCGCGACGGCAGTCCCTCGCTCGCGCGCAGCTCGGCGGGCAGCGGATCCGGCAGGCTCCTCATCGCCGGCCGGACCGCCCGCAGAACGCTGCGCAGGAGCCGCGCCGACACCTGCTCGCTCGCCGGGTACACGGGCACGATGCCCTCGGTGTGCACCGTCTCGGCGTCCTCTTCGTCGAGGATCTCGTGGCTCTTGACCACCAGGGACGCGCGGCCGCCCTGGTGCCGGAACACGCCGCGGACACTCAGCTGCATGTCCTCGGCGAGCACCTTGGTGAGGTAGCGCTGATTGAACCAGACGGCCTCGATCGCGCCGGTGTCGTCGCGCAGCAGGACCTTGACGACGTCGACCCGACGGCGTGCCGTGCGCTCGGCCGTGACGCGGACCACGGTGGCGCGCACAGTCGCTTCCTCGCCGACCTTGAGGTCGCGGATCTGCCTGCGGTCGCGAAAGTCCTCGTAGCGGCGCGGGAAGTGATCGATGAGGTCGCCCACGGTGACGAGGCCGAACGCCGTGAGCTTACGCGCCGCCGCCGCAGTCACGCTCTCGAGCTCCGAGAGCGGGCGAGACAGCGTGTCGGAGCGGATGAAGAGCTTCGGGACCGGCGGCCGCTCTGCGTACCGGCCGCCGCCGAAGCGGAGCGGGAGTCGCGACCCGGTCACTCCGCGATCATGGCGAAGGCGGACGTCCCCGGGCCGATGTGCGTGCCGACGACGGCCCCGACGTGACCGTGCATCACGAAATGCGCGTTGGGCCGCAACCGCTCGATCATCTCCCGGTAGAGCACAGGTTCCTCGTCGTTGATCGCGTCCAGCGTCACGAAGTAGAGCTCGTCGAACCGGCGGCTGTGGTCCTCGACGAAACGCTCCATGGCGGCCATGGCCTTCTTGAGGCCACGGACCTTGGCGTAGCCGGTGAGGGTGCCGTCGACGGCGCAGATCAGCGGCTTGATGTCGAACACGCCGCCGACCAGGGACGCGGCCCTGCCGATGCGGCCGCCGCGCCGCAGGTACTCGAGGGTCGCGGCGTGGACCATCAGCTGCGAGTTGTCGCGAAAGTACTCGATGTACTCGCGCGCCTCGTCCAGCGTGCAGCCCGTCTCGAGGCGCGCCCGCAGCCGCTCCGAGCAGAGCGCCAGCGCGGTCGCGACGGTGCGCAGATCGTAGACCTCCACGCCGTCGAAGGCCTCCGCCGCCTGCTCGGCCGCGCGCACGGTCCCGCTCATCTCTCCGGAGAGGTGCAGGGAGAAGACGTGCTCGTACTTCTCGCGCGCCTGCGTGTAGGCGGCGGTGAACTCCCCCACCGTCGGTTGGGACGTGGTCGGCAGCACCTCGGAGGCCTCGAGCTTCGCGAAGAACTCCTTGTAGTCCATGTCGACGCCGTCGCGGTACGTCTCGTCGCCGAAATGCACCTTGAGCGGGACCATGAAGATCCCGGGGCGGTCGAAGTAGCCCTCGCAGGGGTCCGCGGTCGAGTCCAGCACGAGCGCCGTGTTGTCCAGCGTGAGGAGGCCGCTCACCGCCGCCGGCCCTTCACTCGGCGCTGGCGAGGATCGGATACAGGGGCTGCCCGCCCTCGTGGAAGCGGATCTCGGCGTCGGGCGCGGTCTCGGCGGCGAGCGCCTCGAGACGTTCGCTGTCGAGGCCGGAGCCGTTCAGCGCCGTGAGCACCGTGATGAACTCTGCATCCTCCCCGGCGAACGCACGCAGCACACCGCAGAAGGCGGTCTCGAGGTCGTCCGCGGCGGAGACCAGCTTGCCGTCCACGATGCCCATCGCCTGGCCCTTGCGGACTTCGACGCCGTCCAGCTCCGAGTCGCGCACGGCGCGCGTGACCTCGGCGGAACGGACGTCTGCGATGGCCTCACCCATGGCCCGCGCGTTGCCGACCGCATCGCCGTCGGCGTCGAACGCCACCATCGCCGCGAGGCCGACCGGGATCGACGTCGAAGGCACCACCGCGATGTGCCGCGCGCTCATGCCTGCGGCCTGCTCGGCGGTGAGCACGACGTTGCCGTTGTTGGGCAGCAGGACGACCTCGTCGGCGCCGAGAGAGTCCACGGCCTCGAGAAGCTGCGCGGCGCTGGGGTTCATGGACTGCCCGCCATCGACGATCGCTTTGCAGCCGAGCTCGCGGAACAGCGACTTGTTACCCTCGCCGGCCACGACGGCCACGACGACCGTACCCTCGGCGAGCCGCTGATGGCCCTGAAGACGCTCGTCACGCGCCTTCGTCTGCTCGTGCATGTCGTTGATCTCGACCTCGCCGATCGATCCGAGCTTGAGCGCCTCGCTGAGGACGAGGCCGGGGTCGTTGGTGTGCACATGGACCTTGATCATGCGCCTGTCGCCGACGACGAGCGTGCTGTCGCCCAGCGGCAGCAGGAACGCCTCGAACGCCGCACTGTCGACGTCCTCGCCCGTGATGAGCAGGCTCGTGCAGTAGCGGTACGCCGAGAGAGCTGAGGCCGCTTCGAGCGACGGCGTGGCAGGCGCCTGGGCGCCGTCGCCGCTGCGCAGGGCGACCTGCGCCGCCGAGACGGTGATGCCGGCGTGCATGAGCTCGGCGATGCCGGCGGCGAGCCCGCGGAAGAGGACGAGCAGCCCATAACCGCCGGCGTCGACGACGCCGGCCCTCTGCAGGGCCGGCAGTTGCTCGGTCGTCTTCTCGACCGCCACCCTGCCGGCCTCTTCCACCGCGACGAGCAGCTTGTCGAGGCCGAGCGTGCTGGGCACACTCTGCGCGGCCTCCGCCATCTTGCGGATCACGGTGAGCATGGTGCCCTCGACGGGCACCTTGACGGCGCGATAGGCGCTGCTGGCGCCCTCGGCGAGCGCTTCCTTGAAGTCCGCCGTCGTGAGGTCCTCGGAGCGGCCCCACACGTCGCAGAGGCCGCGCACGATCTGCGACAGGATCACGCCGGAGTTGCCGCGCGCTCCCATGAGAGAGCCCTTGGTGACGGCGGCGGCGACCGCCGAGATACCCTCGGCGTCGCTCTGCTGGAGCTCCTCGAGGATGGCGCGGACGGTGAGCGCGAGGTTGGTGCCCGTGTCCCCGTCCGGCACGGGGTACACGTTGAGGTCGTTGATGACGCCGCGCTCAGCCTCGACGGCTGCAAGCGCGGCATCGATGACGGCGATGGCGGCGGGCCGTACGCTCAATCCTGGAGATCCTCGACGCGCACACTGACCTCACCGAGAGGCACGCCCCCGACCTGGCCGACCTGGTAGCGCACCTGCTCGACGAGGTTGGCCGTGACCTGGGACAGGTTGACGCCGCGCTCCATGACGACGTGCAGGCCGATGCTCGCGACGTCGCCGTCGACCTCGACCTCCACGCCCTCGGTGAGCGAGCCACGGAAGAAGCGCGCGAGCTTGCGGATGGGGCGCTCCTGCATGGCGACCACGCCGTAGGTGGCGCGCGCAGCCTTGCCGGCGAGCTTGGCGATCACCTGATGAGCGACCGTGACGCCGCCCGCCAGGTCCGCGGCCTTGAAGGGGATCCTCAGATCGGACGAGGGCACTTCAGGGCCTCCTCAGGCATCCTCGCCGGCGAGGCGGTTGAGCTCGCCGACGACGAGGTCGGGGTCGACCTGGTGGAGGATGGCGCCGGCCTCGATGGTCTCCGACTGGGCGCCGATGCAGAGGCAGCACGACATGCCGTGACTCTCAAAGACCTCGCGCGCCTCGGCGTCGGCCTCGAGTGCTTCGAAGATCGACATCTCTTTGGAGAAACGGGCCATCACGCCTCGGCTGGTCTGTGGAAGGGACGGTGCGGGCCCCCACGCGTTTGCGTTTGCCCGGCCTCCTGCAGCATACTAGCGCGACCAGTCGCCAATCAAGCTGAGGAATCATCATGTCCAAGGTCTGTTTGACCTGCGGGAAAGCTCCCGCTTTCGGCAGCAACGTGAGTCACTCTCACCGCCACACCAAGCGGCGCTTCGATCCCAACCTGCAGCGCGTCCGTATCCTCGTCCAGGGTCACCCGCAGAACGCCTACGTCTGCACCCGCTGCCTCAAGTCGGGCCGCGTCACCAAGGCCGTCTAGCACCGGCGCGGCGTCTCGCCGCGCCGCCCGCGTCGCGTCCAGGCCCCGCCACCGGCGGGGCTTTTGCTTTCCCGGCCGCCGCCGGCTGCGTCACGGCCGGGGCCATTGCCAAGGCGATGACGCCGAGACATACTCCGTGGGGTATCTTCAGTCGCAGTGACCGTTCGCCGGGCGCCGGCCAGTCCGGCGGAGGTGGGGCGCAGTGCTCGAGCCGTCGGGATCGCAGAACTGCAGGGACCTTGGGGGGCCGCCGCGATGATCATCATCGCCGCAGTCTTCCTGATCATGTTCGTCGTGTGGCTCGTGCGCCGCGTCGTTCGACGCGTCCGCAGGGCAGCCGGAGTGCGTGCGCAGGTGCGCGCGGAACAACGCGGCACGGTCCCGGCCACCGCAGACAGCGCTCCGCCGGCAGACCCGCGGGTGCCCGAGCCCCGACTCACGCCTTCCTCTCCGGCCGACACAGTCGCCGAGCCGCCGGCGCCGCGCATGTGGGGCGACGCCCCCGGCGACGAACGCCGGTTCGCCGGGGGCCGAGGGCGCCCGTGACGCTCAGGGCAGGACGCGGCCCAGGTTCGCCATCTCGAGCGCCGTCGAGGCGGCCGACCATCCCTTGTTGCCGCCTTTGGTCCCGGCGCGCTCCACCGCCTGTTCGATCGTGTCGGTGGTGAGGACGCCGAAGACGACCGGCACGCCGCTGTCGAGGCTCACCTTGGCGATGCCCTTGGCCGCCTCGGCGGCGACGTAGTCGAAGTGCGGCGTGCCGCCGCGGATCACGGCGCCGACGCAGATCACGGCGTCGTACTTGCCGGTCTCGGCGAGCCGCTTGGCGACGAGCGGCATCTCGAAGGCGCCCGGCACCCAGGCGGAATCGACGTCGCCGTCGGCGACGTCGTGCCGCCGCAGGCAGTCCAGGGCACCCTCGTAGAGCCTCGTCGAGATCAGTTCGTTGAACCGCCCCACGACGAGGGCGAACTTCATGCCCTTGCCGCTGAGCTTGCCTTCGTAGGTCGTCATCGTCCGGCTCCTTCGCCGTCGTGGTTGGGTTGAGCGACGCCCGGCGGGCCTCAGCCTTCCAGGCCCTCTCCGTCTTCCCCGAACAGGTCCTCGTGCACGAGCAGGTGACCCATCTTGTCCTTCTTGGTGCGCAGGTAGCACACGTTGTCTTCCTGGGGCGCGACCTCGATGGACTCGCGCCCTGTGACGCGCAGGCCGTAGCCCTCCAGCGCGACGATCTTCTTGGGATTGTTGGTCATGATGCGGATGGTCGTCAGGCCGAGATCGGCGAGGATCTGCGCGCCGGTGCCGTAGTCGCGCAGGTCCGGCGCGAACCCGAGCTCCACGTTGGCCTCGACGGTGTCGAGGCCCTGCTCCTGAAGCGCATAGGCTTTGAGCTTGTTGATCAGACCGATGCCACGGCCCTCCTGGCGCATGTACAGGACTACGCCGGCGCCCTCTGCCTCGATGCGCCGTAATGCCTCCGCAAGCTGCTCGCCGCAGTCGCAGCGCAGCGAGCCGAAGGTGTCGCCCGTGAGGCACTCCGAGTGCACGCGCACGAGGACGTCCTTGCGCCCGGCGACGTCGCCTTTGACGAGCGCCACATGATGCCCGCCGTCGAGGGTCGACTCGTAGCCGACCGCCTTGAAGTCGCCGTACTTGGTGGGCATGCTCACGGTGGCGGCGCGGCGGATGAGCTTCTCGTTGCGGTGCCGGTATTTGATCAGCTCCGCGACGGTGACGATCTTGAGGCCGTGCTTGCGCGCGTACGGCACGAGGTCCGGGACGCGCGCCATCGTGCCGTCGTCGTTCATGATCTCGCAGATCACCGACGACGGATTGAGGCCGGCGAGACGAGCGAGGTCGACGCCGGCCTCGGTCTGCCCCGCGCGCTCGAGCACTCCGCCGGGCCGAGCCGTCAGCGGGAACACGTGGCCCGGCTGCACCAATTCGTCGGGGCTCGTCTCCGGGTCGATGGCCACCTGGATGGTGTGCGCCCGGTCGGCGGCGGAGATGCCGGTGGTCACGCCGTGGCGCGCCTCCACGGACACGGTGAACGCGGTCTGCAGGCGCGCCTGGTTGTTGCTCGTCATCGGCGGCAGGTTGAGCTCCGCGCAACGCTGCGGCGTGAGCGTGAGGCAGATCAGGCCGCGGCCCTCCTTGGCCATGAAGTTGACCCGCTCCGCCGTGGCGAACTGGGCCGCGAGCGTGAGGTCTCCCTCGTTCTCGCGGTCCTCGTCGTCGCAGACGATGATCATCTTGCCTTCGCGCAGGTCGGCGATCGCCTCCTCGATGGTCGCGAACTGCTCGCGCAGGTGACCGTCGACCGTTCCTTCGTGCACTGCCATCAGAACCCCGCTTCCGCCAGCTTCTCCCAGGTGAGTCCGGCGGCGGGCTTGCGCCCGGCGACGAACGCATGAACGTACTTTGCGATCAGGTCGGCCTCGAGATTGACGCGCACGCCGGGCGCCAGCCGCGACAGCGTCGTCACGGTCGCGGTGTGCGGGATCAGCGAGACTCGCACGCGACTCGCTGCGACAGCGACGATCGTGAGGCTGACGCCGTCGACGGCGAGCGACCCCTGCGGGACGCTGACGCCTGTGACTTCCGGCGGCGCCTCGAGATCGACGACGAGCGCGTTCCCCTCCGGCGTCACGGAGGCGACCGTGCCGACCCCGTCGACGTGACCGGCGACCAGGTGGCCGCCGAGGCGGGACTGCATGGTCAGGGCACGCTCGAGATTCAGTTTGTCGCCCGGGCGGCGGTCGCCCAGCGTGCTGCGCCGCACCGTCTCCGGCATCACGTCGGCGCTGAAGCCGTCCGGCCGCAGTGAGACGACGGTCAGACAGACGCCGTCGGTGAGGATGCTGTCGCCGACGGCGGTGCCGTTCAGCACGCCGCGCGCCACGACGTCGAGCGTAGCCGTGCTCTCGCCCACGCGCAGACTGCGCAAGGCCCCGACTTCTTCCACGATGCCCGTGAACATCTAGTCTCCGGCCCTTGCGAGGCGGCCGCTGATGAGCAGGTCGTCGCAGACCGCCCGCCACTCCACGTCGCGCAGACGCCAGGCGTCGGCGACGGCGCTCACGGCGGGCGCCGCAAACAGGTCGGGCGCGCCGCGCCCGACGACGAGTGGCGCCACGAACAGCAGCATCCGGTCGACGAGCCCGGCCGCGAGCAATTCGCCGGCGAGCGTGGGACCGCCCTCGCAGAGGATGTCGAGCAGCCCCTGCGAGGCAAGCTCGCGAAGCATGCCGCCGAGGCCGGCGTCGCCGATCTCCAGGAGCTCAGCGCCGCGCCTGTCCAGGAGCCTCCGGGCGGCGCCGTCGGCCGTCTCGGCGACGACGATGGTGCGCACCTCGCGCGCCGTCGTCAGTACCTTGGCCTGCGGCGGCAGGACGCCCTGCCGCGTGACGATCACGCGCACGGGGTCGCGACCCTCGCTGAGCCGCACCGTGAGCTCGGGATCGTCGCGGCGGACGGTGCCCGCGCCCACCATCACCGCGTCCACCTCGGAGCGGAGCTGGTGCACGGCGCGCCGGCTGTCGAGGCACGAGATCCAGCGCGCGTCGCCGCCTGCCGCAGCGACCTTGCCGTCGAGGGTCACGGCGGCCTTGTACGTGACGTGCGAAAGGCCGCCGGCGTGGAACTTGAGGAAGGGCGCGTTCTGCCGGCGGGCCCGCCGCGCCCACTCGTCGCCGGCCAGGCGCGCGTCGACGCCGCCGGCGGCGAGCCGCTGGAGCCCGCGCCCGAGCACCAGCGGATTCGGGTCCTCGAGGGCGATGACCGCCCGAGAGACGCCGGCCGCCACCAGCGCGTCGGCGCACGGCGGCGTCTGGCCTTGATGGCTGCACGGCTCGAGCGTGCAGTAGAGCGTGGCGCCGGCCGCGAGGGGGCCCGCCTCGGCAAGGGCCATCGCCTCGGCGTGAGGCTCACCGGGACCCAGATGGAAGCCGCGACCGACGACCTCGTCGTCCCTGACCAGCACGGCGCCGACGAGCGGGTTGGGATGGGTACGGCCACGGCCGCGCTCCGCGAGCTCGAAGGCCTCGTTCATATGCCGCTCGTCGTCCAACAAAAGCGCCCCGGAGCCGTGCTCCAGGGCGGACGACGCCGAGGCGTCGCAGCGTGCTTCTCTCATCCGGACTATGACCGTCGGCCCAGGAATCTCACCTGGTCGGCCTCCGAGGAGGTTCGCGGGCTATGACCGCCGGTGGGGACTTTCACCCCGCCCTGAAGCAGCTTGATGGTACGAGCCGATTATACGGCTTCGCCGGCCGCCTGCGCCAGTTCCGCGAAGTGCCCGCCGATGTCGTGCCCGCCGAAGACGCTCGAGCCGGCGACCAGCAGGTTGGCACCCGCGGCCACCAGGCGGGCGGCATTGAGCGCCGTGACGCCACCATCGACCTCGATCGCCACGGACTCCGGCAGGTACTCCCGCGCCTTGGCGATCTTGGCCACCGAGGTCTCGATGAAGCCCTGCCCGCCGAAGCCGGGGTTCACCGACATGACCAACACCATGTCGCAGTGCCGGCGCGCCTCGTCCAGCGTCTCCACAGGTGTGGCCGGGTTGAGGGCCACCCCGGCGGCGGCACCAGCCTCCCGGATCTGCGCAAGCACGCGGTGGAGATGCGGGCACGTCTCCTGATGGACGGCGATGACGTCGGCGCCTGCCAACGCGAACGCGTCGACGTAGCGCTCCGGGTGCTCGATCATGAGGTGGACGTCGAGCAGCGCCCCGGCGCCGTGGATGAGCGGCCGGAGGGCGGAGACGACCAGAGGACCGATGGTGATGTTGGGCACGAAGTGCCCGTCCATGACGTCGAGGTGCACGACCTTGGCGCCGGCGTCCAGCACCTCGGCCACGTCGTCGCCGAGGTGCGCGAAGTCGGCGGAGAGGATCGACGGGGCGATGTGAATATGGTGCAGCAGGTCCTCCACGGACACCTCCGGTCGAGTGGCGCCGGCCCGTCGAGCTGCCGCCGGCGGCGCGGCCGTCAGGCCGCGCCGCCATTCTACTCTCAGGCGCCGGAGATGCGGCGAAAGCGCGCCACGAAGAAGCCGCTGGCGCCGCCGTCCGGCGGCAGGATCAGCAGGCAGCCACCGGCGTCCGGGTGCGCCAGGCCGGGCCACTCGGCGCCGAGATCGTCCGAGGCCCACTCTCCCGTCGCCACAAGCGGCTCGAGCGCGCCGAGCGTCTCGGCTTGAGTCACGGTGCACACCGCGTAGGTGAGCGCCCCTCCGGGACGCACGCAGCGCGCCGCGCCGAGCAGGAGCCGGCGCTGCAGGTCGGCCAGGCGGGGGATGTCCGAGGCGCGGCGGCGCCAGCGCAGGTCGGCACGGCTGCCGAGCGTGCCGAGGCCGCTGCAGGGGGCATCGAGGAGCACGGCGTCGTAGGCCCCCGTGCTCGATGCCGGGAGCGCCAGGGCGTCGGCGGCGAGAGTCTGGACGCCGTCCACGCCGAGCCGCGCGAGGTTGGCGCGGAGGGCGTCGAGCCGGCCTTCGTCCACGTCGACGGCGGTGATGCCGGTGCCGCCGCCGAGCGAGTTTGAGTTGTTCGGGGAGCTGACCGCAAGGGGCCGGCCGGTATCCACCGTCCAAAATGCACCCGCAACCCAGCCGCCGAAGATCTGCGACGCAACACCCTGCTTCAACAACGGTTGCCGCGGACCGAAGGGCAACTCGTAGCGGGCGCTCACGCGCAGCGTATGCGTCTGGTTCTGGTCAGAGCGCGCGCGGTCGCATGCAAAACAGTAGTTGTTCTGGAAGCCGTTGCGTGTTCCGGCGACGCTGGTCATCTCGCCGACATTATCGATCGCCTTGCTGAACGCATAGCCGAGCAGCAGCGAAAGGCCTTGCGCGTAACGGCGCTCGACCGTAAGTTGACCGGCGTGGTAACTGGAATGCCCCGCACCCACGTTGACGCCTTTGACGTTGAGGAATTGCGGATACGGCCGGAGCAGTTGGCCGTATTGCACCGTGCTCGCGCTCAAAGTCGAACTGGGATCGGTGATCACGCCAGAAAACGGATTCGCGACCACACTCAGCAACTGCGAGCCAAGGGCGAGGGCGGAATCGGGCAGTTGGTTGTATTGCATCGGCGTCATGAGATGCACACCCGCGTTGCCCGCGTAGGCGGTAGTCACCACGAATTTGCCGGGCAACTGACGCTGCACGTCGAAAGACCAGTTGGCCTGGTAGGGGATTTCCTGTTGGTGCAGTGGGCCGGTGATGTTCTGGCCGTAGGCGATGGCGAGGCCGGCGCTGTTGCCCCAAGGTGCAGGCAGGCCTTGGGCGAAGGGATTGCTGAGGTTATAAAGCGGAGTGACGCCATCCGAGTTAGCGATGATGGACGTTGAGCTGCGGTTGCTGCCGAGTGCGTTGGGGAACTGTTCCCATGCCGCGAGCGGATGGTGGAAGATGCCGAAGCCGGCGTGGATCACGGTGCGCGAATTGAGCGAGTAGCTCGCGCCGATACGCGGCTCGAAGTTCTTCATGGCGGGTTGTACCAGCTGGCGGCTCGATCCATTCAAGCCGGGAATGCCGACGCCGCCTTTGAGCGATGGGAAGCCGGATGCTTTGCCGCTGAGCGGCGAAGCAGAGTTGAGATCGATGTAGTTGAGGCGGTCACCGGCTTCTACGTCGCCGCCTTCCATTCCCCAACGCAGACCGAAGGTGAAGGTAAGGCGCGGAGTGATCCGGGCGGCATCCTGAGCATAAAAGGCGTAGTAGTTATGAGCGGAGTTGGTTTGGATCTGGTAGCCGCTGGTGACGCTAGCCTGGCCGAGCAGGAGTTCGGCAATGCCATCGCCCGATGCGACGGCGGGCAAGCTGGGGTTGGGTCCTCCGGTGAAGCTGCTGGAAGCCGAGATGGACATCTGCAGCGGGTTGTAAAGTTGCACCGGGAAGCGGCGAAGGTCAGCGCCGAATTTGATGGTGTGGATGCCCTTCAGCCACGACAAATCCGCGCGGTACTGATAGACGGAAGACTTGTTCGCTTCAAAGGAGTAGTTGTTGCCGAAAGAACTTATGCGGTTGATGGACACATTCGGCG
>Ga0118677_10003883_pt1 | contig 27707 bp, 20 predicted proteins | sample AliMusrvi5mmetaG_FD_86154 | JGI IMG/M metagenome (GOLD analysis project Ga0118677, IMG submission 86154) | reverse complement strand
CTTCAAGGGGGTGTGTGAGACATGCAATGAACCACTTTGCAAAAACTATAATTGCTGGAAGGATTACCACAGCGGAAAGTTTGCGGGTCAGCAAGATATGTTGTCTTCAACTTGTTGGAAATAAAAGTGCTTGTTGAACGTAAAACTACACAATCAACTGTTTTTTGTATAATAGTGCATGCTGAAATAATATTTGTGAAACACCAAACACTATAAATGTAAGTTACTTCATCGTTTTTGTTCCAATTTGTGTGCATTTGTGAAAAGGGCCTCCACGGTCCCCGAGAGTAAAATACTCAATAATACTGGCAAAAAATGAGCGCTTTTCAGTCATTTATACTGGTTTTTGTGTGTGAAGTTATGCTTTTTCACTGCTTAGATGCTTGAACTTCTTTCCACAAAAGTGTTCGTGTCTCGACTGGGTCTCTCGTCACCATTCCATGGGGTTTAATGTTCTCTGGTCAGTTTCAGCCACTTTTATGTGGGGATTTCACTCATTTTACTTTGGTAAGTCTCGTGTTTCTGTTTGCAACTATTTTCTTTATCATTTCAAGATGTCTAGTGTTTTGAGTTATAGGGCTATATATACCTTCTTTTTTATATTTGCCATTATACTCAATAGTTCGAATAAAGTCTCCTGTACTGTTAACTTCTATATTGCCAAATAGATTTTTACACTCAATAATCAGATTGAATTTTGTTGTAATTACTAAGTAATCAATTTGTGCTGATAAATCATCATACTCAATATGCAAATCATGCAGCACAATAATGGGTAAATAACTATTATTCAATTCAAATGCAACATTTTCCTCACCGGCAATGCCGTAAGAAAGCATTTTTATATCTTGTTCAATTTGAGCCTTTACATTTGTTGGTGCTATTCTCAAAAGCTCATTCAACTTTTCTAATTGGTTTTTTGCATCGCTGTCAACTTTATAAAAATGTGGCTTTACTAAATTTGTCGGCTTGCTTGTAATTACTTCTTTTAGGGAGTCAATAAACGGCATTCAAATCTTCCTCCTTATGTCAATTTTAAAATTATTATACGACAAGCACAGAAAATATACAATCAATATTCTAATTTGCTGTTTTCATCTCTCTTATCAAAAGATTATCTGAGACGCGAAAGCACTCCACCCACAAAATTTTGTAAAGTGAGCTTCCCACAATAAGTTTTTATTATCTTATGTTTGGCTTTCCTTCAAAAAGTCGCGAATGTTAATATGCCGGATGCCATCCCTGCTCATGTCTATCTCATCAAGCATAGAAATGACAAACTTCGGATAGTTATCCCTGATAGCCAAAAGAGGTTCGAATTCCCTGTTAATTGTATCTTCATTTCCCATCACATAGGTAACCTGAATATATAACTTTTCGTTTCTTCTTTCAGCCACAAAATCTATTTCTTTCCCGTTAATGCTCCCAACGGTTACTTTGTAACCCCGCCGCAAAAGCTCCATATAAACAATGTTTTCAAGTGTTTTTTCCACATCTCTGCGGTTATTGCCGTAAATAGCTTCTCTAATCCCGTGGTCGCTCAAAAAAACCTTATCTTGCGTTCTCAGCAGGGCTTTCCCCATCAAATTCTGCTTTGCTGCCTTGTGAAACAAATATGCATTCTCACATGCTGAAATATAATTGTAAACGGTTTCCGGCGCAACGGTTCTCTGCTCGCTTTTTAAATAATCCGATATGCTTTTTGAAGAGAAGGTTGAACCAACATTTGAAATGATAAATTTAATAATCCTGTCAAGCAGTTCAACATCACGGATACGGTTTCTTTGCACCACATCCTTGAGGATAACGGAGTTGTAAATATCAGTCAGATACAGAATGGATGCTTCCGGTTCATAACCGATTCCATACAAAAACGGCATCCCTCCGAACTGCAAATACTCCAGGAACACCTTGTTTTCGTCAAAGTCATTTTTATCGGCTTTGTATAAATCCAAAACCTCACTGTATGAGAACGGGTAAATAACAATCTCAACATATCTGCCAGCAAGGTAGGTCGCAAACTCGCCGGAAAGCAGCTTTGCGTTGGAACCGGTGATGTAAATATCGGCATCAAAGTCAACCATAAATGAATTGATTACCTTCTGCCATTCCTCCACTTCCTGTATCTCATCAAGCATAATATATGCTTTCCCGGTTATCTTTTCAATTCTATCGGAAACAGATTTATACAAAGCTTCGGGATGTTTTAACTGACTGTTCTTTTCGGACTCAAAATTTATATAGATAAATTGTTCTTCTTTTGTCCCCGTTTCCATTAATTCGTTTTTTATCAGTTGCAGCATAACCGACTTTCCGCTTCGGCGCATTCCAACTAAAATCTTAACAATATTTTTGTTAAAAAACGGTCTGATTCTTTTAATGTAAAGCTCTCTTTTAATCATGGCATATCACTCCCTGCATTTATTTTCTACATAATAACACAGATATAACTTAAATTCAAGCTAATTTATTGATTTATTTCAGTTATAACTTTATACTTAGTGTTTTTCATTGAGTTCTACAGTTATAACTTGAATTCCGATGATATTGAAAACCGCATAAGCCGGATAGAATCAGTTCAAATTAACGGTTTTGAAGGCTGACTTTAACGCTCCGGAAACATCCGCATAAACCGGATAATGGTCCGAAACAAACTTGCCGTCAATGCCCTCTGTAATAACCCTGTAAATGAGCGGCGTTACCTTGTCGTTCACTAAAATATAATCGATGATATCAGTTTCGATTGTCGGCAGTTCAAAGTGGTGGAAGGTAGCATTTTTCATCGTATCCGGGGCGAGGAATTTTGAATCGCGAAGCGTGCCGCCCATGAGCTGTTTATATTCAGAGCTGCCCTCAAAGGTGTTGAAGTCACCCGTGCAGACAACGGGCATATCAAAGCCCGCTGCTTTTTCCAAAATCATTTGGATACCGTTGGTTCTCGCCAGCGTGCCTCTGTGGTCAAGGTGCGTGTTGATATGCGCGTATTGCTCGCCGGTCTGAATATTTTCCAGAACAGCCCAAGTGCAAATGCGTATGCAGTCGGCATCCCAGCCCATCGATGGCACTTCGGGCGTTGCCGAAATCCAGAAATTCCCGGAATCAACAACCTTATATTTATCTTTGAGGTAGAAGATCGCGGCGTGTTCCCCGAGTTTTTCCCCGTTATCTCTGCCGATACCGACATGGTCATATCCCGGCAGATTATTACTGAGCCAGGCCATCCACGCAGGCGTGGCTTCCTGCACGCCCAAAGAATCCGGGTGGGCTTCCATGATGGTCTGCGCGGCAATTTCTCTGCGGTTTTTCATAAAATGCTCGCCTTCGCCTTTGCAAAGAAGGTTGAACGTCATGATTCTCATTAATTCTTCCCCTTAATATTTTCAATCTTTCTCTTCGGGGAATATTGTACCATACCGGAAGATTGCGCGCAATCCGCAATTGACAGTACCGCCCTAAATAAAGTATTATTGGTAAGGCATGAAAAGAGAGGGAAAAGCTTTTTATGAAAGTAAAACCGCCTATTACAACATCCGATGTGGCCTTAAGCATGAAGGAAAAGCTCTCCTTTTCCGTCGGCGAGCTTTATGGCAGCGGCGCGACTTCATTGGTCGCTACGGTTTACCTTGTTTTCCTGGTGCTCAACGGGCTAAGCGCCACGGCCGCCGCTTCCATTATTATGCTGGCAAAAATCTGGAACGCCGTCAGCGACCCGGCTATGGGCATCATTTCGGACAATACCCGTTCCAAATGGGGCAGAAGAAAACCGTATATTTTCGTCGGCGCTTTCTGTTTAATTTTCTCCCTTGCCCTGCTGTTTATGCCGCTCAACGCCATGAAGAGCAGCGCGTTTAAATACTTTATCTATCTGCTTGCCTATTTAATTTATGACGTCATTTCCACCATGATCAATGTCCCGTATTTATCCCTTGCGGCGGAAATGACGTCAAACTATTACGAAAAAAATAAAATGAATATCATCCGGCAGGGGTTCTCAATGATTGCCGGCGGCGTCTCGGCCGGCATCCCGATTGTGCTGCTGGAAAAACTGCAAAACGGGGAAATGCCCATACGCACCTTCAGCCTGGTAATGATTTTGGGGTTCGGCATCTATTACGCCATTCCGCTGCTGATTACATCCGTCGTCTGCCGCGAACGGATGCCGATACCGGAGGAAAAACTGAAGTTTTCTTTCAAAAACTTTTTGCTCCCGTTCAAGCTCAAGGCTTTCGTTTGCCTGGTACTGATGTATTTATTCGCCTATTCGGGCTTGGACCTGATAACGACCAATATCGTTTGGATTGTGAAATACGGCTTAAAAATCGAAAGCTTCAGCGCGTTTGTTGTTTTGATTGTCATTTCCGTTTCCTACGCCTCGATGATACCGGTTTTTAATTATTTTATGAAAAGGAATAAATCAAAAGCCTTTTTGTACCGCGCCGGCATACCCGTCTATATGCTCGGCATCATCGCGCTCTGCTTTTTCCCGGCAGGTTTCAATGATTATCTGATACTGCCGGTCTGCATGATTGTCGGGTTCGGCATGTCCGGATGCATGATTATGCCGTGGATTATTTTCCCCGATGTGGTGGATATCGGCGAGCTGAAGTTCGGAACCAGAAACACCGGTTCCTACAGCGGGCTGATGACCTTTGTGCGAAAGGCCACAACGGCCATCGCCATTTTAATTTCCGGCGTGGTTCTGGACGCGACCGGCTTTGTTAAGCCGACCACCGATTATGTCACGGGGCTCGTAACAAGTTACAATCAGCCGATGTCGGCCGTGTGGGGCCTGAGAATGGTGGTTATGGTCCCTATTCTCATCTTTATGACCATTGCGTTTATTATGGCAAAAAAACTGAAAATAAACCCGAAAAGAAGCTCGCTCGTCGAAAAAATAATAACCGGCAAAGCCGCCATAGAATCATTGAACGATGAGGACAAGGCGGAATACGAGGCGATAAAAAAAGAACTGTTTTAAAAATTCAGATAAGCGAAAACGCTCCGGAAAAATCCGGAGCGCTGCTCTTTTTTATCCCTTGCCTTCCGCTTACCCTGCGTTTATAAGCACGTCTGAGTAAACAGGATAATGGTCGGAAACCATCTTACCGTCAATACCGGCGCTCACAACACGGTAAACCAGAGGCGTTACCTTGTTATTTACCAAAATGAAGTCAATTATATTTTGGGGGTCACTGGTCGGCTGAAAGTCGTTGTATGTGGCGTGGCTGATGGAGTCGGGGGCAAGAAACTTCGAATCATGAACCGTGCCGGCAACCAGTGTTTTGTAAAGGCTGCTACCCTCTCTCAGGTTGAAGTCACCCGTGCATACTGTCGGAATATCAAAGGTTGCAGCCTTTTCAAGGATCATGGCAACGCCATTTTGACGGGCTAAAGCGCCTGTATTGTCTAAATGCGTGTTGATGTGCGCGTATTGTTCGCCTGTCACCTTGTTTTCAAGAACCACCCATGTGCAAATCCGGTTGCAGCCGGCGTCCCAACCCTTGGATGGCACATCAGGCGTTTCCGAAAGCCAAAAGTTCCCGGAGCCAACAACTTTGTATTTATCTTTGAGGTAGAAAATAGCGGCGAATTCACCGAGGATATGGCCGTCATCCCGTCCGACGCCAACATAGTCATATTCCGGCAACTGAGTCCTTAACCACAGCATCCAAGCCGGTGTTGCTTCCTGAACACCGATGGAGTCCGGGTAATATTCGGCAATTGTCTGTGCCACTATTCCTTTACGGCTCATCATTGACTTCTCACCCGTACCGCGGCAAAGGAGATTAAAAGTCATAATCCTTACTGTGTTTTCCGTCTTCGGGTAAATGTCTCTTTTCGGCAGAAACGCGCAATAGATTTGGGTGAACAGCATGACAAAGGCCGTCAGAACAGAGGCAAGCTTTACGGATATTTGTTTTAAATTCAGTATCGACATCGTTATTCCCTCCTGTTTATCTCTATTTATAAACATTTTAACATGCTTAAGATTATTTTAATAGGTTCTTTCGCAAATCTCTTTGATTTTATCCCGCAGCTTCAAAAAATCCTCAAACGCTTCCGGTTTTCTCCTCGGGTCACGCAGAAGGGCGGCGGGGTGGAAGGTGCCCATAAAAAGAATACCGCTTTTGTTGATAAATTCGCCGTGCTGCGTTGTCACTTTAAATTCCGGCGCAATCAGCCGCTGGGCGGAAATACGCCCGAGGCAGACGACAATCTTGGGCCGCATCAGCCTTACCTGCTCCCTCAGCCAGTCGATACAGGCCTCCTGCTCAGCGGGCAGGGGGTCTCTGTTCTGCGGGGGGCGGCACTTAACTATGTTCGCTATGTAGATGTTCTTTTTGCGGTCAAGGTCAACGCAGGCAAGGAATTTATCAAGCAATTGTCCGGCTCTGCCGACAAACGGTTCACCGCTGAGGTCCTCCTGCTCGCCGGGGCCCTCACCGATAAACAGCACCTCAGCATTTTCTATGCCGACGCCGACAACAACGTTGTTGCGGGTTTTGCTGAGCTCGCATTTTTCGCATTTCATGCAGTCGTTTTGGAGTGCCTGCCAGTTATCAACCATATTTTTCACCCTTTCCCGATTATTAAAACTTGAAGAACGCGGAATTAGAAAGCGCTGTCGGATAATACAGCATCATCACAATGTCGGGCTTAAAGCTGTCTATATAGTCCGTTATGGAGCCTGTAAAATGCCTCGGGTCGATGGTGCGCAGCTCTTTGCAGCAGGCAAGCGAAATAAACGGCGCAAGGACATTGGAATAGGAGTCGCGCAGAATCAGAATTTTTTTGCCAGCCAGCAGATTGTTGGTGCAGATTGTAAGAGGAAAGTCGCCCCCCGAGTAGGTTGCATAAGTGTTCAGGTTAAAATAGTCCCTCGTTTTAAGGTTTTCCGTAAATATCATGGCATCCTTAAAACTGCCGTTTTTGACAATGTTTTGCCCGTTTAGCCGGTAATAGGTACAATTCATATCTGTTTTGTATTTGGGCAGCAGCAGCGTAAAATCGTCCGTGCCGGCGTAGAACTGGCCGACACGTTTCCCCTGGCTGCCTAAAAACCAATTTTTATAAACCGTTGAACTGAAGTTGTTTTTATCAAGCAGCGGCATGTCGATATAAAAGCCGTAATCGCTGTTCAGTTTTTCGGCAATTTTGCCTGCTGCCCACAGCCCGGTTGAAGGTTTCCAGTGGTGGTCGGTGCGGAAGAAAAGCGGATACCAGTCAAGCCCGTCCTTTACGATTTCATCCCGCAAATCAAAGGTCGCGACGCCCCTGCTTTTCAGCGCCGAAAGCATGGTGTCCGAGTTTTCGTTTGCATAATCATAAACACCGGTCGGAAGTTCGCTGTCGAGCTTATTTATTTTAAAAGGCAGCTGAACATACAGCAGAGGAATGCCCTCGCTTTTGAGGTGGGCATTTAAAGCTGCGGTTTCATCCGCTTTTTTCGGCAAATCCTTGCTCTTGGGCAAAACGAAGGTAAGGTACCCGTTACCGAGCTTGATAACATCGCTGCTTGAGCTCGCGGCGTCATAAACCCTTCTGTTGCCGGTAACCCTTTGAGCAAGGCCGTATACATTGACAAAGTCCGTTCTTCTGAAAATCTTGCTGTCTATATTCAGCAAAGTGTCATAAGCCGTCAGGAGGATAGCCTTCGGCTTTGCCAAGGCACCGGAAGCCCCGTCAAGGTTTTGGACATAAGTTGTTTTAACATCATCCCTGCTGACATAGACCTTTGCAAGCGTACCGGTAAGGATAATAAATGTAAAGCACAGGAAGAAAGCCGCAATAACGGAATGCCTGCTGTATTTAATTTTCATTTCGGCACCCCCTAAAAGTTAAAATAGATAAAGGGATTGTATGAGCCTTTGACAGTGTAGGAAACCGCGACGATAAACAGGGCAAGTATGCCGGCGATAAACACCAGGTCAAACGCTTTGCTGCGGTTCCCGATTTTTTCCTGAATAAACTTTGCCGTCGGCACCGAAAACACGGCCGCGCATACCAGAAAAACAAAGTTTTGGGATAAATTGAAAACGAAAGCGTTATCGAAGAGCGGATTCCCCCCAAGCCCGAACATTGCTTTAAAATATTCAACTGCCGCCGTCAGGTTCTGCGAGCGGAAAAGCACCCAGCCGAAGAGAACAAACATCATGGTATAGATATGTTTCAGCCAGCCGAACCTAATAAACTTTTTCTCAAAGCCCGATAATTTTTCCGCAGTTATCAGGACGAAATACATCATGCCCCAAATGATAAATGTCCAGTTCGCGCCGTGCCAAACGCCGGTTAAAAACCAGACAACAAAAAGGTTGAAAACCAGGCGCGTTTTGGATTTTACGCGGCTGCCGCCCAACGGAAAATACACATAGTTTTTAAACCATGCGCCCAGCGACATATGCCAGCGCCGCCAGAACTCCGAAATTGATTTTGAGATGTACGGGAAATTGAAGTTTTCAAGAAAATGGAACCCGAACATCTTGCCCATGCCCAGCGCCATATCGGAATAGCCGGAAAAATCAAAATATATCTGGAAAGCGTAAGCAAAAACACCGAGCCAGGCAAGGCCGACGGAGATGGTGCTCTTGCTGTTAAAAGCATTATTCGCGACAACCGCCATCGTGTTTGCGAGCAGCACCTTTTTGAGATAACCCACAATAAAGCGGGTTACACCCGATGTAAAATCATCGAGTGTCTCTTTGCGGTGTTTGATTTCATCGGCGATTGTCTGATAGCGGACAATCGGGCCCGCCACAAGCTGCGGGAAAAATGAGATGTAAAGCCCGACATACATCGGATTTTTTTGAACCTCGCCAAGGCCCCTGTTGACATCCAGCACATACGAAAAAGCGTGGAACGTGAAAAACGAAATACCTATCGGCAGCGCGATAAGCGGAATATTGATGCCCAGCCCGAAAATGCTGTTGATATTATGGAGCGTAAATATCAGGTATTTAAAGATAAACATGACACCGAGATTGTAAATGCTGTCAAAAACAATAATGGTGCGGATAATGGCTTTGCGGCCCCGGAATTTGTCAACCAAAAGCCCGAAGAACCAGCTTACCATGATGGTCAGCATCATAATAAAAACAAACTTCGGCTCTCCCCAGGCATAGAAGAACAGGGAAGCGCAAAGTAAAAAAATGTTTTGCATCAAGCGGCTTTTCTTGAACAAAACATAATAGCAAAATATGACGGCAGGGAGGAAAAAGAACAGGAAGATTGAGCTTGAGAAAAGCATTTATTCAACGTCCTCCCGCCTGAATATTTTGGCAATATCCGTAACGCTCAGCGTTTCGGATGCCACGATACGCGTGCTTTCCATTAAAACCCGCGCGGCGTCAAGCGAGGTCAGGCAGGCCGTGCCCGCCTCCGCCGCCAGGCGGCGCAGTTTGAAGCCGTCCCGCTTCTCAAGCCTTCCGTGCGTCGGGGTATTGATAATAAGCGAAACCCCGCCCGCGTGGAGCATTTCCATGATGTTCGGGCTTTCGCCGGTAATTCTGTTTACAAGTTTCGCTTTTATGCCCACTGCCTCAAGCGCTTTTTTGGTACCCGGCGTGGCATAAAACTCAAAGTCCGCGTCGCTCAGCGCGGTCAGCATTTGGCAAACCTCAGGTTTGTCTTTATCGCATACGGTGACGATAATCCTGCCGTTTTTGGGCAGAGAAACCCCGCCGCCTTCAAACGCTTTCAGCAGCGCCTCGTTATAGTTGCGGGCTATACCGAGCACTTCGCCGGTTGACTTCATTTCGGGGCCCAGAGAAGTATCCGCGCCGATGATTTTTTCAAACGAAAACACGGGCAGTTTAATGGCGTAATAGCCGCTGTCTTTGTAAAGCCCGGTACCGTAACCCATATCCCGTATTCTTTCGCCGAGCATCGCCCTTGTCGCCAGGGCGATGGCCGGGATGCCGGTGACCTTGCTGATATACGGCACGGTGCGGGAGGAGCGGGGGTTGACTTCGATGATATAAACTTTTTCCCTGAGCACAATAAACTGTATGTTCATCATCCCGACCACTTCGAGCGCGAAGGCAAGTCGGCGGGAGTATTCGATAATCATCGTTTGAACATTTTTGCTTAATGTAACCGCGGGGTAGACGGAGATGGAGTCGCCGGAGTGGATGCCTGCTCTGTCAATATGCTCCATGATGCCGGGGATGAGAATATCCTCGCCGTCGCAGATGACATCAACCTCAACCTCCTGGCCCATGATGTATTTGTCGACCAGCACGGGATGTTCCTGCACGGTGCGGGTGATGATTTCCATAAACTCGCGGATATCGTCGTCCGAAACGGCTATCTGCATCCCCGCGCCGCCCAAAACATAACTCGGCCGCACAAGCACCGGGTAGCCCAATGAATGCGCCGCGAGCAGCGCTTCCTCTTCGGTGAAAACGGTCTGCCCCTTCGGGCGGGCTATTTCGCAGACTTCGAGTATCGCGTCAAAGCGCTCTCTGTCCTCCGCGGCGTCGACATGGTCGGCATCGGTGCCGTAGATATGCACGCCCAAATCGTTGAGTGTCTTCGTAAGCTTTATGGCTGTCTGCCCGCCGAACTGCACAATGGCGCCGTCCGGTTTTTCAAGCTCGACAATGTTCGTCACATATTCCGGCGTGAGCGGTTCAAAATAGAGCTTGTCGGCAACGTCGAAGTCCGTTGAAACCGTCTCGGGGTTGTTATTGATGATGACCGTTTCGCAGCCCAAATCCTTCAGCGCCCAGATGTTATGCACGGAGCAATAGTCGAATTCAATCCCCTGCCCGATTCTGATGGGGCCGGAACCGAGCACCAAAACTTTTGTGCGGGTGGACGCAGGGTCAACCTCGTTCTCCACGCCGTAGTCCGAATAATAGTAAGGTGTTTTTGCGGAGAATTCCGCCGCGCAGGTGTCAACAATCGAGAACGCAGGCATAATATTCCACATTCTGCGCATGGTTTTAACGGCGGACGCCTGTATGCCGACATCCTTGGCAATCATCATATCCGTAAAGCCCATCTTTTTTGCCGCAAGCAGCGTGTCTTTATCGCAAACGCCGGCGCGCAGGCGTTTTTCCATGCTGACAATGTTTTCGATTTTGCTCAGGAACCACATATCTATTTTTGTTATATCGTGAATTTCATCCAGCGTTATCCCGTTAAAAATTGAGGCCGCGATGGTGTAAAGCCGCTCGTTGTCAATGTTGGGCAAGAGCGCCGTTAACTCTTCATTGGTTTTTTGCAGCAGAACCGGCACCAGCAGGCTTTCCCTGTTTTCTTCAAGGGAGTTGACCGCTTTGTGCAGCGCCGCCTCAAACGAGCGCGAAATTGCCATGACTTCGCCCGTGGCCTTCATCTGCGTACCGAGGGTGCGCTTTGCAGTCACAAATTTGTCAAACGGCCATTTGGGGAACTTGACAACGCAGTAGTCCAGCGCAGGCTCAAAGGAGGCAAATGTCTTGCCGGTGATGGCGTTTGGTATTTCATCAAGACCGAGGCCCAAAGCGATTTTCGCCGCGACTCTGGCAATGGGGTAGCCGGTTGCCTTGGAGGCCAGCGCGGAGGAGCGGGAAACCCTGGGGTTCACCTCGATAACCGCGTATTCGAAAGAATCCGGATGCAGGGCAAATTGAACGTTGCAGCCGCCCTGAATGCCGAGCGCGGAGATAATATTCAGCGCGGAGGAGCGCAGCATCTGGTGGTCTTTATCCGAAAGCGTCTGCGAAGGCGCCACAACAATCGAATCGCCCGTATGCACGCCGACGGGGTCCAGGTTTTCCATGTTGCAAACGGTGATGCAGTTGCCTTTGGCGTCCCGCATCACTTCATATTCAATTTCTTTCCAGCCTGAAATGCATTTTTCAATCAGCACCTGCCCGACTCTGGAAAGGCGGATGCCGTTCGCGCCGATTTCGCTGAGTTCATCGGGATTGTAGACAATACCGCCGCCGGTGCCGCCCAATGTATAGGCGGGGCGGACGATGACGGGGTAGCCGATTGTTTCGGAAAAGTCCAGCGCGTCCTGCACCGTTTCAACAACTTTGGATACAATACACGGCTCACCGATAGACTCCATCGTGTCCTTAAACTCCTGCCTGTCTTCCGCCATTTTAATAGCCCTTGCGGAAATGCCGATGAGGCGGACATTGTATTTTGCCAGCACGCCTTTTTCCTCAAGCTCCATGGCAAGGTTCAGCCCTGTCTGGCCGCCCAGCGTGGGCAGTATGGAATCGGGGCGCTCGGCCTCGATAATCTTCGTCAGCGTCGGCACGTTCAGCGGCTCGATATAGACCATGTCCGCTATCTCGCCGTCCGTCATAATAGTAGCCGGGTTGGAGTTCGCGAGAATTACCTGCACACCCTCCTCGCGAAGGGAGCGGCAGGCCTGCGTGCCCGCGTAGTCGAATTCCGCCGCCTGGCCGATGATGATTGGGCCGGAGCCGATAACCAGCACTTTTTTGATGCTTTTATCAATCACTGTATTTGCCCTCCCCCATCATTCGTATGAAGCGGTCGAACAAAAAGGCTGTGTCGTGCGGCCCGGGCGAAGCCTCGGGATGGAACTGGACGGTGAACAGGGGTTTGCCGTGGTAGACAACGCCCTCCACGGTTTTGTCGTTTACGTTGATGCAGTTCACTTCGGCGTTTGCCGGCAGCCCTTCCTCACAGACCATATAGCCGTGGTTTTGGGAGGATATATAGGTTCTATCCTTACTTAAAAATTTCACAGGGTGATTAGCTCCCCTGTGACCGTATTTCATTCTTTCAGTTTTACCGCCTGTTGCCAATGCCATCAGCTGATGACCCAAACAAATAGCGAAGGTGGGAATGGCGAAATCATAGAGCTGTTTAACCTCTTTGATAATGCCGACGCAATCGGCAGGGTCGCCCGGCCCGTTGCTGAGCATTAAGCCGTCATGACCGCCCGCGATGATTTCATCAGCCGCTGCAAAGCACGGGTACTGTTTTACCCGGCAGCCTCTGGCCATAAGAGACTTCGCGATGTTATATTTTGTGCCGCAGTCCAAAAGGGCAATAGAAGGACCGGTGTTCTCCGCTCCAAACACAATTGATCTCTCAATGCTGACGGATTCCACCAGTCTGATTTGCTTAAAAGTGGCAATAACATCCATGCAGCGGGACAAGTTTGAAATATCAGCTGTAATAACACCGCGCATGGTTCCGCTTTCCCGTAATTTTTTAACAACCGCTCTGGTGTCAATATCGCTCAAACAGGGAATGTTGAATTCAAGCAATATTTCTTCAAGCGGCTGTGTGCTTCTGAAGTTTGAGGGTGCTGCGCATAGCTCATGAACAATAAAAGCGCAAGGCTGAAGGCGAAAAGACTCAAAATCCTCACGGCTGATGCCATAATTGCCGATCATCGGATAAGTCATTACAATGCCTTGCCCTGCGTAAGATGGATCCGTTAAAACTTCCAAATACCCGGTCATCGAGGTGTTGAACACAACCTCGCAGGCGGTTTCGCGGAATGCTCCGCGCTGATTTCCTTCGTAAATCGAGCCGTCTTCCAGTACCAGATATGCCCTCATCGATTCACCATGCCTTTCAAAAAATGAGCCTTTCTAACCAAAAATTATAGCATGGAGATTGAAAATATAATGCTTATAATGGAACAATAAAAAATATTTATATCATTTTTTCATGGCACCGAAGTATTCGGCGGCTTTTTGCGAGTCCAGCTTGATTTGATTGCTTAATTCATTGAGGGAAGAAAATTTCTGTTCCGGACGCAGATATTTCAAAAGCCCGACCTCAACATTTTTACCGTAGAGATCACCCGAAAAACCCAGTATGCAGGTTTCGCTTCTCAGCGTGTTTGATTCGAAAGTGGGGCGGAAGCCGATATCCGTCACCGCGGCATGCCAAAAACCGTCGACATAGGCTTTTGAAATGTATACACCGTATTTGGGAACAACAAAGCCTTCGGGGAAATGCTGGTTGATAGTAGGTGTGCCCAAACGCCTGCCCAGTCTCTTCCCGCCTATTACCTTAAAATCATAGGAAAAAGCCCTGCCGAGCATTTCATTCGCCGTTTCAATATCACCGGCTTCTACAGCCGCCCGGATTCGCGTGGAGCTTACCGGTTCGCCTTTGTAATTCACCGCAGCGGTAACCTTCAGTTCCAGGTGAAACTCGGCGCACAGCTCTTTCAGCAGTTCAGCATCGCCCGCGCCGTCATGCCCGAAGCGGTAGTCATACCCGCAGCAGATAGCTTTGGCGTCAAGCTTTTTAATCAGAATTTCTTCAACAAACTCCCTTGCGGTTAAATTGCGCACTTCTTCAAACGCAACCGTAAAGTGGCAGACGCCCATTTTTTCAAGTTCCTTTTCTTTTAAGGAAGGCGAAAGAATTTCAGCCGGCGCTTTGCCGGTGAGAACCTGCTGGGGATGTTTGTCAAAGAGCAGCACGCAGGGAATCAGCCCCCGGGCCGCAAAAGAAAGGGAGGAATTGATAACAGCTGTATGGCCTTTGTGCAGCCCGTCGAAGCTGCCGAGCGCAACCGCCGAGGGTTTGTCAAATATTTTTGCTAACATTGGCAATATTGTTCCCTACTTCTTGTACATTTTTTTCATTCTGAGTTCTTTTGAAAGGATGCTTTTACGCAGGCGGAGGCTCTTCGGCGTTACCTCAAGGAGCTCGTCATCCTTGATAAACTCCATGCACTGCTCCAGGCTCAGGGTCGACGGCGTAATCAGCCGCAGCGCGTCGTCGTTGCCGGAGGAGCGGGTGTTGGTCATCTGCTTTTTCTTGCACACATTGCAGACAACATCCTCGTTCTTCGCGCACTCGCCGACTATCATGCCTTCATATACTTCCACGCCCGCGCCGATAAACATTCTGCCGCGCTCCTGCGCCGCGAAAAGGCCGTAGCCGGTGCTCAAGCCCGTTTCGTGCACAACTATCGAGCCGCGCTCGCGGGTCTGAATGTCGCCTTTGTACGGCTCATAACCGGCGAAAAGCTGGTTCATGATGCCGTTGCCGTTGGTATCCGTCAAAAAGTCGGACCGGTAGCCGATGAGCCCTCTGGATGGTATTTTAAATTCAAGATGCGTTGCGCCGCCGCCGCGCGTGCCCATATTTTCAAGTTCGCCTTTGCGCAGGCTGATGCTTTGGATAACCGTGCCCACATATTGCTCCGGAACCTCGATTATCAGCAGTTCCATCGGTTCAAGCAACTGGCCGTTTTTTTCTTTAAAGATAACCTTCGGGCGGGAAACCTGGAATTCATACCCCTGCCGGCGCATGGTTTCAATCAGGATTGAAAGATGCAGCTCGCCTCTGCCGGAAACCTTGAAGGAGTATGTCGTATCGGTTTCCTCAACGCGCATGCTCACATTCGTTTCAACCTCTTTAAACAGGCGGTCGCGGATATTGCGCGAGGTGACAAACTTGCCTTCGCGCCCGGCAAACGGGCTGTCGTTCACGATGAAATTCATCGAAATGGTCGGTTCGTCTATTTTGACAAACGGGAGCTGCTCAACGCAGTCAGGACTGCAGGCGGTTTCGCCGATGTTAATATCCGCTATGCCGGAAACACATATGAGGTCCCCCATCTTTGCGCTTTCAACCTCAACCCTGTGAAGCCCTTCAAACTGATAGAGGCGGGAAATTTTTACATTTTCTGTCGTCTCGTCAACCCTGCAGAGCACGACCTGCTGGCCTCTGGTTACGACACCGCGCTCCACCCTGCCGACGCCGATTCTGCCGATATAGTCATCATATTCAAGGCTTGAAAACAGGATTTGGGTCGGGCCGTCCAGGTCACCCTCGGGCGGGCTGACATTTTCCAAAATCGAATCCAGCAGCGGGCGCATGTCGCCCTTTGTCACATTTTCATCCAGAGAGGAATAGCCGTCCCTTGCCGAAGCGTAGACAACGGGGAAGTCCAGCTGGTCTTCATGCGCGCCGAGTTCTATGAGCAGGTCCACGACTTCGTCCACAACCTCCGCCGGCCGCGCGCCGGGTCTGTCCACTTTGTTGACGACGACGACAACCTTCTTTTTCAGCCCGAGCGCTTTTTTCAGCACGAAGCGGGTTTGGGGCATGCAGCCCTCAAAGGCATCCACGAGCAGCAGAACGCCGTCCACCATCATTAAAATGCGTTCCACCTCGCCGCCGAAATCGGCATGGCCGGGGGTGTCCACGATGTTAATTTTTACGCCTTTGTAATGCACTGCCGTGTTTTTGGATAAAATAGTAATGCCGCGCTCACGCTCCAAATCGTTGGAGTCCATGACGCGTTCGGTAATCTGCTCGTTCGCGCGGTAAATACCGCTTTGCTTGAGCATTTCGTCAACCAGTGTCGTCTTGCCGTGGTCAACGTGCGCGATGATTGCGATGTTTCTGATATCTGTTCTAAATGCCAAAAAGTTCACCCGTTTCAAAAATTTGTTTCTTTTATTCTACCGAAATACCTTTTGCCGCCCTTTGCTGCCGGAGTTCATCGGTAATAATCTGTTTTTTCTTGCCTGTGAGGTCATAGAAAAATATGGGTAACGCGCATAGCAGGAAGGAGATGGCGGGGATGATGGAAACGATTAAAAATACGCCGCCTCTTAAAGAGCCCGAAAGCGCGGTCGGGTCAACGGTGTACTGCGCGCCCATTGAGGAGACATTCAATTTAAAAATCACATACATCAGCACAACGGATGATGTCGCAATCGCGCTGCCGAACTTATTGGAAAAAGACTGGCATGCGGAACCGAGGGCGGTTTCTCTCCTGCCTGTTTTCCATTCCATATAGTCCAGTGAATCCCCTATCATCGCGGAGGAAACCACATTGATAACGCCGGCGGGTATGCAGGAAATCAAAAAGAACGGGAGGCAGGCCCAAAAGTTTTTATAGCCGATAAAGTAAGTGATGAGGCAGGAGACAACGCCGAGGAAACATGACGATATCAGCAGCTGCTTGTAATTGAATTTTTTGATAAGCTTTGGCAGGAACAGCATTGTCCCGAACATACCGACCGCTGTAGCGACGGCAAAAATTGTGTTGACGGTTGAAATGCTCTTCTGCAGCGCGGCTTCTTTGGCTATTCCGCTCAGGCCCGCCAGATTGGGGCCCACATAAAACGAATACCGCGCGACATGGATAGCGCCGACCTGGAACATATATCTGCCGAAGGAGAGAATGCAGGATAAAATGACAAGCATCAGCGGCTTGCAGGTCAGCAGCAGTTTGAACGCGCCGGCTTCATTGCCTTGGCGCTTTTTATAGGGTACGACCACTCTTTCCTTGACATGGAAATAGACCCTAATAAACAGCAAATTGCCGATGACGGACGCGATAAGGGCGATGATGATATATTTTGTTTTTTCGAGCGAAAGCCCGCTCTTGCCCGTAATCCCGGGCAGGATAAAACCGAGAATCATAAATATCGCTACAGGGAGCGCCGAACCGACGCCGTTTGTGAGTTTGATTTTCGAAAAAACCTGTCCTCTTTCCTCCGGGTTGGGCGTCATGACATTCGGCAGGCTCCAAAACGGCACATCCGACCATGAATAGATCGTTCCCCAGATGGTATAGGTGATACCGGCATATACCATTTTAGCGGTGAGTGAAATATCCGGAACGTAAAACAAAAGGAAAGTAAGAATTGCAATCGGGATGGGGGTCAGCAATAAATAAGGGCGCATTTTACCGTGTTTCGGATTTGCCCTGTCGATAATGGTGCCGACAACCGGGTCTACGAAGGCGTCCCAAATACGGGCAAAGAACATCAGAAACATCACGAATATCGGCGTTACCTGAAGAATATTGAGATAAAAATCGGAAATATAGGAGGACATTGTGGCATAGATAATACCTTGGCCGAGCGCGCCGATTTCAAAGACTCTCAGTTCTTTTTTGCCTACATAGTTTTTCAGCGTTTCCACTGCAATTCTCCTTAAATTTCTATTCGCTCTTCATATCCACAAGCTTCTGCTTGCCCGTAAAAGCGTCAACCGAAAGTTTCACAGAATCGAAAATCGCCGTTTTAATGTCGTCATCCGTCACGCCGAGGGAAACGCTCCACTTTTTATCCATAAAGGTATTCATGCACATAATTTCCGCAAGGTCAACCGGGTTGAGGCCGGGGTCGATGCCTTTCTTTTTATATTCCGCAATCATCGTCTTGCCGAAAAGCTTGAACATCCATTTTGCGATGTGAACAATCTTGCGGTCGGGCTTGCCCATGGCGGCGTGCACAATTTTGAGGAATTCGTCCCAAGTTAAGTTGTAGTAGCTGATCGGGTAGGCATTGCCGCCCTTGTTGCGCTCCGCCGCGCCGACGATGCTTTGGGCCACCTGGCGCACGGTCAGCATCGCGGTGCCGCCCTTGGGGTACATGGTGACGACCGGCATTTTGCTTAATTGCTCAATGAGGATAACCCAAACCGGCTTGCGACCGGGCTGCGTGCCAAAGATGTACGGCAGCTCCAAAACGGCAACGGACATTTTATCGTCGGCGAGCGCGATGGCTCCCTGCTCCTGCGCGACACGGCTGCGGATATACGGATGCTTCTCGGTGAGCTTCATCTCCGGGCATTCCTTTGCGAAATACGCGAAGTAGGAACCGAGGATAACCGAGCTTGTCAGCCCGCATTCTTTCGCGAGGCCGATCAGGCGCTTGACGGGGTTGATGTTGTATTTTTCATAGAACGAGTAGACCGGCGCCGGGAACTCCACTCTTTCGTCAACGCCCGCGGCGAAAACGAAGCAGTCGCAACCCGCCATCATGGCCTTTATCTCATCATCGGAAAGCTCTAAATAGTTGCCGTAAACAAGCTCCATCTCGGGAGGAATCGGCGCGCCTTCCGGAAGAGGCGGAAGCGCGATGGACTTCACCGTATGCCCTCTGTCAATAAAAATCTGCGCCGCCGCGCAGCCCAAAAGACCCGTTCCACCAATCATAAATACCTTCATATTTGTGTCCCCTTTATTTTATAATATTTTTACAGTACACTATAGTGTAATTGTATCGGCGGGAATAGTCAAGTGCTAAATTGAAAGTTCGTAATTCGCATAGTAAATATCCGTATCTTAGGGGCACAATTTACTTCGAAATACCCCAAAATACGGATATAGGTCAAAATTCTTTATGATACAGTTCCTGAAACAAAAAAGTGCTGTTTTCCGCTAAATTATCATTTCAATATCTACAAGTATGACTTCGCCGGCATTTGCCTTTTCTACAACATCTTGTGTGAATCCGTTTTTTGAAAACAGGTAGAAGTATAGTTTTGCTTCATTCATTTCCGGTTTAAATTTGTTCTTCAACCTATTGAAATCGGCAATATTTAGAGCAGATTTTTTAAACTTACACTCACCGAGTAGAATATTTCCTCCTGTTGCATCGGTTGCCATAATATCGATTTCGTCTGTCTTGTTCCACCAGCGTCCGATTTTTGAAAAGCGGAACGGTAATTTGTTTTCCCGGTTGAGTTTACGGATGTATTCGCGGCATACATCCTCAAATATATAAGAAGCATACTTGTCAAGATTAGGTTGAATTGCATATTTGAAAACACCATTCACATCATCGGCTTCAAGTTCCGATATATTCGTAAAGACAAAAGCGTACCAAAAGCGGAAGTAATTATCCATAATATGGTAGAGTCCTCTTTGTGCATTGCCCAGTTGCTTAATACCATCGGTGACAGGAAACTCCCGCTCCACTATACCTAGTTCAACTAGATTTTTAATATAAACCGAAAGTTTACTCTTATCAATCAGTGTTTTATTGTGAATATCACTCATCTTTGTATTTCCCAAAGCTATTGTCTGTATAACTGTATTGTAAATCGTTGCCTCGCGCAACTCCTGCCTCATTAAAAACTCAATTTCACTGTAAAGTATACTACCCCGTTGCAAAATACATTTTTTTATGTTTTCATCCACCGATAACCCCGCGTTAAATTGCTTTAGGTAATGCGGAATACCGCCAAGAATTGAGTAAGCCATTATTTTATCAAGTGCTGAATAAGCAGGGAAAAACTGCACTGCATCATAGAAATTCATCGCAGTCATTTTAAGGATACCCGTTGCTCTGCCGAAAAGAGGATTTTTTTCTGCAAGGATCTCCTTTTCGATAAAGCTCATTGCACTTCCGCAGAGAACAATCATTATATTTTCATTTTTTAATTTACTATCCCACAAATTCTGCAAAACAGATGGAATACTGGCATTACCCTTGACCATATATGGAAATTCATCAATTATAAGAAGCTTTCTGGGAAAGGATGTAATTTCGCAAACCGCATCCAAAGCCTGTTCCCATGAAGCAAATTCGGTTAAATACTTTTTTGCGGGATGGTCATTTGTAAGGATTCTGGCACTGAATGACCGCAGCTGCTCCGTATCCGTACACTCAGCACAGGAATAGAATACATGTGCCTTATCTTTGCAAAATTCATGCAAAGTTTCTGTTTTGCCCACACGGCGGCGGCCGTAAAGAACAATAAGCTGTCCGCCGCTTGTATTATATTTGTCATTCAGGAAATCAAGTTCTGTCTTTCTCCCAATAAACATATCAACGCCTCCACTTTGTCTAATCGTGATTAGTCTAATCGTGATTTGATAAAATTATATATCACTATTTCATAATTGTCAATAATTAAATCTGGTTTGAAACCTTACTTTGCTATGGCTCGCGCCTCTAATTTACCCTCACAAACGTCGTTAAAAAATTTCAGCGCCCCGGGCAGCTTGCCCTCATCATAGATGCCGTGCAAAAACATATCGCCTTCATAGCCGAATTCCCGCAGCAGTTCTGCGAAATAGTTGAAATCCACTATTCCCTCGCCCGTGCCGCAGAACCGGATGCCGTCCGAATCCTTGATATCCTTCCCATGCGCGATAACGGTATCCCTGCCGAACAGCTCGAACGCATGTCGCATAACCGGGCGGGCATTCTCCTTGTGCGCTTCGCCGATATGGAAAAGGTTGGCGCAGTCCATAATCATTTTCAGGCTCGGCGAACCGATGCCGTCCATTAGCCTGCGTGCCTTTTCGGGCGAGTCGATAATATTGGCCGCCTCTGTTTCGACGGCAAGCACAATATTATATTTCTCCGCAATTTTCACCGCCGCGGCGACCGTTTCGAACATATCCTGCCAAGCATTCCCGTCGCCGTTTTCCGGGTGCGGCGCCCAAAGCGACGCCGTATTGCGCGTGCCGCTGCAGAGCGATATCATCCCGCAGCCGAGAAAGCTGACAGCCCGTGCGAAGCCCTCAAAGCGGCGCAGGCCTTCGCTTCTGATTTCCGCCGACGGGTGCGCCATGTTGAAGGTGCCGTTCACCGCTGCAATCCTGACTTGATATTTTTCCGCGCACGCCTTGATAAGCGTTAAAACCCTTTCGTCAATATCCCCGGGGATTTCTATATTGCCGTCGGGCGTGAAGCCGGTTTCCGCCACGGAGGCAAAGCTCAGCTGCGTCACAGGTGTGCCCAGGCTGTTCAGCTTCGCGAAAAGCTTCTCCGCCGGCATCGTTTCCAAATCTGTTGTGCAAATTCCTGTTTTCATGTCAATCCTTTCAAGCTCTCTTTTTCTGGTCACATCGCGGGACGGAAGCCGCGCGCACACGCGATAACCCCCTACGAATGATCAATCAAATTGATCGTCCTGTCAAACTCCGGCACCCAGACGCCGTCTACAAAGTCGCGGGCGCGGAAGATGATTTTTCCATCATACAGTTCCGCCTGGAAGCCGGTGCCGATTTTGTTATACCCGCAGCTCTGCTGCTTGCCGAAGCAGGGCGTATCGACAAAATAGACCGTGCCATTGTTCGTGATGCTATTGGCGCTGAAGCCGTCGTGATAGTGCCCCGTAATAAAGAAAATATCCAATAAGCCGTTATATTTCTGCAGGATTGCGCCGAGCGCCGCGGAAGCGTCGCCGACGGCCTCGAGCGGCTGATGGTTGACAATAAAGACCGGATTGCCCGCGGCAGCCGCCTGCGTCAGCAGGCCGTCCAGCCAAGAAAGCTGCGCTTCGGAAAGGACTGTTGCCATGCCGGCCATACCCTCCGGGTTCAGCACAATGAAATAGCAGCCCTTGATAACCCTGTAAAAATAAATCTTTGCGATGGGCGTCCCCGATGTCTTTTCCACTAAGTCAAAATATTTTTTGGCGTTGAAATCATAGGTCATCAGGGTCGTTCCGTCGATATTTTTTACACCCATAATATCGTGGTTGCCCATTTCCGGCAGAATATTATCGGCCTTGCAGAAATAATTCAGCGCTAAGCGCATCTTGTAAAACTCGTTGAATGTCCCGCTCTCCGTCAAATCGCCGGCGATTATCAGCGCGTCGCTTTTTATCTCCGCTTTTGACATATCCTTTAAGCCTTTGATAAGGGTTTGCAGCCGGTCGCCGTTCCATATCTGGTCGATGTGGGTATCCGCGATAATGGTAAAATTGAGCTTGATGTTTTCTTTGTCCACCGGGGAAAAGGTGACGGGGCCGAGCATGGTCAGCGCGGCGACGGCAGACAGCACCAGCGCAAAAACTTTTCTGAACCCGCTTAATAATGTACTCATCATGAATCCTGACCTTTCCGGGTTATAACCCTGTATAATATATTATTTTGACTTTATGCTTCAGCGGATATGATGTTTTTCAGTTTCTCCGCCAAATCTTTTTCCATCATGGCCTGCCCTTCCATCGGGCATTTATCACAAACATCCGCAACGCTTTCGCAAAGCTGCAGCGCTGCCGTGCTGTTATGATTCACATAATATTCATAGTATGCCTTCACGCGCAGCCCGTCGGCATCCGTATCCTTCTCCAGTGTTTTCCGGGCCTTATTGTAGTACAATTCCGCTTTGGTTTTATCCTCCGTAATGCACCCGATAAAACACAGTTCATAATTGACCGCAGTGCGCAGGTGCCAGGGAAAAGCGCGCAGATTCTTTTCGAATGAATTCGCGTAATCGATTGCTTCCGTTTCATCGTCACTGTCCAGCGCTTGAAAATACCGGTGAAGCAAAAGCGTCATATCATGCTTATCGGGTTTTTCCGTATTGACGGCTGCCGGCATTTGAATACTGTTCGGGCGGCTGCCTTTTGAAAGCTGATTTACAATTTTATTGTTCCCCAAATACTTTTCGGCATAAGGTTTTTTCAGCAAAAATCCCCACACCATTTTCCCGTCCGACGGCCTGCCTCCGGCTGTTAACGGCAATAAATTAAACGCCCCCAAAAGCAAGGAAATTAAAATAAAACTCCGGGAGAAGGAGCTCGTGAGCCCAAACGGATGCTGAAGGATTGCGTTCGGGATAATGAAAATCAGCGCCGATAATATGTTGAAAATCATTCCGCCCGCATAATAGAGCCCATGCTTCCAGCCCGGCAGGTTATTGTCCGGCGGCATCATCGCGCACGCCCCGCCGAAGCCCTTGTTCTCCCTTACCGAAAACTTTATTTCCCCGTTCACCTTGGTCCAGGTGAGGAACAGGATTCTGTAAGAAACCAGCTGATAACCCAAGAACTTGCCAAGCACAAAATGGCCGAACTCGTGGATGTTGATGCACAGCATCACCGCTAACCCGATGAACAGGTAATCCAGCAGCAGGCTGAAGAAATTGGACCAGTCATGCAAAATAATCGACCGGAAAAGAATCGCCAAAAACGAAAGGACTAATATAGAAATCGCCACCGTATTCGTAACCTTCAATACGGAGTGTTTTTCCTTTTTGCTTTGCGGTTTTTTGCTCATTTTTGACCTCTTCTCGGGGTGGGGTAATTATGTTTCGGATGGCTGTTCAGGGGAATTTCCTACCTACCTTGTTAAAGGTAGGGGGACCGCCCGAGGCGGTGGAGGGATTCGTTCCTTGCCTTCCTCAAGAGGAAGGAGGCAACGCGAAGCGTTGATGGAAGAAAAAAAATCTACTGCAAATATTTATTGGGGAGTTCATCCAATTTTTCTTTAATTAACGCAAAGTCGGTATTCAGGTCAAGTGTTTTGACACCAATTCTATTTCCACCAATTATATAATCACAATCCGGTGTAATTTTCTCATCTGTTTTTGCGTACAATAAAACACCGCTGACATTACCCTTTCTCAACTTGTCTTTATTTTTTACATAGCTGAAAATTTGGTACAAATTATTGGAGATAACCGTGGTACTGCTAAACATCGAATTGTATTGCATGGTGTGGCTGTAATACTTCGTATCAATTATAAGAACTTTACCGTTATATTCAAGCATAGTATCTGTTTTCATTTGAGGCAGAAACAGCTTATTTTCGTCATCATTTAAATCCCATTCGATGTATGATGAACTCGCAGAAAGATATTGATGTTCTTTAATATAATAACCAAGAACAAATTTTTCAAACAGACGATGAATTTGCTGGTCATCCAGGAATTTTGACATTTTGTAATGACCTTCTTCGGTCGTAAGCAAAAGACCTTTTATAACAAGCCAGCAAATATTTATCAGCATTTTGTAGGTAGCGTTATTTCTATGATAGCTGACTGATTTCCAATCAATTTGAAAAGGCTCTATGATAGAAACATTTTCAAAACAAATCAACAATTTTCGTAAAGCCTTTTTATTTTCCAACTTTACATCACCATGCCGGAGTAAAAGGGTCATTGCGGATTTTAATATTTGATTAAGTTTTGTGTCCTCAATAAACAAATCATATTGGCAAACCATTTGCTTGTTAATGATTGTTTGCATTTTTACAGAGTCGGTTATGTCTATTTTCCCTTTCAAATTGCTGAGCGGTTCAGTTTGGGGAATATAATCGCGGTTCAATCCGCGCTTGATTTGAAATGCAACACCTTTAATCAAAATTGCCGCCAGAAGATCATGCACATTTCTGAAATCTTCTGTTTCAATACTTTTATAGCCGTCTTCTCTAAGTGTTTGATAGGCATAAGACAGCATATAATAAATATTCTTAATTTTTATACGGTCAGCCATTAATTGCACCAAGCAAATTTGATGACCATTGTGTCAACTTTACAGGTTCATCAAACCAATACTCTTTGATTAAAGGAATAAGTTCGTATTCAACTAAAGAAGTCAGCCAAGCATCATCGACAATCTGTCCTTTTTCCGTGCAGAAAAAACTATGACCGATACGGAATCCACTGCCAAGGGAAGAATCCTCTGAAATGGCCAAGTTAAGTGCAATAACCGTATTAACCAATTTATCAAATTTTTCGTTAGCTACCGATGCTTGATGTTTTTTAAACCCTTCAGATTCAAACGCCGGTTCAAATTCATAGAAAGCAAACCGGCGGCGCAAAGCATAATCAATCATCGCTAGGCTACGGTCGGCGGTATTCATCATACCGATAATATGGATATTTTGGGGAACGGAGAACTGCTCATCTCTATAGATTAAACGAACTTCTTTGCCTCGTTTATCATTTTCAATCAACATTAGCAACTCACCGAATATTTTGCTGAGATTACCACGGTTTATTTCATCAATAATGAAAAAGTAATCTCTGTCATCAATCTCAGCATTCTTACAGAAATCGTAAAAAGGACCGGTTTTTAAAGAAAAGCCTTTTTCGTCCGGCCTGTATCCTATAATGAAATCCTCGTAGCTGTAACTTTGGTGAAATTGAACCAACATAACACGGCTTGTGTCTTTTTTCTCCATAATTGAGTATGCTAAACGCTCGGCAACAAAGGTCTTGCCGACACCCGGAGCACCTTGCAAAATGATATTTTTCTTTTTCATTAAGAGACTCTTAAGCGTTAAATACTTATATTCGCTTATATAAACTTCGTTTAAAAAGTCAGCCTCAGTATAACTATCATATTTGTCAAGTTGGTTATCCTCAGGTGAATCTCCTTCTGCATCAATCGAAAACATGTCCTCCAATTTTCTGTAGTAATCTGTATATGGAGTAATATCGGTCAGTGTTTTCACAACGACCAAACCTGGATGCTCCCATTCGCCTTTATGCGTCCAATTTATTTTATGAATACTGTTATACTCACTTCTTGACTTATCATAAATATAGCCTGATTCCACAACACCACGGCCTATAATTTTATCTCTGCCCAGTTTTGCATATACTATGTCACCCGGTTTAACATCATTGGCAAACTGCCATGTGGCATGACCATCATTTACGTAAGAGGTATCTTTGCCATAAAGTTCCTTCATCTTTTCTTTCATTGAGGCTTTCGAAGGATACTGTTTTAAGTCGCCGAGTTCTTCCCAACCAATACCCATAATTCCCTTGCTGTAAAACTCATCCCAAAAGCGCGCACCTGCACCGGGTCCATATACCCAGTAACGTCGTTTTTTTTCAGAAGGTATTGGATCTGAAGAAACATTTCCATCAAGCATACTTTCAATGACTTCAGCTTCCTGTTTTTTCACTAGATAGTTGGTGTGATTTTTAAACCCGAATAATTCCATGGTTTTTGTACGTTCGTCATTAAGCAAAACACTTCTGGTAACAGTAGCTATAGAAAATCTTCTTTCAATCTTAATTTCAACTGCAAGATATGGCTCAGTTATCGGATCTTCAAGATTATACGGGTCATTTAAATCGGGTTCTTCCATAATTGGATTGCTCGTTATTGTACCGGATGCAATAATTCCACCTACCAGACCTGAAAGCCAGACATAGACCTTATCCCCTATTTTAATTTGATTTTTATGTTGTTGTACTGCCCATACTATTTCTTTGAAATCATTGATATATGGGACAATTTTATACTTATTTGGATTGCCTTGAAATAGCCAGAATGACGGTTCAGTATTTTCAGTCTCACTTTGCCTGCTACCAAAGAAAATGATATTTTCTGTCAGAACATGATATTCATGTTCAATATAGCAATCCGGCTTGAGTTGTTTTTTGTGCATTTCTATTAATTCCGAATCGGCTTTAACAATTTTCAGAACTGCATCACACATTTCAAAATATGCCTGAGCATTTTCAATTTTTCCGGATTTTGGAATATCCTGCCATCCCAATAATTTCGCAGCATTTTGAAATTTTGTTGGTTTGAAAATATAGTATTTTTCGGGGTTATTAAAAAATAGATAAACACTGACGGAATTAAAAGTTTGATAGTGCTGTTCAGTTGGTTTATATCCGGACCTGTTGAACAATTTCTCAGCTGATGATATAAATATTTCTATTCTTTCGGTAACAGCAGGTGTTTCTTCAAAAAGTTTTTTGAACATTGCCCTTACCGTTTCCGGTTCTATCTGCGCCAATTGAACAATCGTTCTTTTTGCAAAAAAATGAGCTGAGTCAAGAAGATTATATGCTTTTGCAAGAGAAGCGCTGAGCATATTGGGGAAATCTGCAGCGTCTATTTTCCAGTTTTCTTGATAGCAATTAATAGCCTGCCATTTGTAAATCTCTTCTTTATAAATCGATGTAATGTTCGCCTTGTATTTTGCGATTAGGTCTAATACTGCTTCTTCATTTAAGCTCATAATCTGCCTCCTAAAAATTTGTTTCATTAAGCATTAGGGTACAGGAAAATTTAATTATTCTTACTGTCAACAGAAAAGAATTAATACTTTTGTTTATCATACTCGCTTCAACATTTATGTTACGCATGGCATTTTTGCATGAACCGTTGGAGCGTGATGAAGGTATGTATGCCTATATAGGCCAAGAAATTTTACGTGGTGATTTGCCTTACCGAGATGCAATCGACCAAAAACCACCTGGAATCCATTACATATACGCACTTATCATATTGATTGCAGGAGCTTCACC
>Ga0118677_10003882_pt1 | contig 27713 bp, 38 predicted proteins | sample AliMusrvi5mmetaG_FD_86154 | JGI IMG/M metagenome (GOLD analysis project Ga0118677, IMG submission 86154) | reverse complement strand
GATTGTTGGCTTTATTATGAAACAGCGGCCTCCGGTGGTGGAGGAAAAGGCTGATGAAGCCCCGGCCCCAAAGACCGCGATGCCCTCTTTGCCGGATGCGGGAAGTGGGGCTTCTGCCGGCAAGGTCGTACCTAGCTTTGATGACATGATTGTCAAGGGTGGCGAGGATTCCGAGGATGATCAGCTTCTTGAAATGTCCGTGCAAATCATCCGCGAAACCCAGCGCGCCTCTACCTCATCGCTTCAACGCCGCCTGCGTATCGGGTATACCCGCGCCGCCCGCATCATGGACGTTTTGGAGCAGCGGGGGATTGTCGGTCCGGCCCGCGGATCGGATCCACGCGAGATTCTTATAGATATGGATGGAGAAATTCCAAATAATTCAGCTCCCAAAGAGGAAGAATAGACATGAGTGAGCTCCTGACCCCCAGAACCCCCGGCGCCGCATTGCGGGCCGCTCGAGAGAAACGTCGCCTAAGCCTGACCGAAGTCAGCGACGCGACACGGATCAAGATGCCTATTTTACAGGCACTTGAGAATGACGACTATAGTGCCATTGCTGCGCCTCTGTATGGCAAGGGGTTTATAAAACTCTTTGCCGAGCATGTCGGACTGGATCCTGCGCCCTTAATTCGATATTACTTAAGCAATTACGCACGAACGGTTCGACCTACACTTAAAACCGAGGTGCCACCTCCTACGCCGATAAATGATGGGATTCCGCAACCTTCGCCGCTTGCCCGCTTTAAAGAGTCAAGCGGTTCGATGTTGACGGAGTTGGGGAACAACATGGTGACCACCATTCGGGATATTCTCCATACCTTAATGGTCGCGTGGATCCGGCTGAAAGCAAAGCCGCTGAGCGGGGCAGGCCGTTCGATAATGTCCTCCGCACGAGGCTATACGGAGTCGCCTCCTTATCCTGTGGGGAAAGCGGCGGCCCTGGTTTTTGCTGTTCTTGTGGTGGCCATTCTTGCCGTGAGCGCATTCTACATGTTATCTGGGGCAAAAGCGCCGGCCTCAGCCTCCGTGACCACCTCGGAAAAACGTTCGGTCTACACTCATCCTCTGCGGCTTGCTGAGCCGCCTCCTGCTCCGTATGCGAAACTGAAATAAGTCATGACGCCCTCACTCTCCACTGCCGACGCACCTGATGCAAAGGTATCTGTAGGCTTTATCAGTCTTGGATGTGCCAAAAATCTTGTGGATTCTGAGCACATGGCGGCTGTGCTGCGATCAGAAGGAATTGTACTGGCAAGGTCACCTGAGGAAGCCGATATCATTCTGGTCAACACCTGTGGTTTTATTGGAGACGCCAAGGAGGAGTCCGTTGATGCCATTCTGCAAGCCTGTGCTAGAAAACAGACAGGGGACTGCCGCGCGGTGATTGTTGCCGGCTGCCTGATCCAGCGCTATCAGGCAGAGCTCCAGCGGGCGATACCGGAAGTGGATGCATTCATCGGGTTGGATCAATTACCGGATATCGCGAAGGTGGTTCGCCGTCTGGCAAGAGGCGAGAACAACATCTATCAGGTATCCAAGGTTTCTCGAAAAGTCTTTAGTCCATTGCCTCAGCGAATTCTGCTGACCGGCGGTCCTTTTGCGTACGTGAAGATTGCCGAAGGCTGTAACCACCAATGTGCGTTTTGCGCCATCCCCGGTATTCGGGGCCGCTACCGATCCCGGAGCATTATCGATATTATGCGGGAGTCCGAACGGCTGTTGGAGCAGGGAATCCGTGAAATCAATTTGATTTCCCAGGATACGACGCGGTATGGGAATGATTTTCATGATGGGACCGATCTCTCCAAACTCTTGAAGCAACTAGGCAAAATCGGCGGAGATTTCTGGATACGACTCTTGTACGGCCATCCGGCTTATTTGACTGATGAGTTGCTGGATACGATGGCGGAGATTCCACAGGTTTGTCGATATCTCGATGTTCCTGTCCAGCATGCCCATCCCGAAATATTGGCGATGATGCATCGAACCGGAGGTGCAAAAGCGGTGCGGGCGTTTCCTGAGCGTGCCAGAGCACGGCTGCCCGGCGCGGTATTGCGTACGACCTGTCTGGTCGGTTTCCCGGGAGAGACTCGGACGCACTTTAATGAATTGGAGCGTTTCGTGAGGGAATTTGAATTCGACCACCTGGGAGTGTTTGCTTTTTCGCCGGAGGAGAATACCGCTGCGGCCAAAATGCCCGGGCAGGTTTCACGTGTGACGGCAGAGCGTCGGCGCCATAAGTTGATGAGTGTGCAGCAGGAAATTGCTTTTCGAAAAGCCAAGGATCATCGTGGCCAGAAGGAAGAAGTCTTGTATCTGAAACCACTTCGTAAAGGAGTTTGGGAGGCACGTTCCCGGGGGCAGGCACCGGAAGTGGATGGGGTCGTTCTGGTAAGGCGAGTAGGGACCGTTCATCCCGGACGGGTCGCTCAGGTCCGATATACCGGGGCGGATGGATATGATTTAAAGGCAACACCCTTATAAAACTTTACTTCTTTCCGGTTGCTCGATGAGTGTTCTTTGCTAAATTAGTGATCTTATGGCTGAAATAAACCTTCCAAATAAAATAACCGTTGGCCGGATTGGCCTGACGTTTATTATGGCCGGCTTCCTTACGTCGGGTATTCCCTTTGGTAAGACGCTGGCATTACTTGCCTTCGGGTTAGCCGGGCTTTCGGATTGGTTGGATGGAATGCTGGCTCGCCGTCTCAATAAAATTACTATTTTCGGGCAGTTAATGGATCCGCTGGCCGATAAAATTCTGGTCTGTGCGGCGTTTGTCAGTTTTGTGGCTATCAATCAGATTGTCCCCGCATGGATAGCCATTACCATCATCAGCCGGGAATTTGTAGTGACAGGGTTGCGTTTGCTGGCCAGCCAACGGGGTAGGGTGCTCCCCGCCGGTCCGTGGGGCAAGCACAAGATGATCTGGCAGACGATCACCATTGTGGTCATTATGTTGGGGCTGGCTTTGCAGGAGGAACTTCTCCCGTTGTTTCTTCGGGCGGGAGATCATGCCCAGTTCATGCTGGAGTATAACATCTATTTCATCAGTACCGTAAAGTTTCTATACCATTTTGTGGCGGCCTTAACGGCCATTTCGGGTGTCATTTATCTCTGGGATGGGCGTGATCTTTATATGGAGCAAACGTAATGGCACAGGATTGGAATATTAAATCACGTTCGACATCCTGTTCAGCGTGTCAGGAAAATTTTGTGGATGGTCAGCCCTATCATACCCGTCTCATCTTTCTGGAGCATGATTACAACCGTGGTGATTTTTGCGAGAAATGCTGGGGCGTGGAAGCGAACGCCCAACCGCGATACAGCTCTTGGCGCGGTTTTTTTAAAATGCCCCCGGCCGAGCCTGACCACAGGATCAAGAAGGAGACGGCTGAGACCCTGCTCCGCGAATTGATCGAAGCGGGTGACCCGGCCCAGACTAGCGTTATCTATATTCTGGCCGTTATGCTGGAACGGCAAAGAGTGCTGGTAGAACGCGAGATCAAGAGCCTTGAGAATGGGCTAAGAGTGGTGATTTACGAACACAAGAAAACGAATGAGACATTTGCCATCACCGATCCCCAGTTAAAACTGACTGCGCTCGATGCCGTTCAGAAAGACATCATGGCCTTGTTGACAGGGCAAGGCAAAGATGTTTGACCTCAAGATAGTTTCTGGCATGGTCTTGGATGGAACCGGAACACCGGCACGACGGACAGACATCGGAATCACCGGAGATCGCATCACGGCAATGGGAGACCTCCAGACGGCAGAATCACGCGACGTGATTCTGGCTGAAGGCAAGATGGTGAGCCCGGGGTTCATTGATACCCATTCTCATTCTGATGCATACTTGTTAATCGAGCCGACATCACCCAGCAAGGTATATCAGGGAGTGACTACCGAGGTGGTGGGGAATTGCGGAGCTTCGGCTGCACCCTGTCTTGGCCTGGCTCACCTGGCATCTGACTGGCAACTTCACACCTACCCCGGGCAATGGAAGACGATGGCCGAATACCGGCAGATCCTGGAGCAGGTCAAGCCAGCGGTGAATGTGGTTCCCCTAGTTGGGCATAATGTGCTGCGGGCCTCCGTGATGGGGTATGAAGGACGTACGGCGACCGATGATGAATGTAAGGCGATGGAGCGGTTGCTGGAACAGAGCCTTGATGAAGGGGGGCGAGGCCTTAGTTCAGGCCTGATTTATCCGCCAGGCATGTATGCCACGAGGGAAGAAGTTCTCAGGCTTGCCCGGGCCGTGCAACGCAAGGGAGGGATTTATACCTCGCATATGCGAAGCGAAAGCAGCCACCTGATCGAAGCCCTTAACGAAACCATAAGCGTGGGGCGTGAGACGGGAGTTCGGGTGCAGGTTTCGCATCTCAAGACGTCAGGCCAAGGCAATTGGTCTTTGATAGAAGCAGCATTGGAAACCATTGAATCCGCCCGGAGGGATGGTCTGGAAGTGGCGGCTGATCGCTATCCATATATTTCATCCTGTACCGAACTGGATGTGATTTTCCCGGATTGGGCGACCGAAGGCGGGCGTGAGGCAGAGATGGCTCGCCTCCGTGATCCCGCGATCAGGGCTCGTCTACGGGCGGAACTGCTGGAAAATCGGTCTGAACGATCCTGGGGCAGTATTACGATTGGATCGACGACAGAGGCAAATAACCAGTATCGGGGCATGCCATTGGCAGAAGTGGCTGATCGGATGAAACTAGCCCCGGTTGATGCGGCGCTTTACTTGATCGAGACGGATCATTTGATGACCAGCGCCTTCTTTCAGGGGATGAGTGAAGACAACCTGTGGCGGATCTTAGCGCAACCCTGGGTGATGATCGGCTCGGACGCCTCATTGCGGGCACCTTGGGGGCCTCTTGGTAAAGACTATCCACACCCACGGGCCTATGGAAGTTTCCCGAAATTTTTACGCGCCGCACTGGATGGCAAAACGGTATCGGTACCGGAGGCGGTTCGGAAAATGACCTCTTTACCTGCAGCTCAATTCTCACTATCGGCTCGGGGAGAATTGAAAGAAGGGTATAAGGCCGACATCACGGTGTTTGATCCTGTAGCGATTCAGGATTGTTCATCCTATAGTGATCCGCACCGATTTTCCGCTGGTATTACGCACCTTGTAGTAAACGGGGTGAAGGTGTTGGCAGATGGTCTGTTGACAGGTAACCGTCCCGGTATGTGGCTTTGACGAAAGTTCAAAGCAGGCTACGTATCCAGTGCGTGGCGGATGGATCCTGCCAATTGGCGCAGGATGAGGGGTTTCAATATTACTTCTTTTACGCCCGCCTGAAGAAGATCCCGGTCATCAATGGTTTTACTGAAGCCGGTGCAGATCAGTGAAGGAATATTTGGGCGGATAGCATGCATCTCGTGAATCAGATCCATGCCGGTAAGCCCCGGCATGATCTGGTCTGTGATGATGAGGTCAAAACGACTGGGATCCTCCCTGAATAGGGTGACCGCATCGAATGGCCGCATGCAAGTGACTACCTTGTACCCAAGAGAGGTGAGCATCTGACTGGCCATGTTGGTGATACCCTTTTCATCATCAACAAACAGAATGCGTTCTGTGCCGCGCGGTATTTCGGTGGTCTTAATGTCAGACTGATCGGCGGCCTGTTCGAGAAGTGGGAGTACGACATGGAAGGCGGTGCCTTTTCCCACTTCACTTTCAACGGTGATTGTGCCATGCAGCGCAGTGATGATGCCATGGACGACCGCCAACCCCATACCAGTTCCTTCCCCACTGCGCTTGGTGGTAAAGAAAGGTTCGAAGATGCGGTCTAGGACGGGACGATCCATACCATGCCCACTGTCGCGGACCGTGATTTCGACATAGGTACCGAAACGTAAACGGGCAAGAGGACCATGGGTGCGGCTGTCCACGAGCAGTTGTTTGATGCCAATCTCAAGACTGCCTCCCTTATCTTTCATGGCATGAATAGCATTGGTACACAGGTTCATGACCACCTGATGCATTTGAGTTGGATCTGCCTTCACAATATCACGCTCAGTTTGAACATTGAGTTGAAGTTCAATGGATGAAAGCAGGGAACCTCGCAACAGTTGGGTCACTTCCTTGATCAGCGGGATTAAGCGGATGGGCTTAATTTCAAGTTCGGTTTGCCGGCTGAAGGTAAGGATTTGTTTGACTAGTTCCTTGGCCCGATGGCTGGCCTTCAAGACTTCATCAAGGTTGGTCTGGATTGGATCATTGGGCGGCAGGGTCATCATGGCCATTTCCGTATAGCCGATAATGGGCGTGAGGATATTGTTGAAATCGTGAGCAATACCACCTGCAAGCGTTCCGATGGCTTCCATCTTCTGCGCCTGGCGAAGGACTTTTTCGTTTTGTCGAAGGGCGTCTTCGGCGCGACGGCGGTCGCTGATATCTTGAATTTGAAACATGTACCCTTTCGGGTTGAAATCATCATCCAGACCAAGATTTGCGATCAGAATATCGAAGTTACATTTCCCGGTCCGGGTTGACTTAAACTTTTCATCTTTCTGGACGAGGTCAAAGTCGATTGCGGTTTCGTACCGGATCGTGCCGCCCTTCATCAAGGTTTTGAGATTTTGTTCTTCAAGGCTATCCAAATCGAATAATTTGGCTTCTGAAAAATGATTGCGCTCGCTAAACCCAAACATCGCCAAAGCGGCCTGGTTGACGTCGGTCAGGCGTTGTGACGAATCAAATAGAGCAACTCCGATAGGTGCCCGGGCAAAGAAATCGGAGAAGCGACGCTCCCTCTCCATTAAGGCATGCCGGGCTTTCTGGCGTTGGGTAATATCATGAATGGCGTAAAAAACAACCGGGCGTCCCTTATGCTCAAGAATTCGAATGGTGACTTCCGCGGGGAACTCGACGCCGGGTTTTGTACGGTAGGATGACTCGAGTGTGAGCACTCCCTCTTTCTTATCCTCTTCGGTTGCATCAGGAAGACGGGCGTTACGCCACGTTGATAGGAGTTTTGAGTAACGAGGGGTCGAGCCGCTGTCGGGATTGATCTCTATTTGCGAAGGGGAGAGCGCCAGCAGTTCCTGGCGAGTATAGCCAAGACGAAGACAGGCCGTTGTGTTGGCATCAATATATTTACCGGGGGTGCCTTTTTCATCAACTCCATGAATGAGAATGATGTCGGGAGTGTGATTCAGGAGGGTTTGATACCAGTTTTTAAGATCATTCGCAACGGCTTCGCCCTCAAGCAGGTCTTCAGTGCTTTTCAGCAGTTGCCGGTTTGCGGCGACAAGTTTCTGCGTTTGAGTATGGAGAGCCTTTCTGACCAGGACGACGATGAGGGTTACCACTCCGCTCAATACAAGGACGCCCAGGAGTATCAACCCGATGAGTATGAGGAAGGAAGGGGTTTTGTGATATCCAGTCCATTGATCAAGCGCCTTGTAGTATACCGATTCAGGATTATTCCTGAGGATGATGAGCTCTCTGTCAATAGTTTGACGAAGGACCCAATTCCGGTCATGAAAGAATATACACCGGAAATCGTTGGGACAGGTAGCTGTTGGTGTGGAGGCAAGATCATACTGCTGAGAGTGGCGATCCCCGAAAAGGTGATCAGTGAGCCCGGCGTCAACACGTCCGGCAGCGATGGATGCAAATACCTCCTGGTAGGAATGCATCTCAATAAGTTCAAAGCGGATGCCGGCAGTCTTAAGGAAATCGAGAAAAGGTTGCGAATAAACATCCTCGTGTGCCAGCGCAAGTGTTTTGCCATTTAAATCCTGAAACGTTGGAAGCAGGGTGTTTTGCGGAACATAAAGTGAAGCATAAGAAGCCAGGAAACTTGAGGAATAGTCGAATTTATCCGAGCCATTGATGGGGCATGGGGCCGGCATCAGGAAATCAATCTCCTGCCGGGCCAGCATATTGAAGAGATTCGCTCGAGAATCCACCGTAAAGGAAAGGGACCAGTCATTTCGTCTGGCGATGTCCTTGAGGATATCAATGAAGAGTCCCTGAGGCGGAGCCCCAGGTTCTTCTTGTATGGCCATGGGTGGTTGAATGCAAATTCCCACCTTAACGGGGATAGCACCGAGTGAGTGCACAACCGTTGCCAGACAGATCAGGATCGATGCCGCAAGTTTTTTCATGGATCGTTTATGTAAAGCAACCTTGAGCTGCGAGCATAACAAACAGACAGGAGGCCGACAAAGCTATTTATATGATCCCTCAAGCTGGGCTATGGCACGTTTCACGCAGGTTTTGTCTATACACCAGGTTCCTGCCACATACCCTGCAAGCAACGCATTATCGCAGACAGAATTGATAAGACGGGGAATGCCTTCGGAGTAACGATATACGAGGTGGAGAGCCTTGGAGTCGAAGGTCAAGCGACCGTCGCCACCAGCGGTTGATATACGATGCGCAATGTAACTTCCGATCTCGGTTTCATCCAATGGGCCGAGATGATATCGGACAGTGATCCGCTGCCGGAGCTGACGCAGGGCGGGGTCATTCAACTTATCGCCCAATTCGGGTTGACCGATGAGGACAATTTGGATCAGCTTCTGATGGGTAGTCTCAAGGTTCGAGAGCAGGCGGATTTGTTCCATGAGCTTGGAACTCAGGATCTGGGATTCATCAATCAGGAGTGCCACGTTTTCCTTGGCTTCCAGTTTTTTAAGCAGGAAAGAATTGAGAGTTTCGATCAACTTCAACATATCTTTGCCTGCCGTTTTCAGACCGAAATCCTGAAGAATGGCGCGGATAAGTTGGGCTTCGGTGAGGCAGGGGTTGAGGATCAGAGCCGTCTGGACATTCTTGCCGAGCTCCGCGAGAACGGCACGGCAGAGCGTCGTTTTTCCGGAGCCAACTTCGCCAGTGAGCTGGATAAATCCCTTTCGCTCACGAATCCCATACATGACGTGATTGTAAGCCTCACGGTGTTGACGGGACATAAAGAGATAATGAGGGTCCGGCGTGATGTTGAACGGCGGTTCCTTCAATTTATAGAAAGCTAAATACATGACAGTCCCCAGATTCATTGAAGACTGCCATAATAAACCGCGAAATAGCCAGAGTCTTTTGTTCAGACCAGTCTATTTCTGCATGTTCTCACCCGTCTTTTCAAGAGCCTCGCCAGCCTTCTGTAGACCCTCGCCGGTTTTCTCTACAGCTTTATCGGTGGCTTCTTTTGTGGCCTCAGCTGCTTTCACGGCAGCTTCTTTGGTTTTCACAACGGCGTTACTTGTGGCTTCCACGGTTTGCGCCACGGCCTTATCCATTGCCGCGCCAGCTTTCTCTGCTGGTCCCGGTGTCTCAGTCTTCTGCCGACAGCTAACAAACAACACAGCGCCCGCAACCGTCACAACCCCTAATACCAATAAAAAACTGACTTTCATAATAATTGCTCCTTTATTCCTGCATTTTTTATCTTCACATTGAATACATGCTACTTCATGGATGAGCCTTCAGCTATAGGGTGTAACCCTACTCGTCATGAGGAACATTCTCAGAATTGGACGATGGCAGAGACGCGAAACCAGGGGACAGGCTTTACGGATACGGTGACGTTGTCAAGTTGCTGCAACAAGGTTCTCAATTCCATAGTTTTAAAGCCACGTTGGATGGAGAGTAGGGCATCATGCCGGACCCCGGCAGGTGCCCTGGTGCCAGCCAGCAGCAGTCGTGCAGACAGGGATGATAGGCGCGAACGTCGCAGATCATTAATCAGTACGCTGCTGCGCACAAAACCACGGAGGTGCTTCAATAGTGCAAGAATTTGAGCATCGCTGAAATGATGAAAGCACATGGAGGCTACGGCACAATCATATGGTTCGTCCGGGGAGTGGGCGAAGGCGTCCTCTTGAAGCACTTGGATTGGCGGGTTTCCCCCCTTAACAAGTCGTAAACGGGCAAGTTCAACGGCGTTATCAGTCATTTCCAGACAGGTGAAGTGCAAGGGGGTACCACGTGAATGAGCCCATTGACATAAAGCCAGGGGTATGTCGCAACTGCCTGATCCGATGTCGAGAATACGCAGGGGAAGACGGGTAGGATGGCTCGCAATTTCACCGGTCAGAAAACGCTGAACTGTAATGATGCCGCCAAAACGCCTATTGACCGTCTCCATGAAACGGTAACTGGCGGCGGCCAGCTCTGGATCGCAGTCAGGCAGATCCAGAAATTCCGTTGCGGTGGCACGGGAATCAAACACCCCAGAGTCCTCCGGCGGCCATCGTATCTTCAATTTCTGCGTACTTTTTCAACACTTCTTCACGATAGTTATGGGAGATTGACACGGCCCGTGCGGCGATCCGCTCGCAATATCCGCAATTCTCACAATCCATGGAGGCGCAGTCGCGGTCACGGAAACCGGTCAGGAAATCATCAGGGATCTGTCGCGCCTCGACCCGAATTGGAGATACGGCGAGTGGCGAAAGCATTCCTTGCAGGCGGGCCAATTCGAATAGAGGTTTCAGGCGTGCTGGTTGTACTTGCCGTGGTTTCCAGAAGTGACGCAGCGACCAGAGAGATTCTTTGCGAACCGGCTCCTTGAAACCATAGGAGAGCAGAAGTTCGGCAAGATTCCCGTTGAATCGCCGCTCGCTGTATGCTTTGACGCGTTTCAAAAGTTCTTCCGAGGGGATTCCCCGTTCCAACAGCTTGAAGGTTGTGTAACCCATCGCCTCATATACCTTCAGGTCTTCCGGTCGGATCCAGGCGGCCTTGATGAACTGAGACGGATCAGTCAGCCGTATGCGTGAACAGCGCAAAAAACAATAATCGATGAAGAGTGTACTGGTGTTGTCAGAGGCATGGGCAAAACCATTCTGATGATATGATTGCAGCGGACAGTTCAGAAGGCAGGCGTGATTGGCGATTAACTGCAAATCACAACGGACTGCCTGACGAATGGCCGCCAGGCGGCGGAAGTCCCGGTTAATGGAGAAGCTCTCCAGCGTGAGGGCATCGGCACCGAGATCCTCCCAGAATCGGGCGCGCCGGGGCGTATCGATCTGGGCATATATACCGACTCTTACCTTGAACCCGGGAAAACGGCGCTTGACCAGCTCCAGCAAAAAAGGAGTCGAGACAGTGACCCGACGCACGCCGAGTTCGCCGAGTTTATTCAGCAGGGCGGTGACCTTTTTCTGCCAGGGGCGAGTCCATTCGTGATTGCCGAAACAGGATCCGTTCAAGAGGTAATTGAAAGCCATGCCATGATGGTCAAGCAGGCTGATGTAACGTCGAAGGTCATCACTCGAGAACGGTGTCGATAGGTAGCGAGGACGTCCGCCGCTGATCCCGTCGGTGTGAAATTTTCCGTACACTTCATCGACCGGGTATGCGGCCAGTGCTGGGACCAGATCCATATCATAGTTAGCAGCCAGCGAAAATTTTGCTATCCCGGTAGGCGCAAGTTTGGTGTTGGATGGTACGGTTGGCATATAGGTCAAATCTCAGGCTTCAATATGATAGGGTGCCACCACCTGCCTATCAAGACTTAGATCGTGCCTGCTTGAGGATTAATCAATCGTCATTTCATTATTAACACCAAAGACGCTATTGATATTTTTGGCACATATTCCTGTAAGATCCTTCTGGGCCACACTGGAGGCTTCACCTTTCAACGTCACAATTCCATGATTTACCTTAACACTGGTTTTGCTGGCGCTGACGTTGCGATGCAAAAGCAGGGAGAACTTAACTTTTTTGCCAGTCCAATTATCTTCGTTCATGGTGGCGACTTCGGCTTTGGTTACGAGTCTGCTATCCACCCGGGTGACTCCGGGAATTTTGGCCACGGTCTCTTCTGCCATAATCCTATGGGTTTGATCATCCACAGTTCCGGTCAGGGTGACGACGCCCTCTTTAGAATGTACCCAGATCAATTGATGATTGAGATAGGTCGTGTAGATGTAGCTTTGATGGAATGAAGATTCGATCATGTCATTAGTCTCTGATGCACGCACAGGCATGCTGGTGACGGAGAGGGTGGACATAACCGCTATACAAGACAAAATCATTATTTCGTTGCGTTTCATTGGAGTGCCTTACTTTTTTTGGTGTTGCGTGGGAATGACCCTCTTGCGGGCGTCTAATATTTCTGAAAGTAAGATAAGCGATCAGGTTGTTCTCCGCTATGGGGTGTAACCCCACTTTGAATTTGATGCCTTGCCCACATAAGTAGTGTCCATTTTGATACTACTGAAATCCATGCGCAGAAGATCAAGCAGAAGATCAAGCTTGACGCCCCCTCAGGCGTTTTAGCATCCTTCAGTACTCAAATGGCATTTGAGCCATTTCTTTTCTCCTGCCGGATTGTGTAATGGTAGCACAGCAGACTCTGACTCTGCTTGTCTAGGTTCGAATCCTAGTCCGGCAACCACCTAATCAGTTTCAATCATACCCTTTATTTATAAGGGTTTCCCGTCAGTCTTCATTCAGATCCAAGTACTTACAGCAGGACGGTTCTGTCCCAAGTTTGCCATAAATACTGAATCATGTCAGAACCTGTCAATGGGCGAATACGCCTGTCAGAGGCTTCAAAGGGGTACAGAAAGGGGTACAATTTCAGAGTAACTTGACCGCTCTGGACTCCTTCCAAAGTCGTGGCACAAATATATTGCTTACAGATGAATAAAGGTGAATAACAGCAGATTATCTACTGGAGGGAAATTATGAGCAGAAAGAAACAGACGAATTGGATCGCCCTGATGGGAAGAATCAAGCATTCGGCTCAAGGGTTAACCTACATACCAACAATTATTGAAGAGGGTCCAAACAAAGGGCAACCGTCTATCTGTTTGGCTAAATCAAATTATGATTTTGAGAATGGTACAATTACATTCAAAGTTAAGCTGAACGATCCTAATAGTCAGGTGCAACTCGGGTTCAATCACAGTACAGGCAATCAAGTGTATGCAGGAATCGCATCTGGAGTGTCATCATATGCTATCTCGACTTATGCTAACAATAATTGGGAGGCATTGTCATCAGCAGGATGGGGCGAAAAACCGACTCTTAACGAAGACATCGCAGTTGAAGTCAGGGTCAACGGGTCACGGATTGATCTTTACATCAACAAGATTTTGGTTTGCACCGCATTCTTCAAAATTAACCCCTGCCAAGTCGTATTGCTGATATCAGGCTCGGCTGAAATTACCATTAGAGAATTCTCTGTTATTGCGCAGAAGCCAACCGCTTTTGTCGTTATGCAGTTTACAGACGAATTCAATGCTCTCTATGCTGAGGTTATCAAACCTACTTGCGAGAAGTTTGGTCTTACAGCAGTTCGAGGAGATGACATTTACAGCAATGGATTGATTTTGGATGATATCGTTCGATCTATCCAAGAGTGCTTCGTGATTATTGCTGATATTACCCCCAATAATCCAAACGTATTCTACGAGGTAGGGTATGCACATGGAATGGGGAAGGCTACAATTTTGTTAAGCGACAAGAAGCGGGATAAGATGCCATTTGATATAAGCGGATTCCGGACCTTGTTCTATGACAATACTATCGGGGGAAAGACAGCCATCGAAGATCGCTTGTCAAAGCACCTTAAATCTATCACGAACAAATAGGTCAAAATCAAGTAGGCTCAATCCGAAAACAGGCTGCCTGTGCGGTGAAGGGAAATCAGGTATGCAAACCACAGATGCCGCTCCAATGATTTTAAGCCCTCTCTCCTACGGTACCACATTGAAAGGCACTGGTCTGTCACCGCGAGCCAGCATGACATTTTCTACAATACAGCCATCCTTACCCCGTTAGAATCATCGCATCGAAGACGGATGGGGCGGACTACCAGTCAGGGAGACGGTGGTGCTTTGGCAAAGGACAGCATACAGAGGAAGAGCGCCGTACCCACAATGATGGTCAATACGGTCTTGGAAATGAAACCAGCTAGCCCTTCCGGCATCCGCTTTGACAGCATCCAACCCTTGAGAGGGATGGTGACAAGCGCACCGATAACGAGTCCGACGATCATAAAGATGCCGATTTTCGTGATCATGTGAGTGACACCCGAACTCATCTGCGCAAGGAACATTTCTCCGTTCGTTACAGTGTTCGCTGGCATAACCTCTCCTTTTTCAGAATGTTGCTGAACCTACACCTTTCAGGAAGGCACCGGCAACAAGTATGTCAGATGGGCAAGGCAAAGACACAAGGTGAAACAGGGAAAAAGCGGGATCAAAAACCCTGAGAGCTACGAATTAGCCGGTGCGGATTTCGCCTTTTTCCGTAATGCTTTCAATGCAACCTGATATTCATACAAGGTTGCCCTTAACGGGTCATCGTTGGGGTGTGGTTCCCTGTTGAGAAGGAAAAGTTTGATATCGGTGATGGCATCAACCAGTTGCTTTTCATCCATACCCTTGCTCATCCCGCCTCCCTAGGTATTGGACTTTTCCGTAATGCGTTCAGCTCAACCTGATATTCAAGGACTATTCTTTTAATTGCGGAATCGCATAATAGCTTCCTATCAGCAAGGACTTTTTCAAGACCTGCAATGGCATCAACTAGCCACGCCTCCCGTTGTCCGTTGTCCGTTGTCCGTTGTCCGTTGTCCGTTGTCCGTTGTCCGTTGTCCGTTGTCCGTTGTCCGTTGTCCGTTGTCCGTTGTCCGTATTTTGAAAAAAATACCATTGAACCCAGAAAACACAACAATAAACACGCCCCTAGCCAGATAACCCGCCTCAACAGACCCCCGCAGTAATACATTCCTCCACTCTATATGAGGGAATAACTGATATCGAACTTTGGCTTCAGGGATAATCTTTGCCTCAGGGAAGAATGTCATCTATCCGACAGACAGAGGAGGACGATTATGAAAGCCATAATTCTTGATGATGATCCAATCATTCTCACCCTGTTAGAAAATGTTCTGAAAAAACGAAGATATGAGGTTTTGAGATACACCTGTCCGCCCCATTGTCCTGTATATCAATATGAAAAGTGCGATTGTTTTTTAGAGAAGAATCTCTGTGCCGATGTAATCATCACGGATTTAGATATGCCGTTCGTCAAAGGGACTGAATTCATTGAGCGTTTGCGAGCTATAGGATGTAAATGCAACAATATCGCAATGATGTCTGGTAGCTGGACGCCAAAGAATCTCAAACATGCAACTTCATTGGCGATAAAGATTTTACAAAAACCTTTCGAGATCAAATCTTTGGTGAAGTGGTTGGAGGATGTTGAGAAGAATTCCATTAAACTTCCCGAAATATCCGTATCTTCCCCGACAGATCAACTTGAAGAGTATTTGCCTGATGGGGACTATCCACCCCTCGGTGGGGACTCTCCATCCATTAAATAAAGCGATGTCAGAAGCTTCTCTGTAAGGGTGCCCACCTCTTACAAACCAGCCTGCCAACTATATTTCTTCAAAACCCTTTCCGTAATCTCTCTGGCTTGCCGCAATGTATAGGCATGAACATTAAAATCGAAAATCGGCGGACGGAATGGCTGGCGGTTGTTAAGGAAATCACCATGAGGTGCTTTGAAAGGGAGAGCAGGCTTTCAGATCTGTGTCCACAGAGATATGCCCCGCTGGATAACAAATCAAAAATTGAGTCTCTCAAGAACGTCGCGGGGTTGTCACGGGAGATAAGTAATCAGGTCATTAAGCTAAACCAACTGGAACAGAAGGGCGGAATTGGATTTTCCATGGTGCTGGGAAGCCAGCCAGACGAGCTGGTGTCGGTCGTGATGGCACTGCTGGTGTCCGCAAGGCTCGACTGCGCAGTAAGTCATCAGATTCGAAATATCCAAGACCTTGTCGGTTTCACAGCCGCGCGAAACCCTGCTACTGCCGATCAAGTCCGTAGTTATTTCAGATCGGATTCGAAATTGTTCCCTTTCGTTGTTCTCGGTCGTGGAAATGCCTTAGACCTGTGCAGTTGCACACTCCGTGAAAGCATTTTCAATCGCATCCTTTGCCGACCATCAGATGAAATGGAGACAAGATGTGAAGCTGAGGTGTTGCTCGGGGGGAAGATGCGATGAAATTCATGGAATTCATTTTATCATGGAGGAAACCCACTCTTGCAGATCTACCGCCCGATGAACGGCGACGTGCGAAGGCTTTGATGCTTGGCTGCGGGGCAGGATCTGGAATTCGACCTGAGATTGGTCACAAAAAGATAATCATCCATGTCGAGGATTCCAAGGTGGAGAAATGAATGAGGGATACTGGATTAACTATCACCTTAAGCGAATTGTTGTGATCGTCGAACATGAGCAGGACATTCGAAATCCCTTCATTATGGAACAACTGGGTGTATGCATAGCCAAGGGGGTTCTTAATCGGTTCACGCCTATTGTTGATAGGGAGATATTCCTACTGTTCATTTATCGCAACCTTCCATTGATGCGTGTGAGGGCTCATTCTGTTTTCACCCGCTTCGAGTTCGCCAGTCAGAATGAGATTGCCCCATATCGGATGATTGGACGGTTTGCAAAGGAGCATTTCGGACCAGCGATGCTGATTTCCATCGCCAATTTCCAATCCGGTAAAAGAACCACCCTGAATGTCTTTCCACATCAGTTGTTAAACATCATCCGTCATATGGAGGGAAGGAAATGAGAACCACTGATATGAACAGAAAATCGAGAAAAAAGATTTCAACTCCACAGGTCGGCATCTTCTGGATAGACGATTCCGGCAAGATGTTCGCCGCCAGCGTTTCGTTATCGGATGCCGAGGACTACGGAGAGTTCAGGATTTACGATAAGTCCCATTTCGAGATGTGGGATTCTGCGACTCGCGCCAACCCCAAATGGAAGGGCAAGGAATATGAGGAAGTTCCTCGGGGTCGTGTTATTTATAAGATTGACCTGATGAAACCCAAATTCATCGTGTATTTGCCGGAGCAAATCGAAAAGTTTAAGAACAAGGTTGTTGCTCGGTTCTGTCTTCCAATTAAATTGGTTCGATATGATTTCAAGGACGCCCATTACAAAATATAAAGGGGCATCATGAAAAAGCGGATGATCAAATTTCACACCATCATTCAAGGTCAGGTTGGATTCAGGTATGGGGACATAGGTCACGGTTTCACTGATCCTCGAAATTTACTGTGGTGGTGGGATGGCACATCAGATCGTATCCATCGCCGTCAAGACCGTGGAGGAACCTTTCATTGCGATGTAGTGCCCACCGTTGACAACGTTTGGCGCGGTCGGATTGAGTTCACAGGTCGGGCATCAATCCTTCCACCTCTTCATATCTTCGCATACACCCCTCCCGATAAATTGTTGGTGCCTGCGAGACTTGTCCATCGTCTACGGGCTCTGGGGGCTGTTTATTTTTATGTAGACTCCAAGGCGGGACTTCGCAGGCTTCAGACTAATTCATTCGTCACCATCTCTGTCGTTATCCCCTGACTCGACGCCGCCGACCGTCATCACCTTCGCCATTCTTGATGAAGAACGGCAGTGTTTTTGCCATCCCCTTTCAAATATTTCCGTAATGTCAGCGTTTTCCTGCAATGCAATGTATAGGGAAAACGTTCGTATTACCTGTGCAAATATGGAGAGGGAAAATGAGTATTAAAATAGACGGCAAACGTTCAAAGAAATCCCAAAGTCGGGTTTCTTCCGACACATCAGCGGAACACCGAGTATTTGGATATATCCGTGTATCCAGTTCAAAGCAGGATGGGAAAATCCAGAAGCACGAGATTCTCCAGTGGGCGGACACCCGCAAGTCCATAATCGCGGAATGGGTGGAAGAGGTCATTAGTAGCCGCAAGAAATTACATGAGCGGGAATTGGGGAGCCTGCTGGATCGTCTCCAAAAAGGTGACACGCTCATCGTCAGCGAAATCAGCCGTCTCGGGCGATCCCTGACCGAGGTTATGACCATTCTTCATTCCCTTATGCAGACGGGTGTGAAGGTCTACACCTGTAAGGAGCACTTCGAGCTGGACGATTCCATCAACAGTAAGGTTTTGGCATTTGCATTCTCACTTGCGGCTGAGATCGAGCGACAGATGATCAGCTCCAGAACCCGTGAAGCCCTATCACATCTCAAAAGCCTTGGCAGGACGCTGGGAAGACCGAAGGGTCGCCTTTCCTCAAATACGAAACTCTCAGGAAAAGAAGATCAGATACGGGAACTCCTGACCAAAGGGGTTAGGCTCCAAGCCAAAAATGCCGTTTGTGATGCCGTCATCCGAGGTGAACTGATTATTCAGGATGTGACGCATATTCTTCATATCCGAAAACCGTTCCTGCTGAAGTACCCTTTTTGCCCCTTCTGCGGGCATCTGACTCCCAGACCTTATATGCACGGGCATCATTATCAAGGCTACGACTCAGATAAGAGACTTGCCGTTATTTTTATCTGTCGGGACTGCCATGCCACTGTCACCGCTTATGAGCGTTCAGCCATCTTAGAGGGACTGCCTCCTATCGCAGGCATGGCTAAATTTATAGGGGAGAAACGGGCATTACCGGTGAAAGTGACTTCAATTGTTAAAACCCAGCCGGAGCCTGAATATTTTAATGTTATGGGTGGAAGCCAACCAATGGAGATCAAACATGCCAGCTAAAGCGACTTACCGGACCTCTGATTTTACGGAAATAATCTTTCTCATGGCTCATTCTATTGCCCTTTTGACAACTGAGAGATCTGGGGATGGAGATCGAATCAATTTTGTCTTTGATGACAGCGATGGTCAGTGCGGGGCAATGGTTCACGACTATATGTTAGGTCGGGATGAAGCATCAGTCGTCAGAGTGATACAGGCGCGACAAAAGGCTTTGAAGATTATCAACATGACATAACCACCGCCAACAATGAAAACATGTAACATGAATACATCACTACCAACAGCCATCAACCTGCCTCCGCCTTCATATCCGGCTCCGCCACCGCCTCCGTGGTTAGGATTATTTAATACTCCTCTTATACATATACAGGAACCTATCTCCTCTGATTCCTCACCCTCTAATCCCTCTGATACCCCTGATTCTATTGATGACTATCCACCTATCCCTTCAGATTCTTCAAATACCAATTTTAGCAGTCAAAAACCTTCTCTCAATATCCTTCCCTCCATCATTAAAACCTTTCTCTATTCCAATCAGGTTAATCACAAGCCTGAGTATCAGAAGTGGGTAGAATGGGTAAAAGGTAATGGGTATGAGAATGGTAGAGTTGTATATTCAGATCATCTTCCAGTCCTTCTTGCCTCCACTTCTTCTGATGGTATCGATGTTTTGAGTATTCCCACTGGTAGAGGTGGTCTGAGAATTCCAAGGATGGTTAAATCATTCAGCCATTCTGACATAACGCATATCACCAAAATCTTTTCCTGTTTCAATGTTACGGGTATTCCTCAGGTGCAGGCGTCAGGCTTCGTACATTTCGAGGGGATTCAGTTGATGGTAGATCATATTGCGAAGGATCGTGTGAGTGATATCGCCTGCAATTTTATATCATCATGGCTTATCGACTATACAATTCAACAGTGCGACTTACTCAAAATCCCATGCGAGCAATGCCAACTGGATGTCTATGCCTATGACATGCATAAGTTCGTCAAAGAAACAGTGAACTTACCTGTACTGCCCACGACAAAGTCTCCACTTCTCTTTGTCCCGAAGCGTTGGCTGAGACTCGATCCGTGGCTCGGTTACGATGATTACTATCAACGCCATTTTCCGAAAACATCGGGCGCAGTCATTGCCGCAGGGAGCCGAATAGATATACTTACATATAACCGACAAAATTACGGTCTCGTCGAGGCTTATGTAAAAGAAAAGGAACGAACGCATGCTGATTGTCGGAATGACCCTCTTTTCTCGCCAATACCAGTTCTCTCGGTGAAGAGGAAGCTCTCGATGGTCCAGAAGATCCCAAGCGGCACAAAGGACGCCGCTGATAAGAAATATGAGGATGCCATATGCCAGTTGATGGCATCACTGCTTTACCCTCAACTCGATTTTGCTGATGAGCAGAGCCGTGTCGATTCCGGTGTACTCATCCGAGACATGATCTTCTATAACAACCGGTCATATAAATTCCTCAAAGACATCTACGATGAGTACGACTGTCGACAAATAGTCGTGGAGCTGAAAAATGTTAAGGAAATCGAACGTGAGCACATTAATCAGGTCAATAGGTATCTCAAAGACCAGTTCGGGCGATTTGCGATCATCATGACTCGCAACCCACCTCCTAAGCCGATGTTCCGCAATACCATCGATCTTTGGTCGGCACAGCGACGGTGTATTTTAATCTTAGATGACTCTGACTTGGCTATGATGTGCGGACTTTTCGCAAGCAGGCAAAGATTGCCAGTAGATGTAATAATGAAGAAGTATGTTGAGTTCACAAGAGCATGTCCCGGTTGAGGTGATAGATGATTAAGCGCGAAACAATAGATGCCTTTGAAAAAACGCAGGCGCAGATGGAAGCCCTTCACAGAGAAATCGCTGCTCTTTCGCGGAAGTCCCCGAACGATGGGGTCAACATTTTCAAACTGGGGCTTATCAATAAAGTGGTGCATACAACCAACCAATTACTTGGTGAAACGTACAGGCCTTTTGCGGACTTCGATTCATTTGACGAGAACAATTTACCTACGGTGAGCGATGTCGCGATGGTATTGGCTCAGTATTTGAACTGTCTGGAGAAATATCGCGCTGACAATGTACACGTCTATCAGGGCTACTGGTGTTGGTGTACTGGTGCTGGAGAAGATTGCATTAGAACAGCTCAGCCAAAGAAACTGGAGGGGAAGTGAGTTCGTTGAATAAGAAAACTACAGACGTGATTACCGAAGCGCAGGCTCAAGAACATGATCTGCTCTCTCCGCTGTTGAACTCGGTGCTTCATGAAGTGAAAGAATTCGCTAAGAAAAAACAGGATGAGCCGCTGAATAAACTGAAGGCCCGAGCGACTAATAAAATCCTCAGTCGTATCAAGACGTTGTTAGGCAATGAGCCTACCGTTGACTTTCTCGAACTTCTTGACGAGGACATGTTGCCCACAAACAGTGATGCGGTAATCGTTATGGCTCAATACATCTCTGCCATGAACCAATTTTCAAACAAACATTACGGGCGCGATTTCGCGGGAGAACGAAGGTGGTTTCCTAAAGAGAATCCAAAGCAAAGAACACTTTGAGTGCCCGCATGAATGATTTTTATTTCAAAAAAACATTATCATCAGATAAGTCATGAACGGCGCATAGCCGTAGTTGATGTTTGGCTATTTGCTGGATTCCTCTTTCATAATATGAGTCATCAGATTCACTGCTCTACTTCACGGTTCCTGCCTCGGATACAGATAAATATATTTTACTTTAAACAAAATTTACCCCGTATTTCGTCAGTTTTCCTGCAATGTATGAATAACAATATTCAACATTGGAGACGGAATGAAAGACAGCGAGAAAATTGACGGACTTAGGACGGAGTACCTGGTCGCAATGGCAGAATTGAGCGGACTGGCAGTTGACCGTGCTTCACATTTGCCCAGTGATATGGGGATGAACGCATTGCGGTCAGCACAGGATACAGAAGAATCGAACAAGGCAGTCACCAAGATCACCAGGCTAATTGCCGAAGTCTGTAATCGAGCCAGAGCCATAGAACAACGGTCACGGGGAGCTATAGGCATTCCCACCCTCTTCGATGCTGATGTCCCGAATGCAATCAGGGTCGCTCTTGCCATTCTGGTGGGCAAGTCGTTCTCTGGATCGTGGCAGCATGAACTCCGATACTTGGGGACATTACTCCTGCCCGCAGCCGGGGCAGATATCACCGATATTTTGACCGTGAGAGAGTCATTCCGCCGGGGCGGACTATTGCGTCAGCATATCCTCTGTGATTCGGGCAGGACTCTGGAGGAGATGAAAAACCTGGCGATTTCTGAGAAATCATTCAGGAAGTTCTTGGCACTGGAACCTGATATGGAGTGTGAAAATTTACTAGCGGCACAGGCATTGGTCGCAGTGTGTGGTCGGCGATGAAAGGGGAACCTATGAAATCCGAATCAAAACTGATCAGCCAGGACATCGAGGAACTTGAGGCTAAGCTCAAAAAGATCCTCTCCTGCCACCTAAATCTTATGGGCGGCTGGGTGCCATTGTTCGTGATGTTGGGTGATCTGGCTATCAGCCGCCGAGACAATGAGGTCGTAGGCATAATGATGTCAGCCGTGGAATTACTGACACAGAAGGAAAACAAGCCTTGAAAGTTACCAAAAAGAGGACCGATTTATGAACGCTGTACAAGCAGTCGCTATCTCGAAACTGATCGGTGAGCAAGTTGAGAAGGACGCCCGTAAGCAGGTGAGTCCCGGCTTCTACCCTGCTGATTTTTGGCTGCATGTGAGCGGAGACATTGACGTAGGCGCAGATTACATCCGCCGGGTGCCTCAGAAGGCCAAGCCGTGGGACTTGCTGGCTGCCGCCCTGAGCCGTTTAAACGGTGTGACGGTGGATGCAATCGTCAGGGACGCCCTGAACGCCGCTCCTGATCTGGTGGAGACTGTGAAGAAGCAGGCTGAGGCGTCAATTCAGGCAATCAAAGGAACCACCGAAACCGTGTGCGCCGGACGGGTGAATGCCTATTTAAAGGTCGAAGTGGTCAACGGTACTGTGCCGCTGGTCAAGGCGGCATAGGAGGAAGGCGAAACCATGAAGAATAAGCCATCAGTGGGCAGCACCAGTGCCGGGTCTGGCTGTGACCATGAGGTCGTCGCCATGGCTGGCATCCTTGTCCGTCTGGCAGGCTGGGAAACGGTCTTGGAGGCCTTGCAGAGCGTTGCTGCTGGCGCAGAGCAGCCGCGCATCGTTGGAACGATCCTGGCGGCTCGCGAGTGGCTTTATGGGCAGAAACAAGGAAGATAATTATGTTGCCGACAACGGTTGAGGCGGTGAAGGCGATTCTGCGGACAGACCCGACGGTTACGCAGGACGAACGGATTGAACTGGTTGCACTGTTCCGGGAACATGGTAGGGCGGGGATGATGCGGGGTGCGAAGGCAGAGGGAGAGCGACGAATCCTTCGACGAGCAGAAGTGGCGCGGATTATGGCGCGTTCCACACGTGCCGTGGACTACATGGCCAGTCAGGGGATCATCAGGAAGGTCATCCTGCCGGGAAGAAAGCGGTCTAGCGGATTCGTTTCGGTTGAGGTAGAGAGGCTTTTAGCCGAAGACCGTGGGAAGGAGGACACTGATGAACGTCAACATATACAACGTCGTGGCCGCCGTTCTTGAGGCCGACACGAGCCTCACAGCACAGGAGAAGGAAAAGATTCTGGCCGTCTGTCGACACCCGGTCGAGTTCGCGAAACCGGAGGAACGGAAAGTGCCGAAGTTACTCAACACCAAAGCCGCAGCCAAGATGCTGGGGATCAGTCGCTGCACCTTCTGGCGAATGACTCGGGAAGGCCAAATCCCTGCAATCACACTACGAGCGGATGGGCGACCACTCTATAACATCGATGACATCCAAGCCTTTCTCGATGAGCAAAAGCAGAAGCCGGATAGGTGTTCAGAATAAGGGTGCCTGAACGGCCTTCAAAATCTTCAGAAAAACTGCACTTTTTGACAGGGTTGAGGGTGTTCAGGGAAACGGTCGTTTGATTGAGCAGAGAAGCCTGACAGAGAAAACCTGTAACTTGACTCTTAGAGGAAGATGTATATAAAGACTATTTTTCATTGTGTGTCACGATTTACCGAAGATGGTCGTTAATGTGAATCTCAGTAGAGTCCGGTCGAGGGAAAAATGGAATACAAAGCTCGGTACCCAAGTATTAAACGTGGGCAGGTGATTGGTGGTGGATCGAACAAACTGAGATTCATCGATTTCTTAGGACACGGCAAGAATGGCACAGTCCTGAGAATGTTGTGTGTTGAAGGTCCTCTCAAAGGCGTCATGGTTGCGGCCAAATTCAGCTACGATCCGACCGAGCCAGAGAGAAAGGAACGATTCGACCGAGAGATTGCGATTCTGAAAAGGTTGCGTCACCCACATATCGTCGAGATCATGGATGAGGGGCGGTACGTTGACATCAAGGGTGATGATTACTCATTCTATGCCATGGAGTACCAACCTCGTAATCTGGAGCGGTTAATTAACTCGTATCCACGTGGACTTCCCTGCGAAGAAGTCCTCCGCCTGTGCATCCAGATCGCTTCGGGGCTTGTCTGCTTCCATAATGAAGGCGTCGTCCATCGTGATATCAAACCTGCGAACATTCTTTTCGACGGGAGTAATGCAAGGCTGGCTGATTTTGGGTTGGCCAAGGATCGTGACGAAGGAGGAAAATTAGTTTCGGGGATATCTCTTCCGGGCAAGAAGCTTGGCCCGAAGTCACACATAAGTCCTGAGCAATTTCGATATTGGAAGAAAGAGAGCGAGGTGGAACCGGGTAAACCGTCTGATGTCTATCAATTCGGATTGGTTATGTACCAGTTGATTACAGCATTCAACCCGAACGTAGTTTCAAGGTGGGATGAGGGAATGACCCGAAAACCGACGACCGCTTTTGTCCGGAAACTTGACGGAACTTTGGTTCGCCAATTGACCTCTATGGTAAAAACGACGATGCAGGATGATTGTGAACGTCGCCCCACAGCCTCAGTTGTTTTAGATGGGTTGCTCGACACTTACGATCAGTTTGATGGCGATCATCGTCAGATTCACGGGAAAGCTCCGGGTGCAGAATAATGGTTGACTGCGTTCATCGAGGTGATATCATATTCCGCAGATAGTAGATGCACTTGCGAGAGTGGGTGTGTCTCAATACTTACAGGCCCCGCTTGCGGGGCCTTTTTTTTGACAGTCAGCAAGAGAATGAGCTAGGGCCATCGGGCTCCTCCGTATCAGACCGGCGTTCGTCCTTCTTTGAATCCTAATCTTCTCTTGTTGAACCATTGCGACAGGCTGGCGATGTGACCAGGTATTCCGGTTCCTGATCCATCGTCGAGTATCGGTCATATATGAAGTTCTTCTTCATGGTTCAACGTTCAATCAAACGAACGTTTCTCTGAACATCTTCTCACTTCCCAGAATCACTGATTCATTGGGAAATTCAGTCCTTCTTTTTCAGACGTTATTCTGAACATTCGTCCGTATTCCACTCCCGATTCTGCAATGTATTACATGGAGGCGATGATAATGGGCAAGAAAAGCAAATCCGAAGGAAGTGGCTGGGATCTGACCCCGGATAAATTCTTGAATGAAGTCGAGGTAGGTCAGATGCTGCGAAAAGCCTCAGACCTATGGACTCTAGGAGAGGTCAAAAAGAAAAAGGCTATGGTGCGGGATGCCATGCTCATCTATACGGCCATTTTCACGGGTCTTCGGAATGCCGAGATCTGTGACCTGCTCGTGACCGATCTCCACATCGGGAATGGTGAGGCACATCTGGTCGTTCGGAATGGCAAAGGCGGGAAGCAACGGATCGTCCACCTCGGGAAGGACTTCAAGGTCATCTTGAAACGATATCTCCAGTGGAAGATGGACAACCAAGAACTGCGGTCAGGATCTTACCTGCTCAGGACGGAACGATCCAAGAAGTACTGTCCTTCGGCTCTCTGGCGACGGTGGAAGAAGTACTGTCCCAGTCACCGTCTGCATGATGCCCGTCACACGAACGCCACTATGCTCTACAAGGCGAGTGGAAATAACCTGAGGCTAGTACAGAAGCAAATGGGACATTCCCGGATCACGACGACCCAAGTCTATGCTGACGTTATGCCTGATGAAGCAAGGGCTTCGATGTCGGCTATGGAGCAGATGGCGGGGAAGTCGGCGAAAGGATCTTCCAGATCTGTTTTAACGTTCACAAGAGGGGTTTCTGCCGAGGATCGGACGGATAATGACGATGAATCGGATGGAAATGGTGGTTAATGCACCCAATTACTCGCACTAGAACACCCAAAAGATTGCGAATCGCCTCAAAAACATTGCGAGTTAGTGGGTTTCCGAACGAGAAGTATTGCGAGTTTATGGATCAAAACAACGGGGCGACCTCTATGAAGGCGAAAATCAAGCGACCGACCTATGTGCTTCTTCCCGGCAGAGTGCATCTCAGCTACCGGGATATCGGCCATCACCCTGGCGGAATCCTCTGGTATGAATGGAGAGGACAACTCAGGTCTGTGGTCTCCACTGGTAGCGAGTATCATCACGATCTGGACGGCAGGGTGAATATGGATCTCCGGTGGCGAGGCAGGGTTGCCCCTGTTCAGAAGATCGGCACGATGATGCCGCCGCTGAATCTTTACACGGTGATTCCGGAGAGGATACCCTTGCCGGGATGGATTATCGTCCGACTGAAACGAATGGGTGCTGCTGTCATCTATGTGGATTCCGCAACTGGGATGCACAAGGTGATTAAGGCAACGGACAGAGGGAACATATGAGCAAACCTGCATCAGCGAAGAATAAGGCTTCATTGCCGGAAGTCGGGATCTTCTGGATCGACGATTCTGATTCTAATGGCACCATGTTCGCTGACAGCGTCGCCTTGAAGGATGCCGAACACGCTGGGGACTTCGCGGATTATGGCAGCTCCCACTATGCGATGTGGATCAAGGCAGTTAGGGTCAATCCGAATTGGAAGGGTCTTGAATATGAGGAAGTTCCCCGAGGGCGGGTTGTTTGCAGGAATGATTCCAAGAAACCTGAGTTCATCGTTTATATGGCGAAACGGCTCAGCAAGTACAGGAACAAGGTAATTCGCCGCTTCAATCTTCCTGCAGGGAATGTCCGTTGGGATTTCTCGGACGAACATTACCAGATGTGAGGGGACATCAAGGTAAGGATGGCTGGATAAGTCTGAAGTCAGTTTCCGTATCCACGCCGATATTCAGCAATGTAGGGTTATGATTGAGATCCGTAAAACCGTATCGTTTCCTCTTGGCAGGATTGTGGCGACTCCAGAAGCCCTTAAAGCGTTGGAGAATGCCGGGCAATCCCCGGCAGAGCTATTGGATCGTCACAGGCAGGGCGACTGGGGTGAGGTTGGTGGTGACGACTGGGAATTGAACGACCAGGCTCTTGAAGAAGGAACCCGTATCCTGAGCGCCTATCGGACGAAAGCCAATGTCAGGATCTGGATTATCACCGAAGCTGACCGAGGCTCAACATGCCTTCTGTTGCCCGAAGAGTACTGATGGAACGGAGGGAGGGTAGGTATTTCAGCCGACATACCATCGTGAATCAGCCAGTGTTGAATAAAAAAAATCAGTCAATGCCCCCAGGGATAGGACAGCTACTTTTTGAGTCAAACGCTCCAGCAAAAATCCTGCCTGTTACACGTTTTTTGAATGACTCAATTTTTGAATCCTAAAAACGGCGATCAGGGGGGGCTAATGGCTCACATCTTCCCGCTCACTTCAAGAACTGATAGGGTGTCCCAATGTCAGGTAGCAGCATTTGGCCACTGCTGAGGGTAATGTGGGTGGATAGCGATGCCTTTTGGTCACATGTCTTAACTTCATGCCGGCCCACAGGAACGCCCCTCACATGCTTTTGTATGCGCAGGAATCGTCCCAATAACAGTCCAATACTGTCAATCAAGATAGGTGCTCCCATATTCTCTCCTTCATTACTTCTACTATGATGCCACCAAAATTATCACAGGGGGTCAGACATATAGTGTCCATGTGAAAAAAACCAGTCAGACACTATTAGTCCTAGGCCTCCCTTTATGATCAGGGCGAAATGTTAAGTCAAGGAAG
>Ga0118677_10001437_pt2 | contig 27722 bp, 25 predicted proteins | sample AliMusrvi5mmetaG_FD_86154 | JGI IMG/M metagenome (GOLD analysis project Ga0118677, IMG submission 86154) | reverse complement strand
TATTGAAGGAGCTCGACCGGCGGATGATGCCGTGAACGATATATCCCTTATCCAGCAGCAGTTCGGTGAGGTAACTGCCATCCTGCCCGGTGATTCCTGAAATTAAAGCAATTTTATTCATAGGAAGAAAAACAAAAATATTCTTTACTGCTTTGAGAGAAAAGAGGTTTTCTTTTTAATGGCGGGTTGTTGTTTTTCCATCAGGGATGACAAGGTGCGATGCAATGGATTGAGGATGGTTAAACCAATGATTTCCTGTGTTTCAGGCTGTATCCGGATAATGCTACCCTCTCCTACATCAACACCTTCTGCATTTTTTGGGTTTCCAAAAGAGATGTAGAGTACATCTGCATAACATCGTAATCCCATTTTATTTTGGTCTTTTTTTCTGAAAGATTTATCCTCACAGATTGATTTTTTCTGAAGCCGGCTTTATAAAATGGTAATTGCGAATTTGGTGGAAATCAACCGGGGAGTGACTTTATAGATTTAGGAACTCATTTATATCAATCCCGGATTGCCTGCTGATAGATCTTAGGGTGCCAATAGGTATATCTTTTCTGGGAGCAGGAACAATAACGATTCGTATCCCATTGCCATATTTTTGATGACTGCCCCGTTGACTGACAAACGTGAACCTATTTTTTATCAGGACTTCAACAACTTTTTTTGATGATGGTAAACGAGTCATCAGAAATGAAGGTTTAATTCACCCACCATCGTGTTCTCAATCTTTTGGTAGTTTTTTCGTGCCGGTTCATCCTCAAAATAGAGATCAAGGGCCTCTTTAAGGTTTTTGGTTGCCTCATCGACGGTGGAACCAAAACTCGAAATATCCACATTCAGGCACTGCGATACATAGTACTTGTGCTCTTTATAGATGATATATTTTATCGTTTTCATTTCCATGGGTTTCAGATGATACCTGGTTTAACAGTTTGGCTATATAACCGGCACCTTTTCAAAGGCTCCAGTAAGCCATCGATTTAATTTTCTTCCTGAAGATCCCCTTTACATCGATAAATATCCCGTTGGGGGAGGTAATGGATTGGAAGTACTCTTCCGTCAAATCTTCGTATGGTTTGTGATTGACCGCCACGATCACGGCATCGTAATCATCCCGGAGTTTCCCAGCCAGGCCAAAACCATACTCATGCATCAGTTCGTCACTGCTTGCATACGGATCACTTACATCAACGTCGACACTGTATTGTTTCAGTTCACCAACCAGGTCGGCCACGCGGGAATTCCTGATATCGCTTACATTTTCCTTAAAAGTGGCACCCATTACAAGGACCCTGGCCCCGAGTACATTCTTGCCGGCCCTGATCAGCTGTTTCACGCACTGTTTGGCCACGTAGAAGCCCATGCTGTCGTTCACATACCTGCCGGCGTTGATCACCCTTGGATGATAGCGGTATTCTTCGGCTTTGTATGTAAGATAGTAAGGATCTACGCCGATGCAGTGGCCTCCGACCAGTCCCGGGTAAAATTTCAGGAAGTTCCATTTGGTCCCTGCCGCTTCAAGCACGTCGTAAATGTTGATCTTCATTCGTCCGAAAATGATCGACAGTTCATTCATAAAGGCGATGTTTACATCGCGCTGGGCATTCTCGATGATCTTTGCCGCTTCCGCAACCTTGATGGTGGGTGCTCGGTGAACGCCCGGCTGAACGATCAGTTCATAGGTTTTTGCAATTTCTTCGAGGGATTCATCGTCACAACCTGACACGATTTTGATTACATTGGTCAGCGTATGTTCCTTGTCTCCGGGGTTGATCCTTTCCGGGGAAAAGCCCACTTTAAAGTCTTCCACGAATTTCAACCCCGACAGTTGCTCAAGGATCGGGACACAGTCCTCCTCCGTCGCACCCGGGTAAACGGTTGATTCATAAACAACATAGTCGCCCTTTTTAAGGATTTTACCAACCGTTCGGGTTGCGGCAAGCAGCGGGGTCAGGTCGGGAAGGTTGTGTTTGTCAACAGGAGTCGGCACGGCCACGATGTGGAAGGTGCACTGTTTCAGCTCTTCCGGGTTCGCTGTCATCAGGATGTCGGTGCCCAGGAAGGCTTCGGGCGGCAGTTCCCCGCTCGGGTCGATGCTGTTTTTCATCATTTCGACCCGGTCGGCCTTGATGTCAAAGCCAACCACTTTAATTTTCCGGGCAAATTCGAGGGCAATGGGTAGCCCGACATATCCCAGGCCGATCACGGAGAGGGAGGTTTCTTTTCTGAGCAGCTTTTCGTAGATGGACATGAGCGGTACGAATTAAAAATTAAAAATTAAAAATTACGAGGACAGGGAGCACCTGTTATCGCTTCCAGACGAGCATGACGTTTTTATTCTTTTTAAGAAAAGCGGGGGCATCTGATGCGGGCATGGTGGTGCAAACAATTTCACGGTGTATTAAAGCGGTGGTTTTATGAGTGAGTACATCCAGGTACTCCCGGTCAATGGGGCCGCCGAAGATGACCAGTTCGAGCGGGTCGCTGCCGAGCCCTTTGGCCATCAGTCCGTTGAGGTAGGCCGATTCAATGTTGCCCAGGTTCTTGATCACCTTTTCGATGATGGTGTCGATCCCCGAATGTTTACGGATGATGCTGCGGATGTCGTCGAACAGGGGGTGCTTCGGGTTGGCCGAGAACATCTTCTTGTTCTTGTCCTCCCAGCTTACCAGCAGTCCGGCTGCCTCAAACCGGTTCAGCTCGATCCGGATCGCATTGGTCGATTCGCCGAACTCCTCCTCCAGTCCACGGAGGTATGATTTCGCCTCCGGGTTCAGGAAGAACCGGAGCAACAGTTTGACACGGGTTTTATTGGTGATTAAAGTGTCGAGCAAAACGACTCAATTTATGATTTACGATATACGATATACGATTTACGATATCCGATTTACGATTTACGATTTGGGGGTGCACGGCTTCGCCCTTTCGGTCACAGACCCTGCGGGAACATAAAACTCAAAACTTAAAACTTCAACTCAAAACTCAACGCTATTGCCAAACACCACGATTCTACCTCTTTTTATATTTCGCTACCTCGCTACCTCACTACCTCTATTTCTCCCGCCGATATATTCACGGTAATCACCTGGTTCAGCTGGTCGATCCGGATCAGCACCTTTTTTTTGTTCGCCAGGGTGACCAGTTCTCCCGATAATCCTGCCAGCGGCCCGGCGATGATGCGGACCTTCATCCCGGGGGCAAAGGTGTCGGGCAAACATTCGACTTCCAGGTCCGATGCCGTGATGGTTTTCAGCAAGTCGATCTGGCGCTCGGGAATCATGGCCGGCTTGCCTGAAAACCATATGTACCGCACGGCGCCGGGGGTGTTCAGAACGTCGTAATAACGGTCGGTTCCCACTTTGACAAAACAGTAGGAACGGATCAACGGTTCCTCAACGAGCCTTTTGCGGTCGCTCCACTGGTGAAATACTTTCCGCAGGGGAACATAGGCTTCGATCCCCTTTGCCGTCAAAAGCTCCATCAGCCGTTTTTCCGACCGCGACCGCGTGTAAACAGCATACCACAACGATAACTGCTGTTCAGTAACCGGGCTTTTTTCACAGGTGATCGTTTCTTCCATAACGACGGTTTCAACCTGTCCGGGATGCTGTAATACGAATCCCCGACCGGGACCCATTATGCGGTCCCAATATTGAGTAGCAAAGATACTCATAATAATTTTTTTAATCCAAGTTTTCTGGTAAAAATTTACATAAAATTAATGTTAGGCAAAAAACATAACACCTTGATTGTTAGCCTGTAGGTGGTCAAAGTTGCAGATTGACAGCGACATGCGAACTGTTATTTTTTTCACGTTGTCTGCCTTGACTGCATACCGGCAGTTACCGGGTGAGGATTCAAAGCTAATCCTCTCAAACCGTGTTTTTAATAAGCGCATTACCAACATCATAACCCCTTTGGGGTGATATCATGACCGCCATTTTTGTTATTTAATTTCTTTAGCAGTATCTTTGCACTCCTTGTAAAAAAACCGACTGAAGATGAGTTTAAGAGCAAAAACCACTGAATTAAAGAGGCGCATGCAGGAGGCCTTTAAAGGGGGCGGCGAACAGGCCCTTGAAAAGCAGAAGGCTTCGGGCAAGATGACCGCCCGCGAGCGGATCATCGCCCTGCTTGACCCTAATTCATTCCATGAATATGATTTGTTTGTAAAACATGCCGGACAGGATTTCGACATGGATAAGAAATATTTGCCGGGCGACGGTGTGATCACCGGCACCGGTTCCATCAATGCCTGGCCGGTTTGTATTTTCGCGCAGGACTTCACCGTTGCCGGCGGTTCGCTGGGTTTGATGCATGCCAAGAAGATCACCAAGATCATGGACCATGCCATGAAGATGAAGGTGCCCCTCATCGGGATCAACGATTCGGGCGGCGCCCGCATCCAGGAGGGGGTGAATTCGCTGGCGGGTTATGGTGAGATTTTTTACCGCAACACCCAGGCCTCGGGCGTGATCCCGCAGATCTCGGTCATCCTCGGCCCCTGCGCCGGCGGCGCCGTTTACAGCCCGGCCCTGACCGATTTCGTTTTTGTCGTCGACAAGATCTCCAAGATGTTCATCACCGGTCCGGAGGTGATCAAGACGGTGCTCGGCGAGGAGATCTCCATGGAGGACCTGGGCGGCGCCCGGGTTCACGCGGAAATCACCGGCAATGCCCACTTTTTTGCCGAAAGTGAAAACGAATGTTTCGACCAGATCAAACGGCTGGTAAGCTACATCCCGTGGAACAATGAAAAGAAGGCGGAGGTATTCCCCAAAAAGGCCCCGAAATCGCGTCAATACAGGCTCGACAGCATCTTCCCCACGAACCCCATGAAACCTTATGACGTTCGGGATGTGATCCGTGCCATCGCCGACGACAGCGATTTTTTCGAAGTTCACGAACTCTGGGCTGCCAACATCGTGGTCGGGTTCGGCCGCCTTGACGGCCAGACGATCGGTTTCGTTGCCAACCAGCCGATGGTGCTGGCCGGGGTGCTCGATTGCGACTCAAGCGACAAGGCCGCCCGGTTCATCCGTTACTGCGATGCCTTCAATGTGCCGCTCGTCACCCTCGTCGACCTCCCGGGGTACCTGCCGGGCGTGGACCAGGAGCATGCCGGGGTGATCCGTCATGGAGCCAAGGTACTTTACGCTTACAGCGAAGCCAGCGTTCCCAAACTGACCGTGATCCTGCGCAAGGCTTACGGCGGGGGATACATCGCCATGTGCTCCAACCACCTTCGTGCCGATTTTGTCTTTGCCTGGCCAACGGCCGAAATCGCCGTCATGGGTCCCGAAGGCGCTGCGAACATCATCTTCCGCACCGAGATCAAGGCGAGCGACAACCCTGAGGAGACCCGCAAACGCCTGATTGAGGAATACCGGCAGAAATTCGCCAATCCTTATGTCGCCGCGGCTTACGGCTATGTCGACGCGGTGATCGAGCCCAATGAAACACGCAATTACCTTACCCATTCGCTGGTTCTTGCCCAGGGGAAAAGGGAGATTCCGCCGAAGAAGAAGCATGGCGTACCCCCATTCTAAATGGTAAAATGGTAAAATGGTAAATTGGTGAAAAGGTATAGTTGAAATTATTGCCTATTGCCTACTGCCTATTGCCAGTATTGGTTTATAGAAAGACGATTTTTAAAATTTTTTTGTTATTCCGGGAATCATGGACGAAAACATTGAAGTGGTCGATTTTAAATTTGAGGAAATAGTATACAAAACCACCCTTACCAAGAAGTTTGCCGCACGAACCCAGTACACTCCTCCCGATTCGCGTAAAGTTGTCGCCTTCATTCCCGGTACGATCCTGAAGGTGCTCGTCAAAGAGGGTGAAAAGGTTAAGAAGGGAGATGTGCTCCTGGTGCTCCAGGCCATGAAGATGGACAACCACCTGCTTGCCACCAGGCCCGGTACGGTTAAAAAGGTGTATGTCAAACAGGGCGAGGTTGTCCCGAAGCGGCACCTGCTGATTGAATTGAAATAGGGGATGACGGTTATTCTTCGCTGATCATATGGAGCGTTGATTCAATCGCCCCGAAAACCTCCTCTTTACCCAGTTTCGTTTCCGAAGAAGTCTGGATCATCAGCGGCAGTTCCGACCACGACGAGGCCAGGGCTTCCCGGTAGGCCGCAATATTTGCCGCAAGCTGTGTTTTCGACAGTTTGTCGGTCTTGGTGAAGAGGATGATAAACCCCACCTCATGGTCGCCGAGCCAGTTCATGAATTCAAGATCTATTTTTTGCGGTTCAAGGCGCGAATCGATCAGCAGGAAGGTGAGGGCAAGGTTTTCGCGGTTTTCAAGGTAATTCCGGATCAACCCCTCGAATTTCTCCCGTTCGGTCTTTGAAAGTTTTGCAAAGCCGTAACCGGGAAGGTCGACCAGGAACCATGAAACCGGTTTGGTTTGCTGGCTTGCCGCCTCGGCCCGGACCGGGATGGCCGAGTTTACTTTAAAATGGTTCAGCAGCCGCGTTTTCCCCGGGGTACCCGACACCTTGGCAAGTCCTTTCTGCGCTGCCAGCATGTTGATCAGGGATGATTTCCCGACATTCGACCTGCCGATAAAGGCAAATTCGGGGAGATCCTCCTTCGGACAAAACTTCAGCGAGGGGCTGCTGCAGGTAAATTCAATCTTTTCGATTTTCAAAACAGGTTCGATTTATTCCAAAGGTAGGTAAAAATTTCCGGATCCGTCATGTTCTACCCAGGTCATAGACCTTTTCCTTCACCCATTCCGCCCATTCGCCGTCGCTTTTTGACTTGTCGAAGGTGGTGAAGGGGATGATGTCGCCGGCGATAAGGGTGAGGGTCTGGTTCAGTTGTTTGGACATTTCGTCGACCAGGTAGAGCATTTCGATGTTCGCGCCGATCCCGAGCCGTTTCCGCCACCGTGCAAGGTTATAGAAAAAGTTTGAATTTTGTCCCTGGACATAAACGGGGATGATGTCGCGTTCATATTTTTTTGCCTTTTTGATGAAGGTGCTCTTCCATTCCAGGTCGCTGACCACGGTTTTACCATGCAGGCGCTGCTTGCGCGAAACGAGCCCGGCGGGAAAGTAAAGAATCGTCTTCCCGGAGGCAAAGGTATCGTTGATCAGTTTTGCATTTTCGGTATTCCTGCCGTGTTTGTTGATCGGGATGAACAGGGGGCGCAGGCCGGGGACATTCATCAGCAGGTCGTTCACCGGGAAGACGATATCCTGCCTTATCCTGCCCAGCTCCTGGATCAGTGCCATACCGTCGAGCCCTCCCAGCGGGTGATTCGAGGCCACGATATAACGGCCTTCGGCCGGGATGATGGGGGAGGCCGGGAGGGGGGAGGTGCGTTTGTCAAGCATGACCACATGGATCCCGAATTCCCTGAGTATTGCTTCGACGAACGGCAATCCTGTTTTGTCGCGGTTTCGCCAGATATAGCCGTTCACCTCCTCCTGATGAACGATTCGCTTCAGGTAGTTCATGATGAACCGGGGGATGACCCTGAGCAATGCGGGGTTTTTGGAGGCGATCACCGCTTCGAGGTCGATCAGCCGTTCGGGAATATCGTCGTTTGCCATTTCGTCCATCATGCAAAGTTACAAAAATAGGTTTCGCCGGGAGAGTCTGCCGCACAAACTGCCGGGGAACGTTTATGCCGTAAAACAATCTGCAGCTTTTCAGCCGGGGCCGGGAACAATTGAGGTGGAAATAAATTATCTTTGTTATATCATTTATCCGGATACCCCGTTATACTTTATCACGCCTTTCCTAACTGTGACACATGGAACCGATTATAGACCGCATTGACAAACACCTGCTTGAAGCCGAACTCGATGAGAGTACTTTCCTGCGGAATACCAACAACGGGCACAACAAGATCTATGTGTTCACGGCCCACGAATCGCCAAACCTCATGCGCGAGGTAGGGAGGCTTCGCGAAATCACTTTCAGGGATGCCGGGGGAGGTACGGGCAAAAGTGTCGACATTGATGAATTTGACACGATGGAGGTTCCGTTCCAGCAGTTGATCGTATGGGACCCTGTCGAGAAGGAAATTTCAGGAGGTTACCGTTTCATCCATGGCCGCGATATCCAGTGTACCAGCAATGAATGCCTGCACAGCGCCACGGCCGAACTTTTTACCTTCTCCGATAAATTTATCCGCCATTACCTGCCGCTGAGCATTGAACTTGGACGGTCATTCGTGCAGCCCAATTACCAGCCTCTCGTCAATTTCCGCAAGGGGATGTACTCGCTCGACAACCTGTGGGACGGACTTGGCGCGATGATCATTGAGAACCCGGAGGTGAAGTATTTCTTCGGCAAGATGACCATGTATCCCGAATATAACCGCACGGCCCGTGACTATGTTCTTTTTTTCCTTCAAAAATACTTCCCGGATACTGAAACCCTGATGGTTCCCAATGAGCCCGTGGTTCCCGAAACACCCGATGCCGTAATCACAGGAATATTCTCCGCCCGTACCTATGAGGAAAATTACAAGATACTGATCCATGAGGTGCGGCGCCACGGAGAGCATGTTCCGCCGCTGGTGAATGCCTACATGAATTTGTCGCCCACTATGAGGACCTTCGGTACGGCCATCAATCATGGGTTCGGGGAGGTTGAAGAGACCGGGATCCTGATCCACATTGAGGACATTTACCCAAGGAAGAAGGAGCGGCACCTGAAGACTTACATCCAGAGGCTTTCGTCGCTTAAGGGGTTGCGGTGGAGGAGGAAGAGGTAGTTTTTTTGCAACGATACCAAATACAAAAACCCCTGTTTGATACAAAGCAGGGGTTTTTACATTAAAAAAAATCCTTGTATTTAAACGGCAACAGGTGCTGCAGCAGCGTTGGCCCTGCGCATCAGTTTACTCTTGAGGTTCGAAGCCTTGTTCTTGTGAATAACGCTTTTCTTGGCCAGTTTGTCGATCTGGGAAACCACTTTGGGAAGATCTTTCACAAGGGTATCATTATCTTCCGTTTCGCGTAATTTTTTTACGGCATTGCGGACCGTACGGCCCTGGTAACGGTTGATGGATCTTTTTGTCTTGGTGTTGCGAATGCGTTTTTCTGCGCTTTTGTGATTAGCCATGTTCAATATTTGTTTTCAAATTGGGGTGCAAAGATACAAAGATATCCGACAAATGCAATGCGGTTTTACATATTATTTGAAATTATGACGAATGACAAGCGGGTTCCTGAAAAGACCCACCACTTGTCACTTGTCACTCGTCACTCGTCACTTGTCACTTGTCAATCTCCGTCAGGATTATTCAGCCTTTATAGACGATCCTTCAACAACGGGCGGGGCTGCCGGTTTTGGAGCCGATTTCTTAACCGGTTTCTTTGTGGATTTCTTTGGAGCGGGTTTTTTTGAAGCGATTTTTGCGACCGGTGCTTTTTCAGCTTTCACTTCAGCAGGTTTTGCTGCCGTTTTTTTAGCTTTTTTTTCCTTTTTTTTCGGAGCTGTTTTCACTACCGGTTTAACAGCCACTGGTGCAGATTCTTCAACAACTACAGCCTTTTCCTTTTTGGGGCGGCCGCGTTTGCCCGTTTTGTTTTTAACGGGTTTTTCCTGAACGGGTTCCTTTTCAGTAGCGCCAAGTTTTTTAAGGATATTCTTTATTTCGTTTACATAATTCTCAGCGTCAGCAAGTTCCAGCTCATAATGACTTTGCAGAAAGTCAAGTTCCGATTCACTAAATTTAATTGCTTTCATAATTCAAAATATTAGGTTAAAAAATCATGCAAAAATAATTCTTTATTTTTATCTGGAATTAATAAATTTCATACGGGGATGATTTGTTAGGGTGGATATGATGCAGAAATTTAGGTATTTGGCAGTGTTTTCGGGGATAATCACGTCACAGATATGTAAAAAATAGACATATATTATTTTTGAAAAATGAATTCAGGGATAATTAAACAGATAATTATTGCCAGATCAGATTTATCCCGATAAGGATGCAGGATCAATTTACTTCATGATTAAATCGTTTTAGCTAACAATTTAACCACAAAGTTTACAAAGGAGACCCAAAGTTGCTATAAGATTTTGATTAATGTTTTCACATTTTTGTACGCCATCTTTGATTTCCTGCGGGCTGGCTTACCTGAACCCGACCACGGTGATCCCGGCACCCCCCTGTTCGATCCCTGCGTCGCGCGCCGATTTCACCTCTTTCTGGGAGCGGAGGTATTCGCGCGTCACCTGGCGGAGCACGCCGTTTCCCTTCCCATGCAAAATCTGTACTTCGGGGATGGAGAGCAGGATGGCATCGTCGATATAATGCTGCAGCAGGATGAGCGCCTCGTCGACGCGTTTCCCGCGAAGGTCGAGGGTCAGGGTGTAGTTGGTGAGCTTCGACTGGAGGTCGTTGATGTAGGACTGGTAAGGACTGCGGGTGGCCGAGCCGGAATGGAGGATGGTGGTTTCGGCCGGGCGTTTTTTTGGTTTGGGAACCTCGGTATTTTCAGCAGGAGCGGGTTCCTGCAGCATTTCCTGTTTTGAAACGGAAAGTTCTGCGCGGATCTCCCGGGTGCGCTCCTTTTCGGCCTGCGATTCGCGGATCTCCCTGATGGTTTTTTCAATCAGCCGGTTCGACCCCTCGAGGATCTGCCGGGCTTCGTTTTTTGCCTTTTCAAGGATCTCCTTTTTCTTTGCTTCGAGATCGGCATTGAGCTTTTCATATTTCGCGATCAGCTCGGCAAGGAAATCGTCGGCAACTTTAATTTCGCTGTATTTCGTGGTGATCTCCTGTTTCTCAACTTCGAGATTTTGCAGTTCACGGTCGAAATTCAGCTGACTCTTCCCGGTTTTGGTCTTCGCGTTTTTCAGAACATGGTCGGGAAAACCGATCTCCTGTGCAATTTCAAGGGCGAAAGAGCTGCCGGGTTTGCCGGTTTTAAGCTGGTAGAGCGGTTTTAATTTTTTCAGGTCAAAGAGCATGGCCCCGTTCACGATCGATGGCTCGCGGCCTGCCAGCAGCTTCAGGTTCGAATAATGGGTGGTCACGATGCCCATGGCCGACTTTTCATTCAGTGCCTCAAGGGTTGCCTCGGCGATGGCACCGCCCAGCGAGGGATCGGTACCCGTGCCAAACTCGTCAATCAGGAACAGGGAACGGTCGTCGATGTTTTCGATAAAAAACTTAAGGTTGATCAGTTTTGACGAATAGGTGCTGAGGTCGTTGTCGATCGACTGTTCATCGCCGATGTCGATAAAGATTTTATTAAATACACAGAGTTCGGAATCTTCGCGCATGGGTGGCAGCAGCCCGCACTGGAACATGTATTGCACCAGCCCCGCCGTTTTCAGGCAAACCGACTTTCCGCCGGCATTGGGTCCCGAGATGATGAGGATGCGCTGGCCGGGATTCAGGGCGATGTCGAGCGGAACGATGCTCTTGTTCTGTTTTTTGTGCGACAGGTAGAGAAGCGGGTGAATGGCCTGGTACCAGTCAAAGGAGAGCGGTTCGGGCGGGCCGGGCACCGGCATTGTTCCGGCGGGGGGATGGATCGGGATATTGGCGTTGAGGGCGACGGCAAAGGCTGCCTTGGCGCGGATAAAATCGATCTGCCCGAGGAAATGGTAGGCGTGGATCAGCACATCGATCTCGGGGCGGATGCGGGCGGCAAAGGCGATCAGGATGCGGATGATCTCGCGTCGTTCGGCATATTCGAGTTCGCGGATCTCGTTGTTGGTCTCAAAAATTTCAGCCGGCTCCACATACACCGTATGACCTGTGGCCGATTCGTCGTGAACGAAGCCCTGGATTTTACGTTTGTGGGTGCTGATCATCGGGATGACGAGCCGGCCATTGCGGATGGTGACTTCCGCATCATCGGGCGTCCAGCCGCTCAGCCGGGCGAGTTTGAAGCTCTGGACGATCTTCCGTTCAACCGACCCGAGGAGCACCTTTTTTTCATGCCTGATCCGGCCCAGCTCCGCCGAGGCGGAATCGCGCACGTCCGATTTGTCGTCAATGATGCGGTCAACCTCGTCGCCGAGCGACTGCAGCAGGGGGATCAGCAGGGAGATGGAAACCTGGTTGGCCGACACCTCGTCGCCCCCGGTCATTTTGAACAGGTTGGGATATTTCTCCCTCTTTTCGGAGAGGAAGATCAGCAAACCGGTGATGGTGGAAACCGAAAGTTTCAACTCCGAAAGCTGGTCGGTCTCCATGTAGGTGCCGGGGATCCGGATGCGCAGGAGTTCGGGAATGAGGTCGTAATAGTCCTGCGACGGGAACCTTTCCTCGAACATCAGGATCTGCTTCAGTTCGGCGGTTTGGAGGAGCCAGGTATGGATTTCGGGGGCATCGGTGGAGAAACCGATCCTGTCGACCCACTGCCGGCCGAGCGAGGAGAGACAATGGTCGCGCAGGATCTGGCGGATCACGTCAAAACCAAGTTTCTGTTCGAAATTTACAGGGAAATACATGGGCTAATGGTCAGAACTCATCGGTGTCGATCGTTTGTTTTTTCTTTTTCCCCTTGACCGGCAGCGGGGTATCCTCATCGCCGCAGTCGAAGTCGACACTGAGTGGTTTGGACGGGCGGTCAAAATCGCGTTTGGTGATGTGCAGGCTGAAGTCGGCATATACCCGCTGCATGTACAGGGCCCATATGGGCAGCGCCATGTTGGCGCCCTGTCCGAGGGTGATGGTCCTGAAATGCGCGGCGCGGTCTTCACAACCCACCCATACACCCGTGACCAGGTCGGGTGTGATCCCCATGAACCAGCCGTCGCTCTGGTTTTGCGTGGTCCCGGTTTTACCGGCGATCGGGTTGTCGAAACCGTATTTTGTGCGCAGCCGGATGCTGGTGCCGGCCTCCACGACGCCCTTCATCAGCTGGATCATCAGGTAGGAGGTCTCTTCGCTTATGGCTTCCTGCGATTTTGCATTAAAGGTTTGCAGGACATTCCCGTTCTTATCCTCGATGCGGGTGATGAAACTGGGTTCGATGTAGACGCCCTTGTTGGCGAAAACGCTCATGGCGCCAACCATCTCGTAGAGGCTGATGTCGCATGATCCGAGGGCGATGGAATAGACCACCGGGATGTCGCTGGTGACTCCCATCTTGTGTGCCATGGCCACCACCGCTTTCGGCGAATATTTTTTGATAAGCTGTCCCGAGACCCAGTTGTTTGAATTTGCGAGGGCCCATTTCAGGGTTACCTGCTCGCCGCGCCTTTCATCGCTGGTGTTTTCGGGAGCCCATGTTTCGCCATTGCCCAGGTCGATGACCGGCTGCACGTTCGGGTAGCGCGAACAGGGCGATTCGCCCTCCTGCATGGCGAGGGTGTAAAGGAAGGGCTTGAAGGTGGAACCCACCTGCCGTTTGCTGAGTTTTACATGGTCGTACTGGAAGAAACGGTAATCGATACCCCCGACATAGGCCCTGACATAGCCGGTGTGCGGGTCCACCGACATCAGCCCCGACTGCAGGAAAAATTTGTAATACCGTATCGAATCCATGGGGCTCATGGTGGTGTCGATCTCTCCCCTGTATGAAAATACCTTCATCTTCACCGGGTTTTTAAATTCCCTGATGATCTCGGCGTCGTTCTTCCCGGCTGTCTTATAATGGAAATAGCGGTCCGTCCGTCGCATGGCCGAAAGCATCAGGTTTTCGGTCTCTTTTTTACCTGAACCGGTTTCAAACGAGAAGGGGGCATTCGGAACGCCTTTCCAGTGTTTAAAGAAGGCGGGCTGCAGCTCTTTGCCGAGGTACTCGATCATCGCCTTTTCGGCATATTCCTGCATTTTGTAATTGATGGTCGTATAGACCTTCAAGCCGTCGCGATAGAGGTTGTAGGGGGTCCCGTCCTCCCTGGGATGCTGGGTGCACCATTCGGCGAGGACCATCCGGAGGTATTCGCGGAAGTAGGTTGCAATGCCGGTGGTGTGATCCTGCAGCCGGTAGTTGGTCATGTCGACGGGGATGGCCTTCAGCGAATCGTATTCGGAGGAGGTGATGTAATCGTATTTCATCATCTGGTGCATCACCGTGTTACGGCGTTCAAAGGCCCTGCCGGGATTGCGCACCGGGCTGAACCAGGTGGGGGCTTTCAGGATGCCGATGAGCATGGCGGCCTCCTCCACGGTGACCTGAGAGGGCTCTTTGTTGAAATAGGTCTTGGCGGCCGATTTGATCCCGTACGACTGGCTTCCGAAATCGACGGTATTGAGGTACATGGCCAGGATTTCATCCTTGGAATAGTTGCGTTCAAGTTTGATGGCGGTGATCCACTCCTTGAACTTGATGAGGGCGGTTTCGACCGACGACCTGTTCTGTTTGCGCGGGAAAAGGTTTTTGGCCAGTTGCTGGGTGATGGTTGAACCCCCTCCCTTGGAGGTTCCGGTGGCCATTCCCCAGAATACCCTTAACATGGCAAATGCGTCAATGCCCGAATGTTTCTCGAAACGGGCGTCCTCGGTTGCGATCAGCGCGTTGATCACGTTGGGCGACAACTCCTTGTAAGGGGTGTTGGAGCGGTTTTCGATGTAGTATTTCCCGAGCTGTTTCCCGTCGCTTGAGATGACTTCGGTGGCCAGGTTGCTCTTGGGATTTTCAAGTTCCTCAAAGCTGGGCATTTTGCCGAACAGCCCGGACCCCACGCATATGAAGAAGAGGATGACAAGGGTGACCAGCCCAACATAGGAAATCCAGAACCCCTTCAGGTATTTTTTAACGGGTATATTGGCGCCACGATTTGACATGCTCTTTTGGATAGGTTGTTGACTCTGGTTATTGTTTTTCGATGCGAAGCCCGATATCACGAATGCCTTTGAGTTCTCTCACGCGCATGGCCTGTTCGAGTTCAAACCGGTATTTTCCCGCCAGCGGGAACTTCAACCCTTTCCGGAAGAGGAATTTACTGTATTTCACACTGCCCATGCCCGAACCCAGCCAGCGGCCGTCGAAATCGGCAAGGGTGAGTTCGAGGGTGTCGCGCGACATGCGCCCGTCGGGACAGGTGGTGGTGAAGAAAAGGAACAGGTTGCTGTAGGTGTATTCCGGGGCATTGCGGACCTTCAGGTAGACGTTGTACCGCAGGTTGTTGTCGGGAATGACGACGTCGAACCTCATTTTATTGCCCGAAACCCAGCCATTGTTTTCAACCACCACGTTTTCATCATATACCCGGTTTGAATCGCACGAGACGAGCAGCCCGACAAACAGGGTAAGCATCAGAAGGAACTTCTTTTCCGGGTTCATGTGCATGGTAGCGGTGAACGGGACGAACTGGTTTATAAATGGTCAAATCGGGTCAGATCATCCTGGCCAGCACCACTTTCAAACTCTGACTTTTTCTCGATGACCTTTGTGAAATCCTCAAGTTTTTCGGGCATGACGCCATTCTTGTTGTCCTCGATGATGGCGATCACCTTGTCGACCGGGATGGCAAACAGGTTGCCTGGATCGTTCAGGTAGGAATACCACATGAGTTTCTGGAAGATGTCGGTTTTCTGGTGAATCGCATCCCCGTGCTTGGTCTTCAGGCGTATTTCGACGGCAGGGATTCCCTTAAGGGCATCCACGTAGGTGTCGTATTCATAGTTGAGGCAGCACTTCAGTTTCCCGCACTGGCCCGCCAGTTTCTGGGGGTTGAGCGAAAGCTGCTGAACCCGGGCAGCGTTGGTGGTGACCGATTTGAAATCGCTCATCCAGGTGGCGCAGCAGAGTTCGCGGCCGCATGAGCCGATCCCGCCCAGGCGGCTTGCTTCCTGGCGCGCGCCGATCTGCCGCATTTCGATGCGGACCTTGAACTCTTCGGCCATCAGCTTGATGAGTTCCCTGAAGTCGACCCGGTCTTCGGCCGTGTAATAAAATATTGCTTTGGTATTGTCGCCCTGGAATTCAACGTCGTTGATCTTCATCTGTAAACCAAGATGGTCGGCGATGTCGCGGGCCCTGAACATAACCGAGGTTTCGGTCTCCACCGCCGTGATCCATTTCTCGATATCGGCCAGGCGGGCTTTCCGGTAAACTTTCTTCACATCTTCGCCCGACTGTGCAGGATTTTTTTTCCGCATCAGGAACCGGACCATTTCACCCGCCATGCTTACGATGCCGATGTCGTGACCGGGAGATGCTTCCACGGCCACGATCTCGCCCACGGTCAATTCCATGTCGGCGGGGGCCCTGAAGTAATCTTTCCTGCTGTTCTTGAACCTTACCTCGACCAGGTCGGGGTGGTGTACGCCTTCAATGTCGGGAATGTCTTTCAGCCAGTCGAACGAATCGAACTTGCTGCACCGGTGCTGGAAGACCATGTCGTTTTTCTGGAAAAGCTTCGGAGCCTGGCAGCATCCCCGGGTAAGGAACGGGTTATAGGGCAGTTTTGCCGGTGTAAACTCAAAAATACCGGGATCTTCCGCGTTGGGATCCTCTGGTTGTATCATCTCGGGCTGAACCTGTAAGTCTTCCGTGTTCTCCATATGGTATAAAATCCTTACAAAGGTACGAAATTCGGTTTTAACTGCTGCACTAATTTCAACGACAGGTCGAGGAAGAGGGTGGGTGCATGGGCGTTGCGCTCAACATGAAAAATGGCTTCGTTCAGCAGGCGGTCGAATTCAACAAGTTTGCCTGCGCTGATGAAGGGCGAGAAATCCCGGATGAACTTCAGCTCTTCCCCTTCGATACCCGCGGGGATGATCCCCCGGTAATTGGCCGATGCGCAGTCGCCCGTGATCTTCAGGGCATAAGCGAGGAAACTTTTCTGCCTTTCGCGGCCGGTTTTGCCTATGTCGTTTGAAAAACCGATCAGGTCCTGGACCTTAGCCGAATAGCAACTCCTCATCCAGCTTCTGAAAATATGAAAATGGCCGGCATCTTCCTCCTTAAGCCCGATTCCTGTGCCATCCGATTTCGGGATCCTGACCATCAGGGTGCGCGAAAGGATGGTGTTTATGATCTGGTCGGGCTCTTCGGAAACCAGGATGAACAGCGTTTTTTCGGGTGGTTCCTCCAGTATCTTCAGGATTTTCGGGGCCGCTGCATAGAAGAGTTTTTCGACCATCCAGATGATCATCACCTTGTAGTCGGATTCGTAACTCTTGTAGCTCAGCGTGGTGATGATTTCGTTGCAGTCATCCTTGTTGATGATGCCCTGCTTGTTTTCAATGCCGATGGCATCATACCAGCTCTGCAGTCCGGCGCGGAAATTATTGCCCAGGAGGAATTCCCTCCATTCCCCGATGAAATGCCTGCTCTGCGGACTTTTTGTAACCCTTTTGGTGGTTGCCACCGGGAAAACGAAATGGAGATCGGGATGGGCCAGTTTCTGGTATTTGACGCACGACGGGCAGGTGCCGCAGGAATCGGCCTCCGGCTGGCTTTCGGCTCCGGCAGGGTTTTTCCCGGGGATGATACGCCCGGTGCAGTTGATGAACTGGGCATAGGCAATGGCCAGTGCGAGTTTCTCGCTGTCACCCGGGCCATAAAACAGCTGGGCGTGGCTCACCCGCTGATCCATCACTGTGCGGATCAGTTTGCGCTTGATCTCCCTGTTTCCGGAAATGTCGCTGAATTTCATGTCCCCGTATACGTTTCACCAGGCCCTCCCTTTTCCCGGAAGGTTTTTATCTCTTTGCAAATTTACCCGATTTTCCCGACTTTTTGATTTTCTGTCCCAGGCTTCAGCATTTTTCCTTATGTATCGCCTGATGACAGCCAGCCGGTCATCATTTCGAATGATATGGTCGTGGTAACCGGCCTGCCATGCAAAATCCAGGCCTTCGGTATTGGTACGTCGTTTTACGGCGGATTTAAACCCCCGCACGATGGCCGCCAAATTGCCCGATTGGGGGCCGAATTGGTTGGTGGATTTTTGCGGTCGTTGATGTGGTTGTTGTCGCCGTAGAGGCGCACTGCAGTGCGCCTCTACATCCGGATCCCGCGTTCCGTCCGGATCCCGCGTTCCGTCCGGATCCCGCGTTCCGTCCGGATCCCGCGTTCCGTCCGGATCCCCCGTTCCGTCCGGATCCCGCGTTCCGTCCGGATCCCGCGTTCCGTCCGGATCCCGCGTTCCATCCGGATCCCCCGTTCCGTCCGGATCCCGCGTCCCCGCAGGGTTTGTCCGCGCGGGTAAAATCCGGAATATTACGTGAATATGGTCGGGCATGATGACCCATTCGTCGACGACGACATTATCGCGGATTTCAGGGGTTTTTAACAATTCGGACCTTGCGATGTTCCCCGTTTTCGTCAATACCATCCGTTGATTCCTGACCTCCCCGAAATACCGGATCCGCTTATGGGTGCAGATGGTCACGAAATAATACCCCTGAGCATGATAGTCCCATCCAGCGGCACGCGCCGGTTCAACCCGGTAACGGGACTGGTACAGGGTCATTGCCAGAAAATTTCAGGTGTGATGTCCCGGTTTCTTGCTCCCTGGTTATTAGGAGGATAGGGAATGAGGGCAATGGATCGGACGGCATACTTCAGCACCCTCTTTTTTTTACCTGTGAAACATATTTTTGAATGACATTCCACGACTTTAAACCTTAAAAGTTGCATGACCTTTTTTCTGCTTAATCGGGTTGGACCCAATAAGGTGAAGGCCATTCCCGGGAAAGTTATCAACAAAATTCCACATAAGGTCCTCCGGGGTTGGGGTATTGCCATATCAGCTGAATCATTATCTTTGCGCCCTGTATTAAACCGACATTCAGCCATCAATCACCTGTATTTTTGAGACCTGATCCTGCCACTTACCGCAGCATATTCCATTCCCTCCGGATTCCTGCCTTCCTCCTCTCCTGTTTACTGATCCTCACGTCATCGCCGGCACAGATTCCTGCCGGTTATTACAACCCTGCTGCTGGCCTTTCGGGGGAACAACTGCAGGTTGCCCTGTACAACATCATCAAGGGTCATACGGTGGTCAGTTATACCCCGGGGGTATGGAATGCTTTTTATGCAACCGATGTGAGGGCTGATGCCAAGGTGTTCGACATGTATTCTGATATCCCGGGCGGGACACCTTCATACGAATATGACTTTGGTTCTGACCAGTGCGGTTCGGGCGGAGGCGGGTTTGAAGGCAGTTGTTACAGCCGCGAACATTCGTTCCCTAAAAGCTGGTTCAACGACACTTCTCCCATGAATACCGACCTGTTCCATATTTACCCGGTTGACCAGTACGTGAACAATCATCACAGCAATTATCCATACGGCCCTGTTGCCTCTCCCACCTGGACTTCCATGAATGGCTGCAAGGTAGGACCCTGTTCCACCCTAGGATATACCGGTACGGTCTTTGAACCGAGAGATGAATACAAGGGCGATTTTGCCAGGTCCTATTTTTATATGGCAACCCGGTACGAAAATGTCATTGCCACCTGGAAGAATTTCGATCCCGACGGCGCTGTGGTCCTCAACGGGACCTCCTACCCGGCTTTTTACCCGTGGTACATCAACATGCTGGTTGCGTGGAATAACCAGGATCCCGTTTCAGCCAAGGAAATTGCCAGGAATGACTCGGTATACAAAATCCAGAACAACAGGAACCCCTATATCGACCATCCCGAGTATGTCGCAGCCATTTGGAGCCCGACTGGCCCCAACGGTGAGCTGACTAATCATGTAACAGCTTTTACCGCATTGCAGGGCGTACCCTCATACAGCGCCATCAAACTCACATGGAGCGATGCCACGGGTGCCATCGTTCCCGACGGGTACCTCATCAGGGGAAGCAACACTGGTTATTCTTATATCCAGGATCCCATTGACGGGTTGCCGGTCCCTGATAGCGGGCTTGATAAAAATGTGGTTTCAGGAAACCAGGCATGGACCTTCACCGGGTTAAATCCATCCACGACCTGCTATTTCAAGATATTTCCCTATACCAATAGTGGGACCAGCATCAATTTTAAAACCGATGGTACGGTGCCGGCTGCAATCATGACAACCACCGTCGGCATCAGCCAGTTGTTGCCGGGCGATATAGCCATCATTGAAATGGACTCTTCAGATCCCGATAAGTTCTCCTTTATTGCCCTCAGGCAACTGAATGCCGGTACGGTGATCGGTTTTACCGATAACGGGTTCAGTTCTCCGACAACCGTAAGGACAGGGGAGGGTTCTGTAACCTACACAGCTCCTGCAGTCATCCCGGTCGGGACCATCATTTCATGGAGCAGCGGGATGAATGTCGCAGGAACAGGCTGGAATACTGCAACCTCCGGCTTTCAGCTTTCGACCGGCGGGGACCAGGTTTTTGCCTACCAGGGAACATGGGGATCCGGACAGACAATGATTTTCGGGGCACAACTGGGAAATACATCCTGGATCAGCACCGGTTCAGCCACATCCAATACCTCTTACCTGCCGGCAACCCTGGAAGACAACATCACAGCCGTGACATTCCCGGAAAAGAATGGAAATTACAACCTGCTGACCACAGGATCGGTAAACGCACTGGGAGCCCTGATGGCTCACCCTGCCAACTGGACGAAAAGCGCGGGTGCAATGGTCACACCCAACTGGAGCGTAATGATCACTCAAACAACAATGCTTAACCAGAATGCAACGGTCCAGAACATGCTGGTTGGGATCGATGAACACTTCACCATCCAGCCGGGAATAAAACTGACGGTTTTTGGAACCATGACCATCAGCAATGGTTTTTAAAGGGTTTTTTTAACTAACCTTCGCACAAAGGAACTCACGGTTCATCCGGGCAATGTTGGAACGGGAGATCAGTTTCGGGCATTCGGCTTCGCAGGCATAGGTGTTGGTGCAGTTTCCGAAACCAAGCTCATCCATCATCTTTACCATTTTCTTCACCCGCTGTTTTGCCTCCACCTGTCCCTGGGGCAGGAGTGCAAACTGGGAAATCTTGGCAGAGACAAAGAGCATGGCGGAGGCGTTTTTACAGGCGGCCACGCAGGCGCCACAGCCGATACAGGCAGCCGCATCCATCGCGAGTTCCGCAAATTCCTTGCCAACCAGGATGTTGTTGGCCTCGGCGGCACCGCCGGTATTTACAGAAACATACCCCCCCTCCTGGATGATCTTGTCAAAGGCCGAACGGTCAACCATCAGGTCTTTGATCACAGGGAACGGCCTTGCCCGCCAGGGCTCGATGATAATTGTATCGCCGTCCCTGAATTTGCGCATGTGGAGCTGGCAGGCCGTTACGGCATCATCGGGACCGTGGGGACGGCCATTGATATACAGGCTGCACATGCCGCAGATTCCCTCGCGGCAGTCGTGGTCGAATACCACGGGGTCTTCATTCTTCCCGATCAGCTCCTCGTTCAGGATGTCCAGCATTTCAAGAAAAGAACAATTCGGAGAAATATTGTCAATAGGGTAAGTAACAAACCTACCGGCGGATTTCGCATCCTTCTGTCTCCAGATTCTCAGCGTTAACTTCATATACAGATACTGTTTAAAATCGTAAATCGTAAATCGTAAATTATTTATACACCCTCTGCTTCACCTCAATCTCCTCATAAACAAGGTCTTCCTTGTGAAGTTTGAACTCTCCTTCGGAAAGATATTCCCAGGCTGCGACATATTTGTAATCCTCGTCGTTCCGCCTGCACTCTCCCTCCTCGGTCTGGTATTCTTCGCGGAAATGGCCTCCGCAGCTTTCATTTCGGTTCAGGGCATCATGGGCAAGCAATTCGCCGAGTTCAAGGAAATCGGCAACCCTGTTGGCCTTCTCGAGTTCGACATTCAATTCGTTCATCGCACCGGGGATTTTGACATCCTTCCAGAATTCAGCCCTTAACCTGCGGATCAGTTCGATGGCATTTTTCAGGCTGGCTTCCGTCCTGCCCATGCCGACATTTTCCCACATGATCCTGCCGAGTTCCTTGTGGAACTGGTCGACGGACCGGGTGCCTTTTACCGACATCAGTTTATCAAGCCTTTCCTGCACTCCGGCTTCGGCTTCGGCAAATTCGGCCCTGTCGGTGGACATCCGGGCAACCCTGATCTCCCCGGCAAGGTAATTCTGAATGGTATAGGGCAGCACGAAATAACCGTCGGCAAGTCCCTGCATCAATGCGGAGGCCCCCAGGCGGTTGGCGCCATGGTCGGAAAAGTTGGCTTCACCGGCTGCGAAAAGGCCGGTGACGGTGGTCTGAAGTTCGTAATCGACCCAGGTGCCGCCCATGGTATAATGCACGGCCGGGTAGATCATCATCGGGTTCTCATAGGGATTTTCATCCACGATCTTTTCATACATCTGGAACAGGTTGCCATAGCGCTCCTCGATGACATGCTTGCCGAGGCGACCGATCGATTCGCGGAAATCGAGGAACACGGCAAGCCCGGTTTCGCCAACGCCATAGCCTGCATCGCAGCGCTCCTTGGCGGCACGCGAGGCCACGTCGCGCGGTACCAGGTTCCCGAAGGCAGGGTACCTGCGTTCGAGGAAATAGTCGCGGTTTTCTTCAGGGATGTCATTGGCCTTCAGTTTTCCGTGGCGCTGGGCTTCGGCATCTTCCTTGTTTTTCGGGACCCAGATACGGCCGTCGTTCCGGAGACTTTCGCTCATCAGGGTCAGTTTCGACTGGTAATCCCCGTGGACCGGGATGCAGGTGGGATGGATCTGCGTAAAACAGGGGTTTGCGAAAAAAGCGCCCTTCTTGAAGATCTGCCAGATGGCGCTGGTATTTGAACCCATTGCATTGGTCGAAAGGTAAAACACATTTCCGTAGCCGCCGGTGGCAATCACCACCGCATGGCCGAAATGCCGTTCGAGTTTGCCGGTGATGAGGTTCCTGGCGATGATGCCACGGGCTTTGCCGTCGACAAGCACCACATCCATCATTTCATGGCGTTCGTAAAGTTTCACGGTCCCGAGCTTGATCTGGCGGCTGAGCGCGCCATAGGCGCCGAGGAGGAGTTGCTGCCCCGTTTGCCCGCGGGCAAAAAAGGTACGGGAAACCTGGGCACCGCCGAAGGATCGGTTTTCAAGTGATCCGCCGTATTCGCGGGCAAAGGGGACGCCCTGGGCAACACACTGGTCGATGATGCTGTTGCTTACTTCGGCCAGCCGGTAAACGTTGGCTTCACGTGCACGATAATCGCCTCCCTTGATGGTGTCGTAGAATAACCGGTAAATGCTGTCGCCATCGTTCGGGTAATTTTTTGCAGCGTTGATTCCGCCCTGGGCGGCAATGCTGTGCGCGCGCCGGGGGGAATCCTGGTAACAGAAAATCTTGACATTGAATCCCATTTCGCCGAGGGAGGCGGCCGCGGCCGAACCGGCGAGGCCAGTCCCTACGATGATGATGTCAAGTTTGCGTTTGTTGCTGGGATTGACGAGGTTCTGGTGGTCTTTATATTGGCTCCACTTTTTTGCCAGGGGCCCTTTGGGGATCTTTGAATTTAATTCAGCCATGATGACTAACGGATAAGTAAAAAATAAACAGGAATGATGATAAAGCCTAAAGGAACGATGATGGCATAGAAAGTGCCGAACCTGCCGATAAAGCTGTTGTAACGCGGGTGGTTGACCCCCAGGGTCTGCCATGCGGCCTGGAAGGCCTGGTTAAGATGGAACCCGAGCACGATGAACATCAGGATGTACAGGATCGAATATGCCGGGCTGCGGAAGAGTTCCCGGGCGATCACATAAAATTTCGGTTCACCGTCGGGCGCCAGGTTTGGGTTTGCAACCCAGCCGAGCTTGATGAAATAAAAGTTCATGAAGTGGATGATCAGGAAAACGAGCACGATGCCGCCGGTATAGATCATATACTTCGACAGGAAAGGTGTATAGGTTTTGTTGGTGACCATGTAGCGCACCGGCCTGGCCATCCAGTTCTGCACCTGCAGGATAATCCCGAAAAGGACGTGGAGGATGAACCCGGCAAACAGCCCGATTTCAAACACCTTCACAATGTAGTTTGTCCCCATGAAATGGGCTGCGGCGGAAAACCAGGCTCCATCGTCGTTGCGGAGCAGGCATAGGTTGATACCCAGGTGAACCACCAGGAAGATCATCAGGAACAGACCCAGAAATGCCATCCAGATCTTTTTTGTAATCGAAGAAAAACGTAAAAAAGAGGAATTCATAACAAGCTTTTAATATATTTGTTCGTTGTTTCAAAATTAGGACGAAATAATTACCAAAAAATAAATCCACAAAAAATTTTCACAATTCAAATCCATTCTAAATTATGTTCCCATCAACTGTTTACAGCGATCGCCGCAAAAAACTCCGCGCAGAACTGTCAGGCGGCCTGGTTTTGTTTTTAGGCAACCAGGAGGTCCCCTTCAACTACCCGGCCAACACCTATTCATTCCGCCAGGACAGTAATTTTTCCTATTTTTTCGGGCTCGATCATCCCGACCTTGCCGGGATCATGGACCTGGATGGCGGGTTTGACATGATCTTTGGGAACGATGTGGATATCGACGACATCATCTGGATGGGCGTCCAGCCTACGATCAGGGACCAGGCCGCCCTGGTTGGCGTTACCGAAACCGCCCCGCTGAAAGCGCTGAATGAACTCGTAACAGGTGCCTTGACCCAGGGCCGGAAGATCCATTTTGTACCGCCTTACCGCGGCGAAACGATCCTCTGGCTTTCCGACATGCTCGGGATTCCCCATCTTGAACTGAAGGCAAATGTTTCCGAACCGCTCATCCGTGCCATCATCAGGTTGCGCATGAAAAAAGAGGCCATCGAGGTAGCTGAAATTGAAAAAATGGTCGATGTTGCCTGGAAAATGCATACCACGGGAATGAAGATGGCAATGCCGGGGATCGTCGAACGAAGCATTGCCGGCACCATCGAAGGGATTGCCTTGTCGGAATGCGGGCCGGTCTCCTTCCCGGTGATCCTCTCCATCAACGGGCAGACGCTTCATAACCATTACCACGGGAATACCCTCGTTGAAGGAAGGATGCTGGTCATCGACGCCGGTTGCGAAAATGACCTGCACTATGCCAGCGACATTACGCGCACGGTGCCGGTGGGCGGAAAGTTCAACGCCAGGCAGAAGGGGATCTACGAGGTGGTGCTCACTGCAAACCTCGCCGCCATGAAAGCCGTTAAGCCCGGCGTGCCTTTCCGCGACATCCATATGATCGCTGCCACCGAGATTGCAAAAGGCCTGACCGCCCTGGGCATCATGAAGGGTAACCCTGAAGAGGCCGCCGCCAGGGGAGCGCATACCCTGTTTTTCCCCCACGGGCTTGGTCATCCGCTTGGTCTGGATGTGCATGACCTTGAAGGGCTTGGCGAAAACCTGATCGGGTATGACGACGAGGTGCAGCGCAGCAAGGAATTCGGGCTGGCTTTTCTCCGGTTTGGCCGTAAACTCCAGGAGGGGTTTGTGATGACCATCGAACCAGGCATCTATTTCATTCCCGAGCTGATCGATATCTGGAAGGCCGAAAACAAGCTGGCCGCCTTCATCAATTATGATGTTGTGGAAACCTACAAGGATTTCGGCGGCATCCGCATCGAAGACGACGTGCTGGTCACTGCCGATGGATTCAGGGTGCTCGGGAAACCGATTCCAAAGACAGTGGAGGAAATTGAAAAGATAATGCAGGAAATTTGAAAATTTGGGGATTTGAAAATTTGGGGATTTGGGGATTTGAGGATGTGAAAATGATTGTAATGGAACATGCCATTTCCTTCAGTTGCCTATTGCCTATTGCCTATTGCCTAATTTTACCTTATGGACTCCATTAAATTTCAGAAAAAGAATATCAGTTACACCGACGAAGGTTCGGGTAAAACCATGGTACTGATCCATGGTTTTACGGAATCGCTGGGGATCTGGAAAAAATTTGCAACGCAACTTTCAAAAAAATACCGCGTCATCCGCATCGATCTGCCGGGTCACGGGAAAAGCGATACGATCGGCCCGGAGCACTCCATGGAGTTGATGGCGGATGTTGTCTTTGCCATCCTGAAAAAGCTGAAGGCGGGCAAATGCCTGATGACCGGCCATTCGATGGGAGGCTATGTAACCCTGGCCTTTGCCGGAAAGTATCCCGGCAGGCTCAACGGCATCTGCCTCTTCCATTCGCATTGTTTTGCCGACACGCAGGCTGAGCAGGAGAACCGCAGACGCACCATCGGCATTGTCGACCAGGATAAATTCAGCTATATGGCCCAGTTTATTCCCAGTCTTTTCCCGGTTGAGGTACATAAGAAGCATTCCGTCATCATACAGCGGCTGATCAGGCAGGCGTCGAAGATGCCGAAGGAGGGCGTCATCGCCGCCCTGGAAGGGATGAGGAACAGGAAAGACCAGTCGGAAACGCTGAAGAAAGTACCCTTCCCGGTTTTGTTTATCCTGGGGTTAAAGGATACCCGTGTTCCCCAGTCCCGGATATGGGAGATGATCTCCCTGCCGCAGGTAAGTGAGATTCTCCTGCTGAAAAACACGGGGCACATGGGGTATATTGAGCAGCCCCGGATAACCTATGATGCACTGGCGGGGTTTGCCAGGAGAATATTCTGATGTCGGGGTGCCGGGGCAACTGTTTAAGGCAACAGGCAATAGGCAATAGGCATTAAGGTTGCCGGGAGGCTGGTGCCATTTTGCCATTTTGATATTTTACCATTTTACTATTTGTAAAAGTGCATCTCCTCGATGTATTTCCAGACCTTCTCCGGCAGGAAGTGACGCATGTTTTTATGCTCCCGGATTCCCTCCCTGATAAAGGAAGATGAAATAGTCATGAGCGGCGCACCGATGAATGAAACCGAAGGATGGTCGTCGAACCGGGTTGCCGGGGTGTCGGGCCGCGGGTAGATGTAAATGGAATACTGTCCGAGCAGTTCCTCATAATTCTTCCACCTGTGAAAACTTGCCAGGTTGTCGCTGCCGGCAATCAATACAAATTCTTTCCGGGGGTGTTTTTCCGAAAGATAGGTAAGCGTATCGATGGTATACGACGGCTGCGGCATTTTGAATTCGATGCCTGAAGCCCTGAACCTCGCATCATCCTCGATGGCCAGGTTGACCATGGTCAACCGGTGATGGTCGGGGAGCAGGGAGGATTTTTCCTTCAGCGGGTTATGCGGCGAAACGACAAACCACACCTCGTCAAGGTCGGTATACTCTGCCATGTACGAGGCGATGATCAGGTGCCCGGTATGGATGGGGTTAAAGGAGCCGAAGAGGAGACCTGTCTTGGAGGAGGGCATTGCAATTTACGATTTACGATTTACGAATTGGGATTTTACCCCTGGATGAAGGAAGATACCATGGTCACGATCTCGACGCATTTGACGGCAAGGTCGTCGTTGATGATAACCTGGTCGAATTTCGGGGCGAAGTTAAGCTCGAAAGCCGCCTTACTGATCCTTTTCCGGAGATTTTCTTCCGATTCGGATCCGCGGTTCCTGAGGCGGTTTTCCAGCTCCGGTATGGAGGGGGGCTGGATAAAGATGGCAAGCCCGTCGGCGCCGAAGTACTTTTTCAGGTTCAGTCCGCCCACCACGTCGACATCGAAAATGGGGAACTTCCCGCCATTCCATATGCGGTCCATCTCCGATTTGAGCGTTCCGTAATAACTGCCCGGGTAAACCTCCTGCCACTCGACAAATTCATCCCGCGATATCCTGGCCTCGAATTCGGCCGCAGTGATAAAGTAGTAGTCCTTCCCGTTCGTTTCATTTTCCCTTTTGCCCCGGCTGCAGGCCGATACGGAGAATCCGAGTTCCGGCAAGGCACCCAGGAGATGCTCCACCAGGGTTGTCTTCCCTGC